>Ga0070741_10006153_pt1 | contig 26031 bp, 26 predicted proteins | sample Coa_R1_4_FD_66440 | JGI IMG/M metagenome (GOLD analysis project Ga0070741, IMG submission 66440) | Surface soil microbial communities from Centralia Pennsylvania, which are recovering from an underground coalmine fire - Coalmine... | ecosystem: Environmental > Terrestrial > Soil > Unclassified ... | reverse complement strand
GGTGTCAGACACCGACGGGGGTGGTGTCTGACACCTACTCCGTCCACACCAGCAACTGCGACCCACCGTGACGCCTCACGTCCATCACCAACCCCGGTCCGTGACGTTCCAGATCGTCCAGCGTCAGTTTCGCGGTCGCCTCGTCGTCGAACGCGCCGACGTTCGCGATGCGCAGCCGGCCATGCCACATCATCCGCAGCAGCCACCCCGGCACGTCGACGTGCGTCAGCTTGCCGGTTCGCTCGTCGTACGCGAGCGCGTGGAGCGCCTGCACATCGTGACGCGCCCCCTCCGGATGATGGACGACCGCCTCGTCTTCGCGCGTCAACTCGACCAGCGGCGCCTGACCCGCAAATCGCGCGCGCGCGTCCGCGAACGTCTGCTCCGCGCTCTCCTGACCGGTGACACTGGCGTGGATGTGGCGATAGAAGAAGAACGCCGTCCCGCCGACCGCCGCGATCGCCAGCACGCCGACGACGATGACGCTCGCGACGAGGACCGAGATCAGCGTCCGCTGAGTCTTTTGATCCATGTGTTCGCTTCGGCCGCCGACGCCTCGTCGTTGTCCGCCTCGCAGAGGACGACCGCCTGCTGGAATTCGCTGCGCGCCGCCGCCGTGTCCCCGCGCTTCGCCGCCAGCTTCCCGAGCTCGAGTCGCGCGCGTCCGTACACCCACTTGCGCCCCTGCTGCGTGAGCGCGCGGGCCAGGTCGGCCTGCGCGTCGGCGTCGCGACCGATCGCCGCCCGGGCCGCCCCGCGCTTGTACGACCAGAGCGCCGGCTCGCCGAACATCCGCTCCCGCTGATCGTTGACGAATCTCGTCATCCCATCGTTCAGGACGCGCTCCGCGTCGGCGGCGCGGCCGGCCCGCAGCAGCGTCGAGCCTCGTTCCAGCCACAGCAGGCGGTTTCGCGGGTATCGCGTCTGCAGCGTCGACAGTTGATTCAACGCGTCGTCGTACCGCTTTTCGCGGTTGTAGAGCAGCACCAGCGCGAAGCGGGCGTCTTCCTGGTTGTCGCCCGGATACGACGCGGCATCTTCGATCAGCTTCAGCCCCTTGTTCTTGTCGCCGCCGAATCCGACGACGTACGCGACCACCCGCGCGGGCAGCGACAGCGCCGCGACGATGTACCGGTAGGTGCCGACGATCAGCCCGGCGTCCTTGCGGTTCGGGTCGAGCGAGAGCACGGTTTCGTGCTCGTCGTACGCCTCGCGCGCAGCGCGAAACGCGCCCATGACGCTGCCGTCGACCGTCGCGCTGTAGGACGCGCGCAGGCCCACGGCCGCTCCCACCTGGAAGTGCGCGTCGGCGTCCCGCGGATTCTGCGCGAGCCGCTGACGCGAGATCGCCAGGGCGCGATCGATCGCGTCGCGAAACGCGGTGACCGTTTCCGGCGGCGGCGACGGCCAGGTGCCCCCCGGCTTGCCCGCCGATCCGCCGAGGTAATCGTCGACCGTCATGTTGCCGCGGCGGAACGTGACGCTCAGCCACAGCGTGGTCGCGAGACCGCGCCACGCGGCCACGTCCTGCGGGTCGGCGGCAATCGCCTGGCGGAACGAGTCGGCCGCCGCGTCGCGATCGAGGTTGAAGATCTGCTCGGCGCCCTGCGTCCGCAGGCGCCGGGACTGCTCGTTCGCCGCGGCGGGCGCCGATCCGAGCGTCACCACCAGCACGAATCCGGCGACGACCCGCATATTCAGGATCTTACGTGGCTTGCGCCGCTTGTGCCTTCTGCATACAATCCGCAACCACAACCAAGGAGATTCCGTTGGATCACGCCACCCACGGGACTGCGACGCACGAGCACGCGCACACACACGACCACGCGCACGAGCTCGGCTTCTGGCGCCAGTACGTGTTCTCGCTCGATCACAAGGTGATCGGCATTCAATACGCAGTCACCGGCCTCCTCTTCCTGCTGTTCGGTTTCACCCTGATGATGATGATGCGGTGGAACATGGCGTACCCGGGCAAACCGCTGCCGTTCGTCGGCAACTGGTTCGGTCCCGACAAGGCGCCCGGCGGCATCATGCTGCCGGAGTTCTACAACCAGCTCGGCGCGATGCACGGGACGATCATGGTCTTCCTCGGCGTCGTGCCGCTGGCCGTCGGCGGCTTCGGCAACTTCGTCATGCCGCTGCAGATCGGCGCGCCCGACATGGCGTTCCCGAAGCTCAACATGATGAGCTACTGGGTGTACTTCTGCGGCGGCGTCACGATGCTCGCGTCGTTCTTCCAGAAGGGCGGCGCGGCGCAGTCGGGCTGGACCTCCTATCCGCCGCTCGCCGACATCAACCCCGGCCAGACCATGTGGCTGATCGGCATGGTGTTCCTGATCACCTCGTCGCTCCTCGGGTCGATCAACTTCATCGTGACGATCGTGCAGCTGCGGGCCAAGGGACTCAGCTTCATGCGCCTGCCGTTCTTCGTCTGGGCGCAGTTCGTCACGTCGTTCCTGCTGCTGCTCGCGTTCCCCCCGCTCGAAGCGGCCGGCATCCTGCAGCTGATGGACCGCGTCGCCGGCACCAGCTTCTTCATGCCGAGCGGCCTCGTCGTCAGCAACAAGGTGGTGACGACGATGTCCGGCGTCGCCGCCGGCAACCTCGCATCGGGCGGCGGCAACCCGCTGCTGTGGCAGCACCTGTTCTGGTTCCTCGCGCATCCCGAGGTCTACGTCCTGATTCTGCCGGCGATGGGCATCATCTCGGAGATCATCGCGAACAACACGCGCAAGCCGCTCTGGGGCTACAAGGCGCTGGTGTACTCGGCGGGCTTCCTCGGCTTCATGTCGTTCATCGTGTGGGCGCACCACATGTTCATGACCGGCATGGGCACGACGATGAGCGCGTTCTTCCAGACGACGACGATGATCATCTCGATCCCGTCGGTCGTCATCCTGACGGCGCTCCTGATGTCGCTGGTGGGCGCGTCCATCCGCTTCACCGTGCCGATGTGCTTCGCGCTGGCGTTCCTGCCGATGTTCGGCATCGGCGGGCTCACCGGTCTGCCGCTCGGGCTCGCGCCGTCGGACATCCACCTGCACGACACGTACTACGTGATCGGCCACTTCCACTACGTGGTCGCACCGGGCACGATCTTCGCGCTGTTCGCCGGGGTCTATTACTGGTTTCCGAAGGCGACCGGGCGGAAGATGAACGATCTCCTCGGGTACCTGCACTTCTGGACGTCGTTCGTGACGATCAACCTCGTGTTCTTCCCGATGTTCATCGAGGGGCTCGCGGGCATGAACCGCCGCATGTACGACGGCGGCGCGCAGTACGCGCACAACGCGACGGTGCTGCACTGGAACATCGTGCAGGGCTGGGCCGCGTGGGGCCTCGGCGTCGCGCAGATCTTCTTCATCGTCAACTTCTTCATGAGCATCAAGTGGGGCCGGGCGGTCGATCGTAATCCGTGGGAGGCGACGACGCTCGAGTGGGCGGCGCCGTCGCCGCCGCCGCACGGCAACTTCATCACCGAGCCGATCGTGTACCGCGCGCCGTACGAGTACAGCGTCCCGGGCGCGTCGAAGGACTTCACGCCGCAATTCGAACCGGAGCGCGCCTAGATGGACATGAACATCCCGTACACCGTCGAAGAGCGGCCCGATACCGGGCTGGCCAACGGCAAGCTGGGCATCTGGCTGTTCCTCGCGTCGGAAGTGATGCTGTTCGGCGCGTTCTTCTCGACCTACATCATCCTGCGCATCGGCTCGACCGAATGGCCGCACGGCGAACTGAACATCCCGCTGGGCGCCGTCAACACCGTCCTGCTGATCTCGTCGTCGGTGACGATGGTGCTGGCATGGGCGTCGCTGAAGATGAACGACTTCGGCAAGCACCGGATGTACCTGCTCGTCACCGTCGTCCTTGCAGCGGTGTTCCTGGTGAACAAGTACTTCGAGTATGCGGCGCACTTCGCGACCGGCGAGGGCCCCTGGCACAGCACGTTCCTGGCCATCTACTTCACGATGACCGGCCTGCACGGTCTGCACATCATCGGCGGCATCATCGTGATGCTCTACTTCCTGGGGCCGGGCGCGAAGCTGTGGAAGACGAACCCCGAGCAGTTCACGAACCGGATCGAGTACACCGGGCTGTACTGGCACTTCGTCGATCTGGTGTGGATCTTCCTGTTCCCGGTGCTGTATCTGCTGTAGGAGTCGGACAACGGTATGAGCCATCTGGATATCGACGCGACGAGGAAGACGATCAGGCTTTATCTCGCGATTGGCGTCGCGCTGCTGATCTTCACCGGCATCACCGTCGCCGCCAACGGACTGCACCTGGCCGTTCCGGCGGCGATCACGGTCGCGCTGATCATCGCCATCATGAAGGGATCGATGGTCGCGAGCGTGTTCATGCACCTGAGCCACGAGCGGAAGTGGATTTACGGATCGCTCATCCTCACGGTGCTGTTCTTCATCGTGCTCATGTCGGTGCCGCTCTTCACGATACTCGACGGCATCGGAACGCCGATCAGGGCCGTGCCGGCGGCCGAGCACGCGGGTCACGAGAAATGAACCTGAAGTACTTCCACCTGTTCTTCATCGGCGTGTCGGTCGTCCTCGCGGCGTTCGTCGCGGCGTGGGGCGTCAACAACGGATCGGTGCTCGCCTCGTGCCTGTCGGTCGTGTCTGCGGCGGCGTTGATCGTGTACGGCACGCTGTTCCAGCGCAAGATGAGGCGGCTGTGAACCGCGCGCTCTTGACGGCCCTCGTGCTCGCCGCGGCGCCGCGCGCGGCGCTCGCGTGCCCCGTCTGCTTCGGTCAGAGCGACGCGCCGATGGCGGTCGCCACCAACGCCGGCATCTGGATGATGCTCGGCGTCGTCTTCGTCATGCTGTCGGGATTTGCCTCATTCTTCATCTACCTGTCGCGCCGCATGAAGCGTCTCGCGCGCGACGTGCAGCCCGGGGTCTCCGGCGCGCGAACGCTGGGCGCCGGGGTGGCCGCGAAAGGGACCGCCTCATGCTGAACTGGCTGGGAATGCCTGTCGAAGCGTCGGCGCATGCCGGCGAGATCGATCAGATGATCGTCCTCGTGCACTGGCTGATGCTGGTGCTGTTCGTCGGCTGGGGGCTCTTCTTCCTGTACGTGCTGTTCCGCTATCGGAAGTCCGCGAGCCCACGCGCGAACTACGACGGCGCAAAGGGCAAGATCTCGAAGGGCCTCGAAATCGGCGTCGTCCTCGTCGAAATGATCCTGCTGCTGTTCTATGCGATCCCCGCGTGGGCGAAGCGTGTCGCGCAATTCCCGGCGGAAAACCAGGCGACGGTCGTCCACGTCGTCGCCGAGCAGTTCGCGTGGAACGTGCACTATCCGGGACCGGACGGCAAGTTCGGTCGGACCAAGCCCGAGCTCGTGTCCGCCGACAATCCGATCGGCCTGGACAAGACCGATCCCGACGCGAAGGACGACGTCACGACGATCAATCAGCTGAACCTGCCGATCAACAAGCCGGTGCTGGTGCATCTGTCGAGCAAGGACGTCATCCACAGCTTCGGCCTGTACGAGATGCGCGTGAAGCAGGACGCCGTTCCGGGCCTGAACATCCCGGTGTGGTTCACCCCGACGCGCGAAGGGCAGTACGAGATCACGTGCTCGCAGCTGTGCGGCCTGGGGCACTTCCGCATGCGCGGCTTCGTCACGATCCAGAGTCAGGCCGACTACGACAAGTGGATGGCCGACCAGTTGAAGGAGCTCAGAGCCGCCAACTGAGCGCCGACCCGCGAGCACCTGGGACCGAGAACCCGGCGCCGTATCGGCTTCGGGTTCTCGGCTCTCGTTCTCGGTTCAGAGTTCCAACTCCCGTCCCACCCCGCGCTCCACTGCCCGTTCGTACACGAACGCGGCTGCCGTCACGTCCTCGACCGCCATGCCGAGCGACTTGAAAATCGTCACCTCGGTATCGCTGCGGCGGCCGACGGCGCCGTTCACGAGGTCGCCGATCTCCGCGACGATGTGGTCCGGGCCGAAGCGGCCTTCTCTGATCCCGAGCACGACGTCGCCCGATTCCACGAGCGCGGCCTGACGCGAGTCGACGAACAGGCGCGCGCGCGCGACGAGGTCCGGATCCATTTCGCGCTGCGTCGGGATGCACGCGCCGACCGAGATGACGTGCGCGCCCGGCTTCACCCATCCGCTCTCGATGACCGGCGCCGGCGACGAGGTGACCAGCACGATGACGTCGGCGCCGACGACCGCTTCGCCCGGATGATCGACCGCCGTGACCCGTGGACCGGGGGCGGAATCGACTCCGTCCCGGGTCCGTCCCCGGTCCGTCCCGGGTCCGTCCCCGAAACGGGCGGCGAATGCGTCACGATGGGCCTTTGTAGGACTCCAGACCGTCACGTTGCGGAACTTGTGAACCCGCGTCAGCGCCTGCAGATGGCTCTGCGCCTGGACGCCGGTGCCGATGATGGCGAGCGCGCCGGCCGTTTTTCGCGCGAGCAGCCGCGACGATACGGCCGACACCGCCGCCGTGCGCGCTTCGGTGATGTAGCGTCCGTCCATCAGCGCGAGAAGCGCGCCCGTGTCCGGATCCAGCAGGACAATCGACGCGAGATGCGACGGCAGCCCGCGATCGTGATTGCGGCCGAAGACGGTGACGAGCTTCGCTCCGAGCGCCGTGCCGTCGCGCCCGCGCGCGCTTGCCGCTCCGTCGGCCGCCGATCGAACGAACGCCGGCATCGTGGCGAACAACCCGTCGTCGCCGTTCGCGCGCAGCATCAGCCGGACCGGCTGCTCGACGCGGCCGGTCGAGAACCGCTCGAGCGCCGACGCCATCACGTCGATGAGGTCGTCCATCGTCAGGACCGATGCGACGTCGGCCTCGGTGAGCAGTCGAAAGCGAATGGACATAGGCTAGAGTGCTAGCGATGTTATCTCTGAAGACCATCGACGCGCACGCGGCGGGCGAGCCGCTGCGCCTGGTCGTCGGCGGTTTCCCGTCGCCGACCGGCAGGACGATGCTCGAGAAGCGGGAATGGGTGAAGCGTCACGCCGATCATCTGCGCCGTGCGCTGATGCTCGAGCCGCGCGGCCACGCCGACATGTACGGCGCCATCCTCACCGAGCCGGTCGCGCCGGGTTCGCATGCGGGCGTGCTGTTCATGCACAACGAAGGCTACAGCACGATGTGCGGCCACGGGATCATCGCCGTCACGACGATCGCGCTCGAGCGGGGACTGCTCGATCCGGGCGGAGACGGATGCTCGATCGTGTACGACTCGCCGGCCGGCACGGTTCGAGCGCGTGCGGCGGTGTCGCGTCGAACCGGCGACGCAGCGGAGGGCGACAGGGGAGCGAGGGTGGACCGCGTCGCATTCCAGAACGTGCCGTCGTTCGTGCTGCACGGCGGCCTCGCCGTGAAGCTCGCGAGAGGTCAGGCGCGCGTCGACGTGGCGTTCGGCGGCGCGTTCTACGCGATCGTGGACGCCGAGTCCGTCGGGCTCCCGATCGACATCGCGCACCTGCCGGAGCTCCGCCGCGTCGGCATGGAGATCAAACAGGCCGTCGAGGCGCAGCAGTCGATCGTCCATCCAGTCGATCCAGGGCTGCGCGGCATTTACGGCACGATCTTCACGGGGCCGCCGTCGATCGACGCGCTGGCGGCGCCGCGCGGCCTCGAGGCGCCGAGCGACGAGCGCGCCGACCTGCGGAACGTCACGATCTTCGCCGACGCCGAGGTCGATCGATCGCCGTGCGGCACGGGGACCGCGGCGGTGATGGCGGTCGTCGACGCGATGGGGCTGCTCGCGGAAGACCGGCCGTTCGTGCACGAAAGCCTGATCCACACGCGGTTTGCGGGACGCATCGCCGGCCGCACGCTGGTCGGGGAGTATCAGGCGATCGTCCCGGAGATCGAGGGCTCGGCCTGGATCACGGGCGAGCACACGTTCCTGGTCGACGAGCGCGATCCGCTCCGCGAAGGGTTCCGCCTCTGATGCATCGGTTCCACACGATCATCGAACCGTTCCGCATCAAGTCGGTCGAAGCGCTCAAGTTCACGACGCGCGAGCAGCGCGAGCGCGCGCTGTCGGACGCCGACTACAACGTGTTCAAGCTGCGGGCCGACGATGTGCTCGTCGATCTGCTGACCGATTCGGGGACCGGCGCGATGTCGGCGGCGCAGTGGGGCGCCTTGATCCAGGGCGACGAGTCGTATGCGGGCAGCCGCTCGTTCTACCGCTTCGAAAAAGTCGTTCGCGATCTGACCGGGTTCCGGCACATCATCCCGACGCACCAGGGGCGCGCGGCCGAGCGGATTCTGTTTCACACGATTCTTCAGCCGGGCCACATCGTCCCGAACAACAACCACTTCGATACGACGCGCGCGAACATCGAGATCGAGGAGGCCGACGCGCGGGATCTCGTGATCGAAGAAGGTCGGCACCCGGCGGTGGTCCATCCGTTCAAGGGGAACATCGACCTGCGCGCGCTCGAGTCGCTGTTGACGCGCGACGGCGATCGCGTGCCGCTGGTGATGGTCACCGTCACCAACAACTCCGGCGGCGGGCAGCCGGTGTCGATGGAGAACCTGCGCGGCGTCCGCGCGTTGTGCGATCGGTTCGGCAAGCCGTTCTTCCTCGACGCGTGCCGCTTCGCGGAGAACGCGTGGTTCATCAGGCAGCGCGAGCGCGGGTACGATGCGGCGTCGCCGCGCGACATCGCGCGCGAGATGTTCGCGCTCGCCGACGGCTGCACGATGTCGGCGAAGAAGGACGGGCTGGCGAACATCGGCGGGTTCCTCGCGATGAACAGCGACGCGTGGGCCGAGCAGTGCCGCAACCTGCTGATCCTGACGGAAGGGTTTCCGACGTACGGCGGACTCGCGGGATACGACCTCGAGGCGATCGCGCGAGGGCTCGAGGAGGTGCTCGACGAGTCGTACCTGAAGTACCGGATCCGATCGACGGAGTATCTCGCGGAGAAGGTGTCGGCGGCCGGCGTCCCGATCATCCAGCCCGCCGGCGGCCACGCGGTGTATCTCGACGCGCGCGCGATGCTCCCGCAGATCGAGCCCTTGCAGTATCCGGGGATCGCCCTCCTCAACGCGTTGTACGTCGAGGCGGGCGTCCGGGGCGTCGAGATCGGGACGGTGATGTTCGGGCTGCGTGCCGACGGGACGGAGTCGGCCGGGCCGATGGATCTGGTGCGGCTCGCGATACCGCGGCGCGTCTACACGCAGTCGCATATCGACTACGTCGCCGAAGCGGTGATTTACGTGTGGAGCATGCGTCAACAGCTCCGGGGGTACCGGATCACGGAGGCGCCGAAGGTCCTGCGTCACTTTACGGCGTCCTTCGCGCCGCTGAGCTAGTGCCAGGTAGGTACCAGGTACGTACCTGGCACGTACCTGGTACTTACCTGGCACTTACCAGGTACCCCGGCCGGTACCCTCGGCCCAGCCACGGTCGCGCTTAATTACAATGTGCCGATGACGTTCCCCGTTGACGCGCCCCTTCCTCTCGCCGCCGCCCGGCCGTCCCTCCAATGGACCCCGTCGATCGCCGCCGTCGTCGCGATCGGACTGGGCGCCGCCGTGCTTGCCAACGCGGTCAGCGGCCGACAGGCGGCGCTGTTCCTCGTCGGCGTGCTCGCCGGCCTCGTCCTCTATCACGCGGCGTTCGGGTTCACCTCCGCCTGGCGCGTCTTCATCGTCGATCGCCGCGGCGAGGCGCTGCGCGCGCAGATGCTGATGCTCGCCGCGACCTGCGTCGTGTTCTTCCCGACGCTCGCCGCCGGCCGCTTCGCGGGCGTCGCCGTGCGCGGGTCGATCTCGCCGCTCAGCATCGGCGTCCTCGTCGGCGCCTTCATGTTCGGCATCGGCATGCAACTCGGCGGCGGATGTGCCTCCGGCACGCTGTACACCGCAGGCGGCGGCAACCTCCGGATGGCGGTGACCCTGCTCGCGTTCATCGCCGGCTCGGTTGCTGGCGCCGCGCACATGCCGTGGTGGGAAGGATTGCCGGCGCTCAAGCCGCTCTCGCTCGTCGCCCGCTTCGGCGCGATCGGGGCGCTCGCGCTCAGCCTCGGCGTGTTCGCCGCGATCGCCGTCCTGACCATCGTGCTGGAACGCCGCAGGCACGGCGCGTTGACGTCGGGCCGGCGATCGCTGATGCCGCCGCACGCGCTGCGAGGTCCCTGGCCGCTCGCCGCCGGCGCGCTCGGCCTCGCGCTCGTCAACGTGCTGACGCTCGCGATCGCGGGACGGCCGTGGGGCGTCACCGGCGCGTTCGCGCTCTGGGGCGCCAAGGCGCTGTCGGCCGCGGGGGTCGCGGTCGAATCGTGGCGCTACTACGCGCCCGCCGCCCGCCGCGCCGAGCTGCACGCCTCGGTGCTGAACGACGTGACCTCGATCATGGACTTCGGGATCATGATCGGCGCGCTCTTCGCGGCGACACTGGCCGGCCGCTTCGCGCCGAGCCTGCGCGCGTCGGCGCGCTCGCTGGCGGCAGCGCTGGTCGGCGGCCTGCTGCTCGGGTACGGCGCGCGGATCGCGTACGGCTGCAACATCGGCGCGTACTTCAGCGGGATCGCGTCGGGCAGCCTGCACGGGTGGATCTGGTTCCCGTGCGCGTTCGCCGGCAGCATCGTCGGCACGAAGCTGCGGCCGCTCTTCGGCCTCAGCGTGCGCTGAAGCCCGCCGCCCTCGAGCGGCGCGCTACCATCCGACGGCCTCGCCGTCCTTGCGGTGATCCGATCCCGCGCGGTAGACGCCGTTGACCGGCCGATCCTCGGCCGCCCAGCTGCGATCGAAGATCGGCTGCGGCATCCGCGCATCGCGGGTGAACAGAATCCCCTGATATCCGCCGACCGCGCCGCCGTTCACCGACCGCACTTCGTGCCCCTTCGCCTTGAGGGCCGCGCCGACCAGGTTGAACAGGTTCTGCTCGAGCGACAGCACGTTCGTGTTCTGGTTGTGCGTGAACCGCGCGGCATCGGTGGTCATCTGCACGTTCATCCCGAGATCGATCAGGTTGACCATGTGCTGCGCGTGCGTTTCGGGTTGCACGCTGCCGCCCATGTTGCCGAACGTCATCAGCGGTGCGCCGTCCTTCATGACGAACCCGGCGATGATCGTGTGGAACGGCCGCTTGTGCGGCGCGACGACGTTCGGACTCGCGGGATCGAGCGTGAAGCCGTCGCCGCGGTTGTGAAGGACGAACCCGTACGGGGCGACGGTCGCGCGGCTGCCGTACACGCCGAACACGCTGTGGATCAGCGACACCATGTTGCCCCAGCGGTCCGCCGTCGTCAGGTAGATCGTGCCGCCGTCGGTGCCGCCCCTGACCGACGGTTTTGACGCGTGGTCCGGATCGATCCGGCCGCACAGCGAGGCGGCGTGCTCCTTCGAGAGCAGCTCCTTCACGGGCACGTCGCTGAACTTCGGGTCGCCGTTCTTCGCCTGCAGGTCGGAGTAGGCGAGCTTCTTCGCCTCGACCATGTAGTGCCAGTACTGCGGATCGGTCGGTCCGAGCGCCGCCAGCGTCGTGCCGGTCTTCGGCATGCACACGTCGAGGATGTTCAGCATCTCGAGCGCCGCGAACCCCTGCCCGGGCGGCGGCAGCTCGAACACGTCGTAGCCGTGATAGGTCGTCGAGATCGGCTCGGTCCACTCGGACTGGAATTCGGCGAGGTCGGCCTTCGTCATCACGCCGCCGTTCGCCTGCATCTTCGCCACGATCGCGTCGGCGATCGGTCCCTTGTAGAAGGCATCGCGCCCCTGCGCCTGGATCAGCCGCAGCGCCTTGGCGAGCCCGGGGTTCCGGATGATGCTGTAGAGCGCCGGCGTCTCGCCGTTGACGAGAAACGTATCCTTCGAGTCGGGATCGTTGCGCAGGCCGTTCGTCGCGTTCTTCAGATCCGAGTGCCGCCGCTCGGCGAGCCCCCATCCTTCGTCGGCCAGCCGCGCCGCGCGTTCGAACGTCTCCTTGAAGCCGAGCGTGCCGAACCGTTTCAGCAGCGCGTCGTAGCCCGAGATCGCGCCGGGCACCGTTGCGGCGTTGACGCCGCTCGCCGGCACGCGATCGACGCCCAGCTTCGTGGTGAAGAAGTCGCGCGTCCAGCCGGCCGGCGCCCAGCCGGCCGAATTCAGCGCGTAGAGTTTCTTGTCCTTCGCGATGTACACGAGCGCGAACAGGTCGCCGCCGATGCCCGTGTCGTTCTGCGAGGTGACGTCGAGCACGGCGCCGGTCGCCACCGCCGCGTCGATCGCGTTGCCGCCTTGGCGGAGCACTTCGAGGCCCGCTTCGGCCGCGAGCGGATCGCTCGTCGCGACGATGCCGTGGCGCGCGAGCACCTCGGATCGTCCCTGCGCGAGCCACCCCTGCGCGCGCGATCCGGGCGCTGCGGTGATGGCCGTGCCCGGCTGCGGTCGATCCGGCGTCGGGGCCCCGAACGCGTTCGGCGACTGTGCGGTCGGCGTCGCGAGCATCGCGAGCGAGGCGACGAAGGCGATGATGGCTGCGCGTTTCATGAAGGCCTCCGGGGCGGGCGGCCCTGACCGGGCCGCACGGCGCCGTGATGTCCGCGGCGCAGGCCGTCAGGCCTGCAGGAACGTGCGAGTCAACCGTTCGAGCAGCGCTGCCAGCGGTTCGCCGTCGAGGGCGAACGCGTTCAGCTCCGGCGACCACGAGAGTTTATAGCTTCTGGCCATCGCCGACACCCAAATCTGCCGCACCGGCGCGTTGGGCGAGACGACGAACCTGGCCTCGCCCGGCTCCTCGAAGACGAGGTTGAGGACGCCGTTCTGCAGCTCCACCTCGAACGCCTCGGCGTCCGCCAGCGGGAGGAGCGCACGCCGTGCGTCTTCGAGCGCCTGATCGCTTTTCACACGGAAATCCTGTTCGGTGAGTGCCGTCATCGCCGTACTAAACCTTTCCCCGGCAGGCCGCGTCTAACCTTTGGTGAGGGAGGTGCACACATATGTTGCGTGAATGGAGTTTTTCGGCGACCGCCGAATGGGTCGTCGGCCTGCTGCTGGTGATCGTGATCGTCGTCGCGATGTTCGTCTGAGCAGCCCCGTCAGTGCGACACTGACCTGTCCGGCGCCGCGAGATAACTGCGGCGCGCCCGCGCCGCCATCGCCGGGTTCTTCATCTTCACCGTCAGCCTGTGCACCTTGTTGTCCAGCTGCGTCGGCGTGAAGCCGATGACGTACTGGCTGTGCAGCTCGCTGGCGACGCGCGTGAACGTCGGCGCGAGATCCGACGTCCGTTCGAGCTCGAAATAGCCGCCGCCGGTCTCGTCGGCGATCTTCCGCAGTCCGCGATCGGGCTTGCTGCGCACCATGCGCTGCCCGTCGAAGTAATGGCTCTCGAGCCCGATCGCGTAGATCATCACGTCTTCCGCGCGCGCCCGATCGATCACCGTGCCGAGCGACAGCCGGCTCTCCGTGTCGTCGCCGTCGGTGAAGGCGAGGACGACGCGCCGTCCGTCGATGCCTTTCAACTGATCGAGGCTGGCGCCGACCGCATCCCACAGGCGCGTGCCGTTCCCGTAATCCAGGTCCTTGATGTCGCTGACGAGATCGTCGCGGTCGTTCGTGAACGACATGCCGGCGAATTGAATCTTGTCGTTGAACGCGCCGACGCGCGCCTTGTCGTCCGGCAGCAGCCGCAGCACGAACTGCTCGGCCGCCTGCTTCAGCAGATCGATCGTCAGCGTCATGCTGCCGCTCGTGTCGAGCATCGTCACGACGGTGATCGGCCGCACGCTGTTGTCGAAGTACGCGATCGGCTGCGGCTTGTCGTTGTCGAAGATCTGGAAATCGTCCTGCGTCAGGTCGGGCACCAGGCGCTTCTGCGCGTCCTGCACGGTGACGAAGAGCGACACGAGCTGCGTGCCGGACCGGAACGTCGGCGCCTGCGGCGTGGGCGGCTGGGCCGCCGCGAGGGTGGCGAGGCCGAGGGCGATAATGGCGGCCCGGAACATGGGAACAGCTTATCGCATGGGGTCGCCCAAAGGCGACTTGACCGGTCGGATATGCGGAAGTACACTGGCCGCAGCTGGTTGAGATTCAGTCTCATTATTGCGGAAGCGATCTCATGCTGCAGGCGTTCGTCATCACTCTGCGGGAAGGCTTCGAAGCGTTTCTGATCGTCGCGATCAGCCTCTCGTACCTGCGCAAATCCGGACGCGGCGCGCTCGCGTCCGCCGTCCACTGGGGCACCGCGGCTGCGGCGGCGGTGAGCATCGGTGGCGGCTACGTGCTGTTTCACGCGGCGAACCAGGAGTGGCTCGACGGCCCGCTGGCGGTCGTCGCCGCGGTGTCGGTCACGTGGATGGTCGTCCACATGTGGCGCTACGGCCGGCGGATGAAAGGCGACATCGAGGGACGCCTGCGATCGACCGGCACCGGCGCGGCGGCGTTCACCGGCGTGTTCCTGTTCACGGGACTGATGATCAGCCGCGAGGGGATGGAGACCGCCCTCCTGCTGTTCCAGCTGAAGGAAACGATCTGGCTGGCCGTCGGCGCGCTCGCCGGGATCGCCGGCGCCGCCACCGTGGCATGGCTCTGGTCACGGTACGCGCGACGGATTAATCTGGCGCTGTTCTTCCAATGCACCGCCCTCTTCCTGTTCGTGTTCGTCGTCCAGCTCGTGATCAAGGGATTCCACGAGATGGCGGAGCAGAACTTCCTGCCGTGGAGCGACATCATCCACGCCCGGACGGAAGCGTGGGGCCCCGACAGCGCGTTCGGACACCTCCTGTCGTATCTGCTCGTCATTCTGCCGGTCGCGTGGCTGCTGCTGAAGGCGGCGTTCTCGCGCCGGCCGGTGTTTCAGCGTGAGCAAACCCCCGACGATCGCGGACCTGACGTGGCTGGGCGGGCTCAAGTTCTCGGCGACAATCAACGCGGCGTCCTTCACGCTGGATAGCGCCGGCGTCGAGGGTCCGTCGCCGGTCGGCGCGCTCGCGGCGGCGCTGGCCGGCTGCATGACGACCGACGTCGCCTACATCCTGACGCGCGGGCGCCACGCGTTTCGTGCCCTGTCGTCGCATCTGGTCGGCGAGCGCGCGCCCGACGATCCTCACCGCTTCACCCGCATCACGCTGACCCTCGTCGTGGACGGCGACGTGCCGCGCGAGGCGGTCGATCGCGCGATTGCGCTGTCGCGCGAGAAGTACTGCTCGGTGTGGCACTCGATGCGTCAGGACATCGACTTCGTCACCGCCTATGACGTCAGGCGCTAGCGCGGCGGCGCGGCGCGGCTACATCGACGCGGCGCGCGGGCTCGCGGTGCTGCTGATGATGGAGGCGCACACGACCGACGCGTGGACGCGCGCCGCGGCGAAGCACTCGGCGGCGTTTCGCGACGCGACCGTCCTCGGCGGCTTCGCGGCGCCGCTGTTCCTCTGGCTGGCCGGCGTCGCGGTGGTGCTGGCGGCGGGACGGGCCGAGGCGCGCAGCGGCAGCCGGGCCGCCGCGGTCGAGGGCATCTGCCGCCGCGGTCTCGAAATCTTCATCCTCGCGTTTCTCTTCCGGCTGCAGGCGTTCGTCGTCTCTCCCGGCAGCTATCTCGTGACGCTGTTTCGCGTCGACATCCTGAACGTCATGGGCCCGGCGATCGCGCTCGCCGGGTTGATGTGGGGCGCCGCTTCGTCCGACGCCGTGCGCGTGTGGCTGTTCGCGGCGGCCGCCGCGGCGATCGCCATGGTGACGCCGGTCGTGCGCGCCGCGTCGTGGATCGACGCGCTGCCGACCTGGGTGCAGTGGCACCTGCGGCCGTCGGGGGAGTACACGACCTTCACGTTCTTTCCGTGGATCGGCTTCGTGCTGGCAGGCAGCGCGGTCGGCGCGCTGGTGACGGCGGCACGCGACGAAGCGGCCGAATCGCGGCTGCACGTGTGGCTGGCGGGCGCGGGCGCGGCGCTGATCGGCGTCGGCCTGGTGACGGCGGCGCGGCCGTCGATCTACGCGTCCTCGTCGTTCTGGACCAGTTCGCCGACGTGGTTCGCGATCCGGGTGGGGGTGATGACGGTCGCGCTGGCGGGCCTGAAGGGCTGCGCGGCGGCGGTCGACCGCGTGCGCGCGGCGCGGGCGGTCAGGCCGGCGTGGCGGGCGATCGAGCGGCTGGGGCGCGGCTCGCTGTTCGTGTATTGGATCCACGTGGAGCTGGTGTACGGCTACGCCAGCTGGCTGTGGCGGGGGCGCCTGCCGCTGTGGGCGACGCTGGCGGCGTGGGCGGCATTTTCCGCGCTGATGTACGGCGCACTTGTGTTAAGAGATCGCGTCTGGAGGAGCCATGAATCGCCGCGAATTCGCCCGTCTGCTCGCGATCGGGGGCACGGTTCCGTTCGTCACGCCGGAGATCTCGTGGGCGCGTTCGACCCGCCTGCCGCCGACGCCGGCGTCGCCCGATGAGAAGTTCTGGACGTCGGTGCGGGAGCAGTTCGTGATGCCGAAGGATCTCACGATGCTCAACGCGGCGAATCTGTGCCCCTCGTCGGCGCCCGTCCTCGACACGCTCTACAAGACGACGCGCGACATGGATCAGGATCCGTCGCAGGAGAACCGCGCCAAGCTGGGCGACGGCCGCGAGAAGACGCGCACCCTGCTCGCGGAATTTCTGCGCGTGACGCCGGAAGAGATCGTGATCACGCGCAACACGAGCGAGTCGAACAACCTCGTGTCGACCGGCATCGACCTGAAGCCGGGCGACGAGGTGCTGCTGACGGCGGACAACCATCCGAGCAACCACACGGCGTGGCAGGAGAAGGCGAAGCGCTTCGGCTTCACCGTCCGCGACATCGCCGTGCCGAATCCGCATCCGGGGTTCGACTACTACGTCGACGCGTTCGCGAGGGCGATCACGCCGAAGACGAAGCTGATAGCGATCACGCACCTGACGAGCACGGTCGGCGATCTGTTTCCGGCGAAGGAGATCTGCGCGCTCGCGCGCGAGCGCGGGGTGCTGACGCTCGTGGATGGGGCGCAGTCGTTCGGGCTGTTCGACGTCGACCTGCGCGACATGCAGCCCGACTTCTACAGCGGCAGCGCGCACAAGTGGCCGTGCGGGCCGAAAGAGAACGGCGTGCTGTACATCAACAAGGCGGCGCAGTCGAAGATCTGGGCGAGCATCTTCAGCGCGTATCCCGGGCGCGTCGGCGTCTCGCGCACGTTCGAGGGGTTCGGGCAGCGCGACGAGCCGGCGATGATCGCGTTCGGCGAGGCGTTGAAGCTGCAGACCGAGATCGGCCGCGCGGCGATCGAGCGTCGATCGCGCGAGCTGACGACCGCGCTCGTCGAGGGGCTGCAGAAGGTCGACGGCGTGAAGATCTGGACGAGCCCCGAGGCGTCGCGTCGGGCGGCGGTGCTGTCGTTCCAGCCGGGCGGGCTGGATGTCCGCAAGCTGGCGGCGGCGCTGTACACGAAGGAGCGGATCGGCTGCGCGACGCGGGGCGGTCAGGATCGGCCGGGGATCCGGTTTTCGCCGCATTTTTACAATACGCATGCGGATGTGGAGCGTGCGGTGGCGGCGGTCAAGAAATACATGTCGACCGGTGTCTGACACCGGCGCGCGTGGGTGTCTGACACCAGCCGCCCTGGTGTCTGACACCGACCGGGCGCGTGTCTGACACCAATGTGGGCCGCCCGCGCTACGGCAGCTCGAATTCCTGCGGGACGCCGCAAGCGCACGCCAGGCGGTACTTCGCCTGACGCTCTTCCGGCGTCGATCCCAACGCGTCGTAGATGGGATGACTGGCGAGCCACGTTGACGCGCCCGCCGCATGCGCCAGAAAACTGGACCACCGGTACTCGGCGGCGCCGTCGACGATCCCGGCCGCGACGGGATTCAACTCGATGTAGCGGAGCGCCGTCAGCCAATACCGATCGTCCTCGATGATCTTCGCTTTGTACCGGCCGCCCCAGATCGTGCCGGAGCGCGCGTGCTTCTTGTTGAAGTACTTCGTGTACGCGCCGTCGATGCGCTGCATCGCGCGCGGGATGGCGTCCGCCGCATCCGGCGTCGCGAGCAGGTGATAGTGCGTGTTCATGACGCCGAAGCCATGGACGCGGACCGCGGTGTCGACGGTGTACTCGCGCACGAAGGCGAGAAACGTTCCAAAGTCGTCCGTGTCGGCGAACACGACGCCGCCGTTCAGCGCGCGCTGGTAGATATGGGCGCTGGTACCGGCGGGGAAGACGCGTCGGGGATGTGGCATGACGCGTGTCGATCAGCAAAATCGATACGCAACCTGCGACCGCGAAAACGCCAGCGATCTCAGCGATCGCCGCGGACGCCCGATCAGTAGCTGCCCGATCGTCCGGCGATCGCCGCGGCAGTAACTGCCCGTTTCCGGTCGCTGGTGTCTGACACCAGCGCGGCGCGTGTCAGACACCGACGGGTCCGGTGTCTGACACCACCCGTGGGCAGGGTGTCAGACACCCGGTCGCTCGGACATCAGCAGGTGTCAGACACCACCCGCGTGGGAGACAACCCACCCGCGTGGGAGACAACCCACCCGCGTGGGAGACAACCCACGCGCCTGAGACAACCCCTTGACCCCCATTAACACTGTTAACTAATATGACGATGTTAAGTATGGGAGCACGGGAGCGCCGGGCGCGACACAAACAGCTCCTGCGGCAGGACATCCTCGACGCCGCCCGCGCCCTCCTCGTCCGCGACGGCTACGACGCGCTCTCCATGCGCAAAGTCGCCGAACGCATCGACTACTCGCCAACCGCCATCTACCTCCACTTCAAAGACAAACAGGATCTCGTCTTCAGCCTCTGCGACGAGACGTTCGCGCGCCTCGTCCGCGAGCTCGACACGCTCAAGCGCGACTACCCCGACCCGCTCGCCCGCCTCCGCAAAGGACTCGAGCGCTACGTCGCCTTCGGCCTGAACAACCCGAACCACTACGTCCCGACATTCCTGCTGCCGCCGCCGGCCGACATGACGGGCAAGCACGTCGAGGCGGCGGACAACCCCCAATCGAACGGCATGCGCGCCCTCGCCACGCTGCGCGACACCATCGCCGACGGCGTCCGCGCCCGGAAGCTCCGCAAGGTCGACCCCGACGCCGCCGCCCGCTCCGCCTGGGCGGCCGTGCACGGCATCACCTCGCTGCTCATCGCCTTCCCGACGTTTCCCTGGGGCGATCGCGACCGCGCGATCAAGAACGTCATCGACATGGTCGTCGACGGGCTCAGGCGCGATTGAGATGCGAGCCCGCATCTCCGAGCTCGCGTGGCGCAACCTGGTGCACGACAAGGTCCGCCTCTTCGTCACCGTCACCGGCGTCGTCTTCGCCGTGGTGCTGATCGTCGTCGAACTGGGGCTGTTCCTCGGCTTCACCACGACCACCTCGAGCCTGATCGACCGCTCGGAGGCCGACATCTGGATGACCGCCGCGCGCGTGCCTTACATCGAAGCGGGCGTCGCCTTCTCCGAGCGCAAGCTTTCGACCGTTCTCGCCACGCCCGGCGTCGCGCGCGCGGCGAAATACATCGCGCGCTTCTCCCAGTGGCAGCGCCACGACGGCCGCCAGGAGAGCGTCCAGGTCGTCGGGTTCGAGCCGGGCCGCGGCCTCGGCGGTCCCTGGAACGTCGTCGAGGGGAACGTCGACGACCTGCGGCAGCCGGACAACGTGTTCATCGACGAAGTCTACAAAGACGCGCTCGGCGTGACGCGCGTCGGCGAGATCTTCGAGATGCACGGCCATCGCGCGCGCATTGCCGGCTTCACGCGCGGCATCCGCGCGTTCACGACGTCGCCGTACGTCTTCACCTCGTTCAAGAGCGCGCAGGACTTCGCGTCGGTTCCGGAGGATCAGACCGTCTACATCCTCGTGAAGGTGGCGGCGGGCGAACGCGTCGACGCGGTGCGGCAGCGGCTCGCCGCACGGGTGAAGGACGTCGACGTGCTGACGAGGGCGGCGTTCAGCTCGAAGACGAGGTTCTACTGGATGTTCACCACCGGCGCGGGCGTCGCCGTCCTGCTCGCCGCCCTCCTCGGTCTCGTCGTCGGGTTCGTCGTCGTGGCACAGACGATCTACGCGACGACGATGGACCACCTGCGCGAGTACGGAACGCTGAAAGCGATGGGGGCGACCAACGGGTATCTGTACCGCGTGATCATCGAGCAGGCCGTGATCAGCGCGATCGTCGGCTACACGCTCGCGATGTTCGTCAGTGCCTTCATCGTGAACAGCAGCGCGAAAGGCGGCGCGGCCATCCTGCTGCCGTGGCAGATGGCGGCGGGCGTGCTGGGCCTGACGATCCTGATGTGCGCCGGCGCGGCCATCGTCTCGATCAACAAGGTGATGCGCCTGGATCCGGCGACGGTGTTCAAAGGGTGACGCGATGGCATTGATCGAAGCGCGAGACCTCGTGAAGACCTACGCGCAGGGCGAAGCGGCCATCCGCGCCCTCGACGCGGCCTCGCTCGACGTGCGCGCCGGCGAGCTGATGCTGCTCGTCGGGCCGTCGGGCAGCGGCAAGACGACGCTGCTGTCGATCGCGGGCTGCATCCTGCGGCCGACGTCCGGGTCGCTTCGCGTGCTCGGGGACGAGGTGACCGGCCGGCGCGAGCGCGATCTGCCGGCCATCCGGCGCGAGCGCATCGGGTTCGTGTTCCAGGCCTTCAACCTGTTTCCGACGCTGACGACGCTGCAGAACGTCGCGCTCGCGCTCGATCTGAAAGGGATCGCCGGGCGCGCGGCGCGCGATCGCGCGGCGGCGCTGCTGGAACGGGTGGGCCTCGGCGCGAAGCTGTCGGCGTTTCCGGCCGACCTGAGCGGCGGCCAGAAGCAGCGCGTCGCCATCGCGCGCGCGCTCGCCGGCGACCCGCCGATCATCCTCGCCGACGAACCGACGGCGGCGCTCGATTCGCAGAGCGGGCGCGCCGTGATGACGCTGCTGCAGCAGCTTGCCCACGAGCGCGACCGCGGGGTGGTCATCGTGACCCACGACAACCGCATGCTGGGCTACGCGGATCGCATCGTGCGCATGGAAGACGGCCGGATCGTCGGCGACGAGCCGCGCCCGCGCGGCGGCTGGGAGGAGGCGGTGGCATGACGCGGACGGCAGTGTTCACCGGGGCGGCGCTGGTCGCCGTCGGTGCGCTCAACTACGCGATCGGCGGCGGCGCGTCCGGCCGCATGCCACCCGAGCCGCCCGTCGCGCAGGCGCCGGACATCGTCGCGGCGGCGCCCGGACGGGTCGAGGCCGTGTCGGAGGAGATCCGCGTCGGCGCGGACATCGGCGGCCGCCTGCGGCGCGTGCTCGTCGAAGAGGGCGACGCCGTCACGCGCGGTCAGGTGATCGCGATGGTCGACAACGACGATTTCCGTGCGCGGCTCGCGTCCGCCGAGGCGACGCTGCGCCTTCGAGAGGCCGACGCCCGACGGGTCCGCAACGGCGCGCGCGAGCAGGAGCGCCGCGACGCGGCGGCCGCGGTGCGCGAGGCCGCGGCGGTGCTCGACCACGCCGACGCCGACACGGCGCGGAAGCGCGAGCTGTTCCGCGAGGCGGTGATTTCGCGCGCCGAGCTCGATGCCGCCGAGCAGCAGCTGGGGGTCGCGCGCGCGAAAGCCGATTCGGCGCGCGAGCGGCTGTCGCTGGTCGAAGCCGGCGCCCGCGAAGAAGAGCGCGACCATGCGGACGCGGAAGTGGCGCTCGCGCGCGCGGCCGTGGAGGAGGCGCGCGCGCTGCTCGAGAAGACGTACGTGCGTTCGCCGATCGACGGCCTCGTCTTTCGCAAGTTCCGCCGCGAAGGCGAGAGCGTGTCGACGCAGTTCGACGCGCCGATCGTCACGCTCGCCGATCGGTCCCGCATCCGCGTGCGCGTCGACGTCGACGAAGCCGACGTCGCGCGGCTGCGCCCCGGCCAGCCGGCCTACGTCACCGCCGATGCCTTCGGCAGCCGCCGCTTCTCCGGACGCGTCGTCCGCGTCGGTCAGATGCTGGGGAAGAAAAACGTGCGGACCGACGAGCCGACCGAGCGGGTCGACACGAAGGTGCTCGAAACGCTCGTCGAACTCGACGAAGGGAAGGAACTGCCGCTGGGACTGCGCGTGCAGGCGTTCATTCTGGCCAGGTAGGCCCGGCAGCAGGTCGGGCGGGCCGGCAGGACGTGCCTGCCAGCCCACCGACCCTGCCGACCCGACCCTATCCGATCGTCAGAACCTCACACCGACCGACACGAGGATCGTCCTCAAACCGGTCCCGCCTGCCGGAATCGGAATGAACTGCGTGTTGGACGTCGCCTGACCGAACTGCGGGCCCGGCCGATAGCCGGTGCGATAGCCGAGCGCATCGAGCGGGCTGTTCGGATCCTGCGTCACCGTGGTGTTCCACTGAATCAGCTTGTCGTTGTTGAACAGGTTGTACACGTCGAACTTCACCCACGGCTTCACGCTGCCGACGATCGGGATGTCGTAGCTGATGTCCAGATCGACGGCGCCGTATCCGGCGAAGAACTGCGACCCGCGGTTGTCGAAGTACAGCGTCGAGCGGCCCGGCGCATCCGGATAGCCGGCCGCCGCCAGGATGTTCCGCTGGATGGTCGTCAGCGGCACGTTCGTCTGGGCGAGGCTGTAGGTTTGCGCCGACTCGACGCGGAGCAGGCCGGAGAACGACAGGGTGCCGAACCGCTCCATCGGCTGCGTGTAGATGGCCCAGGCCCGAACGCGGTTGCGCTCGAAGCTCGGAAGGTTCCCCGTCGGATAGAAGCGATTCGCCTCGGGCGCGTACGCCTCCGGATAGTCGCCGATGCGTGACGTGGACCCCGGCGTGTTCGTTCCCTCGCCGGTGTAGTTGCCCTCGTTCTTCAACTCCACCGTCCACTCGCCGTTCATCACCAGCCGGCGCGTCGCGTTGTAACGTCCGGTGAACGCCAGCGCCGAGTACATGCGCTCGGGGATGTCCGAGTTCTCGTACAGCTGGTTGGTGACGATGCCGGCATCGATCCCGTTCAGGACGACGTGTGTCGTGCCGGTCGTCCGGTCGATGATGTCCTCGATCATGCTGGTCGTCTTGCGCCAGACGAACGCCGCTTCGCCGTACGCCTTCCCGTTGTTGATCGTGGCGCCGTAGGACGTCTGGATTTCGTGGACGAGCGGCGACTTCGTGTTCGGGTCCATGAAGATGTTCGCGGTCGGCACGGTGACGGACGAGTTGTCCGATCGCACCGGGTAGTTCGCGACGTTGAACCCCGGCGCGAAGCCGACGCCCTGGCCCGCGGGTCCCTGATACAGGCTGAAGATGTCCGACGGGTTGCCGACCGGGCTGTTGGCGCCAATCAACGCTTCGTTGTACCGACCGGAGTACTGCCCGTAGCTCAGGTGCACGACGTGCTCGCCGTTGCCGGCGACGTCCCACGATGCCGCGAGGCGAGGCACGATGCGGTTGTTGTCGACGCCGATGATGCTGCCGGGATTCGACAGCGCCTTCACATGCTCGTACCGCGCGCCGATGTCCGCCGACCACCGATCGCTGATCGCCCAGTGATCCTGGATGAACAGCGAGTGGTTGTCGATGTTCAGCACCGCGCCGATCGTCGCCGGATAGAAGTCGACCGACGATTCGCCCGGCGTGAACACCGGGATGAAGCGGCCGTTCGCGTCGAGCGCCGGCGTGCCGTTCGGATTCTGCAGCCAGTCGGAGTTGAACACGTACTGCGTGGACGACTGCGAGTTGCCGCCCGTCCGCTGGCTGCGGAACCACTCGTAGCCGCCCTTGGTCGTGTGGCGACCGCCGGCGGTCCAGAACTTCGTCACGTTCGCCGTGATCTGGCGGTTGTTGCGCTGCTCGGGGTCGCAGGCGCAGAAGTACGGCGCGTTGTAGATGAGGCCGAGCGAGTTCGAGAACATCGGCGAATCGGTGATGTTCGTGCTCGTGCCGCCGTCGCCGGTGAACTGGAAGTGCCGCTGCGAATACTGGCCTTCGATCAGCAGGCCGCTGCCGACGACGCCCTTGTAGTTCGTGTAGTAGTACCAGTTCGGCAGGCTGCGGGTGATCAGGCTGTGCGGATCGGCGATGAGCGACTGGATGCCCGACGTGTTGCTGACGGTGCGCGCGTTGTTCAGATACCCGCCCTGGATCGTGTGGTTCTGCGCCACCGTGCCCGTGAGCTTGATCTCGCCGCGCTTGTTCGTGTCGTCCTGGATCACCTGCACGCCGCTCTGCTGCACCGTGAGGTTCGGCTGCAGCCCGGCGTAGCGTCCGGCGCCGAAGAACCACAGCTTGTCCTTGACGATCGGCCCGCCGAGCGTCCCCTCGTAGCTCTCCTGCAGGTTGCTCGGGTAGGTGTTCCCCTTGCTGACGTCGAACGGCGTCTCGCTCGACCACGACGGGTTGGTGAAGTTCGTGCGGAAGCTGCCGCTGAACGTGTTGCCGCCGCTCTTGGTGATCGCGTTGACCACGCCGCCGCTGAACCGGCCGTACTCGGCCGAGATGCCCGAGGTGAGCACCTGCGTCTCTTCGATCGCGTCCTCGATGAAGAGATTCTGCGGGTTCGCGAAGAGGTTGTCGTTGATGTCGACGCCGTTGACCATGAACACGTTGTCGAACGCGAACGACCCGTTGATCACGAGCTGCCCCGCGTTGGGCGTGTAGGTGGAGACGGCCGGCGCGAGCTGGGCGATGCCCTGGATGGTGCGCGGCGTCGCCAGCGCTTCGACCTCCTCGTGCTTGATGTTCGCGCCGAGCACCGGCGTCGCGATCGGCGCGGGCGTCTCGGCGACGACGTTGATCTGCTCGCTGACGCCGGCGGGTTTCATCGTGACGTTCAGATCGACGGTCAACCCGAGCGCGACGTTGCTCTGCCGCTCGACGGTCCCGAAGTTACTCAGCTCGAACTTGGCGGTGTACACGCCCGGCGGGAGGTTCAGAAACGTGTAGCCGCCGGTGGAATCGGTGACGGCCGTGCGCGGACCCTGCAGCGCGGGCGAGGTGACGGTGACGGTGACGCCCGGTATCGCCAGGCCCTGGTCGTCGTGGACGACACCGCGCATGGTGCCGGTCTGCACGCCCTGCGCGAACGCGGCCGTCGCGAAGAGCGCTGCCAACACGGCGAAGTAGAACGGTCGTAGTCGTTGCATCTAAGCGATCTCCTTTTCGTTCCCAGCTTTCGAGTGTATCGACCGAGAACGAAGGGCAATCGCCCAGTTGCGCGATTTCGCGGGCTGAGCTCGCCGCGCGAAATGATTTCTTGGATCAGCGATCCGCGGATTGTCCCGGAAGCGGGACGGTAGCCGTTCCGAAATCGTTAAAGTTGAGAAGGCTATTGAAGAGCATGTTGAACTCGCCGAAGTTCTGCCAGCGGTAGCAGGGATTGCCGGCGAACAGCAGGACACGACCCTTGCCGGAGGGGACGTCGACGATCGCCGCGCGATTGCGGATCTCGTTCGCGCCGCGCATCAGGCCGCTCAGCACGTGGTCGTCGCCGCCGGGATAGCGCATCAGCACGTTCTTCGGCGTGACCGGCGGACCGGCAGGCGCGTCGAACGGATTCGCGTTGGTCAGCACCGACAGCAGCGGACCGCTGCCGTAACGGACCGGAATCATCTTCGCATCGTAGCCGTAGAAAATCGGATGCTGCGGCTGCAGGATCTCGGCGTCGATGATTGCGCCGGGCGAGTAGAACTGCGCCGAGGTCCGCGCCGCGTCGACGTTCGGCGCGAGACCGAATTCGGCCGGGAAGTAACTCGATACGCCGAGCGTTACGAGCATCCCGCCGGCTTTCACGAAGCGGTCGAGCTCGGCGACGCCCTCCAGGCCCATCCCGCCCGTGATGTCGTCCGACTCGCCGTACATGCCGAGGTTCCTGAACGCGTCGCTGCGGCGGTACGCGATCGGCTGGCCGCGGTTCTCGATGTCGAACACGAGCCGCTTCGCCGTGCCGGACTGGTTGGGAATCACGATGACGTCGTAGGCGCCCTTCAGATTGCCCTGGCGCACGCGCTCCTTGTAGATCAGGTCGAACGGCACCTCGAACTGGTCGAACGCGTAGCGCACCCAGCCGACGTCCTGCGTGCTGCCCCACGTCGAGTACACGGCGAGCCGCGGCAG
>Ga0070741_10006152_pt1 | contig 26032 bp, 22 predicted proteins | sample Coa_R1_4_FD_66440 | JGI IMG/M metagenome (GOLD analysis project Ga0070741, IMG submission 66440) | Surface soil microbial communities from Centralia Pennsylvania, which are recovering from an underground coalmine fire - Coalmine... | ecosystem: Environmental > Terrestrial > Soil > Unclassified ... | reverse complement strand
GCGGTGTCGGCATAGGTATGCCGCTGGGTGACCTGCACGCCTCGGCGTCCGGCCAGAGGTTCGACCCACAGGAACAGATTGGCTTTGCCCAATCGCTCGTACTCGTAGTCTTGTTTGGCCGCCTCTCCAGGTTGCATCGGCAGGGTTCCCTGGGGCGTCTCCCGCCGTTCCTTACCGCCTTCATCAAAGCAGACGACCGGACGCTTCGGATCGTAAGGCCATTGGTAGACATCGAGGACGTCTTCCATCCTAGCCACAGAGGAAGCCGAGGGCGTGCCGATGCACCCGGTTTTCACTTGCCAGGGCTTGAGGGCGTTTTTTTAGACGCTCCCAGATCGTTGTGTAATCAATGGCTTCCACCAAGCCCAGTTCGATCACCCGCGAAGTCAGCAGGCGTACCGTCCATCGCGCGTGTCCTTCGGGTGGGTCGCTACAGGCGAGGACAGCAATCTGGGCTTCGATCTCGCCGGTGATCTTGGGCGCGCGTCCCGGTCGGGGCTTCTCCACCAGCGCGGCTTGCCGCCCTTCTTGTCGGAAGCGGTGGCGCACGTTGGCGACGGTGGCCGTGCTACACAAGAGAGCCTCGGCCACCTCTTTGTCGGTTCGGAACTGCCCCTGGCTGCGGTCCGTGCGCAGCAGAATGCGGGCGCGGGTCTGGACACGGGTATAGTATAGGCCCATGCCTGCCGTTTCGTCAACATTTCAGACGCGGCGGGCGCGCTTCGAGGCGGCTTTCCGGGTCACGGCGACGGGCAGGCGGGAATGCACGAACTCCCGCTCCATGAGATGGAAGAAGGCGGCCCGCTCCGCGCCGCGCACGATGGCCTGCTCGTGCGCCTCCGCCAGCGCGACCGGGTAGCCGTCGCCTTTCTGCGCCTGATCGTAGCAGAGTGCGTGAGCGAGCGACAGCAGGGCCGGATCGGTGGCGACCCACGCCGGTATCTCGACGCGGGCGACTTCCAGGCCCGTGTGCAGATAGAAGAAGCGGATGCTGTTTTCCGGGCGGTAGCTTCCTAAAATCTGGGAGCGGGAGCCGAAGACGGCAGAGCGTTCTCCCGGCTGAAGCAGATCGAAGAAGAGATCGGCGTCGGTGAGGCGTTCGGTTCCGGCGCAGTCCGGCGCGACAAAGTGGGGTTTGGGCTTCTGGCGGTTCGGGCAGTAGCGGTCGCAGTTGGCCTGCGGGTGCGGACACCGGAACACGCGCAGGGCGTTGACCACATCGCGGCTCGTGGGCTGGCTGATATAACCGACGATGGGGACGTTGTGCTGCCGGGCGGTCTCCAGATGCGACTCGAAGGCGGCCAGCGATGCCGCGCGGAACTCGTCGTGTTCCGTCTCCAGGGGCCAGAGGATAAGGCTGCCGTCGGAGAGGGCAAGCATCGGCCCGGAAGCGGTAGGCGCGTTCTCGACGATCATCTCCGCCAGCCCTGCGAACTCGGCCAGCAGACGGCGGATCGCCAGGCGCTTCGGCACGATGACGGCCTGCTCACCCTGGAACTCGTCCAGCAGATCGTCGTCCGGGGGCGCCAGCTTCGGGCGAGAGGTCAGCGTGGCGCGCTCGCCGGTTCCGTAGCGGAGCGCGATCATGCCGACGTTGATCAGGTAGCAGAGCGCGATGTCGTGGCGGTCGGAGACGATCTGCGAGCCGTCTGCGGCCAGAACCGTGCAGGGCAGGGGGCGCGGCGGCGCGGCGTGGGCGCGGTCGGGCGGCTCGTGCCAGGCGGCGACCAGCCAGGAGGTGCGACTGTGGGCGATTTTCTCGCGCGTCTCTTCCCAGAGCGGGCCGGATTCATGCAGGCGGCGGCGGGCCTCTTTCCAGGCGGCCTGCTGTTGAGGCAGCGCGCGTGCCTGGTCTGCGGCGAAATTGCGTATCTGCGAGGTTATCTGGGCGAAGTCGAGCATGGTCTGCCTGGCCCCCTCCCTGGCCCTCCCCCTGTTCTTGGGGGAGGGAACATTCGATATGCAGGCTTCGCCGTTCCTTTGCACTCCCGCAGGAGTTGGAAGAGAGGCACAGGTTGGCGCTATCGCTCCCCTCTCCCTTGCAGGGAGAGGGGCCGGGGGTGAGGGTAGAGGCTTGCGCCCTTGCTCCCCCTCCCCCTGTTCTTGGGGGGAGGGCCAGGGAGGGGGGCAATCTCTCCAGCATTCTAACATGCCGCCGCCTGGCTGTCAATCCAGAAAGACCGGAACGGCGCGGTTGTGTTTGCAGGCAGGTTCGGGTACAATAAGGGAGGTATCGAAAGCGAGCAACACGGTGCTGGCCTCCCGGCTGGCACAGGGCAGGGAGGGCCATCAGCGATGAGTGTGACCGTCAGGACAGACGCGCCGGAGGCGGAAGAGCGTAACGAACAGGACGCTGCCGCGCGCCATTGGGAGTGCCGCGAGTGCGAATATCAACTCGTTGCGCCGAACCCGCCCGATGCCTGTCCGCTCTGCGGCGAACCCGGCGACCAGTTCCAGGAGACGCACCCCGTCGCGATGGACACCCTGGACAAGCAGCTCTGCAATCTGCTGCAGCATGGCGTGCCGCTCGTCGAGAATCCGTGGGAGGTCTACGGCGCGGAACTGGGCCTCTCCAGCGACGAGGTCATGGCGCGCATCCGCCGCATGAAGGCCGACGTGATCCGCCAGATCTCCGCCATCTTCGACTCGCGCAGCCTGGGCTACAAGTCTACGCTGGTCGCCATGAGGTTCGCGCCGGAAGAGGTGGATCGAGGCGCGGCCATCATCAACAAGCATCCGGGCGTCAGCCACAACTACCGCCGCAACCACGTCTTCAACCTCTGGTTCACGCTCACCATCCACAGCTCGCAAGACCTGGCGGAGGAGGTCCACAAGCTGGGCGAGGCGGCGGGCGCGCAGCAGACCATCCTGCTCCCCACCATCAAGCTGTTTAAGATCGGCGTGAAGCTGGACGTGACCGGCGAGAAGGACGTGACCCGCCAGGAGGAAGGCCCGATCGTCCGGGGCGTCAAGAGCGCGCAGACGCTCACGCCGCGTGAAGTCGAGGCGGTGCGCGTATTGCAGCGCGACCTGCCCATCGAGGAGAAACCGTTCCGCGTCTGGGAGCAGAAGTTCGGCATTCCGCAGGACGAACTGTTCGACCACGCGCAGGCATTCATCGAGCGCGGCATCATGCGCCGGTTCAGCGCGGTGCTGCGGCATCGCAACGCGGGCTTCTCGGCGAACGCGATGGGGGTCTGGATCGTGCCGGAGAAGCGGCTGAGCGAGGTCGGTGAGATCATCGCGGGCTTCGCGGCCTGTAGCCACTGTTACCAGCGCCCCGCCTATCCCCCCGCCTGGCCCTACAATCTCTTCTCGATGGTGCATGGCAAGACGACCGATGACTGCCGCGCCGTGCTGGACTCGATGGCCGAAAAGACGGGCCTGCAAGAGTACGCCATGCTCTACAGCACCAAAGAGTACAAAAAGGTGCGCGTGAAGTATTTTGCGCCCGGCACGCCCGTCCCGACCGCCTGAGCAGGAAGAAACCGCCCGCTGTGCTAGAGTTACAGAGACACGGAGAGAAATCCCCGTGTCTCTTCTGGTATGAATCAATGGTCGCAGCTTACCCAACATAGGCAGGAAGCGAGATGAACGCCTACGACATCATCGCGAAAAAGCGGGACGGCGGGGAACTCCGCGCGGAGGAGATCGCGCTTTTTGTGCGGGGTGTCGTGGAGGGCCGCGTGCCGGACTACCAGGCCAGCGCGTGGCTGATGGCGGTCTATCTGCGCGGCATGACCGACCGGGAAACGCTCGACCTGACGCTTGCCATGCGCGATTCGGGAAGCCGGGTAGACCTCTCCGACCTGCCCAACGGCCCGGCGCTCGACAAGCACAGCACGGGCGGCGTGGGCGACAAGACGACGCTCGTAGTCGTGCCGATGCTGGCGGCGGCGGGCGTGCCGATGCTCAAGATGAGCGGGCGCGGCCTGGGCTTCTCCGGCGGCACGGTGGACAAGCTCGAATCCATCCCCGGCTTCCGCACGAGTCTGACGATTGATGAGGCGAAAGCGCAGGTGCGGCGCATCGGAGCGGCGCTGATCGCGCAGTCCGCCGAACTTGCGCCCGCCGACAAAATCCTCTATGCGCTCCGTGACGTGACCGCCACCGTCGAGAGCATTCCGCTCATCGCCAGCAGCATTATGTCGAAGAAACTGGCGGCGGGCGCGGGGCGGATCGTGCTGGACGTGAAGGTGGGGCGGGGCGCGTTCATGAAGACGCGGGAACGGGCAGAAGAACTGGCGCGCGCGCTGATCGCCATCGGCAGGGGCGCGGGCGTGCCGACCTCCGCCGTGCTGACCGCGATGGACGAACCGCTCGGTTGGGCGATAGGCAACGCGCTGGAGGTGCGCGAGGCGCTGGACACGCTGGCGAATGCGCCGCAGACCGAGCCGCGTTTTCGCGACCTGTGCATCGCGCTGGCCGCGCACGGCCTGATGGCGGTCGGGAAGGCGGCAGACCACGATGCGGGCCGTGCGCTGGCGGAGCGGATATTGACGTCCGGCGCGGCGGCGGAGAAGTTTGCGGAGATCGTGGCGGCGCAGGGCGGGCCGTCGGGCGGAGTGGAAGCGATGGCCGCCGCGCTGCCGGTCGCGCCGCTGCAAGTCGTCGTGAAAGCGGAGAGTGCGGGCGTCGTCGCGGGGATAGATGCGGAGGCGGTTGGGCGGCTGGCAATGGCGATGGGCGGGGGCCGCGCCGCCAAATCCGACCCCATTGATCCGGCGGTCGGCATCGTGCTGCGCTGCAAGGCGGGCGCGAGCGTGCCGCCGGGAACGGAACTGGCGACCCTGCATCTGCGCGCTGCCGATGGCGCGCGGGCCGATGCATTTGCCGGGACGCTGCGCGCCGCCTATTCCCTCGCGCCGGAGGGCCAGGCTTCCCCGCCGCCCGCCTCCCCGGTTCTCGCCATCCTGCCTTGATGCCGCCCTTTCCCCTACGATTACGTAAACTTAACCGGAGCGGTGTGTACTCCGGCACAGCCGAAAATCCCTGGACTGTGCTATAGTATAGGCGCGACGCAATCGCGAACGAAATCGCTCCAATGGATAAGTAAGTGATGACGGAAGACCGTGTGCAAACTCTGGAACAGAATCTCGCCATGCGCGACCGCCAGATCGAGGCGGTGCATCGCGTCAGCGCGGCGCTGTTCTCCAAGACCGATCTCGACTCCCTGCTCCATGAGACCCTGCGGGTCTCGCTGGAGACGCTGGAAGCCGACGCCGGTTCTATCTATCTCTACGATAAAGAGAAGCGGAAACTCGTCTTCCGCTATATCTACGGCGGCGCGCCCTCCCTGCTCGGCGTCGAGATAGACCCGGAAGAAGACCGGGAGGGCAAGGCCGCCACCGTCTTCCGCACCGGCCTGCCGCTGCTGACCGATACCCGCACGGACACCCATAACACCAGTATTGACGACCGCACGGGCTACCACACCAGCAACCTGCTCACCGTTCCTCTGAAGAATCTCGGCGGCGAGACCATCGGCGTGATGCAGGCGCTCAACAAGCGATCCGGGCCGTTCGGAGAGGATGACCTGGAACTGATGGAGATCATCGGCAGCCTGGCCGCGACCTCCATCGTCAACACGCAACTGGCGGAGGAGGCGCGGCTGGCGGCGGTGGCGCGGGCGCTCGGCGACCTGAGCCACGACATCAAGAACGCGCTGACGCCGGTGGAGTCGATGGTGGATACGACCGTCGTCTCGTTCGTCGAGCCGATGTATAAGCGGCTGGATACGCTGCTGGCCGCGTGGGAGACGGCGCACCCGGAGATGGCGGCGGCGCTGCGCGAAACGATAGGGCCGCTGCGGGACTGGTATCCGGAGATGCTGAGTTCGGTCAACGACGGCTGCGGGGACATTCGAGAGATGGTCAGCCAGATCGCCGACTACATCAAAGGCGCGCAGGCGACTCATATCGAGGTCTCCGACCTGAAGGCGGTGCTGGAGGAGCGGCTGCGGCGGCTGAACGTGGTGGCGCGCAACCGCCGCGTGACGATTCATCTGGAAGGACTGGAGAGCGTGCCGCCGTTCCCGTTCGACCGGCGGCTGCTGGGCCGGGCCGTGTTCAACCTGGTCAACAATGCGCTCGGCGCGATCAGCGAGGCGGTGCAGAGGCGGACGCTCACCCTGCGGCCCTCCGGATTCAATGTCTGGGTGCGCGCCCGCGCCGTGCCGGAGGGAACGTTCCCGGAAGGCGGCTACTGCCTGATCGCGGTGCAGGACGACGGCCCCGGCATCCCGGAGCGAGTCAAGAGCCTGCTGTTCACGCCGCAGGTCATCAGTACGACACCGGGCGGCACGGGCATCGGCACGCGCTTCGTCAAGAGCGTCGCGGACGCGCACGGAGGGTTGGTCGGCGTGGAGAGCCAGATGGGAGAGGGCGCGCGCTTCTGGATCAAGCTGCCGCTTGTGGGGACCTAACCCCCCGTCCCCCTGCCCTAAAACGCTGCGCTGGGAAGGGGGAGCCAAAACACAAGGCTTGTGCCTCTCTTCCAACTCGCTACCGAGTTCAGGAGGAGGGCAAAGCCTCCAATCGGACTCTCCCCCTTCCCAGCGAGCCTGCGAGCGTTTTAGGGAAGGGGGATGGGGGGGTTAGGTCACTGCATCCGTTTTTCCAGTTCGGCGCGTTTGTGGATGGTGATGCGGTAGCTGGGGTCTACCGAAAGCAGGCCGCGCTGCCGGTAGGCGACCATCACCTGGTTGACCCGCTCTCGCGACGCCCCCACCAACTGCGCGATGTCGCCCTGCGTCAGCCGGATGGGGATGAGAATGTCGCCGTTGGGAAGCGTCTGGCCGTACAGATTGCCGAACTCGATAAGCTGGTGCGCCACGCGCCCGTACACGTCGAAGGTCGAGTGCGCCAGGATACGCACGTTGGCGAGGCGCAGCCGCCGCGCGAGCAGCCGCAGCAGATTGCGCGTGAAGGTCGGGATCGTGTTCAGCATCTCCTCGTAGGTGGCGCGGTCAATGGAGATCAGGGTCGTCGCCTCCTGCGTGATGACATCGGCGGAGCGCGATCCCGAATCGAGCAGGCTCATCTCTCCGAAGGTGTCGCCTGCGGCCAGCAGCGCCAGGAAGACCTCGTTGCCGTCGGGAAGCGTCGAGGAGATTTTGACCGTGCCGTGCAGGATAACGAAAAAGTTCTCGCCGGGATCATCCTGATGGACGATGGCTTCGTCGGCGCGATAGGTGCGCTGCCGGGCGTGCGCCGCGACGAACTCCAACTGTTCCGGCGTGAATTTGTCGAAGAGGGCGATACTGGCAAGCTGTTTGGTATCCAGAGGCATACGTCATTTTCGCTTTCTCGATGACAGGAGAAACTCCGTCAATCAGGCAGGGGCGCAGGGCCGGGAGCGCATACACGGGTGACAACGCCGTAGGCGTCCAGGCGTTCTCCTCGTCGCCCTGATTATAGAGTGGTTAAGAGAGATTGTCAAGTAGGGGCGCAGCGGACGCGCGGCAAGACATCCGGGCGAGGGCGGGACATCGGGTCAAAAAACAGGAGCGACAGGTTGAAACTTGTGGTCTTGTGGGAAGCGGGCTTCCCGTTTGTGGAGACGGTGGAGACGACGCAGGAGGCGCTGCGGGCCGCCCTGCCGGAAGACGCGGCAGTGGCGTTCGTTGGGATGGAGGGACTGAAAGCGGCGCTGGCCGACCCCTCCGCCGTTCTGCTCACGCCCTACGGCTCGGCGTTCCCGAAAGCGGCCTGGCCCGCGCTCCATGCGTTTTTGCAGCGGGGCGGAAGCTGGGTCAACCTGGGCGGCGCGCCGCTCTCGCGGCCCGTTCGCCGCAACGCCGACGGAAGCTGGCGCGTCGAAGTCCCACAGACCGCCTACGGCAAAGAGTTGGGCATCAACCAGGCGTTTCCGATAGAGTTTGGCCCCCCTCTTTGCGAGGAGAGGGGCCAGTGGGAGTGGGCGGACGCGCTGGCGCGCATGAATCCGCCGCCCGCGATCCCGAAGATGAACCGGGCCTGGTCGCTGCAAGTGCGCTGCACGGAGACGAAGGATTTCCCGCAGGAACAGGGCAGCAGCGGCACGCGCGACGCCGCGCTGCGCAGCCAGTGCTACGCCGGGCGAGACGGCAAGCGGCTGGCCGCGCCTATCATCGTCATTGACCGCCTGCGCGGGCCGGGCGCGGGCGGGCGCTGGGCGCTGGTGAATGCCGAACTGACGGAACCGCTCGACCCGGCGCTGCTGCGCGTGCTGCTGGAACATGCGGCTCAGGGGCCGATAGAACTGGAAGTCCGGCCCTCCTTCGCCTGCTACTATCCTGGCGAGCAGCCGTCGCTGAGCGTGCGGGTGAAGGCCCACCGCCTGCGCGGCACGGCGGCTCTCAGCCTCACGGCCCGCTTTGGAGAGGAAGAGGCGGCCCCGCTCTCCTCCAGCATGGTCACGCTGCCGCTCTCCGACGCGCCGACCTATCATCGGATCGAGTGGCACGGCCTGACCGTGCCGCATCCCGGCCTCTATCGCGTCGAGGCCCGGCTGTCCCTGGCGGAGGGCGGCGACATCCTGGCGCAGACCGAGACGGGCTTCTGGGGCTATGACGAGGAGTTGCTGCGTTCCGCGAAACCGCTGACCCTGAACCGGGACTACTTCGAGCGCGACGGCGAACCCTATCCGGTGATGGGAACGACCTACATGGCGGGCGACACGCACCGCAAGTTCCTGTTCGAGCCGAACCCGGCGGTCTGGGATCGCGATTTCGCCGCGATGAAGGCGGCCGGCGTCAACATGGTGCGTACCGGCCTGTGGACGGCCTGGAAGCGCGTCATGCTCGACCCCGGCGCGGTAGACGAGGGCGTGCTGCGCGCCTTCGCCGCCTTCTTGCTGACCGCCCGCAAGTACGACATTCCCGTCATCTTCACCTTTTTCGCGTTTCTGCCGGAGGAGTGGGGCGGCAGCAATCCCTATCTCGATCCGCGCGCGGTGGAGGCGCAGAAGGAACTCGTCGCGGCGTTCGCGCATCGCTTCGCCCACGTCAACGATCTGATCTGGGACTTCATCAACGAGCCGTCGTTCTCCGCGCCCGCCCATATCTGGAAGACCCGGCCCAACTACGACGCTTTCGAGCGCGCGGCCTGGGCGAAGTGGCTGGCACAGCGCGCGGAGACCTTCTCGGAGGAGGAGAAGCGGGCCGCCGATCCGGCAGACGTGTGGCGCGAACGCTGGCGACTGACCCCGAACGCGCCGCTCGACCTGCCCGCGCTGGCGGATTTCGAGGACCGATATATCTTTCAAGGCACGCATCCGCTCCGCGTCCTGGACTATCGCCTGTTCGCGCAGGAGATGTTCACGGACTGGGTGCGGCAGTTGGCGGCGGTCGTGCGCAGCAACGGCAATCCGCATCAGTTGGTCACGGTCGGGCAGGACGAGGGCGGCGCGGGAGACCGGCCCAGCCCGCACTTCCACGCCGACGCCGTAGACTTCACGACGAACCACTCCTGGTGGCAGAACGACGATCTGCTCTGGGACGCGGTGATGACCAAGACCCCGCACAAGCCCAATCTCATCCAGGAGACGGGCATCATGTTCGTGGAGAACGTGGACGGCAGCTATCGCCGCACGCCGGAAGACTGCGCGAACCTGCTGGCCCGCAAGCTGGCGCTCTCCTTCGCCGCCGGGTGCGCGGGCGCGATCCAGTGGCTCTGGAACACCAATATCTACATGGACAGCGATAACGAGGTCGGCATCGGCTTCCTGCGCGCCGACGGCACGGAAAAGCCCGAACTCGACGTCTTTCGCGGCATCGCCAAGTTTATATGGGAGAACCGGCGCTTCCTGGTCGGGCGGAGGTTGGAAGAGGTCTGCATCGTCATCCCGCACTCCAACATGTTCAGCGTCCGCAACACTGCCGACATCGCCACGCGCCGCGCCGTCCGCACGCTGGAATACGATCTCGGCGTTCCGACCCGCGCGGTCAGCGAGTACCGCATCCAGGACATCGGCGACCCGAAACTGATCGTCCTGCCCTCGCCCCGTGTTTTAACACAAACCTGTTGGGAAACCCTTCTCGCTAAAGTTGAAGCCGGTGCGATCCTGCTCGTCACCGGCTTTTTCGCCGCCGATGCCTATTGGCGTTCTACAGATTATGCGCAGCGCCTCGGCCTTGATACGGAGCTAAAGCCCGTTTCCCAACAAGAAATGGTCGCGTATGAGACGAAAAATGTCAACATCGGCGTGAGATTTGTTGGGGATGCAATCCATAAGTTAGACAAGGCGGCTTCCAAGGACAGCACGGAATTGAAATTGCGACATATTCCCTATGGCAAAGGGAATATCTACGCCTATCCGGTTCCGGTGGAACTTGCAGATAGCCATGCTATCCATTGGCTCTATCCCGATGTCGTTCATGCTGCATTCAATCGAGGCCGAATGCGTTTTGAACACTCAGGAACCGAGTTGATTCGCAGATTAGAGTTTGCAGAACACATACTCTACCTTATTGTCAACGAGGCTGGCAGCGAATCGCTTGCCCTGAAACAGATTCGACGCAAGGTGTTCAGTAATGAAGAGTTGGAAGGCGAACTGCCTCCTGGTCAGGTTGCACTTGCGTTCAAGCATCGCGAAACGGGCAGCCTGGTAGCGAAGTACGGGCAAACTCTATAAATTCGCAAGAAAAGAGAAAAAAACGCAAAGGAAACGAAATGGAAAGTGTCGAATGAGGAAGGAAACGGAGAAGCGTTTCCACCCTGACGGAGAAAGAGACGAATTCATGGCGCAGCTATTCACGATGCCGCAGCTTGGCTCGACGATGGAAGAGGGAACGATCCTCAAGTGGCACAAGCAGGAAGGGGACAAAGTGCAGAAGGGCGAGGCGCTGCTCGCAATCGAGACGGACAAGGCCGCGATGGAGGTCGAGGCGACGACAGAGGGCGTGCTGCGCAAAATCCTCGCGCCTGCCGACGCGACCGTTGCCATCCGGCAGCCCATCGCCATCCTCGGCACGGCGGACGAGCCGATTGACGCGCTGCTGGCGGAGGCCGGGGTGACGGAACGGGACTCCCTCCCCCCAAGAACAGGGGGAGGGCCAGGGAGGGGGGCCACAAGACCTGACGCCCCACGCCTGACGCCTGACGCCCTGCCTGTCTCGCCGCGCGCCCGCCGCTATGCCGACGCACACGGCGTTCCAGCCGCGGCGCTGGCCGGACGCGGAACGGGAGTGGAGGGGCGTGTCGTCGAGCGGGATGTCATCGCCTTCCTGGAGGAGCAGAAGCGACAGCCCGTTGCCGCGCCGGGAACCGAGGAGAAAGCCGCGCCGCGCGTCACGCCGCTCGCCGCGCGCATGGCCGACGATCTGGGCGTAGACCTGAGCGCACTGGCGATGGGACTGCCCGGCAGCCGTGTGCGCAGCGAGGACATTCTGCGCCATGTCGAAACCGCCCGGCCTGTCACGGAGACCGCCTCGGCGATGGAGTCTGTCGAAGAGGGCGTGACCGTGCAGCCGTTCGGCGGAATGCGCAAGCGCATCGCGGATAATGTCGCTAAGTCCGCCTTCACCGCTCCGCACGTCACGCTGACCCTGGAGGTAGACATGACCGAGGCGGCGGAGTTCCGCGCCCGCCTGATACCGGAGATCGAGAAGGCTTATGGCACGCGCCTCTCCTTCACCGATATTCTTGTCAAGGCGGTGGCCCGCGCGCTCGGCGAGCATCCGCGCCTGAACGCCGCGCTGGTCGGCGAGGAACTGCGCCTCTACTCGCAGAAAAACATCGGCGTCGCGGTCGCGCTGGACGACGGCCTGATCGTGCCTGTCATCAAGGAGGCGGACAAGAAGTCGCTCGGCGCGGTCTCTGGCGAACTCAAAGCCCTGGTCGAGCGCGCCCGCGCGGGCAAGTTCACGCCCGACGATCTGGCGGGCGGCACGTTCAGCCTCACCAACCTCGGCGCGTTCAGCATAGATGTGTTCGATCCGATCATCGTGCCGCCGCAGGCCGCGATCCTGGGCGTGGGCCGCATCGCCGAGAAGCCGGTCGTCCTTAACAAAGAGATCGTCATCCGCAGCATGATGCACCTCTGCCTCTCCTTCGACCATCGTATCCTCGACGGAGCGCCTGCCGCGCGCTTCCTCCAGCGCGTCAAGGAGCTGCTGGAAAACCCGCTGCTGATTCTGGTGTGAGGCCGTGCCTGAAGCTGCTGCCCTGGAGAACTATCTTTGCTAGGCAGACACAATTCCCTTGACAAACCGGGCCATTATCCTCTATTATAGTCTTGAAGATTGTAAGGTGGTTCAGCGATGCGAAATGTCGCCGGACTGACACTGTAGTTCTCCGTAGTATGTCCTAAACCACGACCCACCACGACCCATATAACTTAACGCGAGTTGCCTCTCGTTCCGACCCAACGAGCAGATTAACACAGATTTAACTGTGCCTTAACGTACAGTTAATATTTCCCTGCCACAATGGCGGCGAATATCCCAACAAAGGAGAACTGTTATGCCTAGAAAGCACTCTGCTTTCACCCTGATCGAACTGCTTGTCGTCATCGCCATTATTGCGATTCTGGCAGCCATTCTCTTCCCGGTCTTTGCGCAGGCAAGAGAGAAGGCACGCGCGATCTCCTGCCTCTCCAACACCAAGCAGTGCGGATTGGCCTACGCCATGTATGTGCAGGACTACGATGAGGTCGGCCCCTGCTATGGCTTCGGTAAAGACTGGTGGGCCTCCATCTATCCCTACGTCAAGAACCTCGACCTCTACTACTGCCCGGACCGCAATGAGGGCGAGCAGACCACCTGTCCCGATGGCGGAGCCTGTCTGACGCTGAAGAAGTACTCCGGCTTCGGCTATAACTGGGGGCCGATCGGCTGGCGCGGCGGCGGGCTGCTGGAAAACCAGCAGGAAGACCCGCATCGCCCGGGCCACAGCTACATCCCCGCCAAGGCGCTGGCCGCGATCCAGTTCCCGGCCGCTACCTTCGCGTTTGGCGACACCTATGACACGCCGCGCCAGACGCTCGGCATCGGTTTCGCCGGGGATACCTTCCGGGGGACGAAGAATGCCGACCTGCGCCACAGCGGCGGCCACTTCAACTACGCCTTCGTGGACGGCCACGCCAAATCGGTCAAAGTGCGCGGCGGCTATATGGCAGGCGGCTTCAGCGGCAACATGATCATGGTCGCCGATCCGAAGCTGGGCGAGACGGCCTACTGCGCCGATCCTAATGTGCCTATCTACAAAAACAGCTACTCCACAGACGACATGGTCCCGAACATGCCCGACGGCATCGCCTGCGGCCAGATCGTGCAGTGGATCATGAGCAACTTCCCGGCCTGTACCGCCTCGGACAGCCGCGACAACGGCTCGAACTGCCTGTTCACCGACTGACGGCCTGAACCATACTGCCACCGGAGAGGCTGCTGTCTCTCCATTATCGGCGCGCAACAAACCGGCTCCGGCAACCTTCGGATTGCCGGAGCCGTTCTTGCAAGGAGTGGGTATCATGCGGAAACGCATTCTGCTGCTGCTCGCTTTGCCCGCTGTCCTGGCTCTGCTTGCCGCAACGGTCGGCTGCAGCAAGTCGGAAGAGCCGAAGCGCAACGAGACGGCGCAACAGAAACAGCTACGGAAAATCAAGCAAGGCAACGACTGACAAAATCCCCGATCTCGGAGCAAGATCGGGGATTTTGCATGGGGAGCCGCCTAGAAACTCATGATGTCGTAGGCTTCGAGCGAGATCGGATAGAGCGGCGGCTCGCCGCGCAGGAAGCGGGCCAGGTCGTTCAGGGCGGTGTGAGTCAACTGCGGCAGGTCGTCCTCGGTCGGCCCGGCGACGTGCGGCGTGAAGACGACGTTGGGCAGTTTCGGCAGCGGGTGGTCGGGCGGCAGCGGCTCCGGGTCGGTCACGTCAATGGCGGCGAAGAAGCGGCCTGTTTTCAGGGCTGCCGTCAGGGCGTCCGTGTCCACGATGCGCCCGCGCGCCGAGTTCAGGAAGATCGCGCCATCGGAGAGCAGCGCCAACTCCTTCGCTCCGATGAGGCCGCGCGTCTCCGGGATGTCCGGCGCGTGCAGCGAGACGATGCGCGCCGTTTGCAGCAGCGTCGGCAGGTCGGTGAGTTCGACCTGGTGCCGGGCAGCCTCCTCCGGCGTGAGGAACGGGTCATAGACGAGAACGCGGCAGCCGAACGAGGCCAGCAGCCCGCGAAACAGTTTCCCGACGCTCCCGAAACCGATCAGGCCGACCGTCTTCCCGTACAGCGTCTCGTTATAAGGCCGTGCCTGACCGGGCGAGAGAAACTCCTTGCGCGCCGGGTCGCTGTCCAGGAAGCAGGCATAGCGGCGCAGCAGGATCAGCGCGTTCATCAGGCAGAACTCGGCCACAGTGCGCGCGATAGCGGCTCGCGCCGTCGTGATGACGATTCCCTTCTCCAGCGCATAGCGGGGGAACATCCGTACCGAACCCGCCGTGTGGCAGATGATTCGCAGCTTCTTCACCCTGTCCAGGATTTCCGGCGTCGGCGCGCGGACTCCCCATCCGGTCACGGCGGCGTCGGCCTGCTCCCAGAGCGCGCTGTACTCCTCTTCGCTCATCTCGCGTGCGTTCTGGCAGAGGACGACATCGCCGAGCGCGCGCATCTGCGCCTCGAGTTCCGGGTTCATCATGCGGCGATAGGTCTGTTCGGGCATCGCACAGAGGATCGTGGTCATCGCAAGGCTCCTTCTTCATGGGAAATGAAAATCGGGACAGGATACAGGGAACCGGTCAAAAGACGGGGTGTCGCTCGCTCGCTTCTGCGGAACAATACCGGCATGGAAACCGTATATCTCACGCCGGATAACAGTGCGGACACGGGCGCGCGTCTCTGCCCGGAAGGCGAGCGGAAGGCGGCGGGCCGGGCCGGAATCCCGCTCAATGAGGCGCTGGATCGCCTGATCGTCGGGCTGGTGTTGCTGATCGCGTTCGTGCTGGCCGCCCCCTTCGGCGTCTATTTCGCCTCGCGCGGACGCGCGCCGCGCCTCTCGCCGTCTGTGCCGCGCCCGCTCCACAGCCCTCTGCTCTCCCCGAAAGCAGGAGCGTCTGTGGAGAGTGTGGTTTAGTGGCCGGGTACTAAAAGTACCCGTCTGGAGGGCCTGCGGCCAACCGTCCTTCGGACGGAATCCTTGACTGAAGGCTTTTCCCTTCGTATCGCACTCGGCTGCATACGAAGAGGCGGCCTTTCCATACGGGTGCGTCCGGCAGGACGCTTGGCGGCTCTGCCGCCCCCGAGACGGGTACGTTCTGTACCCGGCAAAAGGTCTATCCCAACTTGAGCGCGTCCAGTTCCTGTTTCAGCGCGGGCAGGCTCTTGTTCTCCGCGCGCAGGTTGGCGATCACCTTCTGCCACTCTTCGCCGCGCTGCTGCTGTTCATAGAGTTTGCGGACGCGCGATAGGTATTGCGCGGCCTGCCGGTAGCTCTCCCGACCGCGCTGCGCGATCAGGTTCTCGGCGGCGCGGCGATAGAGGGCGATGGCCTCATCGGGATAGTCCTTCTCGGCGGCTTCCGCCACGCGGATAGACAGATTGCCCTGCTGCCAGGAGTACGGATCGAAATAGACGTTCGCGCCGCGCGTCTCCGTGCGGGGCAGCGTATCCAGGGCGCTGCGCACATCTTTCTCGTCCAGGTAGATGGCGACCAGCGAACTCCAGGCGCCTTTCTTCTCCAGGGTGGCGATCAGGCTGGGCCGCAACTCCTGCCAGACTTCGGCGGGCTGCCCGCGCAGTTGCGCGGCGGCCTTCACGTCGGCATAGGTCTGCTGGCCGGGAGCCGCCTCGAAGCGGCGCAGTTCGATAGCCAGCGCCTCGCTGCCCATGCCGTGCTTGCGGTACTGCTCGCCGAGCCAGGAGAGATACTGAGAGATAAGATGATTCTGCGCAACGGTCCTATCCGGCCTGGACGTCTTGGACGGGCGCTGGGCCTGCTCCGCCTCTCGCAGCCGTGTCTCGATAAAGGCCAGCCCCGCCGCCACCTGCTCCTTGCCTATCGCCATCAGTTTGTTGGCGAACTGCATCGCCTCGTGAGGGTTGTCGAGATGTTCACGGGCGACGTCCAGCGCCTCCTCGATGCGCCCGCGTTCCAGCAGCAGGTTCGCCATGTCCTCATAAAGCTGGAAATTGCGATATTCGCGCAGCATCTCCTCGTCGTCGAGGCCCGCGTGTTCCTTGAGCGTGACAAGAAACTCGACCAGCCCTCGATTATGGTACTGCTGATAGAAGTCGCCGCTGCCGGAGCGCATCCCCTTGCGCACCCAGGCTTCCACCGTCTCCCGCTCGGCTGCGGTCGCGCTGCGCGCGATGATCTCCGGCACGTCCGCCGCCACATCGTTGTCGCCCAGGCCCGAATCGTCGTTCCAGATGTCGAACAGGCTGCGGAACAGTTCCAGGCGGACTTCCGGCGGCATCCGCTCGCTCTCCGGCAGGCTCGCCTGCGCGTCCAGGCACGCCGCCATGCCGGTGATGCACTCCTCGACCACGCCCGCGATGTCGCCCTCGTCTTCCGTCTCGCCGTAGTGTTCGGCGGTCTCCAGAGCGATGGCGCTGTAGATGGCTTGCGCATTGGCCCACTGGCCGGATCTGGCGAAGTTGTCGCCGAGCCGCTTCAGGCGATCCAGGTCGTCGGCGATGCGGCGATCCGCGCCCCACTCGTAGCCCGCGTTGCGGAAAGCCATCTTGACCTGCCGCCGGATGTCTTTGGGGTCTACGGTCAGCGCGGCCCCGCCACCCGATTCCACGCCGGAGGGGGGCAGAGGCAGGTCGAGCAGGCTTTCCAGTTCCGGCCGGCGCTCCAGCATCTGCAAGAGAAGCGCCTGCAACTCCTCCCGGCTCTTGTCTTTCAGCAGGTCGGCGACTTCCGGGCGCAGCGTGAACTGCTCCGGCTTGTGAAGCCAGGTCAGCAGCAGCGCGACGACATGCTTGCAGAAGCCGCCGCGCGGACAGTTGCACTCGTAGCCGGCCAGCGCCTTGCTGCCCTTTTCGCTGGCAGGAACCAGAGTCGCCTTGACGATATAGGGTTCATAGTCCGAACCGGCGCACTGCGCTTGCAGGGTTGCGCCGCGCAGCATCGGTTCGAGGATATGCCCGTTGCGGTAGTAGCTGCGTCCCCGGCTGAAGCTGCCGCTGTCCGTACTGGACTGGATGAAATCTTCCGTTATCGGCTTGAAGCGGTCTCGGACTTCGGCTCCGGTCTCTGTGTTTCCGCTGGCAGTTGGCATGGGGTGGCATCCTTATCGGGTCGGCGCTTGCTCTCTGGCGTTCTGCGCCTCGACTGCGCGCAGCAGTTGGTCGGGTGGCGTTGCGGGCGTCATTCCGGCGGCAGCCGGGCGCAAAAGCTGGTTGGGCGGCGTGATGGCTCCGGTCGCGGCGGAAGCGCGCAGCAGCGTGGCGCTCTCGCGGGCGCGGCGCACCCGTTCCTGCACGAACGGCAGGCACTCCCGCGCGGCGGCCCGCACCTGGGGCGAGGGGTCGGCGTGCAGATACTCGACGACCGGGAGCGCGCGTGCGTCGCCGATCTGTTCCAGGGCCGTCAGCAGGGGGAGCTTCAGGTTCTGGCCGTAGTCGTCGCTGTAGGCGAGATGGAGCAGCGCGTTCATCTGGTCAGGCGCGATGTAGGCGGCGTCGCTGGCGCGCACGCGGGGCAGCAGGTGGCGCAGCGCGCGCTCCGCCACATCGCGCACGTAGGAGTCGCCGTCGCGCAGGGCGAGGGCCAGAACGCCGACCGCGCGCGGGTCGCCCGCCTTGCTCAGGGCATAAGCGGCATCGCGGCGGGTGCTGGCGGCGCGGTCGGCGGCCCACGCGCCGCCGCCCAACTGGAGTATCCACCAGAGCTGCTCGAAGATTTTGCCGCGCGTTAGATAGATCAGCCCGATCATCAGGGTCACGAACGCGGTGCCGGAGACGAGACGATGGCGGCGTCGGCGGCGCGCGGCCTGCGTCTCGCGCAGCAGCAGCGCCATCGTCTCCTCGACGTTCCGCTTCTTCTCCTCGACATGTTTCAGGGTCGTGAGCAGGTTCTGTACTGCCGCCCGCGCCTCGCGCCGCGTGCGCGCCTCCCCACTGCGCAGCGCCGCCATGACCGGCGGCTCTGTGCGAGTCTCTCTCCTCTCTCGCACGGTCTCGCGTGGCGCGATCAGAGGAGTTTCGTCTGCCTTTAGCTGCACCGATTCCATCGCTTGTTTTCGCGCCCTATCAGGGGGCGTGCCTTCCGTTCTCTTACTCTATCATACGATTCGCGGTTTGCAAACGGCTTCCTCCTTGCGGACACGCCGGGATTCATTCGGAGGCCCGAATCTTGACGCAGGAATTCTGCCTGTCCTCTCGTAAGTTTCTCTGCGCCGCACGGCCCAGTCCGTCGCCGCCAGAGGAGCCGATCAGATGAATGACATCGAAAAATACGAGTTCGACCGGCAGGGCTTTCTTACCATCAAAGAGATGCTGACCCCGGAGGAGACGCGCCGTCTTGCCGCCGTAGACGCGCTGGAAGACCATGCGCTGCGGCGTATAGATCAGCCGCCCCGTAAGCAGGCGCTCTGGGGCGCGAACTATCATTCTGCCGAGAAGATGAAGGAGCAGACACGATGACCTATAGGATGATTCAGGTGGGAACGGGCGGGTTCGGCGGCGCGTGGTGTCGGCGATTCCTGCCGCCCAATGTGCAGGACGGGCTGATCGAGGTCGTGGCGGCGGTGGATGTCAACCCGGAGGCGCTTCAGAACGCGCGGGAAGGGCTGGGCCTGCGCGCCGACCAGTGCTATACCGATCTCGACAAGGCGCTGGATGCGAACCGCGCCGATTTCTGCACGATCGTCGTGCCGCCCGCGTTTCATGAGCAGGTGGTGGATGCCGCGCTCGCGCACGATCTCCATATCCTGTCGGAGAAGCCGATCGCCGACACGCTGGCCGCCTCCCTCCGCATCGCCGAGAAGGTAAAGCGCGCGGGCAAGAAGATGGGCGTCACGATGAGCCACCGCTTCGACCAGGATAAGACGACGCTGCGCGAAGAACTGCGTTCCGGGCGGCACGGCGCGCTCGACTATCTGATCTGCCGCTTCACCTGCGACTGCCGCAAGCTCGGAAGCTGGGGCAAGTTCCGCCACGAGATACCCGACGCGCTGATGATCGAAGGGGCCGTCCATCATCTCGACCTGCTCATAGATATGACCGGGGCGAAATGCGACACGCTCTACGCGCAGACCTGGAATCCGGTCTGGGGCGAGTTCGCCGGGGATTCGCAGGGCCTCGTCCTGATGCTGACGGAGAATGGCAAGCGCGTGTTCTACGAAGGCGCGAAGACCAACGCGCACGGGCTGAACGGCTGGACGCAGGAGTATATTCGGGCGGAGTGCGAGCAGGCGACGCTTGTGCTGGATCACCGCCGCCTGGAACGCTTCCCCTACGATCCCACGCGGCAGTCGGCGGAGAGGCGGGAGGGACAGGGCGAGCCGATCCCGCTGCGCGAACAGCCGAAGTGGGCCAACACCTGGCTGATCGCAAAGTATGTGCGCTGGCTGGCGGGCGGCGAGCCGATGGAGACGAACGTGGAGGACAACCTGCAATCGGTCGCGCTGGTCTTTGCCGCCATCGAGAGCAGCCGCACGGGGCAGCCGGTGCGCGTGCAGGAGTTCCTCGACCGGGCCAGACAGGAGGCGCAGGCGCCATAGCAACGGGGCGTCACGGGAACGCCCCGTTTGTGTCCGTCAGGCGGCTCCTCCGCCCGTCGCTTTTGCCGCTGCCTTCTCTGCGTCGTTGTGCGCCTTGACCGAGGCGGAGAGCCGCATGGCCGCGATCTCCAGATCGCGCGTCAACTGCCCGCTGATCTGCGCGGACTGCGTGCTGCCGTCGCTGCCCGCCCATTCCAGCCGTACCGCGCTCTGTTTGGCGTGGTTGAGGAACGCCATCAGTTGGTGGCACAGGTCGCGGGCCGCGGTCGGCGAGGAGATGCTGAGCGGCAGCCAGTCGCTAAACGCGCCTTCGCTCTCCTCGCTCTCGGCGGGCTGTGCGCCGCTTTCCGCTTGCGCGCTCTCCTCGACCGGCTTGCATCCCGGCAGTCTCGGCAGCGATTTCTCGCGAAACTCCTGTAGGCCATTCTCGGTCATGAAGCCGATCCGTGCTTGAAACGGCATGGTTTTCCTCCTTTGATGGTGTTGCGGCCCGCATCCGTCGGGGCTATCCAGGGAACGGCAACTCCAGCACGCCCCCGGCAGGCAGCAGCTTCCACTGCTCCCAACAGGCGCGCAGGCGTTCCCGGATAGTGTCCAGTTGCTCCGGTGTCAGGCGCGGCGGCGGCAGACCGAAGGACGCGCAGGACATCTCCCACAGGCCGACGATCTCCTCATACGACGCGCCGTTCCACAACTGGGACTGTAAGGTGGTGATAAGCCCCTCGATCTGATTGGCCTCAGCGGGCAGTTCGGGCCGCGTGCCGGTCGCCGGGTCTATGGCGGTGAACGTCTCGATGTCCCAGCCCTGCGCGATCAGCCCGTAGAAGGCGTTGCGGCAGCCGAGCGTGGTTTCGGCGACATAGTGCGTCAGGTCATGGAACGCAAAACGAGCGGCCAGCTTCGACCAGGTAGTCGAGCCGTCGTCGCGCACGCAGACCAGCGTATCGCGCTTATTTTCGCCTTTGCATAGTCGGATGATTATGGCTAGTCCCTATTTTGTCTCCGCGCTGGGCGGATTGGCAAGAGCGCGGAGTTCCGAGACGACATCGGCTAGCGGAACGTCGCGCTGCTCTTTGGTGGACTGATTGCGGAGGGCCACAACGCCGCGCGCCAACTCGCCGTCGCCCAGAATGAGCGTATACCGCGCGCCCAGATCGTCGGCGCGCTTGACCTGCGGGCCGAACTTGCGGTTCTTGTAGTCCATATCGGCAGCGATCCCGGCGGCGCGAATCTCGGCCAGCAGACGGACGGCGGCAGGGCGAACGAGCGACTCATCTCCCAGCGTGATGAGAAAGGCAAAAGGCCGCTCATCCGGGATGGGCAGTTCGATGCCGAGCGCGTCCAGCGTGATCAGGCAGCGCTCCATGCCCAGCCCGAACCCGATGCCCGGCGTGGGCGGGCCGCCGCACTCTTCCACCAGGCCATCGTAGCGCCCGCCGCCGCCGAGCGCGTTCTGCGCCCCCAACTCCGTCCCGACGATCTCGAACGCCGTTTTGGTATAGTAATCGAAGCCGCGCACCAGCCGGTGATCTATGACGAACGGCACGCCCGCCGCGCGCAGATAGCTTTGCAGCTTCTCGAAATGGTCGCGGCTCTCCGGGTCCAGGTAGTCGAGCAGGCGCGGAGCCTCGGCCAGCAGGCGCAGATCGTTCGTGTCTTTGGTATCCAGCATCCGCAGCGGATTGGCCGCGAAACGCGCCTGTCCCTCCGCGCTCATCTCCGCAAGGAACGGGCGCACATAGTCCCGCAGCGCCTCTTTATAAGCCGCGCGCGACTCCGGCGTGCCGACTGAGTTGATGCGCAACTCCTGCCCGGTGATGCCGAGCGTGCGATAGAAGGTCATCGCCAGCAGAATCACCTCGGCGTCAACGGCCGGGTCGGCGGAACCGAACGCCTCGATGCCCAACTGCTGGTGCTGCCGGTAGCGCCCGCGCTGGCCGCGCTCATAGCGGAAATTCTGCCCGATGTAGTAGAGTTTGAGCAGCGGGTTCTCGGCGAACAGCTTATGCTCGATGCAGGCGCGCACGACCGGAGCCGTGCCTTCCGGCTTCAGGGTCAGGCTGCGCTCTCCCCGGTCGGTGAAGGTGAACATCTCCTTGCTGACGATGTCCGTCGCCTCGCCGATGCTGCGCGTGAACAGTTCCGTCTGCTCCAGAATAGGCGTGCGTATCTCGCGGTAGCCGAAGCGGCGGCAGACCTCGCGGAAGACGCCCTCGACATAGCGCCATCGGGCCGTCTGGAGCCAGGCGTCTTTGGCGGGCGGGGTGGGGAGGACATCGTACATATAGGGCGGCGCGGCGTATCGCATGGCAGACTCGAAACCTCATGGGGCAGGATGATAGCCTCTATTGTACGGCAGGAATCGGCCCGAAGTCAAATCGGCGCGGAAAACGGAGGGGCCTGCCGGCGGGAGCGGCAGCGCGGGTAGAGCAGGGGAAGCGTGCCACAATTTTGAAAAAAGTATCACGCGCGGCAATTTTCCGGCGGGCGAAGACGTAGAATGGATATGTCTGTACTGCCTCTTTCCGCTTCTGCCACAATAGGGTGAGTAGCTGACCATGCACATTCCTGACTCCGTTCTCAGCCCTGCGACCTCCGCTGTCACCGGAGCCGCCATGCTGCCCGTCTGGGCGTTGGCGGGGCGGCGCGTGCGCGCGACTCTGGGAGCGCGGCAGGTTCCCCTGCTGGCGCTGGGCGCGGCCTTCTGCTTCACCATCATGATGTTCAACATCCCCGCGCTCGGCGGCACGACCGCGCATCCGGTCGCAGGGACGCTATTGGCGGTGATGCTCGGCCCCTGGGCAGCGGTCATCGGTATGTCGGTCGCGCTGGCGATCCAGGCGCTCTTTTTCGGCGATGGCGGCCTGCTCACGTTCGGCGCAAACTGCTTCGCGATGGCGTTCGTGCTGCCGTTCGTCGGCTACAGCGTCTACCACCTGTTCGCGGGCCGTCATGCGCCGGACTCCTCGGCGCGCGCGCTCTGCGCCGCCCTCGGAGCCTATTTCGGCATCAATGCGGCGGCGGCGGTCGTCGCGGTGCTGCTCGGCATTCAGCCTGCGCTTTTCCACACGCCCAACGGCGACGCGCTCTACTTCCCCTTCGGTCTGAAAGTCACGCTGCCCGCCATGCTCGGCACGCATCTGCTGGTCGCCGGGCCTGCAGAGGCCATCGTGACCGGCCTGGTCGTGCGCTATTTGCAGGCGGCGCGCATCCCGCTCTACGGCGCGGCCACGCCGGAAGCGATGTTCACGGCCTCGGAACGCACGGTGGCGCGGCGCGGACGGCGGCGCGAAGCCCTCTGGATTGGCCTGCTGGCCCTGATCGCGCTTTCTCCGCTCGGCCTGCTGGCAAGCGGCGAGGCGTGGGGCGAGTGGGATGCGCAGGGCGTCGCCGAACAGATCAAGGCGGTCGAGGGCAAGGAGTACGTTCCCGCAGGCATCGCGCGGGCGGAGGAACACGGCTACAAGGGGCTTCGCGGCCTGGAAGACTATGCCTCGGAACGCGGCAGCCTCGGCTACATCGGCGCGGGCATTCTCGGCGTCGGCGCGATTTTGCTCCTGCTCTTCGTCGGCGGGCGTATGTTGGTGGCCCCCCCCCCTAAAGGGAAGGGGAGCGAAGCAGACGCTTTCACCCTCATCCCCGGCCCTTCTCCCTCGGAGGGAGAAGGGAGCCAGACATCCACGAGCGCGTTTTCCCCTCGCTTGAATAGAGAGGAAAGCCTTGAGTTTGTCTCCCCTCTCCCTAGCGAGGAACGAGCGATGAAGGGAGAGGGGCCGGGGGTGAGGGTAGAAACTCCCGGTTCGGGAGGAGTTCGGGGGGAGGTTCCTGGGGTAAGGGCCATTCCCGACTGGCTGCGCCGTCCTTCCGACGAGACCGTACCGCCTCCCGACCTATCCGGCAAACCGCCCAATGCGTTCATCGAGCGCACGCTGGGGGAGATTGCGGCGAACGCCGCCGCGACGCTCTACGGCGAGAAATGGACGCGGCAGGCGGGCTATCTTCAGCGTCTCGATCCGCGCGCCAAAGTCCTGGCATTTCTCGGCCTGATCGCCGTCACCGCCTGCGTCCATAACTTCGTAACGCTGGCCCTCCTCTATGCGCTGACCCTGACTCTGGCGCTGGTTTCACGCCTGCCCGCCGGGATGCTGCTAAAGCGCGTGTGGCTGTCCGTGCCGATTTTCGTCGGGGCGATCGCGCTGCCCGCCGCGTTCAACATCGTGACGCCGGGCCGCGCGCTGCTTGTGCTGTGGCGCGAACCGTATCTGGCGCTTACCGTGCCGGGCTTCTGGATGGCGGCGACCCTGATGCTGCGCGTGGGCGTGGCCGTCTCGCTGGCAGCCCTGCTCACGCTCACGACGCCCTGGAACGACCTGCTGCGCGCTCTGCGGATGCTGCTCGTGCCGCGCCTGTTCGTCGGCGTGCTGGCGATGACCTATCGCTATGTGGCAGTGTTGCTCCAGACGGCGGCGGAGATGTTCGTGGCGCGGCGCAGCCGCACGGTCGGTCGGGCGACGAATGCGGAGGGCCGCCTGTTCGTCGGGGCTGCCATCGGCTCTCTGTTCGGCAAAACTCTCTCTCTGGCCGATGAGGTACACGCGGCCATGCTGTCGCGCGGCTTCCAGGGCGAGATGCGAACGCTGACCCGGCTGCAATGGAGTGTGGCGGATTCTGCCTGGATTCTGGCGATAGCCCTGGTAGCGGGCGCGGCGCTGAAAGGAGGATGATGTGCTTCCAATGACAGCCTGGGGTTCGCCGCTCAAACCGTCCGCCTCGACCGACGAGACGCCTGCGTTTACGCTCTCCAACGTCTCCTATGCGTATGGCGAGGGCGTCGTCGCGCTGCGGGACGTCTCGCTGACGATTGCGCGCGGCGAGAAGGTGGCGATCCTGGGGGCGAACGGCTGCGGCAAAAGCACGCTCATCAAACTGCTGGATGGCCTGCTGCACCCGCAGAGCGGAACCTTCACCGCGTTCGGAGAGCCAGTGACGGAGACGGCTTTGCGTGACGAGGCGTTCGCCTACCGTTTTCGCCGCCGCGTCGGGTTCATCTTCCAAAATTCGGACGCGCAGCTTTTCTCGCCGACCGTGCGCGAGGAGATCGCGTTCGGGCCGCTTCAGATGGGCCTGTCGCGTGAAGAGATAGAGCGCCGCCTTGCCGACGTGGTCGCCCTGCTCGGCATCGGCAGGCTGCTCGACCGTCCGCCCTTTCAGCTATCCGGCGGCGAGAAGAAGAAGGTCGCCATCGCCAGCACGCTCGTCGTCAACCCCGACGTGATTCTGCTGGACGAGCCGACCAACGGCCTCGATCCGCGCTCGCAACGCTGGCTGGTGGAACTGCTGGTCGCGCTGCACGCGGCGGGCAAGACGCTGGTGACGGCCACGCACGACCTCAGCATCGTCCCCGAAATCGCCGACCGCGCTCTCGTCTTCGGGGAAGACCATACGCTTCTCGCGGAAGGCTCCTCCTCCGCCATTCTCGCCGACATTCCCCTGTTGCTGCGCGTCAACCTCATCCACGAACACTGGCATCGGCACGGCAGTCTTTTCCACTCCCATTCCCATCACCACGACGCCGAACACGATCACACTCATGAGGCAGACGCGCCGCACGAAGTGCCTTGAAACGCACGGACGCTATCCACGTCCATTGGTTTAGAGCGCAGGCGCTTCTTGCCAACCGGAGGTCGGACGAATGCGAAACTTCCTTCTTGAACTGACCTGCACGAGTCTTTTGGCTGTGCTGAGAAGCCGGGTAAACTAAAATCATCCGAACGTAGGGTCTGACTATGGCAGGGATTTATACATGAACCGATGTTCGATGTTGGCGTCGAGGAAGATGCTGCCCTCCGCCGTATAGCCCAGGCGCTCGTAGAAGGGAATGGCGTAAAGCTGTGCATCCAGGACGAGGCGCGTGAAACCCCGTGCGCGGGCCGTCTCCTCGACCAGGCGCATCAACAGCAGGCCGACGCCCCGGCCCCGATGTTCGCGCAGCACTGCCACACGCCCGACCTTGCCCACGCCCTCTCCTTTATCCACCAGCCGCGCCGTCGCGACGATGCCGGATGGGTCACCGGGCGGCAACCGCGTATCACGGACGAGAAAATGCGTCGCCGTCAGGTCGAACACGTCCAACTCTTCCTCTGCTGGAACCGCCTGCTCCTCCACGAAGACGACCCTGCGCAGCGCGAAAACGGCTTCACGCTCCTCCGGCGTCGTGACGAGCGCCGCCTGATATATCGGGTTTTCAGGACGAGATTCGGGTTCGGTGTTCATAAGAGATTCTTCGCTCCGCTCAGAATGACGATACGAAGGCACATGCTTCCGCCCGGTCACCCCTTCCCTTTAGGGAGGGAGCTGGGGGTAGGTCTACAGGGGGCTAATCCGGCAGGAA
>Ga0070741_10006151_pt1 | contig 26034 bp, 22 predicted proteins | sample Coa_R1_4_FD_66440 | JGI IMG/M metagenome (GOLD analysis project Ga0070741, IMG submission 66440) | Surface soil microbial communities from Centralia Pennsylvania, which are recovering from an underground coalmine fire - Coalmine... | ecosystem: Environmental > Terrestrial > Soil > Unclassified ... | reverse complement strand
TGATGCCCCGGTCGGACTGGTCGAAACAAATAGCCGCGCAGACACAAAGATAACCCTCGCGTGAAATCCGATAACACTCAGTTCGACTCAAAATTCGCAGCGCAGTTCCAAGCGTATTTTGGCAGCGCTCCCCATTTCCGCGATAGTTCAGTCTGGGCTGACCGGCGTCTGCCGGAGATCTTCCAGTCGATCGAGATGCTTAGAGCTGAACGATACGTTTCGCGTGGCGGGACTGCACTCTTCTCTCGACAACTTTATTACATGACGCGTCCGCTGCTCACGCGGCACGTCCGACAGTTCATTCACCGCCAAATCTTTCGGTCCAGAATTAAGTCGAACGTGCCTGCATGGCCGGTTGACTGTTCGGTAGATCAGCTATTCAGAGTTTTGATGCGATTACTTCTCGAGGTAAGCGGCGAAGAGGAGATTCCCTTTATTTGGTTTTGGCCGCATGGGCACGCTGCCGCCCTGATGCTGACTCACGACGTTGAAGGGAGCATTGGCGCAGCACACTGCAAAATGCTGATGGATCTCGATGATTCATTCAGCATTCCCGCCGCTTTTCAGCTCATACCCGAAGGACCTTATGAGCCGATTACAGAATTGGTGAATGAAATTCGTGGTCGGGGACATGAAGTCAATCTTCACGATTTGGACCATGATGGCCGGCTTTATGGGACTGCAGCTCGATTCACGGCGCGCGCGAAGAAAATAAGGCACTATGCCAAAGTTTACGGCACCAAAGGTTTCCGAGCCGGCTCCATGCACCGTAATCAGGACTGGCTGCCTCAGCTGCGAGTTGAATATGACATGTCAGTGCCGAATGTAGCTCACATGGAACCCCAAGATGGCGGCTGCTGCAGCGTGATGCCGTATTTTGTCGGTAGTGTTCTGGAGCTTCCTCTTACCACGATTCAGGATTACGGCTTGTTCAACATCCTTAAAGAATCGTCGATTGAACTTTGGAAGGCGCAGATACAAACCATTCTGAAGCAGAATGGACTTATTAGTTTTATCGTTCATCCGGATTACATCATTGGGCCGCGGGAACACAAGACTTACTCCGAACTACTCGATCACCTTTCCCAGCAGATAAGCGTGCATCACTTATGGGCTGCACGTCCCGGCGACATTAACGAATGGTGGCGCCAGCGAAGGAGCATGCAACTAGTGCGAACAAGTTCAGGCTGGACGATACAGGGTGAAGGTTCTGGCAGAGCACGAGTCGCGTACGCCAGCATGATTAACGGTGAAGTTCGTTATCGATGTGATAAGTCAAGGGTCGAAGACGGACGCTGTGGGGAACTTCTTGTGTGATTCGCGTGACTAGATTCATGTCGTTGGATGACGCAATGACGGAAGATATCGAGGTCATAAATCCAGTCACGGACCCGCGTTGGTCGAAGTTTGTCGATCTGCATCCCCGGGCTTCGATCTTTCACACCAGGGAGTGGTTGGTATCGCTCGCAAAAACGTATGGGTATTCGGCATTCGCAATTGCCTTGATTTCGGAAAGGGGCGAAATCGAAGCGGCGATTCCCGTGTGTGCTGTCGAAAGTTGGCTGACCGGCAAGCGCCTGATCTCCCTTCCCTTTGCGGACCACTGTGAACCGCTCGTTTCCAGTTCCTCCCAGATGCTGAACCTGCTGGAAGCACTCGAAGTTGTCAGCCGAGAGGGTAAGTATAAGTACACTGAGCTGAGGCCTCTCAATCCATCGTTTGGTGGGGATGATCTCGCTTTGGATGTTTGTGAAAGTGCGTCCTACGCTCACCACGTAGTCGATTTGCGTTTAGACACCGGAGATTTGTTCAGACGCCTTCATCCGAGCTGCATTCGCCGCAAGATTCGCCGGGCAGAACAACAGCACTTGGCATATGAAAGCGGCCACTCAAAGGACATGGTGCAGCGGTTCTATAGCTTGTTGGTCATGACCAGACGAAGGCACAATGTTTTCCCGCAACCCATTAGTTGGTTTCAGAACTTAATATGTGAGTTTGGAGAACAGTTAACCATCCATCTGGCTCGCAAAACAAGCGAGACAATCGCGGGTATTATTACCATCCAGCACGGAGATAAGTTGGTATACAAGTACGGCGCATCTGATGAGAGACGGCACGCTTTAGGAGGCATGCCATTCCTGTTCTGGAATGCGATGTTGCACGGAAAGTCTTCCGGCGCGACTGAACTCGATCTGGGTCGTACTGACGAGCAAAACCGGAGCTTGAGCACGTTTAAGGAACGCCTCGGGGCTGAGGGTCGTCGGCTGAAGTATTTTTGTATTCCCCCGAGCGGGAGGCGTAAATCTCAGTTGCGTGCTCGGAGTCTGGTTCGGTTACTTACATACTTACCGAGTCCTGTTTGTTGTGCCGCAGGAAAGCTTTTGTACAAACACGCTGGATGAACGCCGAGAGTTGCGAATGAATTTAACTCAACCTGGACCCTTCCTGAACTCGAATGAAGTTGCATCGGTCGGTCCAATTGTGCAGCTATCATGCTGAATTACACCAGCAGTTCGCAGCGAGCTGTATTCTTCGTGGCTTCAAGCCTGCTCATAGCAGTAATTATCTTTACGCTCCAGAGTATTGGGCATGTGGGAATAGGAGGAAACTTCAACTCGCAAACGCTCCTGATTCCGTTACTGTGCGGGTATCTGCTCTGGAATCAGAGGAAACGGATTTTTGCGGTGCAATCGTTCGCTCCTTGGAAGGCAGCTCGCGTTGCAGGCGCTGCCGTTATTGCCGGTGTTGCGGCTACATATTTGCATACGGAAGGATACGCATATTTGTTTTCCGCCGTCTCGTTGCTCGCGGCGATTCTTCTGGTGATCGCCAGCTTCATCGCCTCATTCGGCTGGATTGCTCTGAGGCGAGCTGCATTTCCATTTTTCATGCTCCTACTGGCAATACCACTTCCCGATTTGTTAGTCCAACGAGTCATATCGATTTTGCAAGTTCAGTCGTCCTCGTTGTCGGCAATGCTGTTTTCGGCGGTTGGTATTCCCGTTTTCAAGCAAGGAGTCATGCTCTCGGTTCCAGGAGTCACGATCGAGGTAGCGCGGGAGTGCAGTGGGATTAATTCAAGTATCGCGTTAGTTTTGACAATGCTGTTAGTTGCGCACGAGTCATTGAACTCGAACTGGCGACGGCTTGTGCTTGTTGCTGCCAGCATCCCTCTCTCGATCCTGAAAAATGCGATTAGGATCACGACACTGACGGTGTTGGCCCTGCGCGTTGATCCGAGTTTTCTGACAGGACGATTACATCATCAGGGTGGGTTTGTGTTCTACCTGATAGCCATGGCATTGATGTATCCAGTTTGGAAGGTCTTGAAGCGTGGTGACAAAGTGGATCAGGCTGAGTTGGATCCTCCAGTGTGGGAGGCGTCTGTTCATCGGCTCGCGCCGAAGCTCCATACAGAAGCCTGAACTCTTGCGAAACGGGTGAACAGGATTATTAGGCTAGGCTTTTTTGATGCACAATTCAGGTGATTTCCGCTTCGTTTTCAGCGGGATATGACCATGATTTTAAACTATAATGGTTAAAATTTTCTTCTCGAAAAGCCCTCTCAAATTGTTCAGGAGTAGCTCTTGGCAAGATCCATACTTGTAACCGGTGGCGCGGGTTTCATCGGAAGCAATTTCGTGTTACGAACCGCTGCCGCTTCAGGCGTGCACGTCGTTAACCTCGACAAGGTCACGTATGCCGGGAACGTTCACAATCTGGCTGCGCTGCGTGGATCCTCGCAGCACACGTTTGTGCAGGGCGACATTCAGGACCGCGAACTCGTCCGTTCGTTGCTTAGAACTTATGACATCGCAGCAATTGTTCACTTTGCTGCCGAGAGCCACGTCGATCGTTCCATTCTGGGGCCTGAGGAATTTATCCGCACCAACATAGGGGGAACGTTTGCACTGCTGGAAGAGGCAAAAGCTTATTGGCAGTCGCTTAGTGGCGAACGAAAGAACGGCTTTCGTTTTCTGCACGTCTCGACTGACGAAGTATATGGTTCTCTCGGTCCAAATGATCCGGCGTTTACAGAGGACACGCCGTATGCGCCGAATAGTCCCTACGCAGCGTCGAAAGCTTCTTCAGACCACCTCGTGCGCGCGTATCACCACACGTATGGTTTGCCGACACTGACTAGCAACTGTTCCAACAACTACGGGCCTTATCAGTTTCCCGAGAAGCTGATCCCTCTTACCATTCTGAACGCGCTAAACGGCAAACCAATCCCGGTCTACGGCGATGGCAAGAACGTGCGCGATTGGCTGTATGTCGAAGATCACTGCGAAGCTATCTCGACGATCCTCAATTTAGGCAGGCCAGGCGAAACTTACAACGTAGGGGGATCGAGCGAGAAGGCGAACATCGATGTTGTCCACACCATCTGCGAGTTGATGGACGAACTGGTCCCCAGCTCGCCATCGCGACCGCATAAGAACCTTATTAAATTTGTTACCGATCGCCCTGGACATGATCGCCGTTATGCAGTGGACGCCAGCAAGCTGCGCAGAGAACTGGGATGGCAACCACAGGAAAATTTCCGCAGCGGCATTCGGAAAACCATTGAATGGTATTTGAGCCATAAAGAGTGGCTCGACTCGGTCGTTTCTGGTGCGTACAAAGATTGGATTGCCGCCCAGTACGCGACCCGGTAACAATCCTGAAATGGGACTCAATGCAGAGGTGAAGGTTTAGCTTGAAGCAGCGTAAGGGAATCATTCTCGCCGGAGGCTCCGGCACTCGTCTTTATCCGGTCACCCATGTCGTATCGAAGCAGCTGCTTCCGGTGTACGACAAGCCTATGGTGTACTACCCGATGTGTACGCTGATGTTGGCGGGCCTCCAGGATGTCCTTATTATCTCCACTCCGACTGACACTCCGCGTTTTCGTGATCTCCTTGGGGATGGCCGCCAATGGGGATTGAACCTGTCCTATGCGGTCCAGCCCAACCCGGGCGGACTGGCTCAGGCATTCCTCATTGGCCGCGATTTCCTCGACGGCGCTCCCAGTTGTCTGGTACTCGGCGATAACATTTTTTATGGCCATGATCTCCCGGCGATGCTGCGCGTGGCAAATACCCGCGAGAAGGGCGCGACTGTGTTCGCGTATCAAGTTCAGGATCCGCAGCGGTATGGAGTCGTGGAACTTGACGCAGAAGGGCGTGCCTTGAGCATTGAAGAGAAGCCCTCGGCGCCTAAGTCGCGCTTCGCGGTTACAGGACTCTACTTCTATGATGAGCACGCGCCGCAAGTTGCTTCTGAACTGAAGCCGTCTCGCCGCGGCGAGCTCGAGATCACAGATTTGAACCGTGTGTACATGAACCGCGGAGAACTCCGCGCTGAGATCATGGGCCGTGGAATCGCCTGGCTGGATACAGGCACTCACGACTCGCTCGTCGATGCATCATTGTTTATTCAGACCATCGAAAAGCGGCAAGGATTGAAGGTTGCATGTCCGGAGGAAGTCGCATTTCGTTCCGGATTCATCGATGCCGCTCATCTCGATAAGCTCGCAACCGAGTGCCAGAATCGGCAGTATGGTGCGTATTTGCGCCAAGTCCTGGAAGAAGCCCGCTCGGAATCCGCCGTAGCTGCTCCTGCCCGATGAAGATCACGCCAACGGCTCTTCCGGAAGTTCTCATTTTGGAACCGCGAGTCTTTGAAGATTCGCGCGGCTTCTTCTTTGAAGCATTCAATCGTCGCACCTGGGCGAGCGCAGGAATCGATTCTGAGTTCGTACAGGATAATCAGTCTTATTCGAAAAAGAATGTACTGCGTGGCCTGCATTACCAGATTCGTCAGCCACAGGGCAAATTGGTACGTGCCATGCGCGGCGAGATATTCGACGTTGCTGTCGATATTCGAAAATCTTCACCGACATTTGGAAAATCAATTCACGTGACGCTCTCGGCGGATAACCGCAAGATGATTTGGATTCCTGCCGGCTTCGCTCACGGATTCTTAGTCCTCTCCGATTGCGCTGAGGTTCTCTATAAGACGACGGATTTCTACGCCCCCGAACATGAACGCACTCTCCTTTGGAATGATCCGCAATTGGCAATTTCATGGCCCACTACCGCTGAGCCGGTCCTCTCTGATAAAGACCGCAATGGCCAGACACTTGGTCGCGCAGAACTCTTTCACTGAAGCTCGATGATCTCCGCGAAAACGAACACCGCAGTACGACCGATCCTGTTGCTCGGAAGCGCAGGCCAGCTTGGGGCAACATTGCGTACCGTGCTCACGCAAGTCGGAAAAGTCATTGCGGCTGATCGCGCAATGGTGGATTTCACCAACTTCGGCAGGCTTGGCGAATTTGTACGCGAGAGTCAGCCGTCGATCATCGTGAATGCGGCCGCATATACTGCGGTTGATAAAGCAGAAAGTGAACACGACGTAGCAGCCGCGGTAAATGCCACGGCTCCCGCTGCGTTGGCGAAGGTTGCGCGTGAGACGGATGCAGTCTTAATTCACTACTCGACCGATTATGTTTTCGATGGCAGCAAGCCTTCTGCATACGTCGAAAGCGATCCCGTGAGCCCTCTCAACGTGTACGGGAGCACCAAGGCACAAGGCGAAGCTGCCATTCAGACGAGCGGTTGCAGATTTTTGATCTTTCGCACGAGTTGGGTATACAGCGAACGCGGATCGAATTTCCTGCTTACGATGCTCCGTCTTGCACGGCAACGGGATGAACTTCGCATTGTTAACGATCAGAGAGGCGCACCGACGTCAACTCATTCCCTGGCACGTGCTACCGCCGTGATCATTAACGAATACTGCGCGGGCGGATGGCGGGAGGGCAACGGCATCTACCACATGACCGACAGCGGTTCGACATCCTGGTTCGGATTCGCAAAGGCGATCCTGGAGCGCGCTTCGAAACGCTTTGGGATTCCGCTGCCGCAACTGATTCCGATTACGAGCGCCGAATACCCAACTCCTGCGCGCCGCCCCCTTAACTCAGTCCTGAGCTGTGAAAAGCTAAAAGCTTCATTCGGTATCTCTATGCCAAACTGGGAAGATTCACTCGATGAAGTTTTGAACGCGTATGCCTCAGCGTCAACCAAAATGGCGGCCCGATAGTTCTGCCGGATCATCTGGTAGATTGAACACGTGAAAGCTCCAATCCTGAAGATCTTCATCCTCTTGCTTCTATGCAGACCTCTGCTTACGGCGGTACCCGCGATGCAGGCGCAGCAGGAGGCGAAACCTCGTAAACACGCTATGGCGATGCCAGGTATGGGGATGGGACACCAGATGCACACGCCGGCATCCGACCTTCGCGCCGCGCTAGTGAGTTTCTGGAATTCGGCAGATGTGAACCGGTTAGCTAGCCTCTATGGCGAATCAGCCGTCATTATCTTGCCTGACGGAAGGCTCGTGACTGGTCGTCAGTCCATTCGCGAATTCCTGCAGCGCGAGTTGACGAACCGAGCTCACCTTACCCTTACATCGATCGGGTTTGAGTCGTCACCTGAATTACAAGTTGACTTTGGGGTCTTCACAAAATCGAACGCGAAGAGAGAAGACATAAAGCAGTCAAGCAGTCACGAGTCACAGGATGACAGCCAGGCTGAAGGAAAATATCTGATCGTGGTGAAACGAGCTGGCTCCGATTGGAAGATTCAAGAGATGGCGTTCTCTGCTGCAGCAAAGAGCTTCGACTGAAGCGGATCGCGATGTTCGGCCTTTGAGCGTGGCGCCTGAAAGTGTGAGAGCGTTTGGAACACGGTAGCCGGCTAGTGGCTCGAAGCAGGCTGGACCCGAACGACAGCCATCATCCCACCATCAAGATGCTGAGCGATATGGCAGTGGAAGGGAATGATCCCCGCTGCATCAGCATCCCGGAAGTCCATCCGCAAGACCAGTCGGGGATACTCTCCAAACCCGCTCCAGGCCGGAATATTCACTGTATCCCGTGGAGTAGGTTCCTCCCATCCTGCACCTCTACTTCCGACGACCAGGAAGTGAATCTGATGTATATGGAACGTATGCACTTCGCGCGAGCGATTTTCGACGGCCCAGTCTTCAACATCCCCCTGATGAACTGTGATGGACGGCTCCATTTTCTCCGGATCGAAGACCATAGGCGTGTGACCTTCTTCGGTGATGAAGAAGCGAGTCGCGCTCTTCGGATCACCCGGATCCACCACCTCTTCGGAGAAATACAGAAGCCGTTTGCGAATTGGACGAATGCCGGAAAGCGGCTTGGCGGGGCGCTGTAGATTCGTAGCCAGCGGCAACATCGCCCGAGGGGTTGCAGCATCTACAGCAGAGACAATGGATAAGAGCGGCCGAGCCGGATCGACGTCATCTTGTCCCATTCTCAGTGCAGGCGGCTGATTCCCTGTCGGGACCACTGGCCGATCATCGTCGAGTGCTCCGCGAAATACGAAGCTCGTCTGCACTGTCCCCGATGCGCCTGCAGGAGGCCCCTTCACAACGAATTCTGCCCGCGTGGCTGGTGGCAGAAAGATATCCAGCTGTTGAGGCGCGTAAGTTTGCGCGCCGGGATCGCCATAATGCAGGGGCACTCCATCGAGTGCGACCATCTCGAAGCTCTGTCGCTTACCGCCGTATTCCATCCTTAAATCTAAATATGTATCGGCGGAAGCGTTCAGCACTCTCCATAGCTGGCGCTCCAAGGGTTTCATTTCGATTTGAGGTGTCGGATACTTCGGGTACGGCACGATAATATGGTTAATTGAAAGCTGCTTAGTCGGCCGATTCGGATTCGGTGTTCCCGACGGCGCGGGATCGGGCATTGGTTCGTCTCGAATAACGAACACTCGCTCCGGCAGTCCCGCCACGCGCGGGACCGCCTTGGCCATTCCTTCTACAATGATTGCTCCCGATGCTCCTCCCAGGAGCTGCTCTTCGCTGAAGCCATGCACGTGAGGGTGATACCAGTAGAGTCCCGGCGGTTGACTCGAGGGTATCTTTACGCGGTACTCAAATGGCGGATCGCCCGGTTCAACCAGCGTCTTGATCGTTTCATCCTCATGGCAGATCGGCGGGAGAGCGAGTCCGTGAAAGTGAAGATTTGTGGCGAACTCACTCATGATCCCGCCGCTACATGGATTGCGATTCTTCCGCTCCTCCGCCTTGTACTTCTTTGCGGCTGAAGCAGGCAATGAAAGCTCATTCTTCAGCCGGATGATGAGCGTGTCCCCCGGCGCAACGTGAAGTGTAGGGTCTAAGTTCCCCACTTCATCGACATAGCAATAATGCGCATGTCCGAGCGCGTCAGTCGAACTGCGCGCGAACAAAGACAATTTGAGTATTCCGTTCTTACTTCTGCGAGAAGCCGGTTCGAGAAGCATGCCGCCTTGAGTCTCGGCCGGACAGCCTTTCCCAGAAACAGTCGCCGCTGTCCCTGGATTGCTAGCCGCTCGTAACGCCGGAGGCAAACTGCAGAAAAGGAAAATACCAAAGGCGCCAAGAAAAAGGCGCGATGACATGGAGGTTTTCAACACTAGAGCTTCAGGGATGCTGGTTGTTCGGATTCTAGCATCGGTGCTATCTGATCACCGTTCTACGACAGGAAAGAGCCGCTGCGTTCAAATATCCGAGGTCGGGTGACTCGAAGGTAATCACACGCGCGATGACACACGTCGCGCAGGAGCTATAATCGCGCCAGTTCCAATCTCGCGTGACCGACATCCTTCCCAGCGGCTTTTTCTCCGTCTGCACGTTTCTTTTCGGGCTCGTATTCGGCAGCTTTCTGAATGTAGTGATTTATCGCATCCCGCGCGGGCTTTCGGTCGTGAAGCCGCGTTCGGCGTGTCCAAACTGCGGGGCTGCGATCCGCGCCTACGACAACATTCCTGTCTTCAGTTGGATTATTCTGCGAGGACGCTGCCGCAACTGCCGCACGCCTATCAGCCCGCGATACGCAATCGTCGAACTCCTCTGCGGATTTCTTTTTGTTGCGGCCTATTACTACGCGGCGCCATTGACCACTCAACTCGCGGCGCTGACTCTATTTAAATTCTGCCTCTTCTTCTTCTTGTTGCTCGGATTAATCTTCATCGACCTCGAGCATCATCTTCTTCCCGACGTTCTCACGCTGCCCGGCTTCATCGCCGGGCTCATCTTCAGCCTCTTTATTCCTGTCGGCGGGCTCCCGCACGCGCTCACCCGGCGCCTGCTCGCGCTCAACTGGCCGCTCGGAGCAATTTCGCTGGTTGAGGCGCTTATCGGCGCAGCTGTCGGCACTCTCTTTATTTACGGAGTCGGCGAGATCTACTTCCGGCTGCGCCACATCGAAGGCATGGGATTCGGCGACGTAAAGCTCATGGCGATGGTGGGCGCATTTCTCGGAGCCAAATTAGCTCTGTTCACCATCTTTACCGGCGCACTGCTGGGCAGCATCTTCGGCGTGATTGCCACCCTCGCCGTCTGGCGTAAGCGTATCGGCCGTCGCCGCCGTCACCAGGCCTCCCAAGTCTGGTCGCGATCCTGGGAATCCGCGCGCCTGATGCTGCGCTATTACGAAGTCCCATTCGGCGTCTTTCTGGGCGGCATGGCCATTCTCTCCACCTTCATTGGCAACCCGATTACCGACTGGTATCTGAGCCTCTATCGTTGACGTTGCTTTTGGCGCGGCCCCGTTTCCGCCGACGGCGACGCGATTCACGATAAATTCCCTGCGCAGGGAATTTAGCAAGGAAATTTTTCCCGCAAAAAAAAAATTGATTTTGCGACCTGCATAAACACATGCGATTTGCAATCGGCCAGGGAACTTGCAGGGAAATAGCAGGGAACGGGAAACAATCGCTTGTGGCACTGTGGCTTACGACGGTTCAGGACCGCGTCGCAGGTCAGCCTACGAACTGGGCAAGGAAAACAGCAGCGAATTCCGACGCTCACTGTGGAGTTCCACCCTTTGTGACAAGCGGGGATCCGCACTAAGCACGGCTCAGATCAGACTGAACCAAACGGTCCAGTCGAGGCACACATCTCTGCCGTTCGGCAATGGCAGGATTCAGACTGTATTCATAACTTGCCCGCGCAGCGTGCTCGGCGCGTAGGTCTGCGTGGAAATCACAAGTCCCAAGAAACAGAAAATCTAATCTCGAAGCCCGAAACTGGAAATGCCATCAATCTTCTATCTCTGCCACCGCTGACCTTAGTCGCTGTACCACCGGTCGAAAGCTGAACTGTTTAAGGCGAAAATGCCAGAACCCACCGCGAGAACAGCGGTAAAATCGCAACAACTCACAATTCAGGACGCCTTATGACCCGATCCGCCTTACATCCTGGCATCGTCGTGCTAGCGTTCGCTTCCGTTTTCAGCCTGTCTGCAGTCGCGCAGCAGCCATCGCTCGGCGACCTGGCCCGTCAGGCGCGCAAAACCAAGCCCACGGAGCCGACCACCAAGGTCATCACTAATGACGACCTCCGTTCCGGCGCAATCGCTCCGGAACCGGCCACATCTACGGATGAAGCCAAGCCTGACACTGACAAGGCCAAGTCATCAGAGCCCTCCCCCGCCGACAAAGCCAAATCCGAAGAAGAAAAGGCCAAAGCGCAAAAGGATCTGCAGAACCAAATCTCCGCCCAGCGCGACAAGATCACCAAACTTCAGAGCGATATCGATAACCTGCAGCAACAGTCGAAGCAGCGCGCCTCCAACTACTACGCCGACGCCGGCACGCGCCTCCGCGACCCCAAGAAATACGCTGACGACGTGCAAAAAGACAAAGACGACATCGCCGCCAAACAAAAAGAGTTGGAAGCCGCTAACAGCAAATTGGAAGAGTTAGAAGATCAGGCGCGCAACGCGGAACAATAGGGCGCTGCGTCGCGCCGTTTTATGCAGCGGGAGAACCTCGCAGCCGCAGAGCGAACGGATGAGGATCTTTTGCTAGCGTTTTCCTCTTCAGACCAGAATCGCTGCGATCAAAACAGAGCAGCCTGTTGAGATCAGATTCACGCCATTGTTGCGGAGCCACCCACGGCGTTCGAGCGTCGCACCAAGCAGGCTATCGATAAACATGCCGGCCATTGCTGCAAGGACGGCGAGCGCGCCTTGTCGTGCATTGAGCATGCCGGTCGCGACCGCCTCGGTGCCGACGATTGCCGCAGCCGCGATTCCCAAAACGGTGCCGGGAATGCTTATCGCGCCATCAGTTCCTGCGGGGACGAGCCTCCAGGAGGTTAACAGCCGCGCATTTTCGGCCAGCGCTTTGCCAGTCTCGCTGGACACGGTATCGGCTGCAGCTTCCGCCAGCGCCGCAATGCTTCCGGCCACAAGAGGCATGTGCCAGGGAGTGAGCTGAGAAAGCGTGACAGCGAGCGCTGCGCAGCCGATATTTGCCAGCACCTGCGCTCCGTCGCGTCCTGTTGCCCGCTCCTCGATGTGCAATTCACTTTTGCGCTCGCGGCCAAAGCGGGTGGCGAGGAACGTGAGAACAAACACCAGCAGAACCGCCCCGAAGGTCGCCGGACCCCCTGCAAGCGTCAATGCAAAAGCCGCGATAAATCCGGCAGCAGCTCCGCTCGTATTGACTCCGCGCAGCAGCCAAGCCAGGGACGCGAACAGCACTGTGGCTAATGAAGTAAGCACGAGCCGATGCCGGAATTCCGCATAGGTGAGCAACCACGCACATAGCACAGCGAGGAAGACCGCAAAGGCAATCCATCCAATTCGGGAAAGCAGCGCTGCGGCGTTGCGCGAAGCAGAGTTCAGCTTGGAAGGTGCGAAGGACGGCACAATTTGGGGGTACCTGCATCGTAACAAAGGAGACTGTCTGTAATCTTGAATTTGCGCGTCTAAGGGTTGAGAATTACGCTCCTGCGCTTGTGCAGACGCCCTGCCCTGCGATGCGGAAGGCGGGATTCGTCGCGTCTCCGCTGAATGAGAGGAAAGTCTAATGGCTGCTTCGGTTTGGTCTGGATATTTGACCTTTGGCTTGATCTCCATGCCTGTGCGTCTGTTTTCCGGCGCGCGCGCGAATCACGTTTCGTTTCACATGCTCCACCGCGATGACCACGTGCGCGTAAAGCAGCAGCTCATTTGCCCGGAAGAGGACAAAGTGGTCAGCCGCGATGAGGTCGTAAAGGGTTACGAGTTCCGCAAAGGCGAGTACGTGATCATCGAGCCGGAAGAGATCAAGAAGATCGAGCCGAAGACGGCGAAATCGATGGAGATCCTCGAGTTCGTAAAAGCCGATGAGATCGATCCCATCTACTTCGAGTCGTCGTATTACCTTGTCGCCGAAGAAGCAGGGAAGCGACCATACGTACTGCTGCAAAAAGCTCTGCACGACAGCCGCTATGTCGCCGTCGCGAAACTGGCGATGCATAACCGCGAGTACACCGTGTTTCTGCGTCCGTACAACGACGGTCTCATGCTGCACACCATGTACTACGAAGATGAAATCCGCAAGATAGAGGACTTTGGCAAGCACGACGTTGAAATCAAAGAAGCCGAGCTAAAAGTTGCGCATCAGCTCGTGCAGGCGCTCGCTGCCGATTGGGAGCCGGAAAAGTACTACGACACCTTCGAAGCCAACGTGAAGGAGCTTATTAAAGCTCACCTTGAAGGAAAGCAAGTCAGCGCAGTGGAAAAGCCCAAGAAGGCTGCTCCGGTTGTCGATTTGATGGATGCCCTAAAAGCCAGCCTCGCGCAGATGGAAGGCAAGAAGAAGGGTCCGCAACGGGCTACGGAAGCGCAGCACGAGAGCCGTGTGCACGTGATGGGCGAGGGAGAAGCTCCGGCACGGAAGACGGCGAAAAAGAGAGCGAGGGCGTAAGCGAGTTCGAAGGACCGACGCGCGCCCTCGCGCGGGTTGTCGGTTCTTAATTACGAAATCGCGAAATCACGCAATCGCGAAATCCCTGCGGAGAACCCGGCCGAGGGCGGCCGTCGGTCCTGTTTTCATGCGCTGACTTTATAATTGCTTCAGGTAGTCAGTCCTTCCTGAGCCATTCTGGTTCTTCTTTGCGACTGCATTCCCAAGAGCACTAACGATGCCCAAGCCGATCATTGCCGTTGCTATGTCTGGAGGAGTGGACTCCTCCACGGTCGCGGCCATGCTGCGTGCTGAGGGGCATCCGGTTGTGGGGCTCACGATGCAGCTTTGGAATCAGCGCCGTCTGGCCGGACGCGAGGGCATGCCGGAGCATGTGCAGGGGCGCTGCTGCTCGATCGAGGACGTTTACGACGCGCGGCACGTCGCCGAGCAGCTTGGCATTCCGTACTACGTCGTGAACCATCAGGAGCGCTTCGAGCGCGACGTGGTTCGTCCGTTCGTGGACGAGTATCTCTCCGGACGTACGCCGATTCCGTGCAGTCTCTGCAACAATCACTTGAAGTTCGATCAGCTTCTGATTACCGCACGCCAGATCGGCGCCGACATGCTGGCGACCGGTCACTATGCGCGCATCGAGTACTCCGAGGAGCGAGGACGCTGGCTGCTGCTGCGCGGACGCGATCACGCCAAGGATCAGAGCTACTTCCTCTTTGGGCTTACGCAGGAGCAGCTCAGCAAGACGTTGTTCCCGTTGGGGAACATGTCGAAGCCGGAGGTGCGCGTGCGTGCCCACGAGTATGGACTCGCGCTTGCCGAGAAGCCCGATTCGCAGGAGATTTGTTTTGTACCTGGCGGCGATTACAAGCGTTTTATCGATGCCTATCTGGATGAGCAGGGCGAGAAGCTGCCGGACACCTCCGGCGAGTTGGTGACCACTTCGGGCGAAGTCGTGGGCCATCATTCGGGCATTCACAACTTCACCGTTGGTCAGCGCAAGGGACTCGGCGTGGCTACTGGCTCGCCGCTGTATGTGATCGAGTTGCGTGGAGACAAGCGGGAAGTGGTTGTCGGAGGCGACGACGGCTTGCGCTCGCGAACCTTGCATGCCCATCGCATGAATTGGATCGCTTTCGAGTCGCTCAATGCTCCGTTTCGCGTGAAGGCCAAGATTCGCCATCGGCACGAGCCGGCAGATGCAGAGGTGCGGATCGAAGGCGATAGAGCTGTCGTTACCTTCGACGAGGCTCAGCGGGCGATTACGCCCGGACAGGCTGTCGTATTCTACGACGGGGAAATTGTTGTGGGCGGCGGCTGGATCTGCTGAGAATTACTCCTCACCCAACACATTTGTCTCCGAGCCTAGAAGCTGTGGAGCGGGATGACTTGGTCGCAGCGTCGTGAGCGCCCGCTCCGCGCGGGCGGGCCAGCGCTAAAGCGCAGTTCTCTTTGGCATTGCCCTGGACACACGGCTCACGCCGTGTGCCCCCGACTAAAGTCGGGGGCTTCCACCTGAAAAGGCGGGAATTTCCAAACTCAAATTCTGGAATCTCCCAACTCAAACTCGGGAATTTCCAAACCGAAAATCGGGAATTTGTATCGAGTCGTGGTTGGCTGATTCAACCACATCGTCACGTGCTGGATCAAACCCGCCGATCGCTTCTTCTGCTTGGAAGGTGGCGGGCATCTCAATGAACAAAATTGATCGCCAATGCCGGAGTAATCGACGCTCCGGTGCGGTGGCCACCGAGGATCAACCGGGTGCCGAGGAGGACGCCGAGATTGGGTTTCCAACTGTACTCGACGGCTGGTGCAAACGCGAAAGTTTCGCTCGAACCCGAGTCGGTCCGGATTTGGGACGGCGTCTTGCCGCTGCGATTCAGAACGTTGTTCCCGATCACGAGGGTGTTGCCGTTGTGACGATAGGTGGCATCGGACGCCAGTACCCACCGCCGCGTCAGACTGTATTCCCAGGATGCGTCGACTAAGAACGAAGCTCCGGGTTCGGCATGTCCACGGAAGCCCGTTTCAGTTCCATACACACTCACGTCTCTGACGTTTGCATGGGTCGACAGCGCCTCCGAAACGTTGAAGCGCATGCGCAGAATGCGATCGTTCGGCACCCAGAAATAGGTCTGCGAATACAGAGCCACCGTCGTCGTGAATGCTCCGTTGCCGAGGCCGTCGCTCAGCCTGTCGCCTAGCTGGTCGTATTTTCCCGTGGGCAGCGTTTCCTGCACTGCAAAGGAAGTCGTCGGGATCCAACTACCGTCGTGGAACTTCGTTAGTCCATATTGAGTCTGCAGCGTCAGGTCCCCCACTCCGACACCTGAGCTGCTGGGGCCGTTGTTTATTTTGTTGAAGCCAAAAATGGGAATCATCCCGACCGTCAATTTGTCGGCGAGCCCATAGTTCACATAAGTGAGCGAGCCGAAGCCGTTGGAATGAGGGCTGGTGATGTCGTATAGATAAGGCTCAATCAGAAAATGGCCACGCGGCAACGTCGCAGCCGACGGCGCCAGCATCGGGCCTGTCCACCAAGCATCCTCGAGCGATTGACGCAGTTCAGAAGCAACGGGTGGTAGTGGCTGCTGGGCTTTGGCGGTCACACCGCCCCACACTAATGCCGTGATCAACAGCGCGAAGATTGCAATGAATATCCGCCAAGTAAAGAAGTTCTTGCGCGGAGTTGATCTTTCGCTTGAATTGCCGCTGTGGCCATTGAACCGTTGGCTGTAGAGCCGAACATAGTCCGGAACTGTGACGCCTTCCACCAACTTGTCGTCTGGGACGGGCAAACCGGATTGCATGCCAAGCGGCAGTACACCCGCCCATACTGGCCGTCCGTAGTCACTCTCGTTGTCCATTGGTGGTCCAGTTCGAGCTTTCGATGACGCCTCCTCGATCGAGAATTCCAGGACCGCAGTAGCCTTCAACTCTGTCTCACTGGGACTTCGGACGTCGTTCCATCGGCCCGCGATGAGATGTTCTGAGATGACGCGCAAAGACTCGATCTTCTGCGCCTGATCGGAGATTGTTCGTGCCTTCCCGAACGCGATAACCGAGCGGTAATTCATCGAATGATCGAACGCAGATCGTGCCATCACCAGTCCGTCGACAAGCGTCACCGTCAGGCACGCCGGCACCCCACTCTCGAGTTCCCGAATCATGCGACTGACGGCAGAGCCGTGTAGATAGAGTTTTCTGCCATCTCGGCCGTATAAGGTCGGAATTACGAAAGGCTGGCCATCGACGCAAAAGCCGACGTGAGCCAGAAAACCGGCATCGAGGATTTGGCTGATCGTTTCCCAATCGTGGGATCCCCTCGCTGGAATGCGGCGGAGCTCACTTCGTTTTGTCGGATTCATCGCTTACCCGCGTCTGGTTGGTAATCCAGTTGACCTCCCATGTCTTACCGCCGTCATCGGAGAACGACTGTTCGAAATGAGGTTTGTTCGTGTTGGTGTTTGACCAGATGAATCGAACAAACACGGCTCTGCCTTTCCAGAACTCCTGATCGAAGAACTCGCCTCGTCCATTCTTGAATTCGCCGATCATCGGTTGTCCCAAAACGGCATCGTTGCCATTGGCCCAGTAGATGCTCCACTGATGCGATTGGGGATTGTAGAGACGAAGAGTCAGCCCTTCGATGTGGCCCGTTGGACTGTCGGTCTCGAACTCTTCCAGATTCGCTCGCCCGTTCCAGACCTTTCGCGTAACCGAAGTGCCGTCGAATTCGATCCAGGTAGTAGAACCTGCCAGGCGATCTTGAAGACGCGACAGGTGGATATTCCAACTGCCGATTTCGAAGTCGAAATCGTGTGATCCATCAGAGGCAGCGGAATTAGACTGCACATCGGGCTTTGCGGTACCCGAGTTCTCTGACGATGGCTCCTCTTTCGTTCGCGTGTCAGTCGCGATCCAGTTCACTTCCCAAGTTTTTCCGCCATCCTCGGAGAATGACTGCTCAAAACGGCACGAGTTCGGAGTAATGTCCGACCAGACACCGCGAACAAGAATCATTTTTCCGTTGAATGACTCCTGGTCGAGGAATTCACCGCGTCCATTCCTGAATTCGCCGAACGCTGGTTGGCTCAGGCTGCCAACCTTGCTGTTCGCGTAATTCAGAGTCCACTGATGGGATTGCGGATTGTACAAACGCAGAGATAGTCCTTCGATGTGACCTGCCGGGCCATCGACTTCAAGCTCCACCAGGTTGGCGCGGCCGTTCCAGATGGGTCGAACGACGGACGTACCGTCATACTCAACCCATGTACGCGAGCCGCTGAGGGGATGATCGAGACGACGTATGTGAGTTTTCCAATTGCCAGTCTCGAAATCGAAATCGTGTTGTCCATCATGCTCCGCAGATGCGGCTTGAGGAGTCGCGCTTGGTGCTGCCGCGTTCTGCTGCCAAAGTGGTTCGATAGGTTGAACCATCGCCAGGCTGGATATCAAGAGCCAGGTTCGAATACTGAAGAGCGCATTCATGCTGCAAAGCTAATGCGGATAGTGGTCTCTCACAATGGCCACTTTCGTGTGTTACGATATGCCACTTTCGGCAGAGAAGATGAGACGCGTTCCAACCACGTTCCTTCCACCCATCGCGCTGGATGGTCGCGCGGGGACTCCGATGTACAGGCAGTTGTACGACTGGTTTCGGCGAGCCATCATTACGGGTCAAATTCGGCCAGGGCAGCGCATACCTTCGACCAGAAATCTGGCTGCCGAGCTGAAGATTTCGCGGATTCCCGTTTCCAACGCATATGACCAGTTGCTGGCTGAAGGCTACTTAGACACATTTCCCGGAGCGGGAACGTGCGTCTCTCGATCGATTCCGGATGAGGCGTTGATGCCTGCCGCGAACGGGGAAAAAGGCGATCGACCGAACGTTGGGAACATGGCGCCGCGCCGAATCTCCAGCCGCGGCTTGGCGTTAACGCAGTTGCCGACGCAGTCGTGGCTCAACATCGTGGGTGCATTTCGAGTGAGCTTGCCTGCCCTGGATCACTTCCCGGTAGGGATCTGGTCGAAGCTCGTGTCGAGGCATTCTCGATCGTCAACAAAGGGCCTGATGGGCTACGGAGATGCCATGGGGCATCTGCCTCTTCGCGAAGCAATCGCCGAGTATCTTGGCGCAGCTCGCGGGGTGCGATGCGATGCATCGCAAATCATGATCACGACCGGATCGCAGCAAGGTCTGCAGCTCGCCGCGCAGATTTTGCTGGATTCAAAGAGTTCTGTCTGGATAGAAGAACCGGGCTACCCCAGCGCACGGCAGGCTTTCATTGCCGCTGGCGCGAAGCTCGTTCCGGTTCCCGTGGACGATGAAGGCATGAAAATAGCAGAGATGATTCGTCGCGGTCAGAAGGCGCGAGCTGTATACATCACTCCCTCACACCAATATCCATTAGGCATGACGATGACGGCCACGCGCCGCATGCTTCTGCTCAATTGGGCAGCTCGTTCTGGTGCTTGGATCATCGAGGATGACTACGACAGCGAGTACAGGTTTGGCAGCCGTCCTATTTCGTCGCTGCAGGGCCTGGATGCATATTCGAGAGTCATTTATGTCGGCACCTTCAGTAAGGTCATGTTTCCCGCTCTGCGCGTCGGTTATCTCGTGGTTCCCAAAGATCTGATATCAGCATTTTGCGCCGCGCGAGATGCAGCGGATGTGTTTTCAGCAACTTTGTACCAATCAGTGTTGGCGGATTTCATCCGCGAGGGACACTTCGCGCGCCATATACGAAGAATGCTAATGCTCTATATGGAACGACGAAAAGCCTTAGTGAGATCCATTCGTATGCAGATCGGAGACAAGGTCGAGGTGGTTGGCGATGAAGCGGGCATGCATCTGGTGATAATGCTTCCGTCTGGCATCGACGATGTGACGGTTTCGAAAAAAGCGGCGCAAAAGGGAGTTTCGGCAACGCCATTGTCCACCTGCTACTTGAGACCACCAACCAGAGGAGGCTTGATTCTTGGCTACGGCGGCACGAATCCACGTCAGATTCAGGAGAGGGTGTCTAAGCTGAGGATGAGTATTGCCGGGTGAGAACAGCAGGTCCCCCGCGCCGCAAACAACGCGTTCTAGAGCTGCGCGCTTCGCTGCGGCGCGAGGGATGACAGTCTTTTACAAAAGTGTGCGTTCGAAAGAGCGTCAGTTATTAAACAAAGGTAACTGTCGTTAAGAACATCGGCGCTGGTGTTCCTCAGGCCAAATTCAGCGCGCGCTTGAACGAGCCGCGCTCGTTCATAATTTTTTCCTGCAGCAGCGTGATCGCGTAGATCAACTGCTCCGGACGCGGCGGGCAGCCGGGGACGTAGATATCGACGGGAATTACCTGGTTTACACCCTGTACGAGCGCATAGTTATTGAAGACGCCGCCCGACGTAGCGCACGCCCCCATGGAGATGACCCACTTTGGCTCGGGCATCTGCTCGTACAGACGGCGGATTACGGGAGCCATCTTTTGCGAGACGCGGCCGGCGATGATCATCAGATCGGCCTGTCTCGGGGATGGACGGAAGACCTCGGCGCCGAAGCGGGCAATGTCGAATCGTGAGGCGCCCATGGACATCATTTCAATCGCGCAGCAGGCCAGGCCGAAGGTCATCGGCCAGATGGAGCTCTTGCGCATCCAGTTCACAACTTTGTCCAACGACGTGAGAAGCACGCCTTCGGGTACATCCTCGCCGAAGTTCACTTCCTCCACCCGACGGCGGTTGTTCTGCATTTTCAGGGATTCCTGATAACGCTCTTGTTCGCTCATAGCTGCTGTTATTTTACGCTGTTCCGGAGTCGAGAGGCTAAGCCCAATTTTCACCACGGAGCCACGGAGGGCACAGAGAACACCCAAATCAGATTGAACACGAAGGTCACGAAGGCCACAGAGGTTTGATGATGTGCACTGCGCACTCATTACTTTTGCGCGCTACTGCGGAAGACTCCCGACGCAACCCGCACACCACTAATTCCTTTGTGCCCTTCGTGACCTTCGTATTCGATCACTTTTTTTCTCCGTGCCCTCCGTGGCTCCGTGGTGAGAAATGCAGGCCAATGCGGAGGATCAGTTGTAATGCAGCGAATAGGCGAAAAAAGTGCTTCCGTATTCTCCCTGTTCGTCGCATAATTCCCGACACGTTTCCAAGCACGACCCTGGGTATCGGCCATGTATTTGTGTCGTTATGTCTTCTGCCGTTCGCCGTTCCGTTTCTTTCCCATTCGGTTCTTGTCGTTTCTCCTGAACTTGGTCGCAGTGCTGGTGATGGGTGGAAGTGTCCTTGCGCAATCGATGGACGAGGTCCACATCGTTCCCAAACCGGAACCGCACAAATCCAGTCTCGGCATGCCTCCGACTGAGCGGCTGAAGATTGACGTGGAGATGGTGCTCGTGCCGGTCACTGTCACCGACACTCAGAACCATCCAGTCGTCGATCTCGCCGAGAGCAATTTCAAGCTGTTTGAGGGCGACACAGAGAAGAAGATCCAATACTTCAGTAGCGAAGACGAGCCGCTTTCGGTGGGCATTCTGGTCGATCTGAGCAGCAGTATGGGGAACAAGATCGACAGTGTGCGAGAGGCTGCGGCTGAGTTCTTCAACAATGCCAACACGGCAGACGATTACTTCGTTATCACCTTCGCCGATAAACCGAAGGTGCTGGCAGATACTACGCAGTCATTTGAAAGGATCCAGGCAGCTCTCGGTGCGGCGCAACCGAAGGGAAATACGGCTTTGGCTGACGCAATTTACATGGGATTGGCCAAGCTGAAAAAAGCGCGCTACTCGCGCAAGGCGCTTTTAGTAATCTCCGACGGCGGCGATAACAACAGTCGCCACAGCCTGCGGCAAATCAAGAAGATCGCGCGCGAATCGGATGTGCAGATCTATGCCATCGATATCTGCGATGCTCCGACAATTCTGCTCACGGAAAAGTTGGAACAGCGATTCGGGCGGCAATGGCTCACTCAGGTGACCGAGTCCACCGGCGGCCGGACCATTGCGCTAGACGATCCTGCTGGTATTCCTGACGCTGCAGCGCGCGCCAGTCGCGAGCTTCGCAATCAATATGTGCTCGGTTATCGGCCTCCGCCGGCCACCGAGAACCACAAATTCCGAAAGATTCGCGTCCGCGTGAGCCGAAGCGACAGCTTCCTGCCCTTGCAGGTTTATTACCGCCGCGGCTACGTGCCAAGAAAAGACGATTAAGACCGACAAAGTTCGAGAGTGACAGAAGCGTCGGCGGTAGCCGATGGGGCAGCTGCGCATTATGCGGCTGCGTGTTACGACACCGTGGGCGGTATGGAAGTGCGCGGAGCTGGCCATTCGGCCATCTCTACCGGCGGCGGTTCTGTTGTGCTCCTACTGCCTGAGCAGTACGTCCGAGAGCTGATGTGCTTTGAGGGCCAAGTTTTTCGCGCGCTCGAAGTCTTGGTCCTTCAACGCGGAACGCGATTGGACGATGTAGCTCCGAATCTGTGACACCGTATTTTGTTCATCATTGCTAAGCGTGCGTGTGAGAGCGCGCAGGTTCTGCTCGGTTGAGTCGAGCAACTGTGTGGTGCTTTGCTGCTCCTGAGATGCCGCACTCTGCGACATGTTGGGAGATATCTGTCCAACGTCCGCATCCGGAGGCTTCGCCGATGCGGTCGCGGTCGAAGTTGTTGGCGTGGCAGGGGCCGGCGGAGGAGTCGTGTTCTTCTTTGTTGTGCTGGTCGAAGTTGCAGGATGATGTCGAGCCGTGTGCTTCGGCTTTGACGGCGATGGCTTTTCAGACGGCTGCGGCTGCTGCTCAGGCTGTTGCACAGGCGGCTGCTCCGGCGGAGGAGTAGTCGACTGAGTGGGTTGCGTTTGCTCAGGCTTTTGTTCAGGAGCTGGAGCTGTGACCGTAGGCGCCTGCGCTTGTGGCGGAGGTACTGCAGGCTTCTTCTTTTTGCAGCCGGCGGCGAACAGCAGCGCAAACGCAAGCGCCAGGCCGAGTAGTCGTGAGTATGAGGACAATTGCATGCTTAAGAATGTGCTACCAGATTATTTGGCTGCTGTCGTTGCTCGGCGCGAGCCAGTGGCAGCGTGAGGTAAAAAATTGTTCCTTCCCCAACCCGGGTATCAAAGTGTATTGATCCATTATGCAATTGCATGATGCGGTACGTCATTGCCAGTCCGATACCGCTGCCGCTTTTCTTGGTCGTGAAGTAAAGATTGAAGATCTTGTCGCGAATAGCTGGCGGAATGCCCTGACCGGTATCCTGTACTTCGATTTGCGCGTCGTCGCCATTCTGACGATGGACGCGGATGGTTAATGTACCGCCGTCGGCCATCGCCTGTGCTCCGTTGATCACGATATTGAGCAACGCCTGCTTGAACAGGTCGGAATCCACCTTAGCCGGCAAAGGTTCGTCCGCGATCTCGGTCACGAGCTGCACGCCGTGACGTTCGCAATCCGGACGAGCTACGAATGCGACCTGTCCTGCCACGTCGCGTAGATCGACTTCTGACAAGCTGAGCTCGACCGGACGTGTGAAATCAACCAACGTTTGCACCACGCGATCGAGGCGCTGAATTTCGCTGCTGATTACGTCCATGTGGCGCTGCGTATCGGCATCGGGATCTTTGAGCTTGTTGCGCAGAATCTCGAGGTGCACAACGATCGAGTTGATCGGGTTCTTCACCTCGTGCGCAACGCCCGAAGTCAGCTTGCCGACATTCGCCAAGCGACGTGATACCTCAATTTCGTCTTCGATCTTGCGCATCGACTCGCTGTCGCGCATGGTGAGCAGGGCGCCGAGTCGCTGTCCGCCCTCCTCGATGAAATCGAGAGAGACTTGCACGTTGCTGCCGTGATCGCCGCTAATCTCGACCATATCCATAGGTTCGTGAGCGCCGAATGCGTTGAGGACGGCGCGACCAAGCTGGGTGTGGCGCGAAAAGATTTCTTCGGCGTGGCTGCCCAGCATTTCTGAACGAGGCTTGCCCAGGAATGTTTCAATCGATGCGCTGACTAGAACGGCCCTCCCGTCCTGGGTGAACAGCATCAGGCCGTCTTGCAGGTTGGCCATGATCTGGTCGACATTTTCCTGCAAGGCAGAGAAAACTTCGTTGACCGTGCGCATCTGCCGCCCGATGCGTTCAATTTTGGAACTCACGTTGCCGTATTCATCTCTGCGGATCAGCTCTTGCGGAATTGGCGCGGTCATCTCGCCGGCGGTCATCTGATCGAGGCGACGCGAGATCGCTTCGAGCGGACGAAGTGCGCGGCTGGAGAGGGCGGCGGCAAGGACCAGAGAAACCAGGATTGCAATGGCAGAAAATCCCAATGCGCGCCTGAGATGCGGTTGCAGCGCACTCCTTAAGAACTCGTTTAATACCGCTACTTGCACTGAGCCGAAGGGACGGTAGTCGCGATCAAGCTGAATTTTAAGGGCAATCTCGACAACGTATGGCTGGAGTGGTCGCTCGTAAATCAACTGAAGCTGACGCCAGAACCGCGCATTCGCCAACTTGTGAAAATCCGGACGGGTAGGTACGAGCTTGCCCACCATCTCGGGATTGCTGTGCAGAATTGCGCGGCCGTCAGGTCCAACGACAGAGGCGTCACTGATAATTGGGTTGAAGCCAATGAGCGACTCAATCTCGCCATTCACACCGGGATCGCTCTGCAGGCTTTCCTCGACCCACTGGTTCACTTGTTCAGCGTTTGTTGGGTCAACCCGTGTGCTGTTGATGTCGGTTTCGAGGGCCAGACGCGAAAGATGCAGGATCTCGTTGGCAGACATGTCTGCATCGTTCACTGCATCATTGACGACTTGATGCACAAGTTGGGCGATGTAAATGGTCGAGAGGGTCAGCACGATGGCCCCGACCATCAACGTGATCGCGATTACCAGTTTGGTTTTGAGTCGCATCGATGCTCAGCTTCTCTTCGCCACGGAAGCGACCTACTGGTTGGCAGCATCGGCCAGGTTGCTGCCGTTTGAGCCGTACTCCTTCAGCTTGTTGTGTAGAGTTTTCAGGCTGATGCCAAGAATCTCTGCGGCTCGTGTCTTGTTGTTGTTGGTGCTCGCGAGTGTGCGCAGGATTAACTGCTTTTCTGCCTCTTCAACCGTCGTGCCCACTCCGAGATGAATAGCGTTGGGATCGAACTCCGCTGCCTTTACTTGAGCAGTACCGAAGCCAGGAGGCAAATGACGCGCCTCGACTAACTTACCGGTTGCGAGAATCACCGCACGTTCGAGTGTGTTGCGTAGCTCGCGGACATTTCCGGGCCAGCCGTATGCCTGAAACGCCCGCATCACTTCATCATCTACGCCGGCGATTTCGCGTCCGTGCTTCTCGTTTAGATCCTTGATCAGCGCTTCGGTCAGATCGGGCACGTCTTCTTTGTGCTCGCGCAAGGGCGGCATGTGGATGTTGAAAACATTCAGTCGATAATAAAGGTCATTTCGGAGCTGTCCGTTGGCAACTGCTTCTTCGGGAACCTTGTTCGTGGCGGCAAGAACGCGAACGTTCACTTCAGTTTCCGACTTGCTGCCGAGCCGGCGCAGCTTGCGATCTTCCAGCACGCGCAGAAGTTTAGCCTGTGTAGCGATCGGCATCTCACCGATTTCGTCGAGCAACAGCGTGCCTTCTTCTGCTAACTCGAAACAGCCGGCGCGACGCTCGAGCGCTCCGGTGAACGCTCCTTTCTCGTGTCCAAAGATCTCACTTTCAATCAACGTTTCGGGAATGGCCGAACAGTTGATGGCGACGAATGGTTTCGATTTCCGCGGGCTCAACTCGTGGAGTGTACGCGCGACCATCTCTTTGCCCGTGCCACTCTCGCCAGTGATCAACACTGACGCAGTGCTCGGCGCCACACGTTCGAGTAGAGCAAAGATCTCCTGCATCTTGCGTGATTTGCCGACGAGGCGTCCGAGTACTCCAGCATCACGCAGCTGTCGTCGTGTGACTTCGAGTTCGCGTTCGGTGTCCCGCTGCCGCGAGGCATTTTGCAGGATCGCTTTCAGCCGCGTGGGATCGACCGGCTTCTGAATATAGTCGTAGGCCCCCATCTTCATCGCATCGACGGCGCTGTCGATAGTGCCTTGCGCAGTAAGAACGACCACGGCCATGGGTTCGGGTTGGTCGCCAAGACGCTGCAACAGTTCCATACCATCCATGCGCGGCATCTTTAAATCGGTGACCACGATGCTCGGCGCCCACGTCATCACCTTATCGAGAGCTTCGAGACCATCGCGGGCGGTTTCCGTCCGGTATCCCCATGCGGAGAT
>Ga0070741_10006150_pt1 | contig 26038 bp, 22 predicted proteins | sample Coa_R1_4_FD_66440 | JGI IMG/M metagenome (GOLD analysis project Ga0070741, IMG submission 66440) | Surface soil microbial communities from Centralia Pennsylvania, which are recovering from an underground coalmine fire - Coalmine... | ecosystem: Environmental > Terrestrial > Soil > Unclassified ... | reverse complement strand
AGGCACAGGCGCTGGTCCCAGGGGTTGTACCTGGGCTTGAAGTGCTTGTTGATGTCGTAGTCGGGGCCGAGCTGCGACTCCACGCCCTTGCGCACCATGTGCTTGATCCAGTGCGGACGCCGGCGCGACACCTGGTAGAAGAACATCGTCAGCAGCACGTTCTTCCAGCGCACCAGCCAGTACGCGACTTTGGCGGGAAGGATCTTGCGCAGGAGATTCGCGATGCCGTCTTCGGCGGGACGCGACAGGATGTAGGTCGGCGATCGCTGCAGCATCGTCACGTGCGCGGCCTTGTCGGTCATCGCGGGAACGAGCGTCACCGCGGTCGCGCCCGATCCGATGACGACGACGCGCTTGCCGGCGTAGTCGATCGAATCGTTCCACTTCTGGGGATGCACGATCTGGCCCTTGAAGCGACCGGTGCCCGCGAACTCCGGCGTGTAGCCTTCCTGGTAGTTGTAGTAGCCGCTGCACATGTAGAGGAAGCTGCACGTGAAGCGCACGATCTCTTTCTTCGGCCCGCGCTCGGCTTCGACGGTCCACTTCGCGTCGCTCGACGACCAGCTCGCGCGCACGGCGCGATGCTGATAGCGGATGTGCCGGTCGATGCCGTTCTCCTTCGCCGTCTCGCGCACGTAACGCAGGATCGACGGGCCGTCGGCGATCGCTTTCGGATCGGTCCACGGCTTGAACGAATAGCCGAGCGTGTACATGTCGGAGTCGGAGCGGATGCCCGGATAGCGGAACAGGTCCCAGGTTCCGCCGATCGCCTCGCGCGACTCGAGGATCGCGTACGAGCGACCCGGGCACTCGCGCTGCAGGTGATAGCCGGCACCGATGCCGGAAAGGCCGGCGCCGATGATGAGGACGTCGAAGTGCTCGATTGCCATGGTCTCGATCATGACCTACAGATGAGACCACTCTAATGGCCGCAGAGCCAGCGGCCTATGACGCGCGGCGCCAGTGGGGAACGATTCGCGACATGCGTATGGAGTCCATGAAGAGGCTTTGCCGAACCGCCGGGTTAGCGCGACAACGTTTCCGCGGGATCGCTGTGAATACATCCATGTGCGCTCCGGACGCGGCGTCCATGCCGCGTCCGGTCCCGCGGAAACGTTGTCGCGCTGCCGGTCGGGCGGCCGGACGAAAAATCAGTCGACGTAGAGCGAGCTGACCGACTCTTCCGCGCTGATGCGCCGGATGGTTTCCGCGAGCAGTCCCGCGATCGAGAGCTGCCGGATCTTCGGACACGCCGCGGCAGCCTTCGACAGCGGGATCGTGTCGGTGACCACGAGCTCGTCGAGCTGCGAGTTGGTGATGTTGGAGACTGCAGGGCCTGACAGCACCGGGTGGGTGACATAGGCGACGACGCGACTCGCGCCGGCTTCCTTCAGCGCGCCGGCGGCCTGACCGAGCGTGCCGGCGGTGTCGACCATGTCGTCGACCATGATGCAGCTCTTGCCGCGCACGTCGCCGATGATGTTCATCACCTTGGCTTCGTTCGGGCGCGGGCGGCGCTTGTCGATGATGGCGAGGTCGGCGTCGTCGAGGCGTTTTGCGAGCGCTCTGGCGCGGACCACGCCGCCAACGTCCGGTGATACCACGATCATGTGATCGTACTTGCGGCGCCAGATGTCGCCGAGCAGGACCGGCGACGAATAGACGTTGTCGACCGGGATGTCGAAGAAGCCCTGGATCTGATCGGCGTGCAGGTCGACGGTGAGCACGCGATTGGCGCCGCACTCGCCGATCATGTCGGCGACGACCTTCGCGGAGATCGGCACGCGCGCCGATCGCGGGCGGCGATCCTGTCGCGCATAACCGAAGTAGGGGATGACCGCGGTGATGCGCGCTGCGCTCGCGCGCTTCAACGCGTCGAGCATCATCAGGAGCTCCATCACGTTGTCGTTGGTCGGCGCGCAGGTCGGCTGGATGATGAAGACGTCGCGGCCGCGCACGTTGTCGAGGATCTCGACCTGGACCTCGCCGTCGGAGAACTTGCCGATCGACGCCTGGCCGAGCGGCTCCTTCAGATAGGAGGCGATCTCCTTCGCCAGCACCGGGTTGGCGTTCCCGGTGAACAGCATCAGCGATTTTTCAGCCATGCCAGCCCCCGATCCCCGCGAGTCCAAGCCCATGTCGCTCCCCCCCGCAAACTGGGTCCCCGCCCGCGCGGGGACACTTTTGCATTCGCAAAAGTGGCTGGGGCGGATGGATTCGAACCACCGAATGGCGGGATCAAAACCCGCTGCCTTACCACTTGGCGACGCCCCACTGTGTGCTTCCGAATTTGGGCGCGCGATTATAGCAGCGGGGAACGATTGAGCCCGCGCGCGACGAAGCTCTGCCATTGCTTTGGTGCTTGTTCCTGCACGAGGCGCGCCTTGTCGCGATCCGGAAACGCCGCGAACACCGCGCCGCCCGTGCCGCTCATCCGCGCCGGAGCGTGCTTGCCGAGCCAGTCGAGCGCTTCGCCGACGACCGGGTGCTTGCGCCGCGTGATCGGCTCGCACACGTTGGTCGCACGACCGGCGAGGAAATCCTCGAGCGTGATGCGCGGGCAATCGCGCTTCAGATCCGCCGATTCGAAGATCTCTCGCGTGCTGACGTGCACCGGCGGAACGATGACGAGGTACCACGGCTCGGACAGCGTCACGGGCTCGAGCCGCTCGCCGACGCCTTCGCCCCACGCTGCGATGCCGCGCACGAAGACGGGAACGTCGGCGCCGAGGCGCAGGCCGAGATGCGCGAGCTCGTCGACGGTGAAGCCCGTGTTCCAGACGCGATTGAGCGCGACCAGCGTCGTCGCTGCATCCGATGAGCCGCCGCCGAGTCCCGCGCCGATCGGGATGCGCTTGTGCACGCGGATGTCCGCGCCGAGTCCGGCGCCCGCCATCTTCGCGAGCGCGTTCGCAGCGCGTACGACAATATCCTGCGACTCCGGAATCTCTTCCGGACCTTCGAGCCGATGGATCACGCCGTCGCCGCGCGGCGTGAAGAACAGATCATCGCCGTAGTCGAGGAACTGGAAGACCGTCTGCAGGCCGTGATAGCCGTCGGGCCGGCGATCGATGACGTGCAAGAACAGGTTGAGCTTCGCCGGCGCCGGCCACGGACGATCGGCGGTGAGCGCCTCGGTGCGCGGCTTGCGACGCGCCGTGCTCATGGATGCGCCAGGTCGGACCAGGTGTCGATGATGACGCGCAGCTTGAGGTCGTCGCGCGTGAGCACGATGCGGCGCGGCAGGTCGACCGGCTTGACGCTCATGTAGTCGGTGTAATCGACCTTCCAGCCGTCCTGCGTGAGCGTGGCGACGCGACCGTCGGCGTCGAGCGTCATGCCGAACTCGCTGTTCGGCGAGGGCAGGGACAGCGCCCAGTAGCGCAGCCCCTTGATCGGCAGCGCCCAGCCCAACGCGTCGTGGAGCGTGCCTTCGGGATCGTTGGTGGTGAACGACTGCTTCTTGGTGTGCACGCGCACTTCGGCGTCGTCGCCCGCCATCGTCAGCGCGCCGATGCCGAGCGGACCCGACACGCGCAGATCGAAATCATGCGGACCTTGATGCCAGGTGAGATTCGCGCTGCCGCTCGCGGCGCCGGTGACCGCGGCGCGCGCCTGCACGCTGAAGTTGTGGATCTGCTCGAGCTTGGCCTTGCGATCGGCCCAGGCGGGCGCGACGCGTTCCTGATCGATCGGCCGATTGGCCGCACACGCGCTGGCCAGGAGCGCCAACGCGCACAGCGCTGCGCGGCGAATCATCGGTCGAGGCGGTGCAGCGTCTCTTTCAGGACCTGATGATCGGGCGATTCGCGGAGCGCGGCCTGCAGCACGCTTCGCGCTTCGTCCTTGTCGCCGAGATTCCACAGCACTTCGCCCAGATGCGCGGCGATCTCGGGATCGGGCGCCTTGCCGTAGGCCTTGCGCAGCAGCGACTTCGCTTCGTCGAGATGACCGAGCTTGAATTGCAGCCAGCCGGCGCTGTCGATCACGGCGGCGTCATCGGGCTCGAGCTCCAGCGCGCGCTCGAGCAGCTTCTTCGATTCGGAGAGATTGCTCGAGTGCAGGAGCAGGAGGTAGCCGAGCGCATTGAGCGCGCGTGCGTCGTCCTTGTTCTCCTTCAGGATCTGCCGCAGGTCGGCTTCCGACTGATCGACCCGGCCCGCTTTCTCCAGCGCCAGCGAGCGGCCATAGAGCAGGTCCGGATCGCTCGGGCGCTCGGCGAGCGCGGTGTTGTAGAGCGCGAGCGCCTTGTCGGACTCGCCCGCGTTCATCAGCAATTCGCCCTCGACCGCATAGAACTGCGGCGCCATCGTCGGGAACTGCTCGCGCAGGTCGGCGAGCAGGTTGCGCGCCTCGGACAGGCGCTTCAGCTTGCCGAGCATGAGCGCGCTGCGCACGGCGGCGTCGATCGACTGCGTGCCGCCTTCGACCTTGGCGTACCAGGCGAGCGCCTTCTCGGGATGGTTCTGGATCTCCTCGATGCGGCCGAGGTAGTACGCCGCTTCGCTGCGACGCTCGCCCTTCGCCGCGAGCGGCGAGAACTGCGCGGAGGCTTCGTCGAGCTTCTGATCCTCGAGCGCCATCAAGCCCAGCGCGTAGTGCGCGTCGGCGTTGTTCGGCTGCGCCGCGATCACCGCGTTGAACTGCTTGCGCGCGCGCTCGCGCTGCTGCGATTCGAGCAGCAGCCTCGCATAACCCATGCGCAGATCATTCGCGTTCGGCGCGCCGTGGATGACCGTTTCCATCGTGCGATCGGCTTCGTCGAGCTTGCCCTGCTTCACCTCGATGCCGGCGAGGAGCATCTGCGCGTCGGAGGATTTCGGATCGATCTTCAGCGCCTGCTGCGCCGCTTTCTCGGCGAGCGGCAGGTCGTTGAAGCGCATCGCCACGAGCCCGAGCGCATAGTGCGCGCCAGCGATCGATGCGTGCCGATCGGCGAGCTTCTGCATCAGCGCGAGCACGAGCTCCTTGTGCTGCGCTTCCGGCGCGAGCATCAGCGCGACGTGGCGCAGGCCATCGGCCTCGCCGCCTGGGTGATCGCCGACGATCGCTTCGCACTGCGCGTAGGCCTCGGCCATATGGCCCTTGCGCACTTCGAGCATGGTGATGACTTCGCGCGCGTCGAGCGCGGAGGGCTCGATCTCGAGCCAGCGTTTCGCGGCCGCGAGCCCGAGGTCTTCGTCGTTCGCGGCGAGCGCCAGCGCGGTCGTGCGCGCCGCGAGCTTCGGATCGGGCGCGGTCTTCAGCGCCTCCAGGAATTCCTTCGCGGCGACACCGGGCTGGTGACGCCCCGCGGCCATCTCGCCGGCCATCACGTGGAACTGGGCGTCTGCGGAATCGGGCAGAGGCGCGGGGGTCTCGACTTTCTCGACGTCGACCGCTTTCGTCTCGCGCGTCCCATGCGCCTGAGTGGCGCAGCCGCCGACGAGCGCGGCGCAGAGCAGCGCCGCGAGGACGGAAGGCCGAGTGCGAAGGGATGAGGCGATCACGAGCGTGGAAGGACGCGCGGGCGCTGCGGAGAACCGGTGGTTAGTGTATCGCATGGCCTCGGAATTGCTTGGGTCGAGGTAAAATTGCTACACGCCATGAGCCTCCTCACCCTCGGCCTGTCGCATCACAAGGCGCCGCTCGACGTGCGCAGCCGCGTCGCGTTCGCGGACGCCGATCAGGCGGCGGCGCTCACGCGCCTGCGCGCGCTGCCGGGCGTGTCCGAGGCCGCGCTGGTCTCGACCTGCAATCGCACCGAGATCATCACCGTCGCCGAGCCGACCGCCGAGCCGCTCCTGATCGAATGGTGGCGCCGCGAGCGCCAGGTGGAGTCGGGCCTGATCGAACGCTATTTGTATGCGCATCGGGATCTCGGTGCGGTCGCGCACAGCCTGCGGGTCGCGGCCGGCATCGATTCGATGATCGTCGGCGAGCCGCAAATACTGGGACAGATGAAACAGTCCTACGTTCAGGCGCGCGAGGTTGCGTCCGTCGGGCCGGTGCTGTCGCGCCTGTTCGAGCACTCGTTCGCCGTCGCCAAGCTGGTGCGCAGCGAGACGCGGATCGGCGCGCATCCGGTTTCCGTCGCCTACGCGGCGATGCAGCTGGCCAAGCGCATCTTCGCCGACCTGCACGAGCAGACGGCGCTGCTGATCGGCGCGGGCGAGATCTCGACGCTGCTCGCGCGGCATCTGCGCGGGCAGGGCATCTCGCGGCTCATCGTCGCCAACCGCAGTCTCGAGCGCGCGCAGAAGCTGGCGACGAGCCTCGGCGGTTACGGCATCGCGCTCTCCGATCTGGCGACGCATCTGCCGTCGGCTGACCTGATCGTGTCGAGCACGGCCGCGCGCGGCTACGTGCTGGAGCGCGCTGCGATGGAGCTCGCGCTCGCCAAACGCAAGCGCAAGCCGGTGTTCATGATCGATCTCGCCGTGCCGCGGGACCTCGATCCCAAGATCGCCGAGCTCGAGGACGTCTATCTGTATACGGTCGATGACCTGCGCGCGGTGGTCGACCAGAACACCAAGCTGCGCGAAGCCGCGGCGCATCAGGCCGAAGTCCTGATCGACGAGTACGCGCGCGAGTTCGGCCGCTGGCTCGACAGCCGTGACGCCGGCGGCACCATCCGCGCGATCCGGAATCGCGCGCGCGTGAGCCGCGACGAAGTCCTCGAGAAGGCGCGCCGCAAGCTCGCGGCCGGCGCATCGCCGGAAGAGGTCATGGCATTCGTCGCCGACACGCTCTCCAACAAATTGCTGCACGCGCCGGTGTCGCGACTGCGTCGCGCCGACGCGGTGGAGCAGGCGCTGCTGCTCGCTGGGCTCAAGAAACTTTTCGATTTGCCGGAAGACGAGAACTAAATGTCCCCTCTCCCCGGCTTGACGGGGAGAGGGCTAGGGAGAGGGGCGATGTCTTCCAATCCCCTCTCCCCAACCCTCTCCCCGCCGGCGGGGAGAGGGAGCAAGAACCCATGAAGCCTTCTCTCATCGCCAAGCTGGAGCGCCTCGTCGAGCGCCGCGCCGAGATCGAGCGCGAGCTCTCCGATCCCGGCGTGATCGCCGACCAGGAGAAATTCCGGCGGCTGTCGCAGGAGTACGCGCAGCTCGGCCCGGTCGTGGACGCTTTCCGCAGATACCTCCACGACATCCGCGAGCGCGAGGGTCTGCTGCAGATGCAGAACGACAGCCATCGCGAGCTCGCAGAGATGGCGCGCGCCGATCTGCCGGGCGTCGAGGCGCGGCTCGAGGCCGGGCAGAAGCTGCTGCAGAAATTCCTGGTCCCGCAGGATCCGCTCGACAACAATAATGTCTTCCTCGAGATCCGCGCCGGCACCGGCGGCGACGAGGCCGCGATCTTCGCGGGCGATCTCTTCCGGATGTACTCGCGTTACGCGGAGACGCGCGGCTGGCAAGTCGAGCTGATCTCCGCGAATCCAGGCGAGCACGGCGGCTACAAGGAAGTGATCTCGCGCATCGCCGGCTTCGGCGCGTACTCGCAGCTCAAGTTCGAGTCGGGCGCGCACCGCGTGCAGCGCGTGCCCGAGACCGAGGCGCAAGGCCGCATCCACACATCCGCAGCGACGGTCGCCGTGCTGCCGGAGATCGAAGCGGCGCAGATCACAATCAATCCCGCCGATCTCAAGGTCGACACGTTCCGCGCCTCGGGCGCCGGCGGCCAGCACGTCAACAAGACCGAGTCGGCGATCCGCATCACGCACCTGCCCACCGGCATCGTCGTCGAATGCCAGGACGAGCGCAGCCAGCACAAGAATCGCGCGAAGGCGATGGCGCTCCTGCAATCGCGCATCATCGACGGCGAGCGCATGCGACACGAGAAGGAGCAGGCGGCGACGCGCAAGAAGCTGGTCGGCAGCGGCGATCGCTCGGAGCGCATCCGCACCTACAACTTCCCGCAGAACCGCCTCACCGACCACCGCATCAATCTCACGCTCTATCAGCTCGACCGCATCATCGAGGGCGACGTCGACCCGGTGATCCAGCCGCTGCTCGCGGAGCATCAGGCCGAGCAGCTCGCGGAGATCGGCGAGTGACGATCGCCGACGCGCTGCGTGCCGCGGAAGAGAGCCTGCGCGGTCGCAGCGAGTCGGCGCGGCTCGATGCGGAAGTGCTGCTCGGTCACGTGCTCGGCTGGTCGCGCGCGCTCCTGATCTCCGCGGGACGCGACGAAGTCGATGCTGCGCGCGAGAAGAAATTCGCCGCGCTGGTGCAGCGTCGCGCGAACGGCGAGCCCGTCGCTTATCTCACCGGCGTGAAGGAATTCTGGTCGCTGCCGCTGAAAGTCACGCCCGATGTGCTCGTGCCGCGGCCCGAGACCGAGACGCTGGTCGAATGGGCGCTCGACCTCGTCGTCGACACGCCGTCACCGCGCGTCGCCGATCTCGGCACCGGCAGCGGCGCGATCGCGCTCGCGATCGCCTCCGAGCGGCCGGACGCGAAAATCGTCGCGACCGATCAGTCCGCGACAGCGCTGCGCATCGCGCAGGCGAATGCGAAGGCGCTCGGCATCGGCAACGTGCAATTCGCGCAAGGCTCCTGGTTCGCGCCGCTGAAAGGCGAGCTCTTCGACCTGGTCGTTTCCAATCCGCCTTACGTCGCAGCCGGCGATCCGCATCTCGACGCGCTGCGCTACGAGCCCGAAGCCGCGCTGATCTCCGGCCCCGACGGGCTCGAAGCGATCCGCGCGATCGCCAGCGAAGCGCCGCGGCATCTGCGCTCGCTCGGCTGGTTGCTGCTCGAGCACGGCGCGGGGCAGGCGGAAGCCGTGCGCAACGTGCTGGCGGATTGCGGATTCGCCAGCGCGAGCACGATCGGCGATCTCGGCGAGGTGCCGCGCGTCACCGGCGGCTGCGTCGGAGGCCGCGAGTGAGCGACCTGTCGCGATACGCGCGACAGATCGTGCTGCGCGAAGTCGGCGTCGCCGGACAGAGCGTGCTGCGCGACTCGTCGGTCCTCGTGCTCGGGCTCGGCGGCCTCGGCAGCGCGGCTGCGCAGTACCTCGCGGCCGCCGGCGTCGGCCGGCTCGTCATCGCCGATCGCGACGTCGTCGATCTGTCCAATCTGCAGCGTCAGATCCTCTATGCACAGAGCGATGTCGGCCGCGCCAAGCCCGACGCCGCTGCCGATCGCCTGCGCGCGCTCAATCGCGAGATGGAGCTCGAGCTGTGCAAGGAAGAGACGTGGCGCGATGCGGTCGCGCGCGTCGACGTCGTGCTCGACTGCTCCGACAATTTCCCCACGCGCTTCGACGCGAACGAGCGCTGCGTGCGCGCGCGCAAGCCGCTCGTCTCCGGCGCGGCGATCCGGTTCGAAGGCCAGCTCGCGGTGTTCGACGCGCGGCGCGGCGACAGTCCCTGTTACGCTTGCCTGTATCCGCAGCAGGGCGACGTCGCGGAGACGTGCGAGGAGGCAGGGGTGCTCGGTCCGACGGTCGGCGTGATCGGCAGCCTGCAGGCGCTCGCGGCGCTGAAATTGCTGCTCGGCATCGGCGACGACGTCGGCAAGCTGCATCTCTGGAATGCCATCGACATGAGCTTCAAGACGACGAAGATTCCGCGCGATCCTCGATGCACCGTGTGCCATGGCTGAGCCGGTGCGCACGGCCCACCCTACGCTCGTCATCCCGCGCAAGCTCGCCGTGCGCTTGCTGCACGAGGCGCAGCTGTCGCCGGAGGCGCCGGTCGAAGGGCTCGTCGGCGCACGCAAAGGCGAAGCGTGCGCGTGCTATCCGCTCGCGGGCGAAGTGACGCGCGCGGAGCTCCTGCAGAAAGTGCAGGCCAACGGCGAGACACCGTGGGCGTGGTATCGATCGAACCCGCAGCAGCCGGCGGCGCCGGTGGACACCGACAAGTTCGTCGCCGCCGATTCGGCGTTCTCGCTGATCATCTCGCTCAACACCAAGGGCGTGCTCGAGATGCGCTGCTGGGATTGGGGCAGCGGTGCGCCGGTCGAGCGCGAGATCACCGTCAAAGACTAGGGAACTGAAATGAGCGAGCAGAAGCTTCTGGTCGAGCAGCGCGGCCATGTCCTGGTGATGGCGCTGAACCGGCCGGCGAAGTACAACGCGTTCGATCCGGAGACTTACTTCGCGCTCGCCGACGCCTACGGCAAGCTCGATCGCGATCCCGAGCTTCGCTGCGGCTTGCTCTACGGCAAGGGCGATCATTTCACCGCGGGCCTCGACCTGCCGTTATGGACGCCGGCGTTCTCCGGCGGCAAGTGGCCGGGGCTCAACGCCGATCAATGCGATCCGTTCGGCGTGGACAACGGCAAGCGCGTCTCCAAGCCGATCGTGTTCGCGGCGCAAGGCATCTGCTTCACCGTCGCGATCGAGCTGATGCTCGCGGGCGACGTGCGCATCGCCGCCGACAATTGCCGCTTCGGCCAGATCGAAGTGAAGCGCGGCATCTACGCGTGCGGCGGCGCGACGCTGCGGATGGTGCAGGAGTTCGGCTGGGCCAACGCGCAGCGGTATCTGCTCACCGGCGACGAATTCAATTCCGCCGAAGCGCTGCGCATCGGGCTCGTGCAGGAAGTGCACGGACTCGGCAAGCATCTCGAGCGCGCGCACGAGATGGCCGAGAAGATCGCCAAGCAGGCGCCGCTGGCGGTATGGGCGAGCCTCAAGAACTCGCGCATCGCGCAGCAGCAGGCGGAGGCTGCCGCGATCGCGCGGATGATGCCGGACCTCGCGCCGCTGATGCGATCCGAAGACGTGAAGGAAGGCGTGAAGTCGTTCGTCGAGCGAAGGGAAGCGCGCTTCACCGGCAAGTGAAGACGCTCAATCCCGTCGCCTGGGGTTACGTCGAGGACGCGCTCAACGACGCCGAGCGCAGGCCGCTCACGAAGCTGCTGTCCGGCTTCCTCGCCGGCGCGAAGCTCGAGGAGCGCGCCGCGCCGGCGACAGCGTCGATCAAGCTGCCCGCGTCGCGCTTGCAGATCCCTGCGCAGCTCGCTGCGTTCGTCACCAACGCCCACGACGTGCGCGTGCTGCACGCCGTCGGCCGCAGCTTCCGCGACCTTGCGACGCTGCGCACCGGCGAGCTCAAGCACGCGCCCGACGTCGTCGCGACGCCGCGCGCTCTCGACGAGCTCGCCGCAGTGATGGCGTGGGCCAATCGCGATCGGCTCGCGCTGATCCCGTATGGCGGCGGCTCCAGCGTCGTCGGCGGCATCAACGCCGAAGGCATGGATGCGTTCAACGGCGTGATCACGCTGTCGCTGCGCGGATTGAATCGCGTGCTCGAGATCGACGAGACGAGCGCGGTGGTGCACGCGCAGGCCGGCATCCTCGGTCCCGATCTCGATGCGGCGCTGAAGGATCACGATCTCGCGGTGCGCCACTATCCGCAGTCGTATTTCCACTCGACGGCGGGCGGCTGGGTCGCGACGCGCGGGGCGGGCCACTTCTCGACGCTGATCGCGAAGATCGAGGATCGCGTCGAGTCGCTCGGCGTCGCGTTGCCGGACGGACGACGCGTCGATACGCGCCCGCTGCCGGCGTCGAGTGTCGGCATCGATCCGAATCGGCTGTGGTGCGGAGCCGAGGGTGCGCTCGGCGTGATCACCGACGTGCGGCTGCGCTGCGTGCGGCTGCCGACGGAGAAGAAATCCGCGGGCATCAAGTTCAAGACCTTCGAGGGCGCGCTCGATTGCGCGCGCACGCTGCTGCAGTCCGGCATCTATCCCACGCAGCTACGCATCCTCGATCCGTACGAGCACATGCTGTCGGCGGCGTTCAGCGGCAAGGCTGCTAGCGGCGCGCTGATGGTGCTCGGCTTCGAATCGGCCGGCGCGCCGACGCAAGCGCTCTACGACAAGACGGTGGAGATCGCGCGCAAGCTCGGCGGCGAAGTGAAGGACGATGGCGGCAAGGAAGCGGTCGGCGACTGGCGCAACACGTTTTTCCGCCAGCCGTACCTGCGCGACGCGCTGCTCGATTACGGCGTGATCTCCGACACGTTCGAGACCGCGGTGCCGTGGTCGAAGGTGCCGCAGTTCTACAAAGCGGTGCGCGAAGCGACGGTGAATGCGCTGGTCAAGGTCTGCGGCAGCGGCATGGTCGGTTGCCGCAGCACGCACAGCTACACCGACGGCTGCTCCTTGTATTACGCGTTCTTCGGCCCGGGTCGCCACGGCGCGCTGGTCGAGCAATGGCAGCAGATCAAGGACGCCGCATCGGATGCGGTGATGGCCAACGGCGGCACCATCAGCCATCACCACGCGATGGGCCGCGATCATCAGCGGTTCGCGAAGCAGGAAATCCCCTCGGCATTCCGTGCGGCGATCCGCGCGGCAAAGCGCGAGCTCGATCCGAAAGCGCTAATGAATCCAGGGCTTTGGTTCGACGACTGAGACTCGCGTCACAGTCTGCAAAGCGGGTCGCCGACTTCTGCGTTAGATTGATCGCGCTACGATCCAAAAAAACCTGTCATCGCTCATTGGGGGCAATCATGCGTAAAGGGATTTATCTGACTGCGCTCGCAGTCGGCGTTCTCTGTGCCGGACCCGCGCAAGCGCGGCCCGTGTTCGACGTTCTCGGCAATCTGACCACCGACGACGAGCTCAATCACGCGAACGACTCGCCGCCGATGCTCGGCATCCACTGGACCCGGGAGATCGCGAACAAGCGTCCGGCGCTGCTCGGCGGCGGCGGGCTCGGTCTCGGCAATCCGAACATGACGTATCACAACGGCAAGATCATGACGACGGTCGTGTCGAAGGCGATCTTCTGGGGCCCGAGCTGGGCGAACGCGAGCTTCGCCGGCGACAAGATCACCGGGCTGGATCAGTGGTACACCGCGCACAGCGGCTCCAACTATGCGAAGACCGCGAACGAATGGACCGGCACCAACGGTCAGGTGCAGTCGAGCGGGCTGGTGCATCAAGGGCACATCATCGACACGTCGACCGCCGCCGGCGGCGGCAACACGTCGACGATCCTCGCGGAAGTGTGCAAGCAAGTCACGGCGGGCAACATCGTTCCGGATTCTGCGGGCAACGGTTATTACCCGGTCTATACCGACGTGAAGCGCGGCACCGCGACCTACTGCGCGTGGCACAGCTACGGCACGTGCAGCGGCGTGCCGGTGCAGATCGCGTTCTTCTTCAATCTCGACGGCGACTCCAGCTGCGATCCGGCCGACACGCAGACCGGTCACTCACAAGGTCTCGCCGCGCTCGCGAACGTCACCGGCCACGAGATGGAGGAAGCGCGCTCCGATCCGGCGAATCCCGGCGCGTGGTACGACAAGCAGGGCCAGGAGAACGGCGACAAGTGCGCCTGGACCTTCAACGTGCCGTACGTGACCTTCCCCGACGGCAGCAAGTGGAAGATCCAGGGCGAATGGTCGAACGCCGCGTACAACAACAAGACGGGCTACGCGAACTCTTCGAACCAGAAGGGCTGCATCGCCGGCAACTGATTTGCGCAGCGATCGAACGGGCCGCCTCGCGCGGCCCGTTTCGTTTCGCGCGGTCGCTTACAATTGCGCCTCCAAAAAATTCCACCGGGCTTGCCGCGGCCACATGCGCCTTTCCAGATTCCCGCTCAACACGACCAAAGAAACGCCGAGCGACGCCGAAGTGGTGTCCCATCAGCTGATGCTGCGCGCGGGGATGATCCGCAAGCTCTCCGCCGGCATCTACACCTGGATGCCGCTCGGCCTGCGCGTGGCGAAGAAGGTCGAGAACATCGTGCGCGAGGAGATGAATCGCGCCGGCGCGCTCGAATTGCTGATGCCGGCGGTGATTCCGGCTGAGCTGTGGCAGGAGTCCGGACGCTGGAACAAGTACGGCCCGGAATTGCTGCGCCTCAAGGATCGCCACGAGCGCGACTTCGTGTTCGGTCCGACGCATGAGGAAGTGATCACCGACCTCGTGCGCCGCGAGATCCGCTCGTATCGGCAATTGCCGGTCAACTTCTATCAGATCCAGACCAAGTTCCGCGACGAGCGCCGCCCGCGCTTCGGCGTGATGCGCGGTCGCGAGTTCCTGATGAAGGACGCCTACAGCTTCCACATGGACGCGGCCGATCTCGAGCGCGAGTACCAGAACATGCGCGAGGCCTACACGCGCATCTTCAAGCGCGTCGGCGTCGACTTCCGTGTCGTCAAGGCGGACTCGGGCGCGATCGGCGGCAACAAGAGCGAGGAATTCCACGTGCTCGCCAATTCCGGCGAGGATCTGCTCGCGGTGAGCGACGGCAGCGACTACGCCGCGAACGTCGAAGCCGCGGAGACGAAGTCGAGCGGCAAGCCGCGCGCGGCCGCGACCGCGCAGCTCGAGAAAGTCTCGACTCCGGGGCAGAAAACGGTCGAGCAGGTGTCGAAGTTCCTGAACGTCGCGCTCACCAAGAAGATCAAGCTGCTCGTCTGCAAGGGCCGCGACGGCGGCATCGTCGCGCTCGCGCTGCGCGCCGATCACGAGCTCAACGAAGTGAAAGCCGCGAAGCATCCGAAGATCGCGTCGCCGTTCGCCATGGCGTCGCCGGAAGAAGTGGAGAAGGCGTTCGGCTGCGAAGTCGGCTATCTCGGCCCGGTGAAATCGCCGGTGCCGGTGATCGCCGATCACGCGGCGGCGGAGATCGCCGACTTCGTCTGCGGCGCCAACGAAAAGGATTTCCACTTCCGCGGCGCGAACTGGGGCCGCGACTGCGCGGAGCCGGAGACCGCCGATCTGCGCAAGATCGTCGAAGGCGATCCGAGCCCGGACGGGAAGGGCAACATCAAGCTGCTGCGCGGCATCGAGGTCGGCCACATCTTCCAGCTCGGCAACGTCTACACCGCTGCGATGAAGGCGACGGTGCTCGACGCCGCCGGCAAGGAAGTCGTTCCCGAATCGGGCTGCTATGGCATCGGCGTCACGCGCACCGCCGCGGCGGTGATCGAGCAGTGCCACGACGCCAACGGCATCATCTGGCCCGACGCGATCGCGCCGTTCCGCGTGATCATCTGCCCGATCGGCGCCGACAAATCCGAGAAGGTGAGGAGCGCCGCCGACGCACTTTACGAAGCGCTGCTGGCGAAAGGCATCGAGGTCGCCTACGACGATCGCGGCCAGCGCCCGGGCTCGATGTTCGCCGACGCCGATCTCATCGGCATCCCGCATCGCATCGTCATCGGCGACAAGAGCCTCGCGAACGCGCAGTTCGAGTACAAGCATCGAAAGGCTGCGGCGCCACAAATGATTCCGGCGACGGCGCAGGCAGTCCTGGAGATTCTTTCCGGCTGACGATGGGCGGCGCAGAAAGGCTCTTTTGCGACCGCTGTGAATACGTCCCTGTACGCTACGGACGCGGCGTCCATGCCGCGTACGTTCGCAAAAGAGCCTTTCTGCACCGCCTCCTGATCAGCGTTGTACTCCTGGCCTGCGCCGCGCCGGTCTTTGCGGGTCCTACCGGCACCATGGAGCCCGAGCTGCGCAAGCTGCTCGTCGACGCCATCGCCGCGTCGGATTTCGACGATCGCTTCGATGCCGAAGTGTGGCTCACCGACATGTCGGGGCGGCTCAAGAAGAAGATTCCCGATGCAAAGGAGCGCCTCGGGTTCCTGCGCATCCTCCACGCCGAGGCGTCGCGCGCGCGCATCCCGCCGGAGCTGGCACTGTCGGTGATCCAGGTCGAGAGCGGCTTCAACCGGTTCGCCATCTCGAGCGCGGGCGCGCAGGGCTACATGCAGATCATGCCGTTCTGGCTGAAGGAGATCGGCAAGCCCGGCGACACGCTGTTCAAGACCCAGACCAACCTCCGGATGGGCTGCACGATCCTGCGGTTCTATCTCGACAAGGAGAAGGGGAAGCTGGTCGGCGCGCTGCAGCGCTACAACGGCAGCTACGGCAAGCCGGACTACCCCTACCGCGTGCTGGACGCGTATAACAAGCGGTGGTTCCGGGGATAGGACAGGAGGCTTGCCGGTGAGCGATCGGCCTGGCGAGGCGACCGCTTCGAATCGCGACTTGATCCACGTCGTCGACGACGAAGTGGGCTCGGGCGAGCACATCGCGACGATCCTCGGCGTGCAAGGACTGCGCACCAGGGTGTTCAGCAACGGCGCCGCGTTCCTCGCCGACTACCATCCGCTGACGGCGCCGGGGTGCGTGCTGCTCGACAACGGCTTGCTCGGCATGAGCGGCGCCGACGTGCTGCGCGAGATCGTCCGGCTGGGCAATCCGCCGCCGGTGATCCTGATGGCGCACGCCGACGAGGTCGTCGACCTGCCGCGCGTTGCGCCGTGCCACATCCGCTTCCTGCGCAAGCCGTTCACGCCCGATCAACTGGTCGATCAGGTCGTGCGCGCGCTGCGCTACCCGCGTCCGCGGCCTTCGGATGCCTATTCGGCGTTTGCCGAGCTGCGGCGCGAGCTCGACGAGCGCCGGCGCGAGCGCGAGGCGCGGCGCTCGCCCGTCGACGCCGCGCAATCCGAGCTCGAGTTCCGCAGCGGCCTGCTGCGCGTGCTCGATTCGGCGATGCAGCTCGGCAGCGCGGCGTGCGGGAACATCCGCATGTTCAATCCCACGCGCGACGGGCTCGAGATGCGCGTGCACCGCGGCTTTCCGCGCGCGCAGCTCGAGACGTTCGGCTTCGTCCGCATCGATCCGACGCCGTGCGGACGCGCGTTCAAGCAGAACCGCCAGGTCGTCGTCGCCGACGTCCTCACCGATCGCGGCTTCCAGCCCTACGCGTCGATCGCGCGGCGCGCCGGCTTCAAGTCCGTGCAGTCGACCCCGATCCGCGTCGACGGTTACGTCGTCGGCGTGCTGTCCACGCATTTCGCGGAAACCCGCGAGCTGAAGCCCGACGAGCTCAGCGAGATCGACCTCCATGCGACGATGGCAGGACGCCTCATCGCGGGCCATCGCTAGGAGCCGTACAGCCACGGCGTCCGCAACGAAACCACGGGTTCGGATGTCTCTGCGTTGTATGAATCCACGTCGTCGGCCGAGCCGCGCCCTCGCGGCGATCTTCGCGGTTGCGATCCTCAGCGGGGCGGGGGCCGACGATGAGCCACGCTCCGAGCGCGGACAGTACAACGTCGTCCGCGGCTGGCCGCACTCGGGGAAGCCGCTCGGCGCAGTCTCGGGTGTCGGCGTCGATTCGCACGGCCACGTGCTCGTGTTCCATCGCAACGATCGGCAATGGCCGGACTCGGATCAGCTCGCCGCCGATCCGATCCGTGCGCCGACCGTCGCCATCCTCGATCCGCGCAGCGGCGACATCCTCGCGGAGTGGGGCGACAACCTGTTCGCGATGCCGCAGGGGCTCACCGTCGACGCCGAGGACAACGTCTGGCTCACCGACGTCGCGCTGAATCAGGTCTACAAGTTCTCGCACGACGGCCGGCTGCTGCTGACGCTCGGCGAGCGCGGCGTGCCCGGCGCCGACAGCGATCACTTCAACCGGCCGACGGCCGTCGCTGTCGCGCCCGACGGCGCGGTGTTCGTCACCGACGGCTATCGCAACACGCGCGTGATGAAGTTCTCGGCAAAGGGCCGCTTCCTGTTCCAGTGGGGGACGCCGGGCGCGGGACCGGGGCAGTTCGACGTGCCGCACGGCATCGCGGTGGATCGCGCGGGTCGTCTCTACGTCGCCGATCGCGGCAACCAGCGCGTGCAGATCTTCGAGGAGAACGGCGGCTACATCGGCGAATGGAGCAGCGCTCGCATCGGCCGGCCGTACGGCGTTGCCGTCGCGCCCAACGGCAACGTCGTCGTCGCCGACGGCGGCGATCAGTCGCAGCGCTTCCCGCAACGCTCCGGCGTCGCGATCCTGAAGAGCGACGGCAGCTTCGTCGAGCGCTTCGGCCGCTGGGGCCATCGCGACGGCGAGCTCGCGATGGCGCACGACGTGGCCGTCGGCCGCGACGGCGCGATCTACGTCGGCGAGATCGAAGGCGCGCGCGTGCAGAAGTTCGTGCGCCGATGAGCCCGGTCCGTGATGTTTTCCCTACAAACCTGTCGGTCGGCGTAGACACCATTTACCCAAGCCGCGTCGGCGCTCGCCCGCTTCTGCAATGCTGCACAGCACATGGAGATCAGGCCGTGCCGCGATGCCGTGCATGGGGCTGCACGCGAGCCAGAGCTCGCGCGCTCCCGTGCGGCCACTCGCGCGGGATCTCCGGAGGCGCGCATGTTCGGCGGTGACCAGACGACGGATCCGGCAGTGCCTCGCGCGTGGAAGGTCCTCGTCGTCGACGACGACACCGAAGTGCAGGCGGTGACGCGCGTCACCCTCGGCACGCTGGAAGCCGAGGGCCGCCCGCTGCAGCTGATCATGGCGAGCTCCGGCGCGCAGGCGCGCGTGCTGTTCCAGCAGCATCCCGACATTGCGCTGGTGCTGCTCGACGTGGTGATGGAGACGGAGACCTCGGGGCTCGACTTCGTGCGCTTCGTGCGCGAGGAGATGCGCAACCGCAGCGCGCGCATCGTGCTGCGCACCGGCCAGCCCGGCGAGACGCCGCCGCTCGACATCATGGCCGAGTACGAGATCGACGATTACCGCACCAAGACGGAGCTGACCTACGAGCGGCTCACCATCCTGGTCAGCGCATCGCTGCGCACGCATGCGCTGCTGCTGAAGATGGAAGCGCAGGCGCGCGTCGTGCAGGCGAGCGAGATCCGCTTCCGCGGCCTGCTCGAGGCCGCGCCCGACGCGATGATCATCATCGGCGCGAACGGGTCGATCGAGCTGATCAACGCCCAGGCCGAGAAGCTGTTCGGCTACGCGCGCGCCGAGCTGATCGGCAAGACGGTCGAAGCGCTGGTGCCGGAACGCCTGCAGGTGACGCACCGGCACCATCGCGCGGATTTCGTGGAGCGGCCGAAGGTGCGGCCGATGGGCGCGGGGCTGCAGCTCTACGGCCGGCGCAAGGACGGCTCGGAATTCCCGGTGGAGATCAGCCTGTCGCCGCTCGAGATCGAGGGCGAGCGGGTGGTCACGGCGACGGTGCGTGACGTCACCGCGCGCAAGCAAGCCGAGGAAGAGCTCAAGCGCGCGCGTGACGACGCGCTGAAAGCGTCGCGCACCAAGAGCGAGTTCCTCGCCAACATGAGCCACGAGATCCGCACGCCGATGAACGGCATCATGGGCATGACCGAGCTCCTGCTCGACACCACGCTCGACGATGCGCAGCGCGACGCCGCGGAAACCATCCAGTACAGCGCGCGCACGCTGCTGACGATCATCAACGACATCCTCGACATCTCCAAGATCGAGGCGGGCATGATGCAGGTCGAGGCGGCGCCGCTGGATCTGCGCGAGATCGTCCGGCGCGCGGTGCAGATCGGCCGCGAAGCCGGCTCGGCGAAGAGCCTCGAGTTCTCGGCTGCGATCGACGACAAGGTGCCGCCGGCGCTGCGCGGCGATCCAGTGCGCCTGTCGCAGGTGCTCACCAATCTGATCTCGAATGCGATCAAGTTCACCGAGCGCGGGCAGGTCGCCGTGTCGGCGCGCCTGGTGCGCGATACCGCGGGCGAGGTGTTCGTGCGCTTCGCCGTCACCGACAGCGGCATCGGCATCCCGCGCGACGTGGTGCCGCGCCTGTTCCAGCCCTTCGTGCAGGCCGACGGCTCGACCACGCGCAAGTACGGCGGTACCGGGCTCGGGCTGGCGATCTCGCGTCGCCTGGTCGAGCTGATGGGCGGCGAGATCGGCGTCGACAGCGAGCCCGGCAAGGGCTCGACGTTCTGGTTCACGGTCCGCTTCACGCGCGATGCCGCACCGGCGCAGGCCGAAGCGGCAACGGCTGCGACCGCGCCCACGCCGCAGGCGGCGAGCCGCTGGCGCATCCTCGCCGCGGAAGACAATCCGGTGAACAAGATGGTCGCGCAGCATCAGCTCAAGCGCTGCGGGCTGCAGGCGGAGTTCGTCGACAACGGCCGCGACGCGCTCTCCGCGCTGCAGAAGGAGCACTACGACTTCGTGCTGATGGACTGCCAGATGCCCGATCTCGACGGCTACGGCGTCACCGCCGAAGTGCGCAACCACGACGGCCCGAATCAGGACACCTGGATCATCGCGATGACGGCGCACGCGATGGGCGGCGATCGCGAGAAGTGTCTCGCCGCCGGCATGAACGATTACATCGCCAAGCCGTTCACCACCGACGCTCTGCGCGAGGTGATCTCGCGCTTCGAGGCCACGCGCCACTAGCGCGTGTCTCAGGCGCGATTCGGGATGCGGATGCGGAATTGCGCGCCGCGGCCTTCGACGCTCTCCGCCTCGATGGTGCCGCCGAGGCGCTGGGTCACCAGGTTGTGCACGATGTGCAGGCCGAGTCCGCTGCCGCCGGCGCCGCGCTTGGTGGTGAAGAACGGATCGAAGATCTTCGGCAGGTGCGCGGCGGCGATGCCGGCGCCATCGTCGGCGTAGGTCAGCGCCGTGCCGTCCGCGTCGGAGCGGATGGTCACCACGAGCTGGCCCGCGCGGCCGTCCGGATAGCCGTGCATGATCGAGTTGCTGACGAAGTTGGTCAGGATCTGCGCGATCGCGCCGGGGAAGGTGTCGACCACGAGATCGTCGGGGCCGTCGACGCGGGTCGCGTGCTTCGCTTTCCGTAGCGACGGGGCGAGGCTCGCGAAGATCTCCTCGACGTAGTGCTTGAGCCTGACCGGCCGGCGCTCCTCGCTGGTCTGGTCGACCGCGACTTCCTTGAAGCTGCCCACCAGGTCTGCCGCGCGCGAGACGTTGTTCAGCGCGAGCGTGGAGGCGTCCTCGACCGCGGCGAGGAATTTGTCGAGCTCCTCGGTGGTGAGCTGGCCGCGCGCCTGTGCCTTGCGCAGCCGCTGCATCCATGCGCGCACGGCCGATGTGGCAGTGACGCCGATGCCCAGCGGCGTGTTGATCTCGTGCGCAATGCCCGCGACCATGCCGCCGAGCGAGGCGAGCTTCTCGGTGCGGATCAGCTGCGCCTGTGTCTCCTGCAGGCGCTGCAGCGCCGCGCGCAGCTCCTCTTCGGCCTTCTTGCGGGCGGTGATGTCGCGCACGATCGCGGTGACGCGCCGGCCTTCGGCCAGCACCATCTCCGACAGCGTCGCGTCCATCGGGAACGTGCTGCCGTCCTTGCGCCGGCCGATGGTCTCCGACTGCTTGCCGATCGCATCGCGATTGCCGATCAGCGACTGCTCGCCGGCGCCGCAGAGCAGGCGGACGTCGCGGCCGCGCAACTCGTGCGCGCCGTACCCGAACATCCGCTCCGCCGCGGGATTCACCGAGTCGATGCGGCCCTGCGCATTGAACACGATGATGCCGTCGGCGCTGGTCTCCACCAGCGCGCGCAGGCGCGTCTCGCGGTCGCGCAGCTCCGTCTCCGCGCGGCGGCGCTCGGTGAGATCGCGGGCGACGCGCAGGAAGCCTTCGAGGCGCCCGTTGGCGTCGTAGAGCGCGGTGATCACCACGCTCGCCCAGAAGCGCGAGCCGTCCTTGCGCACGCGCCAGCCTTCGTTCTCGAAGCGCCCGCGGCTGGCGGCCTCGCGCAGCGCTTGCTCGGGCGCTCCGCTGGCGCGATCCTCGGGCGGATAGAAGCGCGCGAAATTCTCGCCGATGATCTCGGCGGCGGTGTAGCCGGTGATGTGCAGCCCGCCGCGATTCCAGGTGCTGACGCGGCCTTGCGTGTCGAGCAGCACGATCTCGTAATCCTCGACGCTCTCGACCAGCTGGCGGAAGCGCGCGTCGGCGTCGCGCGCCGGCAGGTTGAGCTCGATGCTCACCAGCGGGCCAGCCTGGTCTCGACGGCGTTCCACACCGTCGGCTCGAGCGTCTTCTTCGCGACCGCCATCAGCAGCCCGAACGGCTCCTCGGGAACGTCGCGGCGGATGCTGCCGAGGAACTCGCAGATCTCGCCGATGTTGAGCGAGGGCAGGATGAACGCGAGGTCGGACAGGCTCGACATCGGATTGCGCGACGACACGAACTTCGATTGCGCGTCGATGATCTCTTCGTCGCTGTAGCGCGGCCACAGCACGTCGGTCTGGATCTTCTCCTCGACCTCCATGTGGCGGATGTAGGAGGCGACCAGGCGGTTGAACAGCAGATAGAACTCGTGATCGGCGCGATGCAGCGCGCCGGCGTCGAGCTCACGCTCGATCGCTTCCATCAGCGACTCGACCTCCTCATGCCCGACCAGGAGCGCCTCGGGCGCCTCGCCGAGGTCGGCGAGCAGCGGGCCGATGTAGAGGTCTTCGCTCGCGGAGTGATCGCGCATGTGCGCGACGATCTGGCGGATGCCCTTGGCCAGCTTGTCCGCCGCGGCGTCGTCGCCGAGATTCAGCCGGCCGATGGCGATAGCGGTCAGGAACAGCGCGCGGCGCTGCGCCTTGTGCGGCACCTTGTAGACGTCGTGTCTCGCGGTCACGCGATCGCTTCTCCGTCAGAAGCTCCCCACGGTACTGCTGCCGCCGCCGGCAGTGAAGTACCACATGTCGAGAAGACTGACTAGTGGCGCATCGGCAAGAGCTCCGTGGGGCACCTTGATTGCGAGGTCTTCCTTGCCGGAGCGCCGGCAAAGGACTAGTGTCATGCGCGCGGCAGGTAGGAGAAAGGGAATGGACATCCTCTGGATCACTGCCGGACTTTCCTGCGACGGCGATTCCGTCTCCATCACGGCGGCGACGCAGCCGAGCCTCGAGGACATCGTGCTCGGCGCGATCCCGGGCCTGCCCAGCGTGCGCCTGCATCATCCCGTCCTCGCATTCGAGAACGGTGCCGAATTCCTCACGCCGTTCCACGCGGCAGCCCGCGGCGAGCTCGCGCCGTTCGTGCTCGTGGTCGAAGGCTCGATCCCCAACGAGAAGAACAAGCGCGAAGGCTATTGGGCGGGACTCGGCGTCGACGACAAGACCGGCCAGCCGATCACGACCTGCGAATGGATCGATCGACTCGCGCCGCGCGCGTGGGCCGTCGTCGCGATCGGCACCTGCGCGACCTACGGCGGCATCCACGCGATGGAAGGCAATCCCACCGGCTGCATGGGATTGCCGGACTACCTCGGCTGGCAGTGGAAATCGTCGTCGGGTCTTCCCGTCGTGTGCGTGCCGGGCTGTCCGGTGCAGCCCGACAATTTCATGGAGACGCTGCTGTATCTGCTGCGTCAGGCGACCGGGCAGGCGCCGCCGATCCCGCTCGACGCGGCACTGCGACCCGCGTGGCTCTTCGGCGACGTCACCGTGCATGAAGGGTGCGATCGCGCGGGCTATTACGAGGAAGGCGACTTCGGCGGCCGCTACGGCACGCCGAAGTGCATCGTGAAGCTCGGCTGCTGGGGGCCCGTCGTCATCTGCAACGTGCCCAAGCGCGGCTGGATGAACGGCATCGGCGGCTGCCCCAACGTCGGCGGCATCTGCATCGGCTGCACGATGCCGGGATTCCCGGACAAGTTCATGCCGTTCATGGAAGAGCCACCGGGCGCGAAGATGTCGACGTCCGCGGTCGTCGCGTACGGGCGCGCGGTGCGCTCGCTGCGACAGATCACCAAGGCTTCGCTGCACAAAGAGCCCGCCTGGCGTAAGCCCTAAGGACAACGACAATGGGCAAGATCATCGAGATGAACTGGGATCCGATCACCCGGATCGTCGGCAGCCTCGGCCTTTACACCAAGGTCGACTTCGAGAATCGAAGCGTCGTCGAATGCCGCAGCACCAGCTCGATCTTCCGCGGCTACAGCGTGTTCATGAAGGGCAAGGACCCGCGCGACGCGCACTTCATCACCAGCCGCATCTGCGGCATCTGCGGCGACAATCACGCGACCTGCGCGGTCTACGCGCAGAACATGGCGTTCGGCGTGAAGCCGCCGGCGATCGCGGAGTGGATCATCAATCTCGGCGAGGCGGCCGAGTACATGTTCGATCACAACCTCTACCAGGACAATCTGGTCGGCGTGGACTTCTGCGAGCAGATGGTGCGCGAGACGAATCCGTCGGTGCTCGCCAAGGCCGAGAAGACCGAGGCGCCGCATGCGAAAGAGCACGGCTATCGCACCATCGCCGACATCATGCGCTCGCTCAATCCGTTCACCGGCGCGTTCTATCGCGAGGCGCTGCAGATGAGCCGGCTGACGCGCGAGATGTTCTGCCTGATGGAAGGCCGGCACGTGCATCCGTCGACGCTGTATCCCGGCGGCGTCGGCACGGTCGCGACCGTGCAGCTGTTCAACGACTACCTCGTGCGCCTCATGAAGTACATCGAGTTCATGAAGAAGGTCGTGCCGCTGCACGACGATCTGTTCGACTTCTTCTACGAAGCGCTGCCGGGCTACGAGAAGGTGGGACAGCGCCGCGTGCTGATGGGCTGCTGGGGCTCGTTCCAGGATCCCGACACCTGCGACTTCCGCTACGCGACGATGGGCAAGTGGGGCCGCGACATGTTCGTCACGCCCGGCATCGTCGTCGACGGCAAGCTGCTCACGACCGATCTCATCGACATCAATCTCGGCCTGCGCGTGCTGCTCGGCAGCTCGTTCTACGACGATTGGACCGCCAGCGAGACGTTCGTGAAGGCCGATCCGCTCGGTAATCCGATCGACCAGCGCCACCCGTGGAACCAGACGACGCTGCCGCATCCGCAGAAGCGCGATCTGTCGCCGGGCGGCAAGTACACCTGGGTGATGTCGCCGCGCTGGTTCGACAAGAGCTCCGGCGATCATCTCGCGCTCGACACCGGCGGCGGGCCGCTCGCGCGTCTGTGGGTGACGGCGCTCGCGGGTCTCGTGAAGACCGATCACATCGAGGCGACCGGATCGAGCGTGAAGATCCGCCTGCCGAAGACGGCGCTGTTGCCGAGCGTCGAGCTCGAATGGCGCATCCCGAAGTGGAGCAACGCGATCGAGCGCGATCGCGCGCGCACGTATTTCCAGGCGTACTCGGCGGCGATCGCATTGCACTTCCTCGACAAGGCGTTCGCCGAAGTCCACGCCGGGCGCACGCAGACGTCGGTGCCGTTCCAGGTGCCGGAAGCAGCGATCGGTTGTGGATTCCACGAAGCGGTGCGGGGCGTGCTGTCGCATCATGTCGTCATCCGCGGCAAGAAGATCGCGAACTACCACCCGTATCCGCCGACGCCGTGGAACGCGAGCCCGCGCGACTCGTTCGGCACGCCGGGCCCGTACGAGGACGCGATCCAGAACACGCCGATCTTCGAGGAGAACGGCCCCGACAAGTTCAAGGGCATCGACATCATGCGCGCGGTGCGCAGCTTCGATCCCTGCCTGCCGTGTGGCGTGCACATGTGGCTCGGCGAGGGCAAGGAGCTCGAGGTTCACCACTCACCGATCTTCGGAGCATCCGCATGAGCGTGCGTGCGCACATCGGCGCGATCGCAGAAGCGCTGGATCGGCTCGAGGGCGTCGCGCCGGCAGAGCGCGAGCGAACGCGTCACCTCATGCACGAGCTGCTCGAAGCGCATCGCGAAGGCATCGCCCGACTGATTGACGCGCTCGATCCCGACGTCGCGCGACGGCTCTGCGCCGACGACGAGATCGCCGCGCTGCTGATGCTGCACGGCCTTCATCCAGTCGATCTGCGCACGCGGATCGCCGACGCGGTCGGCAAGCTCGCGCCGCGACTGGCGGCGCAGCACGCGCGACTCGAAGTGATCGAAGTCGGCGGCGACGGCCGCGTGCGTCTGCGCGTCGAGCATGCGGGGAAGCGTGGCACGCTCCACGCGCAGATCGAAGAGGCGCTCGCGCACGCGGCTGCCGACGCGGCGGAGCTCCACATCGAAGAAGTGATCTCCGTGCCGGTGCAGTTCGATCGGCTGCAAGCCGGAGCGCGTCGATGAAGCGCGGTGCGATCGCCGCGGTGCGCGCATTTGCGTCGCGCCCGCCGCTCGCCGACGAGCGCTGCGACTTCTGCGGGCAACCGCTCGCCGAATCGCACAGTCACGTGATCGACGCGTCCGGCGCGCCGCGTTGCGCTTGCGTCGCGTGCGGGCTGCTGTTCCCGGAACGTCGTGACGCGCAGTACCTCCGGCTCGAATCGCACGCGGAGAGGCTTTCGACGGAGATCTGCAGCGAAGCCCAGTGGAATGCGCTCGGCGTCCCGGTCGG
>Ga0070741_10006149_pt1 | contig 26040 bp, 19 predicted proteins | sample Coa_R1_4_FD_66440 | JGI IMG/M metagenome (GOLD analysis project Ga0070741, IMG submission 66440) | Surface soil microbial communities from Centralia Pennsylvania, which are recovering from an underground coalmine fire - Coalmine... | ecosystem: Environmental > Terrestrial > Soil > Unclassified ... | reverse complement strand
AACGCGAAAACATCGTCCGTGATCGCCAGTGCAGGGGGGCAAGCTTTACCGAACGCGTCAGGAAACGCGAGACAAAACTGAAGGATAACTTCGCGCCAACGTTCGCCCAAGACCTGCCTGGCACGTCGCCCCGCGTCTATCAGAATGATATCCGGCGACCGTCCGCTCGCGGCAATTTCGAGCACCGCTCGGCGCAAGAGCTCAGCCGACGAATAGTCGGCATGAATTCCGAAGAGGTAGAAAGGAGTTGTTGAAGGGGCGCTTGCGCTGACGAGATGATGATCACGTTCGCCAATCCAAGTGTGATTTCTTAGTCTTCGAAGAAAGTGGCTATCTTCGCTCAGGGAATCGCTCGCTACAATTCCCATCTGCGGCATGATTTCAAACAAACTGGGGAACAAAAGGCTAGGGTCACGTTCGACGGCTTTATAGCGTCGGTTGCCCGGCTGGCCCGTAGCCAAGTGCTTGAGGCTATGAAGTGCCAACAAATAGCCCAGCGAGGTGTGTGGGGGCCGTTGTGAATGGATTCGATCGAGAGGTAAGAGCGCCGCGGCTACAAGCTGCTCGCGATCAACTAGGAGTGCTTTCTGCGTTGCGCCGGAGGTCCTTTTCCACGGAAAGAATATTGTCGTGAGCCAACGTGTGTCGCATGTTGACAGCCGGCCAAGTGCAGCCAGTGCATGGACCACTGATATTCCATGAATAGCATGTGGCCACACAGTCAGGACACGACTCTTTTTGTCATTTATCGTCTGCTCGAAGACGTTTAGAAGATCTCTGGCGGTCGCGCCTAGATCATACGAGGTCTCGCTGCCGTGACGACGGAGGGTGATCGGCCGAAGCTCGCCAGGGTTTGCGCGAGCATTTGTACCGGAAGATTCGTGAACACCCGCCATCTTTCAGTCCTCTGAATCTCTGGCCGAGGAAGCCTTTGTCAGTTTTAGTGATTCGATATAACAGAGTTGTGCGGTAAGTTCGTCGTCGCAATCGGCAACGAAGCGCCGACGAACCTGGTCTGCTGCGGGGAGAGGGAGCTGGTTGAGCGCCTTGGTCGAAACGCTCACTGATCCCGAAATTCGCCGGAATCGCGAGTCGACAGCCGATGTATTCAACAATCTGCAAAGTACCGACAACTTGACCTTGGTTTTCTTTTTGGGATCAGGAACAATGATGATCGTGTGGTTTTCGCCGACGAAGCCGCGGCCTCCCGGAATCTGTGATTGTCGGGCAACGGCCGCACGGAGTCGTCGATCTTGCCGCCTGTTGCTAGTTCGCTGCAGGATAAGGGCGTCTTCGCGGATGATTGCGTTGGTTTCCCATCCAATCTTCACAAAGCCGATTTTTTCGCCTGCCGGATTGCGGTCATATGGCCTGCACGGAACGCCGGGCTTGACGTTATGGGCCCAAAACAACGGAACCTCATTTGAGCGTGGTTTACGACCGATCCGATATCGCTTCTTCTCCCGGTTCCAAACAAAATATCCGGTCCTCGCAACATAACCGTAGTCGCGCAAAGTCTCAAAACCGCTTTGGAAGACACTGCACGCCTGTTCCGCATCGGGGAGCGCCCACACTGCACTATTCAGCCTTCTCGGGAGTTCAAGGTTCCCGAGGTTGCGATTAGGCTGATCGACCATCAGCAAGGAACACGTTGGAACTATCGCAGGGCCCGAGCCGCCTTTCTTGCGGAGAGCCAACACGCAAACGTCATACAGCACATCGAGAAAAACGTCGCTTCGCTTGTCGATCGGATCAAGGCAGATAACGTCGCACGTCTCCAAGATACGCTTGCGCAGGTTCGCAAAATATGGCCCGCCGATAAATGACATGGGAACTATCAGGCAGATCACGCCGCCGGGTTTCACGAAACGAATCGCTTGTTCGAGAAAGAGGGTATAGAGATTGACGTAGCCGTCAGAGATTACAAGAGCAAACTCTTCCAACAGTTTCTTCGTCGGCTTGAGAATTCGGCCGTAGGGGGGATTTCCAATGATCGCATCGTAGTGCTCTTCAGGAGCCTTAAGATTAAGCGTGTTCGTCTCCTGGACGGACGTCTTCGGTTTCCGTTTTGCGGATCGAATCTCTTCTTTGAGCAGGTCGGCAATCAGAATCTTTGAGAGCGCAGCAAGGCCTGGCTCTATCTCTACCCCGAATAGTGAGTTTTCGATCCGTTCCAAGACACTCTCTGCCGGCAGGCGGCGATTTTTGGCCTGGCGCGCGATATGGGAGGCGAGGGGCACAAGGAATGCGGCACCACCCGAAGAGGGATCCAGGATGCGGTCGGTTCCGGGTCTGATTCCTGCACACAAAAGTATGTTGACAGCGTGGGTTGCCAGATGGGGCGGGGTGAAGTATGCCGCGAGTTTGCGGCGACGATTTCGCGGCATCAATAGTGCGTACAGGCTGGAAATCCAATAGTGTTTCTCTTCTGGTGGCAAGCCGGCGAAGAATGCCCCAGTCTTGAGGTCAAGAGTTTTGCCTTTGATCACAGCTTCACAGGTGCGCAGAGGCCCCAGTTTCGATTTTGTTAGGTTGGCTGCTACTTCCCGCAAATCGCTAAGACGGCGGTTGATCGTGGACTCAGGTGTAGCCTCGCGAGCGAATTTCCGGGCCGGAATCATATTAGTCTTCTGACCTACGTTTTCTAATCTGAAAGGAGAGGTCTGCAACGGCGTGAAGCTCGATTTTGCGCAAATGAACCGAGAAGCCCGCCGAGGCATTCTATCGCAGCAATGGAGAATCGGATAGCAAGTAATGCAACGACTTAGCCAGATATGCAACGACTTAGGCTACTATGTTCTGACTTAGCAGCGAGTAACATGAGATGGCGAGGTGCCATTATTCGAGCGCTGATCAGTCCCACACTAGCAACGACAGAACTTCGGTGAGAAATTGATTGTGCTTAGTAGGCTAGGTGATGTGTTCGATTCATTCGGCCATATCTGCTGGCTGTTTTGGTCCCAAACCGCAGCCTGCATGCGAAATCGATGCATTGTCATTTGCGTTGGATGCGATTCACTTCTTCTTTGCATACCAGCGGTTAGCAAAACACTGCCAAATGTCGAGCCCGTTAAGACGTGTTTATCATTGTGCCCGGGACAGGCCCATCCGGCGAGCGTATGCTCTGCTTCCTATACGCTTGTGGGGTCTTTCCATCCAAAGTTCATCTTGTTGCTCGGCAGGCGACAATCTCGCCTGATTATCGGCAGCCACAACGTCACGCTGGCGGGATTCGGACTCAACCGCGAGATTACAAAACGTACGACCTGGCAGTTTGCCTGATCCCACTTTCAGCTGTTTTACTTAGACTAAGTCAGCCAGGAGTTGCTCAGCGCTCTGATACCGCGCATCACGATGCTTCTGCAGCAATTTACCGATCACGGCGCAGAGAATGTCTGGCAAGGTCGAGAGCCATTCGCGTGGATCAGGAGCGTCAAGCTCCACGATATTGCGAAAGATGTTAACCCGTGGCAGTGCGTCATTAAGAAAGGGGTGCTCTCCTGTTGCGCACTCGTACATCGTTATGCCAAGCGAAAACAGATCAGACCTGGGATCGAGTTCGCGAGATGCCAGCATGATCTGCTCGGGCGAGTAGTATGCCGGCGTTCCGACCGGACCACTGCCAACCAGACTCAGTGCCTCGCCATCTAGATCTAACGCTAAACCTGCGTCAATAAGCACGTACGTTGATGAAGTCTGCTGCATTATGTTCATCGGCTTCACGTCTCGATGCACATAACGGTTGCTCGCCAATATTCCTAGAGCTTCTCCGACACACCGGCCGAGTGAGATAACCTGTTCTGGCCGCATGGGCATCCTCACGGATGCCAGAGGAAAGCCATCAATGTACTCCTCAAGGAAGTAAACCACTTTCTCGCCAGTGGGGACAATCAACTCTCGGAGAGAAACCGGGCCGAACTTCGGTAAGTAGGGCGAGTTGCACCGTTGCATAATCTCAATCTCACGCGCTACACGACGCAACGCGCGGTCACTCGCCATTATGGCTTTCAGGACATAGGCCTGATTTTGAAATGCGCAGGCCCATACGCTTTTTTGCCCGCCGATTTTGAGGTGCGGTCCCAGCGCGAGCCCGGGACAGTCGTCCACAAAGATTTGCCCATCGATCTGACTTGATTCCATCTCACTGCACTCCTCAGAGTACTGGCTCGCCGACAAAGTCAGCGGCGAAGTGCGTACACTGCTTTGGTGCGTATTCCAACCTCGGACTGCGAGTAATTACATGCTCGTTCGCGTCAAAATGGAGATATTCTGCTCGAAAGCGGCGGCGTTGCCACCCGGTCAGAAGCTCTACAACTAGTCCGACCGCAACGCTCGCGAGCACGCCGTTGGACCAGACGACTTGCGGCCTACCGCCAGCGGCGCCGTACAATTCGGCCTCCTGGCGCAGGTTTTCGTCGGTGAGGAAACCGAGGCAACGGAAGCACGGACCACCAGGTACTGAGACAATTACCTGTCCCGTCATGTGCGGCTGCTCGTTGACCAGGTGCACATCCATCCCAATGTCGATCAGAGGCGTCAGAAACCGGCGAACACTGACTTCCAAGTCTTGGCGGGCCGCGTACGAATCAAGGCAGCTGATAACAACATCCGCTTCGCGGAGCGCGTCCGCAGCCAGTTGCCACTGGACGGCATACGTGTGTACCTCTGCTGCGGGATTAATAGCAACAAACATTCGGCGGGCAATCTCCACCTTTTCGGTGCTTGCCCCTACATCGGCTGCTGTCCCACCAATGAGTCTATTGAGATTACTCAACTCAAGACTGTCGGGATCAAAGAGCAACATGCGCCCAATACCAACATGCGCTAGCTGCTGGGCAACATGCGAGCCACCGCCACCGAGGCCCACAATTGCGACCGTCGCATTCTGTAGTAGCTCTGCTGATTTCGCGCCAAGGAAAGACTGTCGGGTGTACTGATCCGTCATGAGAGCACCTTGATGTGATCCCCAACTGAAGTTATGCGTGAGACGTCAGCGCCACTCGTTTCTAATGCCGTACCCCATACGCGGGCGTAGGCCCGGTCCACACTCATTACAAGGGCCCCGTGCAAACGCTCAGGACAAACATTCACAAAACAAGGCATCAGTTGCTGCATCTCACGTGTATCGACTCGACTCATGCGAGGCACACCTGCGTGCTTGTGGACATGTACGTGAAACACGCTGGCCTCTTCTGTAAGGGCTAGCTGCATTCCCGTTCTGATGGCGGTCGCGTCAAAGCTTGCTCCCACTGACTTGTCCCGTAGATACCTGTCATCTTCGATTGGGACGTATCGGTAGCCAAGAAGGAGGTATCCAGACGGCACACTGCTCTGCTTGCAGCACAAGAAGCCGATGCGCTCGTAGGCAAATGGATGTGGCCGGCGAAGATCCGCACGAATCGCGTCGACCAACGTCGTGAGCATCCGGAGGCGGATCATAGTCTCAACCCTTTCAGGTGTCCGATCAACAATTCAATAGGTCGCAATCCATTTGGGACACGCCAGGAGTACGCGAACCAATTGCGTTCGAAGATGCGTACGTTCTGCGTGTTCCAATTCCGACCGGTGGGAGAGTTCGCCACGCCGGCGAAAAATAGCCGGCTCTCGTAGCCGTCGCGGGCACCCATGCAAAGCAGGCAATCCACCACGTCCGGATTGCAGCCTGCAGGAAGTCGCAAGGATGGCAAGAAAACGTAATCGATACCTGCTTCAGTGCACGCGCGCGCTTCGGGACAAAGGGCACGCAACTCGTCGATATGCGCTTCAGGGATCATCGCTACGAGGATGCTCCCGCCCGCGGATGGCTGACGAACCGCTCCCCACCTTTCAGCACGACGTGCCCGTCATCGCGCAGTGGTGTTAGAGTGCCATTGACTATTTGCTCGAGTTCGTACGCTGCGGGAACGCCCCCTAGAGCCTTCAATTCAGAGACCGTGATGTTTCCGCGGTGGACAGTGAAGGGCTTATTGTCAATGGTGATAGTTACATCAGGTCCAGTTTGGGGATGATCTGGGTGGTCAGGTTGCGCCATATTTTCGTTCACCTTTCTTGGATCAGCCGCCTCTCGCCAGTCAGCCGATCTGCTGATTAGCGTATCTCAAGTTCAAAAAAAATGCAAATCAGCTCAAAGGAGTCCAATCCCAAAATCTGAACCGACGAGGTTGCCGCGTTGTTGCAAACGTACCCGTGCCGCATCACGTGAGACTTCATAAGCGTTGCATACCGTCTGGATGAGCGCTTGGCCCTCTCCGGAATTCAAACCAAACCTCGCTACACTCAACTCATGTAAGTTAAGGAAATCCCGGATAGTGGCGGCGAGCGCAGTTGCTGGCATGAGGAATGCTCCACAGGCGTATCCCGCTTGCCATTCAATCCAGTCTGTCTGCACAGTCTGCAATATTACTGCACGAGTACACCTGTTGGATCGTGGTTCTGCCTCGACACTGAACAGATCACCGGATCGCTCCCCATCGAAGAGAGAGGAGTGAAAGTGAACATGACCCAGCTCGTGAGTGAGCGTTGTTCTGAACCGATTGGTCATTCGCATGTCTTCTGTCAATCTCTTGGAAATTCTGACTTTTGGACGTTGATGCGGAACAAAGTCAGTCACTCCTTCGACTTCGCCTTCTTCGGCAGACAGATCGGCGTACAGGTCAAGGCTGTCCGTTAGGCTTTCCAGAAGAACTGTAAGATCGTCGGTCGCGATCGGGTACGTGACCGGGCTATGGCGCGATTTCAGAAATGTCGCAACCAACTGTTCGCATTCCGCGTCGAGTTCCGCTGGTAAATAATGCGGCCGTTTTGTGAATCTACCAGTACGATCCTCTACCCATTTCATTTGATCGTCCGGCGGAACGCGCGGAAGGCGCGCTCGATTGCGTCAGGATCAGAATCGCTGAGCCGGGCTGCCAAATCGCTTGGGACGGTCCCCGCTGCAAGCAATAAGTAATCTTTGGAGAGATCAAGCTCTTTAGCGAATTGTGCTATCAAATATTCCGAAGGGGGATTCCTGCGATCACGCTCAATGTCGTTAAGGTATTGGGGCGAAATTGGCTGGCCATCTTCTTTCTTTATTCGTTCCGCCAGCGTCTTTTGGCTGATTCCCAATTTCTTACGACCTTCTGCAATAATTTGTCCAAATGACATAATCTCATTATCCGCTGATTAGCGTATCACGGACAAGTTTTTGCATCGGCATCGAAGGTGGGGCAGAATCCCCCTTCTCGTTCCCGTACCCACTTCCAAATTAGTGCGGCCAAATCGGCACGCCGTCTGCCGCGTCCCGGAATTCAAAAATACCGTAATAGCCGCTGTTCCCACTTGCATCGCCAGGTTGGCACCAGCGCTCTGCGGAAGAAGCTTGCAGAACTGCAAACGCGGTTTCAGAATGCTCTGATCCGGCACACGGGGAAAGAGGGTGTTCTACGAACGTGCCGCTTAGTAAACCAGTCTTACCATGAACAGCTTCGGCTTGTTCATGCGACAATGCTCCCCATGCTTCAGCACTCACTTGCTAAGCGTGCAACTGCGGAGTTCGTCGGAACCGCGGAAATTCACCTGGCCACCAGACTAACTGGAACGATCAAACCTTAAATACTTCACTTCGGGGCTGCCGAATGACGTTTTAGTTCCCCGTCTGCGACGTAGTTCAGCCACTAACTGCCAGATCACCGAGTCGGCAACCGGCATCCAACGGTCAATATCGCCCCTCGTGGCGCAAGGACTAGCAGAAATGACGACTAAATCGCCCTGCAAAACCAGTTGATGAAAAAATTCAGAAGCGCATTGACGCAGCGCTTTATGCTGGAGGGCGACCGAGCGCGCAGAAAATTAGAAATTTCCTTAACGGCACATAATTGGGTGAGCCGTTGCACGTGGTGCTGAAGGATGTCCCGATTGGAGCGTGGACTGTCGCCATGTTTTTTGATGTGTTCGATTTGATCGACGGCAGTCGCAAATTTGCGTTGGCTGCCGAGGCATCGATAGCCATAGGGATACTAGGAGCAGCCGGCGCCGCTTCCACCGGCTTGACTGACTGGTCTGACGTCGATCCTCCCGCTCGAAAAATGGGTTTACTGCACGGTGTACTGAACATCGGGGCGACAGCTCTGTTTACGACTTCGCTGTTAATGCGAAGGAAGAAGGCCCGTGCAGGTGGCCGAGTCGCGGCTGCTCTGGGATACGCGCTCATGATGGTGTGCCTATATTGCTTGTTCGTCACGGACAGCGCCTTTTTGCTCTGGCAGAGACGTGCTCGCACTTCAGTGGCCCGCTTTCAGAAGGCAAGTTGGTTGACGGAAGCATTGAATGCCCCTATCACGCTTCGCGCTTTTCGTTAGAAGACGGCCGCGTGATCAACGGTCCGGCAGTGCATCCTCAGCCCTGCTTGGAGGTTCGCCTTCGGGAAGGGCAAATTGAGGTTCGCAAATCTCCTTTAGTGATGCGACGGCCGACTTCGGGTTGACGGTCGTTAGGACTTGATCCCAGAGGCCCCCGCTTGAAAGGGGCCGCCAAACTGGATGTGTACGATCAACGGTGGCAGGCATCGGCGCCGGCGGCTAATCAATTTCGGTTCGCCAATGCGAGCGTGCCAGAATTTGCGGGTACGAGTCCCGCCGTTTCTGTATCCTCTGTTACAATTTAATTCACGGCGCATGGACAGATGCGTTGGTCGTAGGGCCTCCTGAACAGGACTGGATTGGGTGAGCTTCCTGTCCATTTCCTGTCCATTAACCCCCGGAAATCGGTTATATCGGGTGGAATTAATGGAAGCGGGCGACACTATGGACAGGACGGAAAGACAGGAAAATCAAAGGGTTAGCCGCAACCCGATGAAAACAAGCTGGGGACGTAGTTCAGTTGGTTAGAACGCTGCCCTGTCAACGGAAGCAAGTCAGTTCCCCGAAGCACCCATTTGCAGGAACACCATCTTTGTCAATTCCTGTCCAAAGCCTCCCCTCTAGCGACTTGGCATCTTGTTTACGACCCTTTGTTACATAGCTGCCCCTTAGTTCTCAGAAAATTCGGCTTGACGCTGCCGGCTTCGAATCGGCGCTAAACTCATAACTTTATGCCGCACCCATCATGGAATGATAGCTACGCCTCGGGGCAGCCACCCTGGAACACAGGACAGCCGGAGTCATTGCTCGTTGAGTTCATCACTTTGGGCGGCGTGGCGCCGGGGCGGACGCTCGAGATCGGCGCGGGCACCGGGACGAACGCAATTTGGCTGGCTGAACGCGGTTTCGATGTACTCGGAGTCGATATTTCGCCGCTTGCAATCGAAAGGGCCAATGCCAAAATGGATGGTCGCGATCTGTCCTGCCGCTTCGCGACATTGGACTTTCTCGCTGCGTCTCCTCCCGGCGGCCCTTTTTATTTCGTCTTCGACCGCGGTTGCTTTCATGTCTTCGACGAACCCGGAGAACGCGCTCGCTTCGCCGCGCATGTCGCCTCCGTATTGGAACCGTGCGGCGTGTGGCTGAGTCTAATTGGCAGCACCGAAGGTCCAGCGCGCGACGTTGGCCCGCCCCGCCGCTCGGCGCGCGAGGTTGCCATCGCTATTGAGCCCGCGCTGGAGATCGTCGAATTGCGCTCTGCTGACTTTCGGGATAATGATGTAAAAGCGTGGTTCTGCCTCTCACGCCAGCGCACGACCCTGGCGCAGCCGTCCACACGACACACTTAAAATGGGGGACAAACGTCTTGTGAAACAACACGCAAGGAGCCCGGCGGCATCGCTTGCAAAGAATGTTGATCGAATCGACACACGGAGCACACGAATATGAAGCCAAAGAACACGATCTGCCTCTGGTTCGACAAAGACGCGCACGAGGCGGCACGCTTCTACGCTGCCACTTTTCCGGACAGCAAAGTAATCGCCGTTCACGAAGCTCCCGCTGATTATCCAAGCGGCAAGAAAGGCGATGTGCTGACGGTGGAATTCACCGTTCTGGGCATTCCCTGTCTTGGTCTCAACGGCGGGCCGGCGTTCAAGCACAGCGAGGCTTTTTCCTTCCAGATCGCGACGGAGACTCAGGAAGAGACCGACCGTTACTGGAAGGCGATCGTCGGCAATGGCGGCACGGAAAGTGCATGCGGTTGGTGCAAAGACCGTTGGGGTCTCTCTTGGCAGGTCACCCCGCGCGTGCTAACCGATGCACTAGCGGCTGGCGGCGGTGAGGCAAAGCGTGCGTTCGAGGCGATGATGACGATGAAGAAGATCGACGTCGCCGTCATTGAGGCAGCACGGCGAGGTTGATGTGAACAGGCTGACACGTCATTGGGTCATGCCCTAGAACTTGAAGCTGATCGATTTCCAGTCTGCGGTTACAGGTCCGGTTGCACATTGGAAATTAGCGATGATCGCATCCGGGCCAACAACATCGGCGTCGTTTTCCATCGTTAAACAGACGAGAACGCTTCCAGAGTCCTCTCAATCGCAACGAAGCACTGGTTTAACCGCAGAGGCCGCGGAGGAACTGCAGTTCTTCCCACCTCTCTAGGCCGCGACGGTTCATCGCCGGGTACCGTGACTGGCGCTTCGGTTAGGCTTTGTCGGTGCTGAGGAGGGCCACAAATCAATGATTTCAATGGTTTCCCAATGATTTTCCTGGTCAAGAGTAGACACATTTAGGCGAAGTTGTTCCCTAGTGTGTTCCCAGTCGATTAGATGTTCGAGAGGCAGCTTGCAGCGCTGCCAACTTCTCAAGAAGTTCGTCCGGATCGACTGGTTTTGCCAGAAGCTCCCACGTATGGCCTTGGGCTTTTGCTTTCTCGACCAACTCGTTTGTGGATGCTTGTCTTGAAAACAGCAGAATGTGGCACTGTGGATAATCTCTCTCGATCAGGGAGCAAAGCTCAATACCGTTCATGCCCGGCATGATCACGTCCGAAATGACGCAATCCGGCACAAAGGATTCAATTTTCTGAAGTGCCGTAGCCCCATTGTAGGCTGACGCTGCTTCGTGACCTTCTCGTTGAAGAATCATCACGAGCGTATCAGCTACGGATCTCTCATCATCCACGATCAAAACGCGCATGTGCTCGTCCCCTTGTATATGTGGCGCGTCAAGCCACAGACCCGGATTGAGAAAATGCACTCCGACGTTCCGCCCGCGAGGATGGCCAGAGAATAGAAATCACCGTCCCGCTTCTCTTTCCTTCAGAGCTGCGTATTCTCATAGTGCCATCGTGCTTGGCAACGATTCCCCTCACAACCCACAGCCCCAGCCCTGTTCCTTTTTCAGGTTTTGTTGTAAAAAATGGCTCAAATATTTTTGAAAGGTTCTCTTTCGGAATTCCGCTTCCGGTATCAGCAATGGTGAGCCGAACGCCCTTGTGCCGCTGATTTCCCCAATTACCTGAAGGATGAACCGAGACCGCCAGATGCCCGCCTGATGGTGTGGCCTCCACTGCATTCAGTAGCAGATTGTCGATGACCTGCCTGGCTTCATCGGCAAACCCAATTACTTGGTAGCCCGGTGAAGATTTTGTGGTGACCTGAACACCGGCGCGCTGGAACTTTTCAGAAAAAATCTGAAGCGATTCCTCCACCACAGCAGCTAAGTCAAAGGGCTTGGGAACGGTCCCTACGCGGTAATAAGACAAGCTCTGCTTCACGATGCGGGACACACGCGCGAGCTCAGTTGATGCTGTGTTTGCGAGCCCTTTTGCCTCCTGGTGAAGATCAGGATCACCCTTCAGGAGGTAAAGAGCATTTGTCACTGATGATAGTGGGTTGTTGATCTCATGCGCCAGTGAAGCTGCGAGTTGTCCCGCAGCCGCCATCTTCTCAGTTCTTTTCAGCCGCTCTTCTTGCTCCTGGAGGGCTATTCTGGCCTTCACGCGCTCTGAAATATCTCTGAAGTAGCAGACCACCCCATAGCCGCCCTCTGGCAACTGGATTCGATCCACTCGCCATTCGGAGTATTCGGTCTCATTCCGGTCAATCCGGTATTCCACCCGTTCTGGCGTTTCGTATGGTTCGCCGGTTTGCAACGTCTGCCGGAAGATCCCAACGATTTCGTCGGCATATTCCTTGTTCCAGAGCTTGTAGATCACCTCATCAAAGTTACGCCCAATCAAGTCTGGGATGTCGCTAAAAGCAGGCATGCCAATCGGATTAACCTGCCGGAGACGCAGCTCCGAATCCAGCAGGAAAACGCCGATTGGGGCTTGATTGAACACGGTTTCGAACTGAGAGGCCCGGCGGCGGAGTTCATCGTCGGCACGTTTGCGGTCCGATATATCGCGTGTCAAACAACGGGTGTAGATGAACTTCCCGTCTTCGAAGCGGACACTGGAATCTACCAAGACATAGCGGACGTCGCCACTCTTGGTCCGCATCCGCGCCTCATATTCGCGGAGTTTCTCGCCGCAACTAAGTTTCTTGAGCATGTCTTCGATCACCGGTGCATCCGCGTGAAACTCGGCGATGTTATGCCCAACGTATTCTTCCCACGAGTAGCCGAGTAGCTCTAGCTCAGCCTTATTCGTCCAGAGAATCGTGCCGTCGGGACCCACGCGATGTAGACCGATCGTCGCGTTCTCAGCAAAATCGCGGAATTCCTCTTCGCTCTGACGCAACGCCAGCTCGGCTCTTCTGCGCTCTACAAACTGCCCAATTTGTGCTCCGACTGCTGACATCATTGCCGTGAATTCGCCGTCGGGCTCGCGAGAATCAGTGGTGAAGAGTTCCAGCACTCCTATGGTTTTTCCCGGTAACGTGATAGGGAATGCGAACCCGCTACGGAGGCCCTCCCGTGCAGCAGTATGGGCTCGAGGAAAGTTCTTGTCGCGAGCTAGGTCTGGTATCCACGATGGCTGGCCAGTTCGCCATACTCGACCTGGAAGTCCAATCCCACTTTCGAAAACGGCAGCGGATGTTTTGGCGTCAAGGTCCGGAAAGGCACAGCCCGGAAAAGTCGCGATGCACTTCAGTTGCTCGCCGTTTACCTCCCAGAAAGCTCCGAACCGCCACTCGCGCGTGTCGCAGATCGCGCGGATGATCGGCTCTGCGGCTTCCGCGAGGAACTCTGATTCAGCCAAAATCCGGGTAATTGCATGCTGCGCAGCAATTCGTCGCTCGGAACGAGAACGGTCCGTGATGTCGCGGGTAACTGCTAAATGAACCGTTCTGCCGTCGCCGTACGGGAGCGGCACGGCATGGCTTTCCATGTGTCGCCGCACACCGTTCATGCCGACGATATCGAACTCTAACGATTCGCGTTTACCGCGACAGATCGCTTCATTAAATATTTGAAATCGGTCCCGATCTTCAGGAGCAATTACCTTGTAAATGTTTTTCCCGACCACTTGCTGCGGCGAATCGGCACCGATCATTGCGCAGCCGGCTGTATTCATGTACAGCAGGGTTCCGTCGCGTGCCACAATCTTCACGCATTCCGGCGTTGTATCCACGACCGCTCGTAACCGCTGCTCGCTGTCTTTGGCACGAACTCGCTCCTGTTGCGCCTCTTCAAAGAGGCGCGCATTGTCGATTGCAACCGCTGCTTGTTTCGCGATGCCTTCCACCAAGCGCTCAGCGCGCTCAGTGAAAACGCCAGTTTCAGGATGGCCGTAGAACAAACCACCAAGAACCTCTCCCGAACGGGAAATAACAGGAACAGCAAGGTAACTGCGCACCGGGAGGTGACCAGGTGGCATTCCGTAATACGGCGCATTCTTGCCGTACCGCGGATCTTTGAAAACATCCCCGATTCGGATCGTGTCTTTGCCTGCGAAGGTAGGGCCGAAGAGACAAGTGTTGCGTGGCATCGGATAGCTGCTGAATGCTTCTTCTGGTGCACCGGAGAGCGTGTAGAGCATGTAGCTCTCGCCCTTGTGGTTGATGACGTTATAGAAGAATGCGCCAAACCCGGCTTGGCTCAAGTCACGGCCAGCGTCGGTGACAGCCTGTACAAGTTTCTTCAGGTCAAGCTCGGATGCGAGCGTTGCGCCAACCCGCTGCAGGATCCGCAATTCCTCTTCGCTTTCTCGCACCTGCTCCATCGCCTGCTTGCGCGCGGAGGAAAGTTTAAGGTGGGTTTGCACCCGCGCGATCAACTCGCGAGCGCTGAACGGTTTGACAAGGTAGTCGTCGGCGCCCTGCTGCATTCCTTCAATGCGGGCCTCGTCGCCAGCGCGCGCGGAGAGGAGAACGATCGGAATCGTACTCGTTGCTGGATGGTTGCGCAAAGCAGCAAGCAATTGAAACCCGTCCATTTCCGGCATCATGATGTCGGTGAGCACCAGGTCGGGCGGGTTCGCCAACGCATGCTGGAGAGCGACTTTGCCATTATCGACCGCGATCACCCTGTATTGCGCCGCAAGCAGTCGCTCTACATAGTCCCGCATGTCGCGGTTGTCATCGGCCAGCAGAACCACCTTTCTTTTCTCGATCGGCACCGCGGATGTGGGCTCGGCAGCACTATCGACAAGCTCACGGGACGGCTCAGCTGACTGTTGTAGAGGTTCTGTCCCCAACCAACTCAGGGCTTCGACAACATACGGTTTGGCAAGTGTCCCCACAACTGTCTCGGTGCGAGTCGCAACCACACGCTCAGCCGGAAGGTGTGCACAACCGAGAGGAAGCACGACGCGAAACGTCGTGCCGCTGCCCAGTTCACTCTCTGCCGTTATTGTGCCGCCGTGCAGGTTGACGAGTTCCTGAACCAGCGCCAACCCAATACCTGAACCCTCAAAGCTTCGTCCTTGGCTACCTTCCACGCGGTGAAAGCGATCGAAGATTCTCGGCAATTCTCCGTCCGGAATGCCGACTCCGGTGTCCTGAACGCTGAGCTCGACGGTTCCGACTTTTTCCTCCAGTCGCACCGTAATCCCGCCGGTGAATGTAAACTTGAATGCGTTCGACAGCAGGTTCAAAACGATCTTCTCCCACATCTCGCGATCGACGTATACTGCTTCGGCGAGGGGACCGCATTCAACTGACATGGTTAAACCGGCGCGATCTGTTGCGGAACGAAAGATGCTCGCCAGTTCGGCCGTGAATTCAGCCAGCGCGGTCGGCCGATAAGTAGCCTTGATTCGGCCCGCCTCAATGCGTGAAAAGTCCAGCAGCGTGTTTACGAGCTTCAGGAGGCGCGAGCCATTCCTATGTGCAACCTCGACAAGATGCCGATTGTCCTCGAAAACTTCCTGTGGCGCTTTGGCAAGAACTTCTTCGAGCGGGCCCAGCATCAACGTCAGAGGCGTGCGGAACTCGTGGCTCACGTTGCTGAAGAAGGCTGTTTTTGCTCGATCGAGTTCCGCCAGGGCTTCAGCTCGTTTCCGTTCAGTTTGGTAGGCGCGGGCATTGGCGATTGCAGTTCCCAGGTGCGAAGCGGCGGTGTGGAGGAAATCACGATAATTGTCGTCAAAGCGGAGCCGCGGGCTGATGCCGGCGACGAGCACGGCAACGCACTCTCCGAAGGCGATCACGGGCAGAGCGTACGCGCGGTCGGGCGATAGGTCCCAGGGACCGCCAGGCAGGGATCCGATTCTTGCGATCAAACCGGTCAGCGGGAGTGCCGTTCGCGTAGCGACGACCTCGGCCAATCGCCAGAGATCTTCACCAGCGCCATCGGAGAGCGTAACCGATTTCGGACAAGTCTTTGTGCCGGGAGAGATCGCGACCGAGCCAATCAGAGACGCAAGGCTGCGGTCGTGGGAGATTGCGTACAACGCGGCAAATGGTATATCCGAGCGGTTGCGCTCCAAAGCCTCAATCGCCAAGCGCCAAGCAGCTTCTTCGGTGCTCTTGACCGCTGCTGCCATCGCACCAAGGTCGCGCAATGTCCGTAGACGACGCTCGCCTATCACTCGAGACGTCGTCTCAGTAACGGCAGTGAAGACTCCCCCGACTTCACCATCTTCGCTTCGGATCGGGCTGTACGACCAAGTGTAATAGCACTCTTCGACGAGCCCTGCCTTGTTGATCAGGAGCAGCTTGTCGTCAGAAAACGTGGCCTGCCCGGTCTCCAGCACGCCTTTCAGCATTGGGCCGATTACGTCCCAAGTCTCTGGAAAATGTTCGTGGCCGGGATGTCCAAGCATCGCGGGGTGCTTCTTGCCGACAATCGGGTGCCACGAGTCGTTGTAAAGCAAAATAAGGTCTCGCCCCCACCAAATGACAATCGGAAATCTGGAATTCAGACATATACTGAGCGCGGTACGTAGACTTTGCGGCCAGCCTCTGACTGGCCCGAGCGGCGTTTTCGACCAGTCGTGCCCGCGCATTATACGGGCCATCTCGCTGTCGCCAGCCATGACAGCATGCTTGATGGTTTCTTCCGACACAACATCCGGCGGTGCAACGGTCTTTTTTGTCACTTCCTGCGTGCGAGGCGAGTTGAGAGGGGTTTTCAGTGCCATGAATCTGTCCGGCACTGCGGGCTTTCACGCAGATGCGCAACCGGGATTCGTCCGCAAAACGCCGAATAATATATGATGCAGCCTTGGATGAATGCAACACACTGAACGACCGGGCCACAACGCAACACTACCGGCCCGATGCGGTACTCTGATGCTGCAGCTCAGGCCAGTGTTGCCTCTTTAAGCGCCAGGGGTTTGATCGATCATTCCGGATTGGACGTGATCCACAAAATCCGGCGTGGTTCTAGTTTGTACCGGCTGCACTACTTCGTTGACAGCGACCCGCGAGACGTGGGTTGTGGTTCGGGAGTCTTGGTGGAGGCGTCGCTTCAACCCGAAGCGAAGGCGACCGCGAACAGCGTACGGCACTGTTTCGTACTGCTCAAGCAACGCCATAGAGAAGGTTACAATGCAACAGCTTCCGGATTGCCTTATCACCTGGTTCTACGTGACCAAAATGAACGTGGCCATATCCTGATCGTCAGCCACTGGACCAGTTCGGGAAGCTGCCGACGCGATTAAGAACCGCTATGCAGCTCATCCTAATGCAATCGTTGCCAATCAGTTAGCTGCAGAACCGCCACAGCGCTGGATCCGGGTTCCCGAAACCGCTTCCGGGGACAGCCAGAACCACGCCGCTCAACGACTTGGCCCGCGCCACGCAACTGGAGCTTGACCGTGCGTCCATCGAACTGCTGAACAAGGCATAGCCATTGAGCATCAAAAGCCGAATTGGGCTGCGCAGGTTCAAGTTTCGAGCTTTCATTCCCTATTCGAAACGGCACACAAAAAGCAAAGGCGGCGCTACTGGGCAAGGCACGGCCCTCCGAATGCTTGCCATGCATCTAGCCAAATAGCATGCTGGACTTGCTGGGGATTTCTGATTCCAAGCGATCGAAGTCCCTTATTTTTATCTTCTTACGTAGTTTCTGTAGCCGCTCTTTTTCATGGGCAAATTGTCGGATCGAGTAGGGTTCTAAATAAAATAAGACAGAGGTCCAAATGAGAAAAGCACTTCTGTTCCCAATTTTTCTTTTGTGCGTGAGCTGGGGATTTGCACAGACCTACCCGAGCCAGAGTTCGGGTCAGTCCACAACCCAGAGCAGCACAGGAAACCAAACTACAGTTCAAGGATGCCTGAGTGGTTCCAATGGCAATTACACGTTGACTGACACATCAGGCACGACTTACCAATTAAGCGGCGACACTTCCAAGCTGAGTGATCACGTTGGGCATAAAATGCAGATAACCGGCACAACAACCCAGCCCAGCGCGAGCGCAAGTGGCGCGCCTGGAACACCACCCAACCCAAGTGGTTCACAGGGCACAACTCCTAGCTCAAGCACCGGCGCCAACCAGCCCACATTGAACGTGACTTCGTTCAAACACATTTCAAAGAATTGCGGCTCTGGTCGCTAAAGGGATTTCCTTTGAGGGGCTCCAGTTCCAGTCTGGGGTCTCTTTTTTTTCGAGCAGAATTCAACCATGCCCGGGGGAGGCTTTTGATTGTTTCTGTGTTGCTTTTCCAGGGTAGCACCAGCACTAGGCAGCAACTTCCGCCTGCTCAATCCGGTTCTTGCCCCCGGTCTCGCCTGGAGCTTATATCGTGGAACTATATATACCCACGAACCGATGCTTCCGGAGCCGGTCCCTTCCGGGCTTTTGGATGAATTGGCTCAGGCAAGCGTAGCCGGGCGTCCATCTCGAGCAACTTGGGAAGACTTTCCGGGGGAGGAGCTTGAAGGAATATGACCCAACTACTTGTGTGGGAGAAGAAGCTGCAATACGGCTGATCTCGATTACGGCCTGCGCATTGGAATGGGTGGCATCAGATTAGTGATATGAATAATCGACTGATCGTGGTTTCTAACCGTCTTCCGCTTACCTTACGGAGAATCGATAACCGTTGGACCACGGAGCGGAGTTCAGGCGGGCTGGCGAGCGCAATGGGGCCGATTCTGCGCAAGAAGGACGGGATATGGATTGGTTGGGCCGGTACAAGCGAAGGGACAGACGACGAAGAGCGGAAGTCCGTCCTCGAGGATTGGGCCCAGAATGAACAGTGCTTCGCAGTGAACTTGCCGGAGGAGATTGCAACTGGATTTTACGAGGGCTACTCCAACCAGACTTTGTGGCCTGTGTTCCACAATTTCCCCTCACAGCTGAAATTCGACGCCAAGGACTGGCAAGCATATGTCGAGGCCAATCGCATGTTTACTAAAGCGATCGTTGAGCATTACAGGCCGAATGATGTGGTCTGGGTCCACGATTACCAACTGATGCTGCTTCCCAAAATGCTGCGAGATGAACTTCCGGATGCCGCTATCGGTTTTTTCCTTCATATCCCCTTTCCCTCTTCTGAAATTTTCCCCATCCTGCCCCGACGGGAGGAGTTGCTTCAGGGACTTCTGGGAGCTGATCTGGTTGCGTTCCAAACGCATGGCTACTTACAGCAATTTCGCTCCGCGCTGCTCCGTGTGCTGGGTATTGAGAGCAAAGTCACAGAGGTCGCGGTCGATGCGCGTCCGGTGCGCTTGGAAGCCCTGCCGATCGGGATCGCACCAAAGATGTACACAGGTGTGTTGGGAAAGGACGAAGCCACTGCTCGCGACCACGCTGAAATGGTCGCGCGCTACAACGGACGACGAGTATTACTCGCAGTGGACCGGCTTGACTACACCAAGGGAATACCGGAGCGTCTGCGTGCGTACGCGTATTTGCTACGGTCTTCTTCAGAGCTCAAGGAAAAGGTAGTTCTCATTCAGATTGCTGTGCCCACCCGGGAAGGGATTGACACCTACCAAGAGCTCCGTACGGAGGTGAACCGACTGGTGGGGGAAATCAACGGCAAGCTTGGAACGCCCAACTGGACGCCGCTCGTCTACATTAATCGCTCAATCGAGCGGGCCGAGCTAGCTGCCCTCTATAAGCTCGCCGATGTGTGCTGGGTGGGCTCGCTGCGCGACGGTATGAACTTGGTAGCCAAAGAGTATGTGGCATGCAAGGCCGAAGGTGCCGGAGTGCTGGTGTTGAGTGAGTTTGCAGGAGCAGCGGCTGAGATGGGAGAGGCGCTGTTGATCAATCCTTACGACGAGGAGCGAACGGCTTCCACCATAGAACGCGCACTTGCTCTTGATGAAGACGAGCAGCAGCAGCGGATGAAAGCCCTTCACGCCAGAGTCTTGCGCAACAATGTCTTCTGGTGGGGTGATCGATTTTTGACATCTCTTGAAGAGGCTGTTGCGGAACGTGGGCGTTTCATTGACACACAACCGAAGCGCCTCCCGCTGACCGAAGTCCAATCGGCATATATGAACTCGAGTCGGCGTTTGCTGATCATCGATTATGATGGAACGCTCGTTCCGTTCGCTAAACTGCCGCAACAAGCAACGCCACCGTCATCCGTCATAAGCCTACTGACCGCTCTTGCAGCGGAGCGGAAGAATTGTGTGGCTTTGGTATCCGGCAGATCAGTCAACGACCTGGATCGCTGGTTCGGCCACATCAGTGGTCTCTGGCTTGTGGCCGAGCATGGTGCTGAAATGAAGCCGCCCACATCACCTTGGCAGAGTTTGCGATCGCCAGTTCAGAATGGATGGAAGGCTACTGTGATGCCTATTTTAGAGCACTATGTGGATCGCACACCCGGCAGCTTCGTTGAAGAAAAGAAGTACGCGCTGGTGTGGCATCACCGGCTGGCAGAGCCAGAGTTCGGCTCTTGGCTGGCAAACGAACTGGTCTCGATGCTCGAAGCTATGCTCGCCGAGACGGAGCTAAGGGCGTTCCGCGGACATAAGACTGTCGAAGTAAGGCCCGTGTGGGCGAACAAGGGTGAGGCGATGGAACGCATTTTGGCTGCTTATCGGAACCCGGATTTTGTGTTTGCAGCCGGCGACGATCGCACCGATGAAGACGTTTTTGAACGATTGCATGACGGAGCTTGGACCGTGCATGTCGGCACAGGCGCCACACGGGCGGCGTTCAGAGCGCGAGACTTCGAGAGCCTGCGGAAGGTGTTAGAAATGCTCGGTGAGGCTGACATACTCAATCGGCGAAAAGCATCTTGAAGAGAACCCTCGCGGAACGTGAATTGAGCTAAACTAGTCAGCCACGTAGAACGAGAAGTACTTGAGCTCAAAAACCTGCGCCCTTTGCCGGTTGACTAGTCTCGAGAAAATCCTTCCACGACCAATTGTAGCGGTGCATTCCTTGCATATCCGGAGATCCTGGAAAGCGAAGGAGTGGCTGATCTCCCCGCAATTTAACACTCATGCCTATTCAGGGCTTCTTTTTCAGGGCTTCAATCAGAGCCTCCGGTTTCAATGGTTTGGGCAGGAACTCAAAATGATAGCCGGCGTTCCGCGCTTGCACGAGCAAATCTGAAGATTCGGCATGCCCGGAAAAGCAAATAATCCGGGTTTTTGGAAGTGCGGCTCTAATTCTTTTTGCGGCCTCGATGCCGTTCATGGCTGGCATGGAGACGTCGGCGAGCACGACATCGGGCTCCAATCTTTGCGCACATTCAACAGCGGCCACCCCATCCTTAACCCCTACGGCATCATAACCTTCGGCCTTCAGGATGGCGACGATGGTGCTTCGTATCAGCACCTCATCATCTGCCACCAGCACAGCATAGGGGAGGTCCGTATGCGGCACCCTTCTCCTTCGCCTGGCCATGTCTTCGCAATTTTCATGTTCCTCGTGCAGAGTGATACCACCGAGGACACTAACAGTGTTCCGCCCGAACGGATGCGGAAACGATGAGTGCATCTGAATCGCGGTCAAGTTCCATTCTCCTTTGCACGCTGCCCTGCCACCTATTTTGTAGATTCCATGCCGGTCATCTCTCGGATCAGCTGCAACAACAAATCAGGCCTGATCGGCTTAGGCAGCACTTTGAACGTGTATCCTTCTGCGCAGGCGCGATCAATCATGCTACCGCTCGCAGCCTGTCCCGAAAAAAGGACAATCTCGGTATCGGGCAACAGCTTTCGAATCCTTTTGGCCGCCTCAATGCCGTCCAGTGTGGGCATCATCACGTCACAAATCACCACTGCGGGACGTGCCCGTTCTGCCCACTCCACGGCGGCGGCTCCGTTCGTGACTGAAATAGCGCGAAACCCCTCCGCTTTGAGGATCTCGACCAGCGTGTGGGCGACGAGCGGTTCATCATCAGCTACCAGAATGAGCGGCGCTTCTTTCATTGTATTCTCGCGGCAACAGTTTCCGTTTTCAGTTCAGCCATCGCCGGCCAGAATACGGAGAAGACTGTGCCGCTGCGGCCCGGCTGTACGCGGCTGCGCACCCGAATCCTACCATTATATTTATGAACTAGATTGCGCGTCAGCCAAAGTCCCAGGCCAGTGCCGATCTCCTGCTTGGTCGTGTAAAAAGATTCAAAGATCCTTGGCATATGTTCCGAAGCTATTCCGGAGCCATTATCGGCAACGATAATATTCACTCCGGAGCGGGAAGGGTCAGCCCGGTTTTCGATTTTTCGAACCTTCACCCGGAGGCGGCCTGCCTCGGGCGGCATAGCGTCCAGCGCATTGAGAATAAGGTTAGAAAATACCTGCCGGAACTCTCCCGAGGAGCAGAAGATCGATGCTGACGGGTCCATCTGTTTCTCCACCATGACATCTCGGTTCCGCAGACGGTAGCTGTAGATATCCAGCAACTGATCAATGATTTGCGACACGTTCAAGTCGGCTGGGCCTGCCGAATCCCGGTAGAATCCGAGCGTCTGGCGCGCAACCTGTGCCACCCGGTCCAGTTCCTGGTCTGCCAGTTCAAGACACTCTCGGGCCTTGATGCCCATTCCCCCGTCTTTCCTCGCCAAATAAAGCAGGTTGGTCACCGATTCAAGCGGATTGTTGATCTCATGGGCCACAGTGGCCGCCAGCCGGCCCACCGCCGCCAGCTTTTCTGAACGTCGGAGCGCTTCTTCCGCTCGTATTCGCTCAGTGATATCCCGACCGACGGCAAGATGGACGATCCTGCCATTCTGGTCGCGCAACGGCGCGGCGTGGGTTTCCATATGGCGGCGCAGCCCGCGTAGACCCTGGAAATCGAACTGCATCGACCCTCTCTCTCCATTGCAGATTTTCTCGTTGAAACTGCGGAATTTCTCCCGGTACTCAGGTGCGATGAGATCGTATACACTTTTGCCGACGATATCTTCGGCCCGTTCGGCGTCCACCATCAACAACCCTGACGCATTCATCAGCAACAACGTGCCGTCCGGAGCAATCACGTTCACGCATTCCGGCGTGGTATCCACAATCGCCCGAAAGCGTTCCGCATTCGCTTCCGCTAGCTGCCGATCCCGGTTCGCCGCCTGGAATAGGCGGGCGTTTTCAAACGCGATGGCCGCCTGTTTGGCAATGCCTTCGACCAGGCGCTCGGCTCTGGCTGTGAATACGCCAGGTGTAGAGTGACCGTAAAACAGTCCGCCGATTACTTCCCCCGAGCGGGCGATCACTGGGACTGCCAGATAACTGCGCACGGGAAGATGGCCGGGCGGCATTCCGTTATAAGGAGGATTATGTCCGTACCGTGGGTCTTTTAGAACATCATCAATTCGAATGGTAGCCTCGCCGGCAAACGTAGGTCCAAAAACCGCAGTGTTGCGCGGCATGGGAAATTTATTGAATGCCTCCTCTGGAGCTCCTGACAACGTGTAGAGAACGTAACTTTCGCCGGCTTCATTCGTAATGTTGTAGAAGAATGCGCCAAATGCAGCTTCACTCAATTCGCGGCCTGCGTCGGTTACAGTTTGCAAAAGCGTTTTTAGCTCCAGCTCCGACACCAGCGTCGCTCCCACGCGGTTCAGGATGCGCAGCTCCTCTTCGCTCTGGCGCAACACATTCTCCGTTTTTTTTCGTTCTGTGACGTCTACCAGCATGTTGATGCCGCCGACGACCTTGCCTTCCGCATCGTGCAGTGGTGTCGGGTAAGGCATAAACCAGACCCGAGTTCCGTCTGGACGCTCGGCAATGGCTTCCACACCGCGAACCGGCGAGCCCTCCTTCAGTGTCATTGCCATCGGGCACTCGTCATGAGGAAGAGGGCTCCCATCCGCATGAAACAACTTCCAGCTGACGCACCATCGGTCCTTGCTCAAGTCAGGCACCCGGCCGGCGAATTCAACAGCCGCGGGATTGAAATGAGTGATCCGGCCCTCCGTGTCGGTGGTGTAGACGACGGCAGGCAAAGCGTCGATCATCTCGCGGAACCGGCGCTCGCCCTCACGCAAAGAGTCAGCCGCAGCCTTGCGGACTGCCGCCAACTGAAGATGCGTCTGCACGCGGGCCAACAGTTCCCGTGTGCTGAAAGGCTTGATCAGGTAATCATCTGCGCCCTGCTGCACCCCTTCGATTCTCGCTTCTTCGCCGGCGCGTGCCGAGAGCAGAATGACGGGAATGAGGTGGAAGCGAGGATCTCCACGAACGGCCCTCAGAAGCTCGAATCCGTCCATCTCGGGCATCATCACATCGGTCAAGACAAGGTCGGGGGGATCTTGCAGCATCTTCTCCAATGCCTCGCGGCCATTTCTTGCCTGGATGACGGTAAACCGTGTACTAAGCAGACGTCCAACGTACTCCCGCATATCTAGGTTGTCATCCACAAGGAGCACTCGGCCTCGGGCAGCATGCTCAGCGACAGGACCTCTGGGAATGGATACCGAGTCAAAATCCGTAAGATGTGTATATTCGCTCGCCGTGAGCTCAGAAACTGCTTTCCCGGGCAGCCATCCCAACGCCTCCTCCACGAAGGCCGCTCGCGCACTAGCGGACACTGTTGCGATGTCACTCTCACGAATGCGCTCCTTCGCCAAATGCTCTGTCCCGTACCGGAGCGATACCGTGAATGTTGTGCCCTTTCCTACATGGCTCCTTACGTCAATGGAACCGCCGTGCATATGGATGAGTTCATACACCAGAGCGAGTCCGATGCCGCTGCCCTCATGCGTGCGCCGGCGAGCATTCTCGATTCTCCTAAAACGCTCAAAGAGATGGGGGATTTCTTCCTGCGGAATCCCGGTACCGGTGTCCTCGACTTCGAGTTCCACATGGTCGGAAGCATCTTTGAGCCGCACCGTGACCTTGCCTTCAAACGTGGACTTCAGCGCATTCGAGAGTAGGTTTAACACGATCTTCTCCCACATATCGCGGTCCACGTAAACACGCTGCGGCAGAGAGTCGCAATCCACTATATAGTTGAGGCTCGCTCTTTCCATGGCGGAGCGGAACACGCTGCAAAGCTCCAAAGTGTAAGTCGTCAGATTGGTGGGCTGAAATGTGGCCCGAACGCGGCCGGCTTCAAGCCGGGAGAAGTCCAGCAAAGTATTTACCAGCTTCAGCAATCGCAATTCGTTGCGATGTACCGTCTCCAGGTCTGCACCGCTCAGGCTCTTATTCGGCTTTGTGAGCGCGTCCTCTGTTGGACCAAGCATGAGAGTTAGCGGCGTGCGGAACTCATGGCTTACGTTGCTGAAAAACGCGGTTTTGGCTTTGTCAATTTCCTCGAGCGCTTCAGCACGCCTGCGCTCTTCGGCATACGCCCTGGCATTGTTAATTCCCGCAGCCATCTGCCCGGCCACCAGATTGATGAACCCGTTGTAGCTGGTGTCGAGTTGCCGGTACGGATTGAGCCCGGCAATCAGGGCGCCTGCAAAGGTGTGCTGGCCCTGACGCTCAATGGGAACAAGCAGCGCGCTCCGGGCTGATTTGTCCCATGCACCGCGAGGAAGATACTCAAATTTAGTGGCGAGATCCTCGATTAGAACCGAGCTCTTGCGCTTCACGAGCTCGTGGATGGGCCAGGCTTGCTCATCTTCCCTGCTCACCTCAATTTTGTTTGGCGCAGCTGGACTGCCGGGCGGGATCCCTGTCGAACAGGCCAGGCGTGCCTCATTTTGTCCGTTTTCGAAAAGGTACGTCAGAGTAAAAGGAAGGTCCTTCTGATTGAGCTGCAGTGTGCGCTCAATGGCAGCAAGAACGTCCCCCTCTGTGATTGCTGAACTCAGCTCTGCAGCCAAACCACGAAGTGTCGCGAGGCGGCGTTCCCCAATCACACGTTCGGTTTCTTCCGTAACGACACACAGATGTCCTTGAATCGTGCCGTCATCACCGGTCAGCGGGCTGTAAGAAAATGTGTGATACGTCTCTTCTTGGTAGCCGCTGCGCTCCAGAAACAACAGTAACGCTTCATCCCACGTCGCCTCACCGGTTTCAAAGACCTTCTGGATGCGTGGACCGATTTCACGCCAGATTTCCGCCCATACCTGCTGAGAAGGTTTGCCGAGCGCCCACGGGTGCTTCTTGCCCAATGTCATTCGGGCATAAGCATCGTTATATAGGAACGTGAGTTTTGGTCCCCAGCTCATCCACATGGCATAGCGGGAGGTCACGAGAACGCGTACAACTGCTTTCAAACTTTGTGACCATTCTGAGATAGAACCCAGTGGTGTTTTCGACCAGTCGAACTCTCGTATTCTGGCCCCGAGTTCGCCACCACCGTGAATAATGGCGGCATCTGCCTGCGAAGAAGCACTTCCCAAGTGTTCCACCTTGACCCCTTGCTTAAATGAGTGGATGACGCGACTAGAAAAGCCGCGTGCGGTAGTACTGAAATAAATATTTTAGCAGGAAGGCGTGACCTGCT
>Ga0070741_10006148_pt1 | contig 26041 bp, 24 predicted proteins | sample Coa_R1_4_FD_66440 | JGI IMG/M metagenome (GOLD analysis project Ga0070741, IMG submission 66440) | Surface soil microbial communities from Centralia Pennsylvania, which are recovering from an underground coalmine fire - Coalmine... | ecosystem: Environmental > Terrestrial > Soil > Unclassified ... | reverse complement strand
CCGTCTCGTCGGGGAGATGAAGCGATGAGCGATCGGCCGCTCCGCATCGTCGGCATGCCGGGATCGCCGTACAGCCGGAAGCTGCGCGCGGTCCTCCGCTACCGGCGGATCCCGTACGCCTGGATCCACCAGGGCTCGGTCGAGGCCCGTGGCCTGCCGGTGCCGCGGGTCGCGCTGCTGCCGCAGCTCCTCCTCCCCGGCCCGGAAGGCGCGACCGAAGCCGTCGTGGACTCGACGCCGCTGATTCGCCGCCTCGAGACCATGTCCGCCGGGCGCTCGGTGATCCCGCCGGATCCGGCGGTCGCGTTCCTCGACGCGCTCGTCGAGGACTACGCCGACGAGTGGCTCACGAAGCCGATGTTCCACTATCGCTGGGCGTTCGCGCCGGACGCGGCCCGTGCCGCCGCGATCCTGCCGCGCTGGGCGCGCACGAATCATCCGGAGGAGCAGTCGGTCGCGCTCGGCCAGGTCTTCTCCGAGCGCCAGATCGGCCGCCTCGGCGTCGTCGGGTCGAACGAGACCACGGCGCCCGTCATCGAGGAGAGCTATCGCCGGCTCCTGCGGTTGCTCGATGCGCACCTCACCACGTCGCGCTTCGTCATGGGTGGACGGCCGGGCGCGTCCGACTTCGGTCTCTTCGGCCAGCTGACCCAGCTCGTCGGCGTCGATCCGACACCGGCGGCGATCGCGCTCGCGGTCGCGCCGCGCGTCGTCGCGTGGGTGGACGTGGTGGAGGATCTGTCCGGGATCGAGCCGTCGGACGCCGGGTGGATGTCGCGCGACGTGATCCCGGACACGTTCCGCGCCCTCCTCGGCGAGATCGGTCGCGTCTACGCGCCGTTCCTCCTCGCCAACGCGGACGCGCTTGCGCGCGGCGCGGCCCGCGTCGAGTGCACGATCGACGGCCGCGCGTGGGTGCAGCAACCGTTCCCGTACCAGGGGAAGTGCCTGCGCTGGCTGCGGGAAGCGCACGCGGCGCTCGCGTCCGACGACCGACGCGCCGTCGACGCGCTCCTCCGCGGAACGGGCTGCGAGCGACTGTTCGACGAAAGGACATCGAGATGACGCACCGACGCCGTCCGACGCTCGCCGCGACGTCCGCGCTCCTCGTGCTCGCGACGACCGCCGCAGCGGTCCCGGGCCCCTGGCGACGCACGGAGAGCCGCGCGCCGTGCGCGAGCTTCGACACGTTCCGGCAGCCGTACTTCGGCGACACGCACGTCCACACCGCGTACTCGTCCGACTCGGTGTTCGCCGGCACGCGCGAGAACCCGCGCGGCGCGTATCGCTTCGCGCGCGGCGAGGCGATCGGGCTTCCGCCGTACGATGCGAACGGGATGCCGACGAGAACGGCGCAGCTCCGGCGGCCGCTCGACTTCACCGCGGTGACGGATCACGCCGAGCAGTTCGGCGAGATCCAGATCTGCCTCACGCCGGGGCTCACGGGCTACGACTCGCCGGAGTGTATGTCGGCGCGGAACCAGCTCGTCGCGCCGATCCCCGCGCTGCCGCGCCTCCTGCCGCCGCTCCCCGTCATCATCTTCCTCCTCGGGTACGGCGTCTCCGTCCCGCCCGAACGCTTCTCGTGGTGCGGGCCGGACGCGTCCAACTGTCTCGCCGAAGCGTCGCTCGTCTGGCAGGACACGCAGGCCGCGGCCGAGGAGTTCTACGATCGCACGGACGCCTGCACCTTCACGAGCTTCGTCGCCTACGAGTGGAGCGGCCAGCCGAACGGCAACAACCTCCACCGGAACGTCATCTTCCGGAACGCCGTCGTCCCCGCCCTGCCGACGAGCTACATGGAGCAGCCGACGCCGCAGGGCCTGTGGGCGGCGCTGAAGACCCAGTGCCTCGACGGCCTTCCCGGCTGCGACGTCCTCGCGATCCCGCACAACCCGAACGTGAGCGGCGGCCTGATGTTCGCCCCCGTCAATGCCGACCAGAGCCCGCTCACCGCGACCGACGCGGCGTTCCGCTCCTCGATGGAGCCGATGGTCGAGATGAACCAGCACAAGGGCGACTCCGAATGCCGGCCCGGCGTCGACTCGACCGACGAGGTCTGCGGCTTCGAGAAGCTGAACCGGCTCCAGCTCTTCGCCGCCGTCTCCGATCCGAACCAGGTCTTCCCGCCGCTCAACTACGTCCGGAACGCGCTGAAGGAAGGCCTCGTCCAGGAAGAGCTCCTCGGCGTGAATCCGTTCAAGCTCGGGCTCATCGGCAGCACCGACACGCACAACGCGACCCCCGGTGGCACCGAGGAGCAGGACTTCGGCGCCAACGGGCACCTCGGGCTCCGCGATCATGCGACGCCGGCGTTCATGCTCCAGCGGGTGACGCCGGCGGGCATCGAGGCGACGCCCGGCGGGCTCGCCGTCGTCTGGGCGGAGGAGAATTCCCGCGACGCGATCTTCGCGGCGATGCGTCGCCGCGAGGTCTACGGGACGAGCGGGACGCGACCGATCCTGCGCTTCTTCGCCGGCCGCGAGCCCGACCTCCGCTGCGGCGATCCCGAGTTCGTCGCGCACGCGTACGACGGCGGCGTCCCGATGGGCGGCGACATCGGGCCGGTGCGCCGCGAGAAGAGTCCCCGGTTCGGGGTGCTCGCGTTCCGCGATCCCGGGGCGGCGACCGTCGTCGGGACGCCGCTCCAGCGCGTCCAGATCGTGAAGGGCTGGGTGGACGCCGCCGGCCAGACGCACGAGAAGGTGTTCGACGTCGCCGGGGACGCGGACGACGGCGCGACCGTCGACACGGCGACGTGTGCGCCGTCGGGCGCCGGCTTCGACTCGCTCTGCGCGGTCTGGACCGACCCGGAGTTCGACCGGAGCGAGCGCGCCTTCTACTACGCGCGCGTCCTCGAGAACCCGACCTGCCGATGGAGCACGTATCTCTGCAACGCGCAGGGCATCGATTGCAGCGACCCCGCCGCCGTCCCGACGGCCTACGCGGAGTGCTGCAACCCCGCCGTCCCGAAGACGATCCAGGAGCGCGCCTGGTCGTCGCCGATCTGGTATCACCCCGAGGGCGTCGCGCGCGTGCGCGGCCTCATGCGCTTCAGCGGGCCCCCCAACGAGCAGGGGCTCACGCTTGCGATCGACCTCGGCGCGATGCCGCGATCGCTCGATCCGTCGACGCAGGCCCTCACGATCACGCTCCGCGACGACGACGACATCTACGACGTGACCGTGCCGCCCGGGACGCTGCGGCAGGTCCGACGCGGGCGGTTCGTCTGGAAAGACGTCGCGGGAACGATCGGCGGTATCCGGAGCCTCCGGCTCGTGCGACGTCCGCGCGGCTTCGCGTTCCGCCTGCGCGCGATCCCGCTCGCCCTCGCGGCGGCGGACCGCGTCGATCACTTCATCGAGGTCTCGGTCCGTGCCGGGGATGCGACCGTCACCGCGACGCCGCTCTGGCATTTCGACGGGCAATCGCTGGAGACGAATTGACGCTCCGTCCGACCCGCTGGCTCCGCGCGCCGCTCGTCCACTTCGTCGCGGCCGGGGCGGCGCTCTTCTGGCTCGTCCACGGCGGGGCGGCGCCGACGGCGCCCGTTGTCGTCACGGCGCGGGATGTCGGTCGGCTGCGGGTTGAATACACCCGGGAGACCGGACTCGAGGCGACGACGAGCGACGAGGCGGCGCTCGTCGACAAGGCGATCGAGGAGGAGCTCCTCTTCCGCGAGGCGCTCGCGCGCGGCCTCGATCGCGGCGACCGGAGCGTCCGGAACTGGCTCGTCGAGCAGATGCGGACGCTCGGCGACGACCCGACCGCCGACGCCGATCGCCTCTACACGCACGCGCGGGCGCTCGGCCTCGACCGGAGCGATCTCGTCGTCCGGCGGATCCTCGTCCAGAAGCTGCGTCTCCTCGTCGCCCGGATCGGCGAGCATCCGCCGAGCGAGGCCGAGCTCGAGACGTTCTACGCGGCGCATCGAGCAGACTACCGGGCGCCCGGACGTGTGATCTTCTGGCACGTGTTCGTCGCGTCGTCCGTGCACGGAGCGGCGACGCGATCGGATGCCGAAGCGCGGGTCGCCCATCTCCGCGACGCGCGGATCGCGCCGGAGCGTGCGGCCCGGGACGGCGACACCTTTCCCATTCCGCCACACGTCGTCGGGCTTTCGAGGTCGCAGGTCGAGAAGCTCTTCGGCACGGAGCTCGCGACGACGCTCGATGAGGACGAATTGCACACGTGGATCGGCCCCGTGTCGTCGCCGTACGGCGTGCATCTCGTCTGGATCGAGGCGCGCGAGCCGGGGACGGCGCCGCCGCTGAGCACGATCCGGGCGCGCGTGCTCGAGCGCTGGCAGGACGAGCAGCGGGCGCAGCGGCTCGCCGCGCTGGTCCGCGCCCTCGAGCGGCGCACGCCGCTCCGGGTCGAGTCGGACGCGTGGCGCGAGCGGAGGGCGTCGTGAGCCGTGTAGTGGTGGTCCTCTTGCTCATCGCCGCGACCGCCGGTGCGCACGGGCTCGATCCCGCCTCACTCGCGCTCCGCGAAGTCCGCGCGGGCGTGTACGAGGTCCGATGGCGCGCGTCCGCGCTCCGTCTCCCGGGCGCAAACGTGCAGCCGTCGCTGCCCGCGCGTTGCCGGCGGGTCGGCACGGCCGACGCCGTCGACGAGGGCGATCGCGTGACGCTCCGCTGGACCGTCGATTGCGGTGGCAACGGCCTCCAGGGCGAAGTCCTCGGCGTCGACGATCTCGCCGCCGCGAAGATCAATGCGCTCGTCACCGTCGAGCGTCTCGACGGCGAGAAGATCCAGACCGTGCTCGGCCCGAAGAGTCCGTCGTTCGTCGTGCCGGCGCGGCCGAGCCGGTGGGAAGTCGTCCGGAGCTACGTCCGGCTCGGGACCGAGCACATTCTGAGCGGACCGGATCATCTCCTCTTCGTGTTCGGCCTGCTGCTCCTCGTCTCGGCGTCGCGTCTCCTGCTGCAGACGATCACGGCGTTCACGGTCGGCCACAGCCTCACGCTGTCCGCCGCCGCGCTGCATCTCGCCGACGTCCCCTCGCGGCCGGTCGAAGTGCTGATCGCGCTCAGCGTCCTCCTCCTCGCGGTGGAGCTCGCGCGTGACGGCGAACGTCCGACCCTCCTCCGACGCTTCCCGTGGGCGATGGCGGTCACGTTCGGGCTCCTCCACGGCTTCGGCTTCGCCGGGGCGCTCGCCGAGGCCGGGCTCCCGGCCGGCGACATCCCGCTCGCGCTCGTGTCGTTCAACGGCGGCATCGAGATCGGCCAGCTCCTCTTCGTCGGCGCCGTGCTCACGGCCGGGGCGGTCGTTCGCGGGTGGGTGCCCGTCCGTTCGACGCGGCTCGCCGTCTATGCGATGGGCGTCCTCTCCGCGTTCTGGTGCTTCGAGCGCGTCGCGGTCTGGCTCGGATAGGGAAGGGGGCCCATGCGACGGAACCCGTACCGCGTGCACGGCATGATGCAGTCGTACTTCACCCGGAAGATGACGGGGTACCTCGACTACAAGGGCATTCCATGGCTCTTCCGTCGCTTCCCCGGCGTGAGCCCGGAAGCGGCGGCCGCGGGTTTCCCGGGTGGGGTGCCGACGATCGAGACGCCGTCCGGCGAGTTCATGTGGGACTCGACCGCGATGATCCACCACCTCGAACTCCGCCATCCCGAGCCGTCGGTCCTTCCGGACGATCCGGCGCAGCGGTTCCTCTGCTACGTCCTCGAGGATGCGGCGGACGAGTGGCTCTACCGGCCGGCGGTCGGGACGCGCTGGAACTTCCCCGAGAACGGCGCCGTCGGCGGCTTCGAGCTGGCGCGCGACATCGCCGTCAAGATGCCCGTCCCGTGCGAGCAGGCGTTTGCCGGCGTCGGCGCGCACGTGCGGAGCAGCTGCCCGCCGCTCGGCGTCACCCCGGAGACGATCGGACTCTGGGTCGACGACGTCCTCCGCCCGTGGCTCCGCGTCCTCGGCGCGCATCTCGCGGAGCGCGCGTATCTCTTCGGCGACCGACCGTCGATCGCGGACTTCGGGGTCTTCGGCGGCAATGCCGCGCACTTCACGAACGATCCCCTCTGCCGGCGCTGGGTCGACGAGGACGCGCCGGCCGTCGCGACGCACACGCATCGTCTGCTCGAGCCCGAGGATCAGACGTTCGGCGGGTGGGACGACCCCGGCGCGGCGCCGGCCACGGTGATCGCCGTCCTCGCGGAGCTCGGGAAGCACTACCTGCCGTGGGTGAGCCGTGCGCATCTCGACGGCGTCGCCGACATCGTGTTCGCCGGCGGCACGCGCGTTCCCGTTCAGATGACCGAGTTCCTTCGCGAGGCGCGGGCGACGCTTCTCGCGCGGTACGTCGCGAGCCGGAGCGACCGGCTGGATGCGATCCTCGATCGCGCCGGCATCCTCCGGTTCTTCGCCGAGCACACGGGGCTCGCGGGGCGGATCCCCGATTACACCGATCCGCCGCGTCCGGCGCTCAATCGACCGTTCCCGCCCGCCGACGCGTGACGGCGGCATGAGGCGCGTTCTCTGGATCGCCCCCGCGGTCGTAGTCGTGGCGCTCGCGGCGATCGTGCTCCTGCTGTCCTCGCGACGGGTGCAGGACGCGCTCGTCGGTCGCGTGGTTCGCGAGCGCATCGGACGGAACACGTCCGGTCTCCTCGCGACGGACGCGCTCCGGGTCCTCCTCTGCGGCACGTCGTCGCCGATCCCGTCGCCGCGCCGTGCGGAGGCGTGCACGGCGATCTTCGCCGGCGGTCGTCTGTGGATCGTCGACACGGGACCGGGAAGCTGGCGGACGCTCGCGCTCCGGCGGATCCGCGGCGAGGCGATCGGCGGCATCTTCTACACGCACCTCCACTCGGACCACATCGGCGAGCTCGGCGAGTTCAACCTGCAGACGTGGGCGGCGGGACGTCCCGGGCCGCTGCGCGTCTACGGCCCCGACGGCGTCGTCGAGCTCGTGCACGGCTTCACCGAGGCGTACGCGGCGGACACGCGCTTCCGGATCGCGCATCACGGGCCGGAGCTGCTCCCACCCAATCGCGCGGCGATGGTCGCGACGCCGATCCGCCTCGACGAGGCCGGCGCGACGCGCATCCTCGACGAGGACGGTCTCGTCGTGACGGCGTTCGCGGTCGCGCACGATCCGGTGAAGCCGGCGTTCGGCTATCGGTTCGAGTACGGCGGACGGTCGGTGGTCGTGAGCGGCGACACGCGACCGACGCCGAACCTCGTGGCCCAGGCGCGCGGTGCCGACGTCCTCGTGCACGAGGCGCAGGCGAACGATCTCGTCCACATCATGGAAGAGGCGGCGCGCGAGAGCGGCGAATCGCGCATCGCGAAGATCCTCGGCGACATCCCGACGTACCACACGACGCCGGCCGACGCCGCGCGCGAGGCGGTCGCAGCGGGCGTCCGGCTCCTCGTGCTGAGCCACTTCACGCCGCCGCCGGACAACGCGTTCCTGGTCCGGGTCTTCCGTCGCGACATCACGGAGACGCCCCCGGATGGCGTCGTCTTCGGCGAGGACGGGACGCTCCTCGTCCTGCCGAAGGGGTCGACCGCCGTCGACGTGAGCCGCTTCGATCCGTGAGCGTCAGCGCCGGCGGGTCGCCGACGCCGTGCGCCCGAGGAGCTCGCGGACGCGGTCGCGATCGAGCGGGTCGCGCCCCTCGAGCGCGAGCTCGACGTGCTCGAGGCGATCGTTCCCCCAGAAGAGCGTGTCGCCCACGATGAACGTCGGCACGCCGAAGACGCCGCGCCCGATCGCGTCGTCGGTCGCCCGCCGGAGGGCGTCCTTCGCCGACGGCTTGCTCGCACGGGCGAGCAACGTCCGTCCGTCGAGACCGCGGGCGTCGAGCGCGGCGGCGAGATCGTCGGTCGCGCCGAGGTCCATGCCGTTCACCCATCCCGCCTCCCACAACGCGTCGACGACGTCTGCCTGGCGCTCGCCCGAGACCTCCGGCAGCGCGAGCCGGAGCGCGTGGAGGGGGTTGAACGGGTGGTGTCGCGGAAAGGTGAAGGGGACGCCGTACAACGCGGCAAGCCGGACGCAATCGGTCAGGAGCCAGGCGCGCTTCGCGGGAATCTCGGCGGGGCCGCGCTGTCCCGCGTGGTCCAGGAGCGCGGCGAAGAGCACCGGGCGCAGATCGAGCGCGACGCCGCGACGCGCACAGAGCGCGCGCACGCGGGGCCACGCGAAGTACGAATACGGCGAGAGGAAATCGAAGAAGAACTCGACGGGCCGCGCCGCCACGGCGCGAGCGTACACCAACCGGGTGCGGCGGCGACACCGCGACCACCGGTCTCGCGGGCTTGACGCCGCCCGCGTCCGCGTTAGTGAGTGTGAACATGGCGACGGCGAGCACCGATGCGGCGTTGATCCGTTGTCCCTCGTGCGGGGCACTCAACCGCGTCGACCAAGAGCGAGCGGGTCGCGGGTTCGCGCCGGTCTGCGGCCGATGCAAGACGCGCCTCGGCGCGTCGACGAAGCCCCTGGTCGTGACCGACGCGACGTTCGCCGCCGAGGTGGAGCGTTCGCCGCTGCCGGTGCTGGTCGACATGTGGGCGCCGTGGTGCGGCCCCTGTCGTACGCTGGCGCCCGTGCTCGACGAGGTTGCCGCCGAGATGGCGGGGCGCGCGCGGGTGATGAAGCTCAACATCGACGAGAATCCGGCGACCGCGGCGCGCTTCTCCGTGCGCAGCATCCCGACGCTCGTCGCGTTCCAGGGTGGCCGCGAGGTCGACCGCCTGGTCGGTGTGCAGCCGAAGGCGGAGATCGTCCGCCGGCTCCAGCGACTCGTCGCCTGAGCTTGTACCCGAGCGGGGTCCCGGTGTAGCCGCCGGGCATGTCGCTCGCCGTCGACGTCTTCTGGTCGTTCCGTTCGCCGTACTCGTACCTGGCCACGCCGCGGCTCGTCCGGCTCGCCGCCGAGTACGACGTCGACGTCGCGGTGCGCGTCGTGCTGCCGATCGCCGTTCGCATCCCGGGATTCTTCGAGACGGTGAATCCGCTCTGGCCGCCGTACCTGCTGCGCGACACGATGCGGATCGCGGAGTACGAGGGCATTCCGTACGGCTGGCCACGTCCCGATCCGATCGTCCAGGACTTCGCGACGCGAAAGGTCGCGGCGGAGCAGCCCTACATCCATCGGCTGACGCGGCTCGGCGTCGCGGCGGCGGAGCACGGGCGCGGACTGCCGTTCGTGGCGGAGGTGTCGCGCGTGATCTGGGGCGGCGCCGTCGACGGGTGGCAGGAGGGCTCGCACCTCGCCGAGGCGGCGTCGCGCGCTGGGCTTTCCCTTGCCGAGCTCGATACCGCGATCGCGGCGGAGCCCACGCGGTACGACGCGGTGATCGCCGAGAACCAGCGCGCGCTCGAGGCGGCGGGTCACTGGGGCGTCCCGACGATGGTGTTCGCGGGCGAGCCGTTCTTCGGGCAGGACCGGATCGACCTGCTCGTGTGGCGGCTGAAGCAGCACGGTCTGCGAACGCGGGCCGCCGTCACTCGTCAGTGAAGAGAGCGACGCGCGCCAGCCGCTACCTGCCGCTCGTCGCGGCCGTTGCGGTCGCCGGGATCGCGTACGCCTGGCTCGACCACATCAATCCCGAGTTCGCGGTCACGGACGATGCCATCCGCGATCAGCTGCTCGTGCGCGATTGCGTGGAGCTCGGGCATTGCTATTTCATCGGCGCCCCGACGTCGGTGCCCGGCGTCCACCAAGGCGCCGTCTGGCTCGACCTGCTCACGGCCGTGCGTCTGGCGGGCGGCGATCCGGCCACCGGGCGCACCGTCGTGCTCGCGCTGCTCGCCGTCGCTATCGGCACGCAATTCGTGGTGGTTTGGCGGTGGATCGGAAGCTGGCTCGCGCTTCCCGCCGCGTTCGTGCTGCTCGCGGCCGCGAGCCTCGACACGTATCCCAGCCAGCTGATCAACCCGAGCGGCTCGGCACTCCCCGACGTCTTGAGCGCCGCCGGCCTGCTCGCGTACGGGATTTCGGGGGCCTTGGGTTACCTCGTCGCGTTCGCGTTCGCGCTCGGACTCGCCGTCAACGTGCACGTCGGCGCGGTCAGCCTGCTTCCATCGGCTGCAGTCGTCGTTGTTTTGGCGAGCCGCCGTCCACTGCGCGACGGACTCATCGCCGCGGCGATCTTCCTCGGGACGTGCGTGCTGACCTCGCGCACCGCCTTGCTCGCGAACGTCGAGACCGTCGGAAGCGCCCAATCCGCGGCGCTGCTCGTCGGGGTCACCGTGTCGCTGCTCGCCCTGCGGAGGTTCAGCCCGTGGTTTCTTCGGTGCTCGCGGTACGGACGCGCATGGATCGTCGCTGTGGCGTTGCTCGTTCCGTTCGCGTTCGGGTGCGCGGCGCTCATCGTCTGGAAGAAGCACGCCTTCGGCCTCACGTATCTGCATCCCGTGCTGGCGCCGGCCGCCGCGCTCGTGGCCGCGCTCGTGGCGCTGCCGTTCCACGTCCGCGGGATGCCGCTGCGCTCGGTCCCTTCGATCGCGGCCGCGATCGGCTTTGCGTCGCTCGCCGTGGTCTCCGCGCGCGCGCCGCGCGCGTCGCCGCTAACGGGCTGGCGGTTGGCGGACGCCGCCGCAATCGCCCGGCGTGGCGAAGAACTGGGATGGCGCTACGAGGACCTCGTCCTTCGGTTGCAAGGCCGGGGTTGCCGGGAACTCCTGGTGGCCATGTCCGCCAGCGCTCGGGCGCCATGGGCTATCGAGAGACACGGCGATCGGAGCGTGCGGACGTGGCTGCGCGTCTCGGCGCTCGACTCCGGCCAGGCCGCGCCGCCTACCGATGGGGCGCAGGTCGTTCCGCTCACGTCCGGACGAGCGGCCGTGCTCTCGGAGATCGACTCGTGGTTGCAGCCGGGCGCGCTCGTTGCGTGCCGCCGCGCGCTCGACGCGTCGACGGGGCCGACGTGCGTGGCGGCGGCCACCGGCGGTACGCTGCTCGACGCCGAGCGGTTCACGTTCACGAGCCGCTCGTTCCCCCACGTCCACGACCTCGACGTCCCGCCGCCGTACGTCGCGTCGTACGAGTTCGCGCTCGCGCCGTCGGCAGGCGAGTCCCGCGACTTCGAAGTGGTGGACGACGGTGCTCCGGGATGCCCCTGGCGCGTGACGCGCGTCGAAGGGGTCGACGTCGACGGTGCGCTCCCGGCGCCGCGGGTTCGCCTGCACGCCGAACGCGGCGCCGCCGGGCGGCTGGTCGTGGAGAAGGCGTTTGGGGCGCCGGCGTGTCCGTTAGACGTCGTGGACCGGCGCTATCCGCCGTGCTTGCTCGAGGACGCGACGACCGGACCAGCCGCGGGGGAGCGATGACGCGTTTCGCGATCCTGGCGAGCTTGCTCGTCGCGGCGCACGCGCGGGCACAGACGCCCGTGCTGACCCCGCAGAGCGAGGCGGGATTTCGGCGCCTCATCCGTCTCACGGAGCGCGGCGCGCTGGGCGCCGATGTCGTCGACATGAACGTCGGGATCGAGAAGGAGCACGTCCGGATCGAGCTCGTCATGCGGGATGGCGGTACGCGGGGCCTCGTGCTCTCGCGCCCATCCTCGTCGCCGTCGGTGTCGCGCTATTTCCACATCGAACCGGATGAAGGTGCCACGCAGGACGACGTGGTACGGGTGGGTCGGGCGCTGGACCGCGCGCTGCAAGCCGATCCCTACGTGGCGGGCGACTTCTTCGGCGTGGCGAGCCGTGGCGCGGAGCGCCCGATGGTCGACGAATGGCGAGACGGCGGGTGGCGCGGCGTGCGGGCCGCGCTGCGCGATCGCTTCATGGCGCCGGCGAGTCTGGCGTACACCGTCGCGGTGATCGTCGCGCTGGCGATCGGTGTTGCGGGTAGCGCACTCCTGTTCTGGCTCGGCGCGCCGTGAGCGGCGGCAGCGCAGTCGCGAATCGCGATGCGTTGCCCCGCGAGAGGCGGCGATCCCGTTCTGACGATGCGCTACGGCGACTCGAAGTTGCCGACGACGGCGTTGCCGCCGGCGGAGCCAGCCGCCCATCCGCCGAAGGCCGGCTGAGTGAGAGCGTCCCCGCCGCTGACGGACGATTGGGTCCCGCTTGCCGTGTTGCCGAAGCCTCCGGTGACGGAAGCGTTGGGAGCGCTGACGGTGTTCTTTCTGCCGGCGACAAGCCCCCCGTATGAGCTGTACGCGTTTGATTGGCCGATGACGAGATTGTGGGAGCCCGATTTCGCAACGGGCGTGCAAGTGCCCCCGACCGGGCAGTCAGCGTTGGTATTGCAGGGGTTCGGATTGATGAAACTGCCAGTACAGAATCCCGACTCGTTGTAGCCGACGATGAGATTGCCTTTGCCGTTGACGGCGCCGCTCGTCGCTCCCGACCCCGAGACGACCTGCACGTTGATACCGCTGAACTGCAGCGTCGTGCCGTCGAAGGAGCCGAGTTGAATCTCTTTCGCCTTGCACGTCCCCGTCGCGCGCATTTTGAGGGAGCCGTTCAGCTTGTTGCTGATGCAGATCGCACCCGTGATGGCGTGCGCCGGCGACGGCAGGCAGGTCAGCAACAGCAGCGGAAGCGGCAGCGAACGCCAGACGTTCGTTCCGCGTACGGGAGAGAGGGGGACGTTCATAGTTTCCTCCGGAACCGGCCGAAGAGTGACGCCCCCATCGGAACACCGTGTCCCGATCCGTCGCCCTGTTTCGTGGGACGGTGCCACAGCGAGGCGGAGCGCGTCAACGTGAAATACGACGGATGGCGCGCGCGATGCGGGGCGGAAGCGACGCGGAATCGACGTCGCGGTTCCCGTCTTGGGCTCCGCAGTCGGCGGTACGTCGGCGCGTGCCTACGCCCGGGTCATCGGGTTCGTTTCTCGCAGGTGAAGCAGTATCGTCTGCGACGGCGCGCCGCGGCCCGTCAGTGAAGATAGCGATCGCCGTGCAGACGCAGCAGGGGGCGTCGGCCGGCGCGGACGCCGAGCTCCCACGTGATGCCCGCGGGCGCCTCGCCGCTGGCGCGGACGATGCCGCCGTGGATGCCCCGGAGATGGTGCCAGGCGCAGATCGTGATCCGGTTGTCGCGGCCGTTGTCGCCGCCGCGCGAGCGGAACACGATGTGGTGGTCGTGGAGCTGCTTCCGCGACGAGCACGTGGGGACGGCGCAGCGCCAGCCGTCGCGGGCGAAGATGGGATCGCGGTGGCGCGGCTGTGACGTCCATTCCGCCTTCACGTGCTCGAGAAGGTGCTCGAAGCCGCGCCAGAGCGCCTCGGGCGGCCCGGTGAACGCGAGCACCGCGGCTCGAAAGACCGCGACGACCGACGCCGGCGCGGAAAAGGCGACCTCGCCGTCCGGGAAATCGAAATCGGGCCCCGCACACATTTGCCGCTCGACGTCGAGTGCCGCGCCCGGCGGCGGAGGTGCTACGGCGTCGCACGGGATGCGGCTCGCGAGCGCCCATTCGATCTCGTCGCTCAGCCGCCGCATCGTCACCTCCTGCGCCCGCTCGACCCAGGCAGCCGCCGTCTTCTCGGACGCGACGGGCAGAACGGTGAGCGCACGCAGCCAGGACACCGTGCCCGCGCGATAGGCTTCGCCGAGCGCGGGTGCCCTCCAGCTCTGGCGCTCGAGCGCGACGAGCGCACGCGCCTTGCGCTCCGAAAGGCCGAGCCGCTCGTGGACGTAGCGGGCAGCGGAGCGGAAGCCCATCAGCAAATAGAGTCGGCGATCGAAGACGATCCGGAGGAGGCGGCCGATCTGCCAGTCGCTCCGCTGCATCGCGAGGACGACCTTCCGCAGGCGCGCGTCGAGCGCGATCGGATCGGCATCGTCGGTGTCGGCGAGGGCGGCGATGTCGTCGGGAATCGCCTCGGCGACGGCGCTCCAGTCGAGGTCGGGCGCGGGCTCGTCTGCGAACGACTCGGACGGACGCGCGCCGTCGGGCCATGTCGCGGGCGTCGCGGGCCGGGCGGACAGGCCCTCGGCGGCGATCGCTTCGGCGGCCGCGCCGTCGGAGAGCGGCGCGCCGGCCATGCGCCGCGCCAGCTCGACGACCTCGCGCCAGAGCCGCATCGTGCGGCGCGGGCAGCGGATGCGCATGCGGACGTGCGGCTCGTCATCCCCGTCCTCGTCGTCGGGACGGTGCTGGTCGCGGATGAGGCTTTCGAGGGTGCGGACCGTCTGGCCGCGGGCGGCCTCGAGCCAGCGGGCTTCCGTTTCGGGCGTCGCGACGCGGGCCAGCAGGCGGACGTGCGCCCAGGTGAGCGCGCCCGCCTCGAAGGCACTGGTCGCTGCGGGGAGCGTCGCGAGGCGCGTCGCGACCGCGGCGGCGCTTTCCAGAGTTCGTGCCGAGAGTCCCAGGCGCTCGCGCGCGTAGTCGTCGACCCGGGCGAAGCCGAGAGCGTTGTGGGCGCGGCCCGAGAGGAATGCGTGGGCGATCCGTCCGAGCACGAGCCGGCAACGCGCGTCCTGGGAGGCGAGCCGGCGGAGATAGCCATCGATCAGCAGCGCGGCGTCGTGGCCGCGGAAGCCGCGCGAGTACGCTTCGGGAGGGACGAGGTGCTCGGCTGGGACGAGAGTGGCACTCACGGTGGGCGAACATTAGACGAAAACGCGTGCGGTGTCAAGCGTCGTGCTTTCTAACTGGGAGGATGACGCGGGCGAACGGCGACGTGCAGTCCTCCCCGGGGCCGGCGGCGTGTTGGGCGGGACCGACGGCGGGCGTGCATCCTTGGGAGTAGTCTCGAACCTCAATATCCGCGGCGCGGTCTCAGGGCGGCGAGATGTTTGAGAGGATTCGACGAGGATGTGGCCCCATCCTCAAATCCTTCTCCGAAAGCGCGCAACCGAGGTTCGCTCGAACGTGTGGCGTTGCGACGATCGCGCAACCACTGTCTGGGACGTCGCGGAAGTGCGGACGTGGTGCGTGCGGTTAGTACACCGAGTCGCTCGGGCTCGTGTGCACGACCGACGTTCCGTCGAACATCACGGTAGCACTGCAATTCGTTACCGGGTCGGACGCGTAGAACGTGGACGTGACCGGCGTCCCGTTGAGATCACCGTACGGCGCGTTGAACGTGGCGTGTATCTGCGGGTACTGGTTTCATTAGCCGAGGTCCACACCGAACCACTCAGTGAAGCTCGGGACGGTATGATTGTTCTGATCGTCGAGCGTCCAGTCATAGCCGGCGGGAACCTGGATCGCCCCGATCTTGGTGCAGACGACGGCCGCTTGATCGCGCAGACGAACCCGTCCCACCAGGACCACGTCGTCGCTCGCGACACCCGGAATTCGTACATATCCCCATTCTTGAACGCATAAGGACACCAGGCGTGGTGAGCCGTTCTCCTCGAACGGGCCCGCAGTGCAGCCCGTTCCCGCGACGGCATTCACCGCTCCCCAAATCGAAAACAGCGCCGTCTTGACGCCCGTGCCGCTGCGAAGAATGCCGATGTATCCGCCGGCGTGACCTTGCCCGGCGTCATGCGTGGCGAATTCCGTCGCGAAGAACCACTCGCCCTGGTTGTTCATGCGCGGAATGATCGGTTGTGCCAGTGTCGTGACCGCGGAGGTCAGCTGCCACGTCGAATAGGTCGACGAGGGCCGCAGCGCATAGGCCGACGTCGCGGACGCGAGGAGCGCACAGACCGCGAATCCGTACTTCATGGAACCCTCCCTGGCCGGCGCAATCGCGCTCGCGCGGGTTTCGAACCGCATTGCCCGAGGGGTCTGGCTAGCGCGTTGCCTATCTTGCATTTGATCGTTGCACGAGATGCCAATGGGGTTTGGACGACGAACGCGAAAAATGTTGCTCCGGGCGAGAGCGGGCTTCCGGTTCCGGGAGAGCTTCGCACCGACGAGAAGACGAGCTACGCTTCGTCGGTGCGCCGGACCCTCATCGTCCTCTTTCTCGCCTCTATCGCGCATGCGGACGACTGGCGGCGGGTGGTGGATCGGGACGGCATCGTCGTCGAGAGCCGGTCCGTCGACGGCTCCGCAATTCAGGAGGTCCGCGTGACCGCCCATTCTCCGCTGCCGCCCGCGGCGATCATGAGCACGCTCTGGAAACCGAAGGAGTACGTCGAGTTCATCCCATATCTCAAAAGGCTCGAGGTGCTGCGCGACGATGGGGACTCGAGGCTCGTCTACGAGCAGATCCGGGTTCCCGTCGTGAAGGACCGAGACGTCACGGTGCGTGTCACCCGTGCGTTCTCTCCCGAAACCGGCTGGGAGATGCACAGCGTCGCCGTCCCGACCGAAGGACCGCCCGAAAGCAGCGACTACGTGCGCGTCCGTATGATGGAGGCTCGATGGCGGCTCGTGCCCGACGACACGGGGACGGCGGTCGCGTACAGCGTCCGGACCGATGCGGGCCCGTGGGTCCCTGCGTGGGTCGTGAACCGGGCGCAGAGAGACATTACGGCGAAGCTCGTTCGCGCGATGCTCGACCGGGCGCAAGAGAGTTACGGAAAAGGCGGGTAGCTTCGCGTTCGTCGCCGCGGTCAGCCCACTTGCGCCGAGTCCCTAACCGAGCACCTGTAAACGGGGCTCCTCGATGGAGCCCGCGCCGATCCCGCTCCGTTTCGATTCCTGCCCCATTGACGTCTCTCGAGTACCGCGCATAGGTGAGCGGCGTCGTCGTACGAAGAAAGAGGTACTAGATGAACCACTGGTTGTCGACCGCGTTCGTCCTCGTCACCGTAACTTCATCTCCGGCGCGTGACCATGCTGCGTGTGATGTGGCGGGCGCCGATGCTGTCCCCGTCGCCGCCGCACGGTCAGCCGTTGTGGCGGCGTGCGACTGCAACGGGACAGCCAGTCATCGGGCGTATGTCCAATGCGCCGCGGGCATGACGCGGCTCCGCGTCGACGCCGGTCAGCTGAGCCGGGTCTGCGCGGACATGGTCCAGCGGTGCGCGGCCAGAAGCGTCTGCGGCAGGGCCGACGCCGTGACGTGCTGCCGGACCAACTCCCGAGGGCGCACGCGCTGCACGATCAAACACGATGCGGCCAGGTGCGCGGCGCCCCGTAAGGGGGCCGCGTGTATGGGGCACACCGCGAGCTGCTGCGATGCCTGTACGGACTCCGGCTGCACGACCCCCGGACACCAGATCAAGACGGTGTTCATCATCATGCTGGAGAATCACGACTGGTCCTCCATCAAGGGAAGCTCCAGCGCGCCGTACATCAACGGCACGCTGCTGCCGGCCTTTGCTCACGCGGAGAACTACCGCACGGGCGGACAGTATCCGAGCCTGCCGAACTACATCACGCTCGAAGCCGGCGACGACATGGGGCTCGCCAAGACGAGCCCGTTGCCGACCGACTATCGAATCGACACGAAGGACCACCTGACGACGTACTTGCAGAGGCGGAGCATCCCCTGGAAGTCCTACTCGGAGAATCTGCCCGGCAATGGCGCCTCGTGCGTGCTCGTCGACGGCACCTTGTACTCCGTCGATCACAATGCGTTTTCGTACTTCAACGACGTGACGGGGAATCCGCCGAGCGCGAGCAACGCCTACTGCATTGCGCACGTGCGCCCCTACTCCGAATTTGCTGGAGATCTCCAGAACGATCGGGTGGGCCGGTACAACTTCATCATTCCGAACGACGTCGATCAGGGCGAGAAAACTGCTTCCGCCGGCAGCAGCAAGGTGAAGCAGTGCGATGCCTGGCTCGCGAATGAGGTGCCGCGCATCCAGGCGTCCAGGGCGTATCAGGACGGCGGGGCGATCTTCATCGTGTGGGACGAGGGCGCGACGCACGGAATCGACAACCCGATCGGGTTGATCGTGGTGTCCCCACTCGCGAAGCGTGGCTACTCGAACACGCTGCCGTACTCACACGCGTCGACGCTCCGCAGTGTACAGGAGATCTTCGGGTTGACGCCGCTCCTCCGGAAGGCGGCGACGGCGACGGACCTGAGCGATCTCTTCACCACCTTCCCCTGAGAAGCGGGCGCCCACGCGGGTCGACTTCCGGACCCGGCGCGCGAGGCAGGCGAGGGGCTTTCTAGAAGCGCTGGCTACCTTTGCGCCCAGCGTCCCGCGAGCGCCGCCATTCTCGGCAGCGTACCCGACGCGGCGCAAGGTGAGCATGACGCCGCCCGCTTCATGCAGCTGTCATAGAGACTGCGCTAACAGCTAGGCCCTCGGAATGCGGGATTCTCATGGGCCATCGTGGGGATACTCCAACGAAGGCCCGAGCGGACGCAACACCAAGCGACATTTGCCATCGCGTGCATCCTCCAAAAGGGCTCGAGCAATGCGGCTCACGTGGGAAGCTCGCGAGGGCGCTGAGAAGTCGAACGAGTCTCGCATTCGTGTTCATCTGTGCGAGCTCGTCGCTTGCCGCGCGCGCCGAATCGACGTCTTCCGACAGTCCCTGGGAGCTTTCCGTGGGAGGTCAGGTGGGAGTGCCTAGAGGTTACGTCCAGGTACGCGAGAATGACATTCGGGGGACCCGCCTCCAACTGCACCGCGACCTTGGAATCGATGCGTCGGAATCGCTAACCGTCGGTGCGGCATACCACCTGACACCTCTCGACGCGCTACGACTGACGGCTGACACGGTCTTTCTTTACGGCAGCCGCCGACTGCCTGCTGATGTCGAGTTCAATGGCACCACGCTCCAGGGCGGCACGACCGTTGACACTCGCCCCGAGTTCTTCCGCCTCACGGCCTTTTATGAGCGACATCTAGTCGACCTCGGAGGTGGCGGCTATTTGGCGGGGCATGTAGGCGTCACGTTCGTCTTCCTTACCTTCAAACTCCACGGGACCGTCTCGTCGCGAACGAAGAGCGCCGACATGGGTGAGGACTTCGTCACCCAAGAGTTACCGGTTCCTCTCCTCGGATTGCGAATCGACAGGCCACTTCTCGAGCGTCTCAGCCTCGTGGGCTCACTGACGGGTGGGTATCTGCCGCGCGTCGACAGTCTTCGATACGAGGGCGGGGAGGTGAAGCTCACCCAGACCCACGCCGACGCATCGGCAGGGCTGCGCTATCGCCTGACGCCTGGCATCGACGTCGAAGCGGGCTACCGCTTCACCTACTTCGTGCAGCACGAGGTCAGTCGGGAGGATGGCAACAGTATTCACCTTTGGGACAATAGCCTCTCGGCCGTTCTCACGTACAGATTTTGACACCCCGCGATAGACGGGAGGCATTGGTCGGCTGTCTCCGCCGGCGCGAATCGCCCCGCCCGACGCTAAACCCGCCCGCGCGTGCCGCTCTGAACACATGCGGTGGTTCCCCTCTTGGACGGGGGGGTGCTGATCCGGCTCGAGGCCGGCGCGTGACGCCTCGGCTGCTGTCCGTTCTCCTTCTCACCCTCCCGCTCTTTGCATGGAGGATCGACCGGCCCGGCTTCTCGGACACGGAGGGCATGTTCGCGGAGCCGGCCCGCGAGATGGTGCGGACGGGCGATTGGGTCACACCACGGATGAACGGCGAACCATTCCTCACGAAGCCCCCGCTCATGTACTGGCTTCCGGCCGCGTTGTTCACCGTTGCAGGACCGACCGAGTACGCACGCCTCTGGCCGGCACTCGCCGCGGCCGCAACCGTCGCCACTACGGGCGCGCTCGGGACCGAACTCTTCGGCGAGGCAGCAGGTGTCACGGCCGCCGTGGTCCTCGCGACGAGTCTCGGCTTCCTCGTGGAGGCGCGGCTCCTGCGGGCAGACATGCTCCTCGTCTTCGCGGTCACCCTGTCACTCTACTGCTACGTCCGTGTCCGGCGAGGGAGCGGCGTCGGGATCGCGATCGCGTTCTGGGCCACTATCGGGATGGGTCTACTCGACAAGGGTTTTCTCGCCTTGCTCCTGCCCGTCGGCGTGATCGCCGTGGCCGAGATCGTTACCGGCGATCTCCGTGCTCGGACTCTCGTTTCCCGCCTACGCGCGCTCCATGCACCGCTCGGGCTCGCCCTCATGATCGCCATCGTCCTCCCCTGGTACTGGGTAACGATCGTTCGGAATCCGGGCTTCTTGTGGGATTCGATCGTGAACCAACAGATACTGCGGTTCGTCAACGCGGAATTGCCTCGTGACTTCATCCCGGACTCGCTGGGGTTTTTCTGGGCGATGTTCTTCGTGCGGACGCTTCCCTGGAGCCTGCTGCTGCCCGCTGCCTTGCTCCACGGCTCGCGTGCGGTGAATGAGCAACCGGCGCTACGACTGACGATCGTGTGGGTTGCCGTTGTGCTCGGCCTCTTCTCGCTCGCGCCCTCTCGGCTGGAACACTATTCGCTGCCCGCGTTGCCGGCTGTTGCACTCATCGTCGGCGTATTTCTGGCGGATGCGGCCGCTGGACGAGCGCTCGTGAGCCGCGCATGGTCCGTAGCCCCATTGGCCGCCGGAGTGCTCCTCGCGCTCGGGTGCGCATCGCAGGATCCGAGCACGCTGATGGCCAAGTTCGCACCAACGCTCGCGAGATACGGCCTCTCACCGCTCTTGCGCGCGACGGTGTGGACGGTTGCCGTGGGGTTCGGGACACTCGCCGTGTTGCTAGCCGCGAGCCGCACGCGGGCAGCGGTGCTCGTCGGAGGGTTGTCCGCTATCGCGCTCTTCGGCTTCATCCAGGTTGCGCACGAGCGGGTCGAGCCGTTGTTCTCGTGGCGCCCCTTCGCGCGCACGATTCGGAAGAGCATGCTCGCTGAGACGCCCGTCTTCTTCCGCGCCTCGGACGAGTATCAGCTGTGCGGCGGCCTGGATTACTACCTGGGACATTACGTCTCGCTGCTTTCTCCGGTCAACTGGGTGCCACCCACCTATCTCGCCGGCCGTACCGACCGGCTCTTCACAGCACCAGCGGGCTTCGATCGGGCGTGGCGCCATGGCCCTGCAGCGCTGGTATCTGACGACGTCGCGTTTGGCCAAGAGGCGGAGATCGCTCCCGCTCCGTACACCGTCGTGGTGCGCCGGGGCACGCGGGTCCTACTCGGCTCGGGCTTCCCCGGAAGGGGGTAGCGTCCCGTGGCGAGTCGCAATTCCGGCCAATGCGGCCCGGAGCTTGTCTGACCACGTGCAAGTCGTCTGCTTCTAATCTTTCGGTCGCCGCCGAGTGCGCCGAAGATCTCCTGCGCGACGAAGTCGCCCCGGAATGGGGGCATCGGCAACCGTTCCGACGGCGATCCACGTCGCCACTGCCGCGATCACGCGGAACCTTCGAAACGTCCTCATCGGACCGTCCTCGTCCTCGACGTTCCGCCGGCCATCGGCGGACGGCGCTGGATCGCGTCATGACCGATTCGGCGTCGATACGTAGAACCGTCGTCGCTTCAGCTTGCCGTCGTGATCGGGATCGTTTCGAGCTTGTCTTCGGCCGCGGTATGGCGGGGTGAGCACCTTCGGGCTCACGTTCTACGAGCCGGAGACAGCGCCAGCGAGCGACGATGATCTGCGCGAAGAGCCCAAATTCCCACCAGTGCTTTGCCCCCGAAAACTCGGCGCTTAGAACTCCGGCGAGCGTCGGAACGTGCGGCTGGCTCATGCAGCTAGCTAACTAGCCCGAACGGCGCAAGCGAGCGGTCTATGGAGGAAGGGAACGGGGTGGGGGGGCTCCCGCCGGCGTGCGCGGGCTCGCCGTCCGTGGTGCAGAGCCCCAGGCGAGCGTAACGGGGAGGGCTCACATGTCGGCCCAGCGCGAGCAGAAGGTTTGACGGAAGAAGGAGGGGTTGCGATGCCGGTAGGCCGACTGCTTGTGGTCATATGCATCACATTCGGCGCTCCCTATGTGTGTCGTGCGACCGACTATGCTGCGTTACCCATCAGCGCGTCTCTCAACAACTTCTTCGACTTTAGTGGGACGCTGGACGGAGTTTCCTGGAGCTGCAATGTGGGAGGTTCCAACCTACCCGCGGTAGCAAGCCCATCGCCGCCGCCCGCCATTTTTCGACTTGACGGCTACAACTCTTCGGCTCCGGACGTGGCGCACCGACGCGCCAGTTGCGATGGAGGGCTCATGCCAACTCCCGGGAATAGGGGCTGGTTCGTTGCCGGTGCGATTTGCCGTAAGCAACTACAGTGCGCGCATTTCAGACGGGTTCCATCCATATCGTCTGTGGGGGTCGTTCGATCCGGGAAACTTAGTCATGTCTGCGGTAGTCAAATGCCCAGAGTCGTACCATTGGGAATGTTCGACAGCGGACGGCCTATTGGCGTCAGGCGATGTAGTTCATGACATCGTACGGCAAGGGAGCTTGGGCGGACCTGTACCGCGTCGATATTCACGCCGAGTTCGCACCAGTTTGAATATCTCGATGTCACAGATCCGACAACGGCGATCAACTATGACCATGCAACGCACGGCGTCCTAATTGCTGGACATAGTTTGAATATCACGATCGTATGGACGGCCATCCAAGCTCGGGCAGAATTGAAAACGCCTGTCTGCGGCGATGGATACCTCGACCCCGGCGAAGAGTGTGACGACGGTCAGGGCAATGGAACAACGGCTGATTGCTGCTCCACGGCGTGTACGTACTTCTTCGCCGGGAAGCCCTGTGCCGAGGATGATGAGCCGTGCACGGTCGACGAATGTAACGGCGTAGGCCTCTGTGTGCATGACGAGCCAACGCCGAAGGCGCTCGGCGATGGCGTGAGAGGATGCACCCCGCCAGCTTCGGCGACGCGGAAATGTGCGAACACGATCGCGAAACAACTCGCGAAGCTGGGCAGCTGCATCGCGCGGTGCCATATCCGGGCGGTAACTGCGGCCGCGAATGGGCGGGCCTTCCCAGAAGGGGAGTGTGAGGCTGGGGTCGGAACATTCCCAGTGCCCTGTCTCGCGAAATTCAGGAAGCACAGCGGGTTGCTCACCTCAAGGGGCTCGTGCCCGTTGTGCCTTGGGACCGAGGCGCAGGCGCGTCTCGCGGACGAGCTGCGGTCCCTGGTCGAGAGCAGCGCCCATCAAATCTACTGTGACGGCACATCGTCGTGGGGCGATGGCGACGATGGCCTCGTACCGCGGGAGCGGGAGGCCATGACCTGCGAGAACGGCGTCCAGGTGAACATTGCGACGCTGGCAACCGCGGTGCTCGGCTGTCATCGGGCACTCGCGGATGCGCGATTCGTTGGGCAAGCGTTTGACGCGAGCGGATGTGAGGACAACGCGTTGAGCAAATTTGAAACGGCGAATGCTTCGATATCGGGATGTCCGTCCTGCGTCGTATCCGCGCTCCCGTCCCTGGGAAGTGGCGTTACCGCATCGCTGGACGCGGCGAGCGCGGCGAACTACTGCACCTCAGTCACCCCAGCATTTCTAGAGTAACTGGATTGAGGTTTCGAACGAAAGGGAGTAGCACAGGTAGGCCAGGTAGGCCGGGGCGGCGGGCCGTACGGCGCATTGCGAGGCGCCTACTATCGGCGCCGTGCAGGGTAGCGGCGTCTAGGGCCTGGCGCGGCACGAGCGTTACGGCGTCACGTTCGTCGCCGCCACCGTTCACGCCGCGACGACTTCTCCTCCGCCACCGGCATGCTGTCGACGAACGCGTGCATCAGCATCATGCGGTCGCCAAGCGCGGAGCGCCCCGAAAGTGCGAGGAGGGGGATTTGAACCCCCACGGGTTTTACCCCACTAGCCCCTCAAACTAGCGCGTCTGCCAATTCCGCCATCCTCGCACAGGATGGAGCGTTGCGGGCGGGCGCTCTTCGTAACATCCCCCCCGCAGGCTGTCGAGGGTTCTACTGCGCGGGCGCCGGCTCGCCCGGCGCTTCGCCGCCCGCCGGCGCCTCACCACCCGCCGGCGGCACCTCCGCCGGCGCGTTCGCCTCCGCCGCCGGCGCGTTCTCCGGCGCCGCCTCGGGCGCTGCCGCCGTCGGTGCCGGCGCCGCCGCCGGCGCGGCGGGCAGCCGCTGGATCAGGTTCGACACCGGCGACCGACTCGCGCCCCACGTGAGGATCAGCGACGTCACCATGAACAGGATCGCTGTCGCCGTCGTGAGCTTCGTCAGGAAGTTCCCCGCGCCGCTCGACCCGAAGAGTGTCTGGCTCCCGCCGCCGAAGACGGCGCCCATGTCGGCACCCTTCCCGGTCTGGAGGAGGACGACGACGATCAGGAAGATGCACGCGATCACGTGGATCGCGGGGACGACGTACTGGACGAGGACGCCAACCATGACGGGCCCTTTTACTGGTATTGCACGATCCGGGCAAAGCCCTCGGCGTCGAGACTCGCACCGCCGACGAGCGCGCCGTCGATGTCGGGCTCGGCCATGAGGGTATCGATGTTGTCGGGCTTCACGCTGCCGCCGTAGAGGATCCGCACCCGGTCCGCGGTCGTCTGCGAGCCGAGGCCGATCAGCTGCCGCCGGATCGCGTGGTGGACCTCCTGCGCTTGACCCGGCGTCGCCGTCCGACCCGTCCCGATCGCCCACACCGGCTCGTACGCGATCACGCAGCCCGCCATCTGATCGGAGCGCACGCCCGCGAAGGCGTCCTCGATCTGTCGGTCGATGATCGCCGCCGTCGCCTCGGCCTCGCGCTCGGCAAGCGTCTCGCCGACGCAGACGATCGGCACGAGCCCGCCGGCGAGCGCGGCGTGCAGCCGCCGGTTCACCGTCTCGTTCGTTTCGCCGAAATACTGGCGGCGCTCGGAGTGGCCGATGATGACGTGCGTGCAGCCCGCCTCGTGCAGCATCCGGACGGAGATCTCCCCGGTGTACGCGCCCTTGGGTTCCCAGTGGACGTTCTGCCCGGCGAGGATGATGTCGGTGCCCGCGATCGCCTCCCGCACCGGCTCGAGCGCGGTGAAGGGCGGCGCGATCGCGACCTCGCGGCCCCGGACGTGGCCGACGCTCTTCGCGAGCGCGCCCGCGAGCGCGACCGCCTCCTTGCGCGTCCCGTGCATCTTCCAGTTCCCGGTGAGCAACGGCGTCCGACTCATCGCGAAGCCTCCTCGAGCGCGTGAATTCCGGGGAGCTCCCGGCCCTCCAGGAACTCCAGCGACGCGCCGCCGCCCGTCGACACGTGCGTCACCTGGTCGAGCTTGCCGCTCTTCCGGAGCGCCGCCACCGAGTCGCCGCCGCCGACGACCGTCGTCCCCGAGCACGCCGCGATCGCGTCCGCGATCGCCATCGTCCCGCGGCTGAACGCGTCGATCTCGAAGATGCCCATCGGCCCGTTCCAGAGGACCGTCTTCGCGGCGCGGATCTGACGAGAGAACGCGTCGATCGTCGCCGGGCCGATGTCGACGCCGAGCAGCGTGTCGGGGAACCGATCGGCGGAGACGACCTCCGTCCGCGCGCCGGCCTCCGGGCGATCGGCGGCAAGATGATCCACGGGCAGGAGCACCGACACGCCCGACGTCGCCGCGCGCGCCAGGCTCGCCGCCGCCGTGTCGAGCTTGTCGTCCTCGACGCGCGAGCGGCCGACGGGCTTCCCCTGTGTCTTCAGGAACGTGTACGCCATCGCGCCGCCGATGCAGAACGTCTGCACGCGGCCGAGCAGGTTCTCGAGCACGCCGATCTTGTCCGACACCTTGGCGCCGCCGAGGACGGTGACGAACGGCTTCTCCGGCGCCCGCAGCAGCCGCGAGAGGAACTCGACCTCGCGGCGAAGGAGGAAGCCGGCCGCTTTCTCGCGCACGTAGCGCGTCATGCCGACGGTCGACGCGTGGGCACGGTGCGCCGCCCCGAACGCGTCGTTCACGTAGACGTCGGCCAGGCGCGCGAGCTGCCGCGAGAAGCCGTCGTCGTTCTTCTCTTCCTCGAGATGGAAGCGGAGGTTCTCGAGGAGGACGACCTGCCCGGGTCGCATCGCCTCGACGAGCCGCTCGGTCGCGTCGCCGACGCAATCGGGCGCGAGCTCGACCGGGACGCCGAGCGCCTTCGCGAGGAAGTCTGCAACGGGACGAAGCGATAGCTCGGGACGCGGCGCGCCCTTCGGACGGCCGAGGTGCGAAGCGAGCACGACCCGCCCGCCGTCCTTCAATAACCACCGGATCGTCGGGAGCGTCGCCTCGATCCGCGTCGCATCCGTGATCCGCCCCGACTCGAGCGGGACGTTCAGGTCGGCGCGGACGAAGACCCGCTTGCCCCGGACGTCGAGCTCGTCGACCGACCGCACGACGTCCGACTAACGGATGCTCCGGCCGACGAGCACG
>Ga0070741_10006147_pt1 | contig 26043 bp, 32 predicted proteins | sample Coa_R1_4_FD_66440 | JGI IMG/M metagenome (GOLD analysis project Ga0070741, IMG submission 66440) | Surface soil microbial communities from Centralia Pennsylvania, which are recovering from an underground coalmine fire - Coalmine... | ecosystem: Environmental > Terrestrial > Soil > Unclassified ... | reverse complement strand
TAGGCAGACGCGCCAGCTTGAGGGGCTGGTGCCCGCAAGGGCGTGGGGGTTCAAGTCCCCCCTCCGACACGTTCCAGGTCCACGGGCGTGATTGATGCGCTGACGTGGATGAATTCGGCTCCGTCGGTGCGCCGATAGGTCATGTCGAGACCCAGCGCTTGATAGAGATCCGCTCGTACGGCCATGTCGGCAGCCCTCAAAAGTTCGGGAACCGTTCGCACTGCTTCGAGCACCTCAAGGACTTCACCGAGCGTGAGCGGTGATGGCTGGGCTGGCTCGCCATCGAGCACGGCCTGGGCGCGGGCTATCTCAGCCTGCGCGACGCGCGTCCGGTCGGCCACGAGGGCGGGATCCATGCCAGCTTCCAACCCGGCGACGTATCGGTTGATCTTTCGATGGGCCTCGGCCATGGCGCGGTGAGCCGCGTCCAGCTCCGGAAGGCGGCAGGCATTCGTCCTGTCCGCTTCCACGATTTGAGCGGCGACTTCATCGATGCGGTCAGCGGCGAGGAGGCCTGTCAGCCACTGATCGAGCACTGGCAGGATGCGGTCCTCACGTACCGCGAGGCTCTTGGGATGTCCCTCCGGCGGCACCGCGTAATCGGTCAGCGTCAGTCGGCATCGATAGAACGCAAGGCCGCGACTGTGGTTGCCTTGCATCCGCCGACCACAGTGTTCGCAGCGGAGGATGCCGACAAGTGCGTAGCGACCGAAGGCGGACCGCCTTGGTCCGCTCGATTCGCCCCGACTGCTCGTCGCTCGACGACCGCCGCCCTGCATGGTGAGCTGAGCGCGTTCCCATAGCTCCTCGGTCACAAGCGCGGGGTGAGTGGCTGTCTCGGCGATGACCCACGCCTCCCGCGGTTGCCATGCCATGGTGGTCCCGTGCCCGAGCGCAGGGTGATCGGGGTCGAGCAATCGTTCTTGTCGCTTCTGGCGACCGTACACATGACGCCCGATGTATCGGGGATTCGAGAGGATCGCCCGCACCGCGCTTCCGGCCCACGCGTGACCGGGCCGATGGGGGTTACGAGCCGGGTCGGCTGCGCTCGGAGACGGCACCCCCTCGGCGGTGAGGATCGCGGCGATCGTCTTGTATCCGTGTCCGCCGTTGACGTACAGCTCGAAGATCCGCCGAACGGTCGGAGCGTTATCGGCATCTTCCTCGAGCTGGTGCAGTCTCTGTCCCGACGCGGCCTTCTCAGGATTCGGGTGGGGCCCGGCATCGGCGAAGCGGTACCCGAACGGGGGCCGGCCGCCGAGCCATCTTCCGGCGGAAGCATGCGCGGCCATCGCAGCTCTGACCCGATGCCGTATCCGGTTCCGCTCGGCCTTGGCCAAGCCGCCGAAGAGGCTCATCAACAAGTCGTGCGCTTCGGACTCCGGGTCGACTCGTCCGCCGACTTCCGGAACCCAAAGGCTGACGCCGTAATGGACGAGGACTGGGAACACAAGGCCGAACTGGTTCCCCGCGAACGCTCGTTGTGGCTCGGCGATGACGAGATCACTCCACACTCGATCCTTCGAGCGAAGGTCTTGGAGGAGTTGCGCGGCCCGGGGCCGGCGCTCCCACGGCAACGAGCGCGACTGATCGACGTCGTGATACGTGACGACGATCTCCCCCTCGACGTCGCTGATGAGCTGCTTCGCGAGGCGGAGCTGCCACGCCGCCGAGTCTGTCGGCGATTGGTGGTCGTCGGTGCTGGTACGCAGGTACGCGGCAAAGGGCTTCATGCCGGACGCTCCTCGGGGTTGCTCCAGTCGAGGCACTGGCGGAGCTCACGTATGAGCCTCGCCATGGCGAGGGCTCCCTCGTCTGAGATCGTCGGAAGGGAGCCAGCGTCAAGTATGACTCTCCTCGCACATCGTCCCGGCGATGTGTCGTCTTCGCCGGACACCCGCGTCTGATTCGATGGCTGACCCATGTCTGACTAGGCCAAGGCAGGGCTCCAACGATCTTCGGAGCTGTGGTCTCCTTCGGCGCGCGGGACGAGGGAACGCTGCCGGACGCGCGACGCGAATCGGACACGCAGGTGCCCCGGAGGGGAACCTGCAAGGGTGTGTCCGAAGGGATGGGGTTCTTCGGCGGCGCCGGCTTGAGTTGTCACCTGGGTCCGGTGGGACGCCAGGACGCCTTGAGGGACGGCGGCACTCGGGCGGTGGCAGGCACTCATCAGGCCGTGGGATCTATCTGAATAGGCGCCCTTCGTGTGCTGGCCAGGCGCTCGACTGCGGCGATGTCAGCGTTGTGCCCAAGTTCGGCGTCGCGGGTGTCTCGCGAGGCTGTCCGGTGCGGGACGGGACAAAGGGCCGACTCGCGACTGGCCGATGTCACCCCACAGGACAGTCCGCGGGACCCCGAATCCCGCGTCCCGCGGGCGGGATGGGGTGCTCGGGTGTCACGGGACACCGCAGGGGACGCAGCGGACCGACGTCGCACCCACCACGGGACGCGTGCGGGAACGGCGGGGGGCTGGCGGGATCAGATCCGCTTCGCACAGGACGCTGGAGGTAACGCCAGCGGGAACGCCAGCCCTCCTTCGCCGTCCCGCGGGACGCGCGCGGGAACGGCGGGACGCCGGCGGGAGCAGACCCCGCGCCTCACAGGACGCCAGCGGGAACGCCGGCGGGAACGACGGCCGTCGTTGGCCGTCCCGCGGGACGCGCGCGGGAACGGCGGGACGCTGGCGGGATCAGAACCCGCGTCTCGCGGGACGCCAGCGGGAACGACAGCCCTCCTTCGCAGTCCCGCGGGACGCGCGCGGGGACGGCGGGACGCCAGAGGGACGCCAGCGGGAACGGCGGGGCTGACAATCGGCGGGTCGATGGAACAGAATCAGCGGGAGGACGTCCATGGCTAACGGCGAACGGAGGATCGGCTACTCCGAGAACGGAACAGGTCAGGTCGTCGACTCATCGCACGAACGGACGGATGGAGAGCAGCAACATTTGCAGTCGAGGGACTTCAGACTGCCGGCCCACGTCCTGCCTGATGACGACCGTCATCGCTCGGCCGCCCTCCGTCCTGTCACCCGCGGCCGCGTCCCGCCAGGCCGCCGTCACAACTCCACCCGTCATCCACGAACAGCCCCATCCTTTCGGACAGACCCTTGCAGGTTCCCCTCCGGGGCACCTGCGTGGCCCCGCGTCGTGCGTCCCGTGAGGTCCCATGAACCTCCCAGCGGCCGATCGTGTGAGGCTAGAGAGAGGCTCGTCGCGGGTCTGGGACGAGCCGACCCTGCTTAGCCACGAACGACGATCAATGAGAGACGTAGGTGATCCGAGCGCTCTCAAAGTTCGGCAGCGCACGCCCGGCGGACGACATTGGCAACAGAGTCAACAGAGGATCGCCAACACCCGGCGCCAGCCAGCCGACGGCCGACAGCGCCGGGTCAAACGTGGCCGGCGTTTCCGAGCTCAGCATCCGGCCGGACCACTGCCCGAGAAGACCACTCGAGCCGGCCGAGAAGCTGAACGCAAAGCTTTGGCGACCTGCCAAGACCGCCCGCAATAGCTCGAGGTCGAGTGGAGCCGACGGGTCAGAGGCCGCAACGACCATCAGGTGGGCGTCGAGCTCCCTCGCAAGGGCCGCGTACCGCTTCACCTTCTCTGAAATCGCCTGCATCGTGATGTCGCTGTCGACAACACCTCCAGAGGCCGGAGCTGCGAGGTGAGCGAATCCACCGGGTAGCTCACCCCAGACCCTGAATAGGTACCCGTGAATCGCGAGCTCCTCCCCGCGGCGACGCGGCTCGGCGAGCCAACCATGAAGGGCCGCGGACACCTGTTTCGCTTGCTTGCTCGTCGGCGCCTCCAGTCGGGCGCCGGAGACGCCGGTCACCAGCAAACCGACAGGTACAGGTATTTGGGCGAGGCGATCGCGGAGGGCGTTCCACGACCTCCGCTCGCCCTTGGCTTCGCGAGGCAGTGACCGCGTCCACACCTCGGCCAGAATGGGATGGCCGTCGGGACCCGACGGAACGAGCAGATCGGGCGAGAGCCCGTTGATATCCGGTTCGTACAGCGCGGCGAGACCCGCGTCCCGTAGCGCAGCCGCGGCAGCCAGCTCGTGATAGGCCGTCAGGAAGTTCGCATCATCTCGGAGGCGCGACACGAGCTTGCTTCTGCCCGGCTCAGGAACCCAGGCGACCTCAGCGTCGATCCACTCGCGCAGAGCGCGTCGTTGGGGAGCGACGGCGACGAACCAGAGGTCCGGCCTCTCCCATTGAGGCCGGTCCTCGAAGCGTGTTTGCAGGTCGGTGACGAACTCGTCGTCGAAAACGTTCACGATGTCACCGTGACACAGCTCTTGATTCGAGTCCCGGGATTTGTTCGCGGCGCCAGACGTCGAACGACCGGCGACGGAGCGTCCTACCGGCAGGCCCGAGCTCGGACGCGGGCGGCAGCGCGCGCGGACAGGTTAAAAGAGGCGATCCCTTTCGGTGCATGGTGGACCGAGCACGTGGCTATGTCTTCGGGATACGTGGCGAGAACTGTTGGGGCGGCGTCGTCTGACAGGCTCCACAGATAATTGGGATCGACCGAGTGTCCGACGCGCGAGCGGGCGAGGTTGACTCGAGCGACATAGACCTCAGGGTTGAAGAAATTAAGGACCAAGACCACGATCAGGAGGCTCGCCCCGGCGGCGCTGACAAACCACCGACGTCGCGATCGCTGGTCCACCAGTGAAATGGCCAGCATCACGAAGACGATGGCGATCCAACCGGCGGCGATGGTGCTGTACAGCCGCAGCATGGTGAGGCCGTAGGCGTGCTCGTAGAGGGCCAGGCGGTGGATCGCCACGGCGACGATGACCAACGTCAGGGCGACCGATATCTCGCTCAGGACGAGCAAGGGAGTGATGAGCCCGTGTTCGCGCGTGGCCAGAGCCCTCACCGCCATCAGGAGGAGCAGCGTGACAGCGCTGACGGCGAGGAGCTGGAAGAAGCCGGACCGGGCGTACTCGGCGTACGTGAGTCCGCGGGTTCGCAGCACATGGCGGCCGGCGCCGGCGATGGCCGCGCCTTGCGTGGCGGCGAAGGCGGTATACAGCGCTACCAGTAGGGCGAGAACGGTCGTCGCCTCCGTTGTGCCGAGTCGGGCACGAGGCGACGGGTCGGCCGTCGGCGGCCTGCGGGCGGAGGTCACGCGGAGGAGCCATGTGGCACTCCATGAGCCAAGAAGGATCACGACCGTGTGGCCGACCAACGATGACGTGCTAGTCGGGAGACGGAACAGCGAGGCGAAGAGTGGGTCGGCCGACGCCAACAGAGCACCGACGATCAACAGCACTGGGGCGGCCAGGGCCGCGCCCTTGGCCACCGGCGCCAGTCGCCGCCACGAGGGCCTCGTGGCGGCGAACGGCTCCCAGACGAATGCGAGCGCCTTCGACGCGTGACGAATTGCGCCAGCTGTTCGTATCACCACGTCGGGCACCGTCAGATCCACGACCGTGCCGCCCGAGGCGTAGGACGCAGCCAGGAAGATGAGCGCCAGGCAGGCGAGCACGTCGGGCACGACCAGCCACGCACTTGTTCGCAGCGTCAGCCAAGGGGCGAACAACACGACGGTGGCCACGAGCCCTTTGGCCTGGGGGTTGGCCAGGCGCCCGGACCCGAGCAATCCACCGGCGACTACGAGAAGCGTCACTGTGGCCGCGAGACCGATGCCGTCGGCCCGCACGACCGCGTCGATCAGGACGCCGGCAACGAGGGCGAGGACGGCGACGGTCCGATCGGCGCCTCGGGCCAGCGTCAGGTCGACGTCGAGCCGCGGAAGCCAGCGGTGCTCGTCGAGTTCCGCCCACGCGTCGAGGGGCGCGGTCACTGCGGCCCGCAGGGAAGTCGCACGACCATGCGGCACCCGTGGGGGTCGTTCGCTTCGGCGGTGATCTGTCCGCCGTGGAGGTCGACGATCCAGCGCGAGATGGCCAGCCCGAGCCCACTGCCACCGTCACTTGATGACCGCGCCGTATCGGCCCGGTAGAACCGGTCGAAGACCCGAGCGGCTTGGTCAGCGGGAATGCCCGGTCCGTGGTCAACGACCTCGATGGTGACTGCGCCGTTGCTGCGATGTGCTCGCAGCTGCACCGTCCCGCCCGGGGGCGAGTAGCGGACGGCGTTCTCGAGAAGGTTGGCCACGACCTGATGCACGCGCTCGGGATCGCCATCGGCGTTGAGTGACGCCGGCTCAACACGAACATCCAGTACGACAGCAGCGCCTTGGAGACGGGACTCGGCCGCGGCCTGCTCAAGCAGCTCGGCTAGGTGGAACGAACGGCGCTGCAGCGGCACAGTGCCCGCTTCGAGGCGGGACAGGTCGAGAAGTTGCGATACCAGCCGACCGAGTCGTTCGACCTGCGCCAGCATCGTTCGGAGGGCGTCCCGGTCGGGCTGGGCCACGCCGTCTACCAGATTTTCGAGCAGCGCCTGCAGGGCGGAGATCGGCGTTCGGAGTTCGTGCGACACGTTGGCCACCAGGTCCTTACGGAGGCGTTCGGTCTCGGCCAGCTCGGCCGCCATGGTGTTGAATGCCCGAGCCAGTTGACCGACCTCGTCGCGCGACGTCTCACGGACCCGCCGCCCGTACTCACCCCTCGACATCGCCTGGGCGACGGCTGCCATCTCGCGGAGCGGAGATGTCATGCCATGGGCGAGGAACTGGACCATGGCAAGCCCGATGGCCGCGGCGATGATCGGGCGGACCCAGAGTGGCCACCCGAATCGAAACCCGAGGTAGCTCACTGCCGCGCTCACGCAGACGGCGGCCAGGATCAGCACCCCGAGCTTGAGCTTGATCGACCGCAGCGGGTCGAGCGGCCTCACGGGGCCAAGGCGTACCCGACGCCGTGCACGGTGCGGATGACGTCGGGGCCTAGCTTGCGGCGAAGTGCCCGTACGTGCGAGTCGACGGTGCGAGCGCCGGAGCCATCGCGGTAGCCCCACACCTCAGCCAAGAGCTGTTCGCGCGTATGGACAGCCTCGGGTCGGCTGGCCAGGCACAACAGCATGTCGAACTCGGTCGGCGTCAGGTGCACGAGATTGCCGTTGCGGCGCACTCGTCGGCTGGCGGGCTCGATCTCGACGTGGCCGAAGGCGATGGTCGGGGGAGGCATCACGAGCGTCCGCTCCATCCGGCGCAGCACGGCGTTGACGCGCGCCACTAGCTCCCGAGGGCTGAACGGCTTCGTCAGGTAATCGTCGGCTCCTACGGCGAGGCCAACGAGCAAGTCGGTCTCAGAGTCGCGAGCGGTGAGCATCACGACCGGTACGGCTCGACCCTGCTGAATGCGCCGGCACACCTCCAGCCCGTCGAGGCCGGGAAGCATCAGGTCGAGTACCACGAGGTCGGGTTGCAACTTCGTGCACAGGTCGACGCCCGCCGGGCCATCGGCGGCGACATGGACGTCAAATCCCTCACTGCGCAACCGGACCGCGATCGCCTCCGCAATGGCGGGTTCGTCCTCGACGACCACGATCGTCCGGTGCGGCATGCGTCTCAGGATACGGAGCGGGCTGTCAACAAGTCCCCCGCGAGATGTGGAGATCCTGTGCAGGCTGGATCACTACCCCGAAGCCTCAACGGCGATGGGGAGGCGATGAACGGTGCGCCCAGTTATGCGTAGGGCCGCGAACGAGCCCCGAGCGCTGCCAGGATTGATCGATGGGAGTCATCCACCCCGAGTCAAACCTCGTCGTCGTGGCCAGACGAGCCCTCGAGGCGCTGGGCTTGGGCGAGCCGTTATCGGTGGGCGAGATCACGCTCCCACCCGGCGTCGATGGGGCGCTTCGGCCGGTCCTCGAGCTGCTCGCCGAGGGCAAACCGGTCTGGTTTGGCGCAGGCGAGTTCGTCCCCGACCAACATCGGCCGAAATGCGCTGGCTGCGGAGAGCCCGTCGAGCTGGCGGACCCATCCGATCCAGAGAGCTGGGTCCACACCGAGGACGCGAATCGCTCCGGCGACCACACCGCCTGGTTGTGACAGGCCTGCGTATCAACTGAGGTGGGTCCACGCCACTTGCGAGCTCACGTTCGGTCGAGTGAGCTCTATACGTGGAGCGAGCGGACTTCGTACAGGAGCCGCTTCGCACCACTGATGAGTTTGCGGCCGTCTCGAGCGTGGCTGACGCTCTGCTGGCTCACCTCGTAGAAGCAGAGATCGCGGCGCTGATCGTTACGGCGAACCAGCCTGGGCAGTCGAGCGCCAACGTTCAGGGCGTCTTCCTCGAACACGCACGACAGCTCGGGTTTCGCGACGAGTCGAAGGGCCTCTTTAGCGAGTACGCGAGCGGCCTTCGACCTGACTATTTCATGAACATCGGCGATACGGGCATCATCCTCGAAGTCGAGCGCGGCAAGACGACGATCAACAACATGGATCTCCTCGACTTCTGGAAGTGCCACATCTGTGCACACGCCGACTACTTGTTCTTGCTCGTGCCGATGGAGCTTCGGCAGAACGAGACGATGACCGCGAGGCGCGAGTTCGTTTCGGTGCGGAGGCGACTCGCGACCTTCTTCGAGCCCCAGAACTACACGAACGTTCGTGGCCTGTTCCTGTTCGGTTATTGACTAGTCGCCGGGCCCTGGTAGATCAGAAGAGTCGGTCCACCGGGTTTCAAGACTGGCTTTCAATGTCGCCCCGCCCAGGTTCTCGGTGAAGACCGCGAGGATCTCGTCGACACCCGTCGCAGACGGCGAGCGAATCGCCTGCAGGCGCTGGTCGTGAGCCGCTTCGCCGATCTCTCTGGTGAGGCTGTGATCCGGCCGGATGAGATCTTCAATCTCGAGATGAAGCCGCCTGCGCACGTCGGCCTCGCCGAGGTCCAATACGCGATCGAGGTCCATCTCGATCGACCAGAGTTCTCGCGGCAGGAGGTCGACGACGTCCACGCCCTGGCGCGTCGCCAAGTGCATCAGTTCCGCGACAACGCACGGTCGGCTCGCACACAGGTAGATGACCGGGAAGCTGCGCGGAGGATTGAATCGTCCGCCAAGACGGCGGGCTCCCTCGCCGCTGATCGGATCGAACCCTGGAGCCTGGTTGCGGTACGCGGTCCCCGCAAAGCTGCTCGGCTTGATTCGTGCCAGGTCCGCCGGCTCGAACTCCGGCATCTCAGGCGGTTACGCCCTCCGCGATGGCCAGTAGAAGGTCGATGACTCGCTGATATTGCCCAGAGCCGATCAGGTCCAGCGGCTTTTCGTAGCCAAGCTCAGGATTGGGGGCGCGGAGCCACAGCCGTGCAGCGTCGTCGCGAATCACGCGGCGCAGGAGATCGACGACCGCTTTCAGCTCGAGCAGCCTCTCCTCTGAGTCGCGTCGAGGGGCTGCATCGGATGACTGCCACCGCGAGACGCTCCTTGGATGGGATCCACTCACACGGGCGACGTCGGAGGTATCAACGATGTCGCCCTCGTAGAGCTGATCCAGCAGCGCTGCGAGTGATGCCACGGGCGTCTCCTAGGTGTCGCGCGTTTGTCGCCTTCGTGGCGTAGTATATGTCCACCGAACGTCGGAGGAAGTCATGGAGCTGGAATTTGGTCATGGGTTTCTGCCCCGAATAGGGACGGACAACTACAAAGCGGTCGATCGATGCCTGGGGGCCAGCCAGCTCTGGGCCGAGTCCATCGACCTGCCATGGGCGGTCGTGGACGCAACCTGGGCAGAGCGCCGGCCGGACGTGCTGCAGGCCCTGCGCTCCCATGGCACGTCGCTGATTGCCGATACGTTCGCCTGGCGTCTTCGGTTTGACGCCGCATTCCAAGTCAGGCGGCTCGCGCGGGCCTCATGGACGCCTGCCACGCCAGTCGACGTGTCCTCAACGGCCGAAGTCGAGGCCCTCGTGCGTGGAAGCCTGCGCGCTCAGGCCCGAATCGGTGTTGATGCCTACTTGGTGCCCGGGTTCGTTCCCGTCGACGGCAACGAGGACCTGCGCCCGACGTACGAGACAATCCTTCGAACCGTCGCCGAGTTCACAGAGGTGGAGGCGAAGCCGTACGTCCTCTATCTCGGTGGCCACACGAAGGGTTTGGACGTGGTTCGTCGCATCATCGACGGGCTGCCGTCGTTCTTGTCCGGCGTCTACCTCCAACTCACACCGATCGAGACGGCGAGGGATGCGCCGGCGAAGCTCGAACGCCTGGTGGCCGTGTATCGGCACGCGAGCATGGCGGGGTTCCGGGTCATTGCCGGTTACGCGGGCGCCATCACGCCTGCCCTCAAGGCGCTCGGCGTGGACGCGGCAGACGCTGGTCTAGCGACGGCCGAAGCCTTCGATCAGTCGAGCACTCGACGGGGAGCGCATCGCCCTTCCGGCGAGGACAACGAGCAGCGTGCAGGTGGTGGGCCTCGCTCCCGGATGTATTTCTCCGAAATTGACGGCAGCATGGATGCGGCTGAGGTGCGTCGTCTGCTTGCTGTCCCAGCGGCCGCTGCTCAGCTGCTTGGGTGTCGGCTTCCATGCCACCGATTCACCGGCGGCGACCCTCTCGAACGGGCGCGTGAGCACTCGCTCTGGGCCCGCGTGGACACCGCCCGCGAAATCGGACGGCTACCCGCGACCATGCGCTTGCAGGCACTGCACGAGCGCCTCCGGAGCCAGCGGTCGAGGCTCACCACAATCAACGGCGCGCTCCTGGCCGCGGGTGAAGCGCCACTCGACACGAAGCCGTTGGAGAACAGGCTGGTGTGGGTCTCCCGGACTCTGCAGTCGCGATCGGCGGCGTGAGCTGCAGCCGTCCGCCGGATCTTCTACCCAAGTATCGCCAACGACGGGTGCCGGCGGGCACGACAGAACCGGCGCAGGACTCATAACCCGAAGGTCGAAGGTTGGAGTCGCCGCAAACCGGGCCAGAACGGAGAATGCATGCGCCATGCGGCGGAGACGCACCTACTCTCGCCTGGCGTGAATGGGAGACAGTAACGGTGATTCCCCCGGTCACTCGACCCACGCGCTACGCCGGGACCCCCGTGCTGTTCGCGCGGCCCGCAGACACGCCGTTGCGGCTCCTCGTCCTTGCCGACACCATTCAGGGCGACCCGGCGCTGGACCTTCTATGGCTTCTCGGTCGCGACAAGGCAGTAACGGTCTTGGCCACGGGCGACACGCCCGAGTGGCTCCCGGCAAGCAGCGTCGAGCTGGGGATTCGGGACGACGAGGCGGATCAGATGCTCGTGACGATCGATGGACCGAGCGGAGGACTGCACGGCGTCTCTCCTGCAAGTCGATGGGAGGAGCAAGCCCAAGCGGATGCTCGTGACGATCCGTCGGTCGATTTCGAGGCTCGGCGACGTCTCTTGTTCCAAGGCGCCGTCGGAGCCGACGTAGCCGATCTGACCATCACGAACGACCCGTACCTTCTCGGCCTAGCCAGCGGACCACTACAGCAAAGCAGCGTCATGCAACCGCGTGATGCAATCGCTGTGATCGGGCTGTACCTCCGACGCCACCGACGATATCTGAGGCAGGCCCACGGTCTCTTGGTCGATTCGAGCGGGTTCTTCTATTTCTATGCTTCACGTGCGGTGCTACCGACGGCTTGGCGATGGATCGGCGCCTGTCTGGCTAGTGGGCTCGACTCGCTCGCCAACCTCTGTTGGTCACCAATTCTTCGGCTCGATCGCGTGTTACGTGCGCGCGACCGAATGCAGTTCGAGTTATGGGGCTCGTTCGGCCGCCCGAGGGCTGACGAAGTGTTGTTCTACTTTGACGTCGTTCTTCTTATGCTCACGGCAGCCTTCGATGGGGTCGCCAGGGTGGTGCATCACTCGTACAACCTTGGCAAAGACGGGTTTGATGCGGGCTGGCAGAAGCGAGAACGTTGGCTTCCGAAACTCACTAGTGCGGGCGGAGGCAGCCTGGCCTCGATCGTTGATCGAGGAACTGACGGAGCTGCTTTGATCGACCTGCTGACGAAGCTTCGCAACGAGGTTCACGGCGAACCGCCGAGGGCGACGACGAATCTGAGTGAGGAAACGGTGTCGCTTGAAGTTCCCTCTAATGCCGAGCAGACGGTCCAAGAATCGATCAAGCACTTCGGAGGCGATTGGGGCTACACGCCGTACGGCGTTTCGTCGGCCTCGCTCGATCCCGGCAGATTCATCGAGGCGCTATTGCCTCGGGCAATCGATCTCTTGAACGAACTCATGGAGGCCAACGACTTCAGCCGGCTTGGCGTCGATACAACCACGATTCTGCACTCGCCCCCCGAGGATCAGTCCTTCGGTACGGAGGCGGCGAGAGACCTCCGCCGCTTAGCGGGCCTAGACCTACCACGTCGTTGGCTTGCGTACTGGCAGCCGGTAGACGAGTGAATTCATCTGACGCCGTCTTCCCCAAGATCGTGTTTTCCCGACTTCGTGCTGAGCATCCGGCGCTGAGCGAGGCGATCGACACCTGTGAACGCAATCTCGGTATGGCCGAAGCATTCCCCGAGCATTGGCGAGCAGAATTCCTCACACCGACCCCCGCTCGGTACAACCTCAAGGAGCGGTGTGCCGTCATGGCTACGGCTTGGCTCGACCGGGCTTCGATCCTTGGAGATGGTTTGGCCCACGAGCTTGAGGCGAGTCGGCTGTTCTCTGCGGCTGCGATTGCTCGATCCATGCTCGAACTCGTCGGTCTGTGCGTGGTTGGTCCGCCCGAACTCGTTGACCTCGTCGAGGGCTCGCCCACTGATGTCGAGCCCATCCATCTATTGACCATCAAGCTTCTACTCGCGACGAGGTCGATCGATCGGCCTTCTCAGCCTGCGGTCTACCGGATCGACCGCTTGATCAATGCAGCGAAGGAGCGGTTCGGCGATCACTTCGGTGAGGACTACGGCTTCCTTAGCGACTTGAGTCATCCGAACGCCAGCGGGATCTGGGGAGCACGGAGCGCTGACGATGACCTGTTCTTCGAACGTCCATCGGTTAACGAGGGCCAAGCAGAGCTAATGCTGAAGGTCCTTCATGCTGGATTGCACTCCGTGGCTCGTGACTGCCTGACGTTGATCGAGTGGAGCGTCGATCACGACGTCGAGCTACCGGCACCACTCGGATGACCGCCACAAGGCTTCGGCTTGCATCCCGATCTCCGAGCTGGCTCTCGCTGATGGCGTACCCGTAGTCCAGGATGACTCGACAGTTAGGCTTCGAGGACAAGGTCCTCGCCCCCGAGACGCAGGGGCGTCCTGGTGGTACGCGAAAGACGTGGACCTGGAGACCGTGTCCCCCCTCCGACACCCACGGACCTCAAGGCGATCCCCCGCCGAACCTTGGAGGTCCGCCCGCCGGCCAGCTGGGCACGCAAACGTGGCGCGCTGGATCGAGTGGGCCCAAGTCAGCGCGCAGTTTGCCGAGCTGGCGCCCTCGATTCACGACCTCGCAATTCCGAGTAGAGACCGCATCGGGTGGATGGCGGGGCGGCGGCCCGCGGTCAGAGGAGACGAGGAGAGATCCACTGCTCACCATCGCCCAACCGAATCAGTGGTCGAGCACGTGGGCGGCGAGAGCTACGACCACCAACGTCAAGACGGCCATGGATCCTCGAAGGGCACCCGCTAGCGCTGCTCCCCGTCGAAGTTCCGAAACCGCAGTCGCGTCGGCCGGCGACTTGATTACGCGCTGTCGAAGTCTCGTCATTCGCCGCGCCTGCAACATGCCGACGACGGTGATGGCTCCTATGGCGAGGCTCAACGCCAATGCGGCAGTGACGGTGCCACCAAATTGTGACGGAGGCCAGGCGAGCGCCACGCCGCCGCATATGGCGACTGCTAGCGATCCAGTGCCGACCACGCCGTAGACACGGCCCACACGCCGAAACAGCGCGACTCGCGCCGCAGGGTCGAGAACCTGCCGTGCAGCGCTGGACACGAGTGCCAAGCAAACGAGGCTCCCGATCCACACACTCGCCGCCAACATCTCCACAGCGATCAGAACGGTGCGTCCTTCGAGCATCTCTCCTCTTTGCTGTGGCCGCAGAGGTTGGGCACGGGCGGTCCGCTATTACTCTACTAGCTGCTAGAAGAAGTATGAAGACCTGCCGTCGGAGACCTCAGGGCTCGGCGCGGTGAGAGCCGCGTCAGGCGAGGCGGCGCACTAGCTGCGGCAAGTGCCAAAGGTCGGCCTTGGAGAGACACACGCGTATTCCCGCGGCCAAGGCCTCCTCCCGCACTCCGTCGACCGAGCAGGCCGTGAAGAGGATGATCGCTTGCGTACAACGCTCCCGCAGGATGAGCCGGGCAATCTCGATGCCCGTCAGGCCTGGCAGCAGATGGTCGAGAATGACGACGTTTGGAAGGTGTCGTCGCCATTGGACGATGGCGTCCGGACCGTCTCGTGCTTCGCTCACTGTTACTCGGCCGTCGGTCACCAGCGCGACTCGCACGAGCGTACGAATGTCTTCCTCGTCGTCCACCACGAGCACCCGCATGGGCGGCTCATGCAGAGGTGTCATCGAGGATCGGCTCGGGCCGTTCATGCGTCGGCGAGGCTTGGTCCGAGCGGCGCTGGCGCACCGAGCAGATAGCCCTGCCCGAATCGGACGCCGATCTCGATGCACGTGGCCCGCTCCTCCGGACGTTCGATCCCTTCCGCGATGACCGTGCAACCGCTCGATGCCGCGAACTGGACCAGGGCTGCTGCCAGGTCGCGGAGAGCGACGTCCGCGTCGATCCTCGACACCAAGCTCCGGTCAAGTTTGATTATGTCTGGCCGGAGCTTGACCACATGGCGCAGTGAGGCGAAACCGCTGCCCAGGTCATCAACAGCAACGAGAACCCCTTGGCTCTGAACGCCGTGTACCGCACGTTGGAGTGCCTCGTAGTCGTCGACGGCGGCATGCTCTGTTAGTTCGAGCACGATGTGACGTCCCGTATGACGAGCCAGCCAGTCAGCCAAATCGGGAGACATTAGGGTCGCGGGACTCACATTGAGCGAGATGTAGGTCGTGACGTCTGTCGGCACGAACGACAGGGCTCGCTCGAGGGCGCGGAACTCCAGATGAACGCCGAGCCCGATGGCATGGGCTTCGGCGAACCAGATGTCTGGTGGTCTGCAATCAGGAAACCGGGCAAGGGCTTCGTGACCTACGACCTGTCGGCTGGAAAGCTCCTGGATGGCTGAAACACCATCTGAATCCGAGACGAAGCCGCAAGGAGGCCCCGGATCTGATCGGTGGTGGCGCCGAGTTCGAAGGGCTCGAAGAGGTCCGACCCCGCTGTCTTGCCGAGCCGAATCGCCGGCGGCAACTCATCGATGGCCGGAGGACGGTGTCGAATTGCCGATAAGACGGCGCACGCCAGCACGCCGGCGACGAGCGTCGAGAATCCGGTGATGAGCGCCCCTGAGGCTGTCGGTCGACGTACGACCGCAAACTCGGCCGCGTCCACAGTGGCGACGACGCCGAGCAGCCAAACGACTGGGATCCGGCCTCGAGTTCGCAATCTTGCTGACCCGATCAACCGCTGCCTCCTCACGCAAACCCCCGGGAAGGCCCCCCCAGGCCGTCATTATACTGACTTGAAATTCTCGAATAATATACTGGAAATAATACTGGTCACCTAGTAGAAAGACGCCATGCGCGAGCAACTCGCCGACGGGACTCTCGTTGCGGAGGTCCGCCGCCTCATCGATACGGGCGCGATCGAGCGCCTTGGTTGGGTCCGCACGAATGCGCGCACGGCGATGACTGAGAGCGGACAGGATGCAGTGACGATCTCGGCACTCACTGGCGTCGCCGTGGGCACCGTGAAGGGCTTCCTTGATCAAACAGACACCTCGATCAGGAACGTCCTACTCATCGCGCTCGCCCTGGGATTGACCCTGGCCGACCTTGAGCTGCCGGCTAGCGACTTCGCGGTCCGTCTCCGAGAACGTCGAGGTCAGCCCGGGCACGCTGCCGTTTCCGACTGAGCTTCCGCCAGCGCGTGGTGAGGGAAAAGGAGGGTGATGATCTCGGCCGCCACCTCGACGAACAGACGGTCACCGGGAGCGCCGAATCACTGCTCGCGTTTGAGAACGCTCCGCTCGGTCTCGCGGTAATTCTCCCGCTCGGACGCATCGCGATGGCGAACCGGGCAGCACGCAGGTTGCTGGGCTACGAGCTCAACGAGCTTGTGGGCAAATTCGTGTACGACGTCGTTGTGCGCGAGCACGAGCAACGGTCCTGGGCAGAGCGAGTCGAGAGTGGGGAGACAGCTACTGCTGAGCACAGGCTGCGGCTGCGTTGCAAGGATGGCGGTGAGGTGCCGGCTAGAGGTTCGAGCCTGCTTGTCTTGGATAGTCACGGCTGTGTGCGGTACGTCATTGCCCGTGCTGTCCCTGACCCTCCACGCTGAGCCCGACCGGCTCAGGCTTCTTGCGCACGCCAGATCACGAGCCTCGGCTCGTTAGACGCGTCTCGCACTACCGAGGCAGCGACCCTTGCTCTAACCCAGTGACCATCGCGGCGGCGCAGATCGGTGACGTGCTCGGCGGTAGCGCGACCGGCGAGTACGTCCGGCCAGCACCGGGCAAAGCCACCGTCACCGGCCTGAGTGAAGTCCGATACCTCGCGCCCAAGAAGCTCGCCGACTTCGTAGCCGAGCATCTGGCTTAGGGCGCGGTTGGCCATTGCGAATCGGCCGTTCGGGAGTATCGCTGCGAGAGGCAGCAGCGCGTTCTCGACGAGGAGGAGCTCCTCGGCCGCGGCGACGATGTCCTCGAGATCTTCGGGTCGTTCGCTGTCGGAACCGGTCAATGCAGCTCTCCAGGCAACGTGGTCCGAGCGTCGGCTTCGCCAAGCCGCCTGCTCAATGTGCCTTCCTCCTCGGGCGGGAGATCCCACCCAGGGTTATTCTAGCAGATCGCAGAACAACGCAACGACGGAAGGGGCCGTCGTGCGGCGGCTTAGGCGGAGTCTGCTTCGACATGGGAGCCGGAGGCGACAATGAGCGCGTCTGTGATCCTGTCTCAACGCGCCGATCGTCCCGCCGAGGAGGCCGGCGGCGATGACGGTGCCGAAGAGGCGTGTTGCGGGGTGGCGGAGTCGGTCGCCGAGGCTGATCCGCATCTTGCATCTGGATCGCATCACGATATATAATTGGTGCACGAGGACGCGCTCGTGAAGGGGCCTACCTCCCCCGCTCGGCTTCTCCTGCTGTCGGCCGTCGCAACCGCCCTCGGCCTGATCGGCGGGGGCGCGGCCTGGGTCCTCATCCGGCTCATCGCCCTCATCACCAACCTGGCGCTGTTCCACCGCGTCGGATGGAACCTGCCGAACTTCTCGACCCTGCACCGCGGGCCGCTGCTGGTCCTGGTGGCGGCCGCGAGTGGTCTGGTGATCGCAGTCATGGCGAAGTGGTGCCCCGAGATCCAGGGCCACGGCATCCCCGAGGCCATGGACGCGGTGCTGACCAAGCAGAGCCGGATCCGGCCCCGTACTGCCTTCGCCAAGCCACTGTCGGCCGCCATCGCCATCGGCGCTGGTGGTCCGTTCGGCGCCGAAGGCCCGATCATCGTCACCGGCGGAGCGATCGGGTCATTGCTCGGCCAGCTGCTACCGGTGTCGCCCTCGGAACGCAAGATCCTGCTGGCGTGCGGCGCGGCCGCGGGCATGGCCGCCACCTTCGGCACACCGCTAGCGGCTGTCGTGCTCGTCATCGAGCTGTTGCTGTTCGAGTTCTCGGCCCGGGCATTCGTGCCGCTGGTGGTGTCGACGGCGCTGGCGGGTGGCGTGCACTCGGCGATCTTCGGGACAGGACCGTTGTTCGCGGTGCCGGCCCACGACTACCACGGCCTCGACAAGCTTCCGTACTTCGCCGTGCTGGGCCTGTTGTGCGGGCTGCTGGCGGTGATCGTCACGCGCGGCCTGTTCCTCGTGGAGGACGGCTACCGGCACCTCCCAGTCGGCTCGTTCTGGCATCCGATGATCGGCGCCATCGGCTTCGCGTTGATCGGGCTGCTCGAGCCACGCGCCCTGGGCGTCGGGTACGACGTCATCAGCGATGTGCTCGTCGGCAAGCTCACCGTGGGGGCGCTCCTGGCCATTGGGATCGCCAAGCTCATCGCCTGGTGGGTGGCGCTGGCATCGGGCACCTCGGGCGGGACCCTCGCCCCCCTGCTCCTGATCAGCGGCACGTTCGGGAGCCTCTTCGGCATCGCCGTCCACAACCTGGCGCCCGGCGTGAACATCTCGCCGGGCGCGTTCGCCCTGGTGGCCATGGCGGCGACGTTCGGCGCGGCCATCGGCGCCACGTTCGCGTCGATCGTGTTCCTGTTCGAGCTCACGCGCGACTACGAGATCATCCTGCCGCTCATGCTCGCCAGCGTGGTCGCCCAGGCGGTGGCGGGGGCGCTGCTGCGCGACAACATCATGACGGAGAAGCTCACCCGCCGGAACGTGCGCGTGGAGTCCGACTACGCGGTCGACGTGCTGGCCAGCCTCAGCGTTGGCGACGTGATGACCACGGACGCCGAGACCCTCGACTGCGACGCGACGGTGGGCCAGGCCCGCCACCGGCTCGAGCACGACGGCCATGGCGCGTACCCGATCGTCGACACCGACGGGCGGTGCCTGGCAATCATCGCCCGGGAGGACATTCTCGACCTCCTGGACGGCGACGACCGCCGGCCGGCGTTGGAGGTGGCGAGCGCCGACGTGGTCACCGTCACGCCGGACCAGAGCCTGCTCGTGGCCTTGCGGCTGCTGCTTGAAGAGGGCATCGGTCACCTGCCCGTGGTCGAGGACGGCCGCCTGGTCGGCATGTGCACCCGGACCGACATCCTGCGGGCCCGGCAGCGGCGGTTCGACGAGGACGCCCAGCAGCCTGGCTGGCGGGCCGCCCACGCGGCAGCAGTCGTCGAGGAGGCGAGGGCCAGGCGGCGGTCTCGCGCCACCGCCGTAGCATCGGGTGCCGTTGTGCATCACTACCTGGTCGTGGCCAACCAGACGCTGGGCGGTGGCGCCCTTGACGACGCCATCGCGGAACGGGTGGCGCTCGGCCCCAGCCGCTTCCATGTGCTCGTACCGGCCACGCCCGCCCACGACCTCTACCGGAACATGGTGCGCGCCCTTGAGGGTGAACCGCCCGATCAGACCCAGGCGTCCGAGGACGCCCGGAGGCGGCTGGATGCCACGTTGGCGTCCATCCGGGAGTCGGGTGCCACTGCCGACGGCGAGATCGGCGACCCCGACCCGCTGGTTGCCATCCACAGCGTGCTCGAGCGCCAGCACTTCGACGAGATCATCGTGTCGACCCTGCCCCACTCGGTGTCGGGTTGGCTTCGGATCGACCTCCCGGCCCGGGTCAGCAACACGTTCGACCTGCCCGTGACCCACGTGCTACTCGAGCGGTGGGACTGACCAGGGTCTTCGGCTGCTCGCCGCCGGCGGCGGCCTGACACCTTTGTGGACCCCAACGCCAGATCCATCCCCGTGCTCTGGCCGTCGGCAAGGCGCTGCGTTCCTACAGCAGGCCAGCCGAAGCAGGAGCGCTGTGTCATCGACGATCGAACTAATCGCCCGTCCGATCCCGCCGAGATGTCGTGACGACAGCCGTGCTCGGGGCGATCGCCATGCTCGAGCGTTGCCGTTATCGGGGTCAGCTGCCTCGACAAGGGTGTCACGAGCGCAGATTGCGGGCGCTCGATTGCAGGAAGGGTGACTGAGACAGAACCCGTCTGCGTGTGACACTCTATCGCGATACGATAGTCTTGTTCGATACTTCCGAGAGGAGCCTGGCCATGATGGGCAAGGTCGTACTCAGCGTCGACGGCTCCGAGGCGGGCCATGCGGCGACGGAGTGGTGTGTCAGGAACTTGGCCCCCGGCACGACGGTGATTGCGGTGTGCGGGATCAGCGACCTGGCCGAGGTGGTGTTGGGGCTTCCGGGATTCGATGAACCCGGCGAGCATGGCCTCAAGGAGTCGCTGAACACGACGTGGTCTGAGCCTCTGCGTCGAGCGGGTCTGCACTGCGTACCGCGCCTCGTCCATCACCGGCCGATGGCGGCGTTGCTGAAAGTCGTCGCTGAAGAACGGCCCGACGCCGTGGTCATCGGGAAAGGCCCGCATAGAGCGTTGCTGGATGGGTTGACTCCCGAATCACCCCTCCCTCTCGTGCACCGGATGCCGTGTGCGGTCGTGCTGGTACCGACGCGGCCGGCGACCCCTGCGAGATCACAAGGGGTTCTCGACACGGACGACGCATGCCTGTGATCGGCGCCATCGGAGCTGGCGTTGTCGTGGTAGTCGTCACTGTGTTGGCGCTGTTGAGCGCGAGCCCTCGATGGGGGTCGTTCTCTCGCCATGACCCGAGCGTTCAGGCCAACCGACGAATCGCGCGGTGGGGAGTCCAAATCCTCGATGGGTTTGGCTACGCGTTTCCGCAGGTGTTCCTGAGCGCGACGTCGCTGCCTTCGCCATGTGATGGCGACGATCGAGAGTGGCGGGCAGCCCAGCTTGTGCTCGTGAGCACAGAGGAGAAGAGCATGGTGTTCGACTGCCTCGTGCTTGGCAACGACGTTGGTGATCTCGACCGGTGGTTCAGTGGGGCCCCCGTGACGCTCCGGGCTCATCCGTCCGCTGGGCTGACCCCGGTTGCCGAGGTCGACCAAGCCGTGGCTCGATGGATCGAGACCGGATCAACGGTCAGCATCGCCATGGATGACGAAGAAGGGGTTCCGACGCTGCGGATCGCCGACGACGACGCGGTCGTGGCATTGGAACTCGACGCCGCTTCAGCGTGACGGCGGCGCTTCACCCGCGACCGCGACGAGCGCGTCTAGGAGCGGCGCGAGGTCCCGCAGCTCCGACAGGTGCAGGGCAGCCAGTTGGTTGACCCGCCGATGTCCGAGGTTGGTGAGAGCGAGCCGAACGAGGCGCTGATCCTCATCGTCTCGGACCCGTCGTAGGAGACCAAGGGCTTCCGCACGAGCGATGAGGCCGATGGCGCTGTGGTGGCGAACCAACAGGTAGTCGGCAACGTCGGTGATCGTCGGGCCACGAGGGTCGCGGTGGCCTCGTATGGCGACGAGAAGCTGATGTTGCGCGGACGTCAAGCCGGCCGACGCCGCTTGTGCCTCGCTCCAATGTGTGAACTTCCGCAACGCCACTCGGAAGGCAAGGAGTTGCGCGAACTGACTGTCAGACAACGGGCGGGCCATTTCCGAGAATATCGCGTGAAGATAGAGTCCATGCACTATCGTCACGCGATAGAAGATCGCTACCTTGGAGGTCGCATGAGCAACGCCCGTAAGCCCGGCCATGGGCGCCGCGCCCCCAGCCGCCGCCCCGCAGGCAAGCTCCGTCGGTGGTGGTGGCACACGAAGCAGTGGCTCGGCATCGAGTGAGCTACGCAGCGAGCGCTGGGTTAGCCGAATCTGAGAAGCTGCCGATGGTCGAATGCTCACGTGGGCAGCGCTGGTACCGGACGCGGCCACCCAGCGGCTTTGACACAGACTTCATGGTGCGCGTTCCCGTCTGCTGTCCGGTTCCCCCCGATGCCAGCAGACGCGGGACGCGCTCCGCCGGGCTCCGCGGGAGAGCGAGGGCCGGTCGTCGCTGATGCGACGCCCCGGTTTGTGGGCAGGACGGCTGCGCTCGCAGAGCACGTGAATGACTCACGGTCGTCGGCGGCGCCCGTCTACGGGCTGCGTCCCCGTGGGGCTGGTTGACCTCCTCGACACGCGGCCCCCTTAGGTTGTCGGCGTCGACACATATGCGGCCGGGGCGCCGGCTTGTGGCAGTTCGCGGTCGGCGAGGTGGGTCCCAGGCGAGCAGTCGACGCGTTGACCACCGCTCTCGATGAATCGGGGTCGACAGGTGGGCCGAGGCGTCGGCCAAATGCGGGGAGCAAGCCGCGGATGTGCACGTCGGGCCGACCAATGCGGCATGGCGGGGTTGGTCCAACGAGCCAAACAGGCAGGGAGCCGCCGCTTCGTATCCTTGGCGTGTGCGCCGCAGTCGTTTGGTCGTCGGCCTTGCCATTGCTGGCGCGACTGTTCTGGCTGGCTGTGGCTCGACCGTCCCGGTAAGCCATCGAGCGCAGCAGCCGGCGGGCAACGAGCTCGACCACGGCACAGGCGCCGACGGCGGTCGCACCCAGCTCACGACAGGCGCCAGCGGTGGCTCAATTGGCGCCTCGGGACCAATCGGTTCAGGGGTCGGCCGGACCGCTCGTACCGGCGACGCCTCCCAGACGTCGACCGCTTCGGGCGCGACAACGCATGTCGGGGTCACGGCGTCGGACATCCTGATCGGTTTCGGGACCGAGAAGGACGCCTCGACGGCGGCACAGACCTTCGGTCTGAACGCCGCCTTCGGGGATCAGGAGGGCGAAGCCCAGGCCGTTGTCGACGACATCAACCGCCGCGGCGTGCTCGGCCGCAAGTTCAGGCTGGTCCTGCACGACACGGCCACGGCGAACGCCCTCCAAGACCCCAACGCCGCCCAGCAGGCCCAATGCAGCGACTGGACCGAAGACCACAAGGTGTTCGCAGCGGTCAACATCGTGGGCGACCTCAATGGCGCGACCTTGTTCGGCTGCATGGCCAAGCGCCAAACGCCGTTGGTCATGAGCGACCTCACCAGCCACACGATCGCCGACCTCGGCCGATTCGCTCCGTACCTCTACGCCGCCGGGGTTGCCACCGTCGATCGTTACGTGCCCGTCTGGATCGATCGCCTCGTGGCCGACAAGTACTTCACGTCGTGGGACACGGTGGCGGGAGCGCCAGGCTCGGCGCCGGTCAAGATCGGCGTTGGCTACGTGGACAACGACACGGGCCACCAATACCTCAAGCTGGTGCAGCAGGCCCTGGCTCGCCATGGCCTCTCGGTGGGCGACAGCTTCGCCTTCTCTCCTGACACCACCCAGGGGCTGAGCCAGATCTCGCCCAGCCTGTTCCGGTTCCGTTCCAACGGGGTGACCCACATCCTGCTCCCCGAGAACGCCTACCTGGTCACGCCCGTGGCCGAACAGCAGCACTACCGGCCCCGTTACGCGATCACCACCTTCGATGGCTTGTCGTCGCTCACGACCTCGACCTCGCCGCCCGGTCAGCTCAACGGGTCCCTGGGTCTGGGCTGGCTCCCGGTGTCAGATGTCGATGCAGCCCGTGATCCGGGGCCGGTCAGTCCGTCCGAGACGCACTGTCTCGACGTCATGAAGGCAGGCGGCCAGGCCAGCACCGACCGGTTGGTCCAGACCACCCAGCTGATCATCTGCGACGCGTTCAGCTTCATCGCCACTGCGTTGACCAATGGCCGTGACGTCACACCCGAGGCCTTCCGACGGGGCGTGGCCGCACTGGGGTCGGGCTTCGCGTCGGCCATGACGTTCCAGGAGCGCTACGGCCCGAGCCGGTTCGACGGTGCTTCCGCGGGGCGGGACCTTGCCTACGTTGCCGCCTGCAACTGCTACGCGTATCCCGACAGAACCGACCACCCGTTCCCGGCCTGACGTCGTGATGGAGCCATGAACAGCCCGGTTGAGCAGATACCGCTCGAGGTCTTGTTCGGGAACCCGAACGCACGAGCCCCCAGCTGTCACCTGACGGCACGCGCCTGGCGTACCTCCGGCCCGTCGACGGCGTGTTGAACGTGTGGGTCGGATCGGTGGCATGTGACGACGCCACGCCGGTCACCTCGGACCAAGAGCGCGGGGTCCGAGCCTATGGGTGGGCGCACGACGACCGTCATCTCTTCTACATCCAGGACCTCAACGGCGATGAGAACTGGCACCTCTACACGATCGACTTGGCCACGGGTGCCGTCGTTGACCGCACGCCCTTCGACGGCGCCCAGGCCCGGCTGGCGGGGCGCTCCCGCCGGCGGCCCCACGAGCTGTTGGTGGAGATCAACGCCGACGACCGACGGTTCCACGACGTGTACCGCCTCGACTTGCCGAGCGGCAGCGGCGATGGGATCGCCCGGGGACTGGATCACACGCGGTCGAAGTCTCGTCATTCGCCGAGCCTGCAGCACTCCCAGGATCGTGATGCCTGCGAGCACGACGCTCAGACCCAGCGCAGCAGTGACGGTGCCGCCGAACTGGGACGGCGGCCAAGCAAGGGCCGTGCCGCCGCAGATGCCGATGAAGAGTGATCCGGCGCCGTCAATCCCGTAGGCGCGGCCCACCCGTCGAAACAGCGCAACTCGGGCCCTCGGGTCGAGCGTGTGTCGCGCTGTGTTACACGAGTGCCAAGCAGACGAGGCTGCCGATCCACACGCTGGCGACGAGCATCTCGACGGCGATCAGGGCTGCGCGCGAGGTGAGTAACCCTTGCTGCGCTAGGTGCCGTCGGTGTCGAGGTGGAGCCGGAGCCGGCAATGAGCGCGTCTCGGGTCCTTGACGACCAGCTCATCGATGACTAGGTCCGTTCCCTCGGCCAGACCCTCCACCAGACCGAGGTGGAGGGAGCAGACGGTGCCGGGGTCGGCCACGGCTGTCGACGCGAACGGACACGTCCCCAAGACGATCTCGACGCGATTTGCCCGGCGGCGGATGTCCGGCTCGAATCCCAGTCGAGCCATCGTCTCGGCCACGTCGGTGACGACGTCATCGCCGGCGAGGTCCGGGTTTCGGAACTCCCTGCCCACTCGCCTGCCGACCTCGATCGGCGCATCGCCGGTACGGATGATCTCCGCCAGCAGGAGGCTGAGCCGCTCGTACGGGCCGACGACGCCCCACCGGCTCTCGGCTCCGGGATCGATCTCATAGACGAGCCGGGGCCGTCCCGGCCCACCGCCCTGCACCGCGGCCTCGACGACGAGTTCGGCATCGAGCAACTTGGCGAGGTGCTGACGGATTGCGTTGTGGTTCAGTTCAAAGTGCTTCGTGAGCTCTGCGACGTCGACCGGTTCGCCAGCGTCGGCCAGGTATCGAAAGATCGCGTGGCGAGTGGGATCGCCCAACGCCCGTGCTTCCTGCTGCAATGTCGTCATGGGCTTCTTCCTTTGACGGTCTCTGTCTACCGGGCTAGTATTTCGAGCACTGACTAGAAGTATACGCGTCGCGAGAGCTGACTTCCATGATGCTGCGAGTACCTACCTCGACTCGACCACCTATCCGCGAGGCGTGTCGTCCCGCTCGGCAGGCGTTCGCGTGATGGACACCCTGTTGGAGGCGACCGACCGGCTCCGGGCAGTTGGGTTCGGTCTCGACTTCAGCGCGACGGCCAGCGGAGGACTGCGGTGTGGGGCCTGCGGTATCGACCACGCTCCTGAAGACATGACGATCGAGGAGATAGTGCGCTACGAGGGTGCATCCGACCCCGACGACCAGGCCATACTCCTGGCCCTGTGTGACGGCTGTGGCCACCGGGGTCTGTACAGCGCAGGCTACGGCCCCGGCGCCGCCGCGGCTGATGTCGAGGCCCTCCGCCGGTTGCCACACCTCGCGGCCTGAGGTTCGCCGGTCCCCACCCCTCGGGCTGACATGGCGGGGACTACGGGTTCAATACCCGAACTGCTTCTGCGCTCGGTGATCGATGAACCGTTCCACGGGCGTCTCGCCGCTCCACGTGGGGTCGTAGCTCCAGTCTGGCTGCTTCTGGGCGTGGTGCATGTCGATGCGAACGTCGCCCTCGCTCACGTCGAGTAGCTCGGCCACAACAGTGGGGTGCGCGGCCGGCGCCCCGCCCACCGCGTGCGCCTCGACCTCGGAGGCGAAGTGCGTGAACAGACTCTCGATCATGACCTGCTGTTGGCTGGCGAGGCTGCAGCGGGCTCCGTTGGCGACGGTTCCGACCCGCTTGCGGATCCGAGCGACATCGGCGTCCGTGCAGTTCGACATGGCAAGTCGCTCCAGGAGATCGGCGAGCACGAGGCCGTCGAGCTTGCACGGGGAGCACTGACCGCACGATTCGGTGGCCAGGAATCGCGAGACCCCCGCAACCGCGGCCACGGGATCGACCAACTCGTCGAGCACCCAGAACCCGGCCGACCCCAGGCTGCTCCCGATGGCGGCCATGGCCTCGTAGGTGAGCGGCGTGTCGAGCCTGCTCGCGGGGACGATCGCGCTGGACACACCGGGAACCACGGCGATGATCTCCCTCCCGCCGATCGGGCCATCCGCGATCTC
>Ga0070741_10006146_pt1 | contig 26044 bp, 34 predicted proteins | sample Coa_R1_4_FD_66440 | JGI IMG/M metagenome (GOLD analysis project Ga0070741, IMG submission 66440) | Surface soil microbial communities from Centralia Pennsylvania, which are recovering from an underground coalmine fire - Coalmine... | ecosystem: Environmental > Terrestrial > Soil > Unclassified ... | reverse complement strand
TATTTATTGAAGGAGCGGGAGTAGGCAAGATTTCAACTGCGAAACCGTGAAAGGGGAAGTGTGCTCGCTGACACTGTCATGGCATTTCAGGCTTGATCAATGCTTATTCTGAGCGATGCCTTTATCTGAGGATCTGTTTTTGGAGCGTGGGCCTTAAACTCTTTTGTGATGTTTTCGTATTCTGCGACGAGGTTACCAAGGTCAACAGGGGTGATGGTGTTCTTCACCATAAAGATAGACAACGGATTCAGATCAATATGAATTGCTTTTCTCCCCTGCATTAAGGCTTCTATCAGCGTCACGCCAGTCCCGCCATAGGGATCGAGTACCAAATCTCCGGGCTTGGAGAAGTTCAGAATGTAAGCCTGCACATTACTATACGCTTGTTTGGTAAAATAGCCGTGTACTCCGAAATGGCGCTTTGCATCTTGCTTTCTTACGTTCTTCAATTCACCAAGCGGTTTGATTAATGTGTAATCTGAATCTTCTGCCCGCCTGTTATGTGCAGCCTGCTTTGTCGGGGGAGTTGATGCGCCGAATTGTTCTGGCGAAAGCAAATTTACCAAAGCTTCCCAGTGCCGTTCGATTTCGGACATATGAAAGTAAAGGACAGGCTCTGCTCTGTCTATCTCAAAAACAATAAACTCTCGCCCATTACACAGGGCAAACATCTTCGCCCTGATGTCAGGGTGAATTGCATAAAAGTATGTTTGCTCAACATTCTCTCCGGTCTTGATTTCCTCGTCAGGAGACTTGGCATCTAATACCCAAGAATATTTCCCGTCAACCTGAAATAGATAATCAGGGAAGTTTGTAATTGCCCGTTTCTTTGATCCCACCATTACAAAAGGATGAGTCAGAGTCTTGCTTCTGATGATTCTATTTTTCCCGTGAGCCGTATAACCAAGAGTTTTCAGGATCGGCTGAATGAGTTCTTCTCTAACAGAATCTTCCTTGAATTCAGGAGAGTCGAGAATTGAAAAATCGAAGGCTGAGAATAGTTCTTCTGCCGTGATGGGCATGGCTACTCCTGTCGTACTTGGGGCACGATGAGTTTTAACTGGCTTTTGAGGTCGTGGCTTTATTCTTCGCTCCGGGCGGTCTGCCGCCTTTGCCTTTCTTCTTCCATGTTCCGTCCAAGGCTTCCAGTCTGACAAGCTTCTCTTTTTTCTCGTCAATCTGCTTTTGCAGGGCGTCAATCTCAGCCTGAATCTGGGCCTTTGCCGCAGGGATCTGGGAGAGCAGAGCATCAATATCAATCGGTTTATCAGTCATGGCTTCCTCCTGAGGGCGCGTATTTTACGCTAAATCATTGAAAAGAAAAAGCCCCGTCTTGTTGAGAGACAGGGCGTGTCAGTTTGCATCCGTTGTGAATGCAGCGTTTTTGATTCCGGTAAAACTGCACCAAGCGGCAGACCGGACATCGGATTTGCGGGAGTGCTTCAAGTTTCATATCCTCCTCCGTCGTGGAATGAAGCGCACTTTGCAGCGCGTGTATGTGGCGTGAATCCAGCGGCCAAACTCAAGTTTGAGTGGCCCCAGACAGGTCGGGCAGAATTCAACTTTCATCAGTCAATCCTCCGATGGACTTCTTTGACCGTCTTGTGTTCGGCGCAGTAAATGAACAGGAATACTCCGGCGTGAGCCAGACATTCCTCTTTACTGGTCTCGTCAAACGAGCCAAAGGACTCGGTAAAAAACTTTGTCGTTGACTCAAGTTGAAGCGTAATCGTCCGAACCTGTGTCCGGTCCTGGGTTTTTAAGAGCAGCCTGTCTCCGTCCAGTTTTTCAATCCGGGCAGGTAACAGACGGGTCGTGTCCCAATACGTCAGAGAGTCGGGTCTGTGGTTGCAGAGGGTCTGACAGTGGGCTGCCCACGAAAGGCAGCACAACAGCAGGAGACCACCCCAGAGGTGCGCCAGTGAGCGCAGAGGTTCTCTTAACATAACAGCCTCCTTACCCAGTCCAGGAACACCAGACTGAGACAGAAAAGTCCGTAGTACGGAAGTCTGAACGGTGTTTTCATAAGGCTCCTTTCCAGTAGCCCCAGACAATGCAGGCCGTCCAGAGAATCCAGATGGTCCACTCTGAAATTAGAGAGTGAAGTCTTCGTTTCTGAATCGTTGTCATAACGCCTCCGAAGGGAAGGGAGGGGAGTTTTTAAGGCTCCCCTCGTATGTTGGAAGGGTTCGAGCGGGCAGCGGGCAGATTTGCTTGGAAAGGTTTGGTTCTCGTGTGGCCTCCCCCCAGGCAAACACTTCAACCTCCCCTTTCCAAGACTGGCGGGGCTTCGCATGACCCGGCGTGTCTTTAGAGGCCGCTAAACAGGTCCCTTATGTGACACCCGTTCCTTTCGGTGACATACTCAGCCCCAGAACTCATCTTGCAGGTAAGGGATGACGAGGTCGTATTTCTCGATGCAGCGATGGCAATACCATTCGAGGGCATCGCACTCGCCGCAGGCCGGGCAAATGGATTTGTCGCAGCCGAAGCAGGTTTCAAGAGCCTCTTGCTCTTCGCAGACTTCGCATAACATTCTTTCTCCTTTCCTCTGGTGTTGGCAGGACAGGGTTGAGTTTCCGGTAGAGCGCACGAATTGACTTTGAGATGATTGCCGCACTACAGCGGTCGTCAACCATTGTGAGTCTGCCGCGAAGCTCAGTGAGGCGTTCGAGTTCGGCCAGAAGATCCTTGTCCATTTAGAACGGAGGCAGGTGGTTGAAGTGAGCGCCGAGGAAGGTGCCCAGCTTCGCGCTGGCCTGAAACTGCTGAATCGGCGCGAGCTGCTTGAACGCTCCCGTGAAGGCATTGGACAGCCGCCAGAAAGTGTTGGGTGCGAATCGCTCCTCCTGCTGGTTGAAGTGGAGCCGGTGAACGGAGGGCAGGAGCTTCGATGAGACAGACAGCTCACCTTCCACGAAGGCCGCGTACATAATCAGCTTGGCGGCGTCCGGTGAAAGCTCGCGGTTCTGCCAGTCGAGAACTGACTGCTGGAGGGCAGGGAAGTTCTTCTGCATCCGGTCAACGCCAACGGAAATCAGGTCTTCGAGTTTCGTGGAGGCAGAGTGCTTGGCGAGGACAGGCGTGAAATCGCCCTTGAAGGACATATTGTCACACACCATCACCCTGTAGCCGATGGTCAGGGCAAGCCGCATTGACTTGTCGTTTGAATTGCGGATGCCGATAGCGAATCTGCACCCGTGGAAGTCGGAATTGACTTCGAGAATGCCGAACATCTTGTTGCCGTCAGGCGTGGCCGCGTACTCGTCTCTGGTCACCTCAAGGTGGCGGAAGCCGAGCGTCTGGATCAGCGCCTGAATAACTTCGACGTGCGGAATTGGTTTGTGTGTTCTGGTTGCTTCGGGGATGGGTAAAGTGGCCAGCTCAGCGCGGGTCATCTTCACGGCTCCCTTGTGGGCAATCAGCGTGGTTTCTGGTGGCGGTGGAACAGGCGGGCGGTAGGTAATCGCTTCAATGGTACTTGCGTTCATCTCATTTCCTCAGTTTCCAAGTTTTGATTCGCAGCAAGAACAATCTTCGCCGCAGAGAAAGTGGTGTAAATCTCACAAAGGAAAAATCACCTCCTTGACATGTGGAATCATGTGTAGTCCTCCTTCGCTTGTAGTAAGAGCTGACTCTGGAATCCGTGGTCATAAACCACCGTGCTATCGGTTGGATTCCAGAGTCAGCCCCCGACGTTAAGGGAGCCGTCAGGGGCAAGCGTCAGATTGTGTGATTGCCTTGCTTGTGGAAGTCAGAGCATTTGTAACAGTATTCTTCTTCAATGTGGGACTCTTCGTACTTGCGCTGATTTTTCCGCCTGGCTTTGCGGAATTCTTCCTTATCGTCCTTCATAGTCCTGAGAGGGGTAGAGCTTGGCGAGTATCGCGAGAATGGCGAGGCAGGCTTGGGCTACAGTGTAAGGAGTTCCTGTCAGTTCCGGGCTGATTCCTTTCAACCCTTCCGAGAGGAAGAGTACAACAATCAGCCAGACAGTTTTGCTCTTAAGAGCAAGAGTGAGTTTGTTCATAAATTTAAGGGCCAGCGAGGGGTACTCATACCCATGACTATAGAGTACATGGTGAGTAGTTGGGTATTGTCCACAACGCCAGCTTACTTTCGGTATACACCTTAATGATTATTTTGTGAAATGAGTTATGCACAGGGCTCAGACCTGGGTCCAGACCTGTTCTTCTACTTTGTCCGGGTCTTTGCCGTAGACCGCGCATAAGGCTTTCCATTGCTCCTGGGTGGCAGCTTTAAGAATGATTCTTCGCTCGGAACCAAGGGCTTGGGTTGCAATTTGAGACATAATGTCCTTTCTCGGAATCAGGGTCCACGGGTTGAAGGTGAACCGCGATACAAAATAATTTTCTTTGATGTGGTGTTCTCTGACCACGGAACACCAGCTCGATTTAGCGATGATACATTTCACGCCTGCGTGCAAATGAAAGCCCATCCCGTATAAGGCGTGACTCCATTGCTGTTCCGCGTCTTGTGGTGGCCTCGGGTTCGTCAAGTCCTGCCAGCCTTCGTTCGTTCCAATCACCCCGAAAACAACGCCCTGGTACTGCTGAATCGCGAGGGCACATGCATCAATGGTGTTCGAGCCAATCACGAAGGAATTCAGCTCTTTATCGTCTGCTTCCTGCTGTGGGGTTCCAGCCCCTGCTCGCATTCCGTCTTCGGTTTCAGGCTTCGGATCTGGCACCTCATCTCTTGTAGCCTGTCCGTTCTTGACAATCTGCAAACCGCCATCACGGATATATGCCCCACCCTGGGGCAGGAAGATTCGGGAGTAGAGGTCTTTCCGAGAGTAGTCTTTCCCGTGAAGTTGCCAATGGTAATAACTCCAGCTCTGGGAGACACAGGACAAGGACTGCCCCTGGTCTTCGTCAGGTGGTTCGGGTAAACGAAATTCTTTTGTCCAATCTACTTGAGCGGCTCCCATTACCGGCTCAGCTTGAAAATCTCTGAGGTCCTCCTTATCAGGTAGTGCGCCTTTCGGCAGTTGTGAAATGTCCATTTATTTATGGTTAAGGATAAACATTATGAGGCCGGTAATTAACACAAGGGCAGCCGTGAACAGGTACCAGATAATTCGGTTGTACCTGAATTTCGAGTCAAGCCTCTCATACTTACTGTCCAGCTCAAATTTTTCTCTGCTTCTCTCGGCCTTAAGGTCAGTGATGTCATTCCCGGCCTTAAGCACCTTACCGTTTGTGGTGTCCTGACGGGCATGCACTCCGTCAAACCCTCTCTTTACCTCCAATGCGAGATTGGAGATAGAAATTTTCAGATCAGAGATGTCTCTGTCTGTAAGGACTTCTTTCACTTTTCGGTTGTCATCTTTCCTCGGCATAGTTGACAAGTTAATTATTAAGCGTAAGGTAAGGGTGTCACGGGGTTACTGCCTGATAAGCAGCTTTCGCGGCTTCAAGGGCTTTCTTATTCGCGGGGGTCGGCTTCTCGACATACTGTTTGTTCAGCTCGTTGATCTTCCTGCCCAGCTCCTCGGCCTTCGGGTTCACCTTACTCGTGTCTTTTATACTTAATCCCACATTCGCATCTTTTATGTCAGGATTCACCTTATTTTTGATCGCCTGGATGTTCTCCGGTGCTTTGATCGCCTGGATTGCGGACTCGCTCAATCCTCGCAGGCGTCCGTAACCCCGCAGAATCTGCGTGGCTATTTCCGGGTGTGACAAAATCGCCATGACTACGGCTGTCGGGGTGTGGAGGAACAACCCTGCCCCGGCCACGGCGGATCTCGTGTAGGCTCCCACCTTCTGACCGCTGGCTTTATCAATATCTTCGACTGCTTTCAGGACGGAGATTTTTTTGCTGATGCCGGGGGAAATCTGTTCCAGCCGGGCAAGGACGCTCTGCCTTCCTTCATTGTTCAGGTTCGCAATCTTGCTCAAGGCATTGTCTTTGAATGTCCCATCAGGCTTTAAGTAGTCTGTTTTTATTTGCTGCAACAGTTTCACTTCGGGGGCGTACTTTGCGTCCAGTTCTGCCAGCCCCTTGAGTTGAGCTTTCCCCTGCTGGTCGTAAACGCTTCGGAGTTCCCGGGCCAGCGTCGTCGAAGCGCCAGTTTTCGCGGCGTCGTATTTGGCCATATTGCTGAGAGCCGTGCGGGCATTCATAAATGCATTCCCGCTCAACTGCTTCTCTTTGCCGAACGTACTCACGAATTCCTGGAGCGCGGCTTTGTCGGCGGCACTCAGGGGGATTGACTCCTTGTCCGTGATAATCTTCCCGGAGCCGTCCAGTTTGATTCCGTACCTACTCAGCACACTTTGAACTTTTGAGGTGTCAACGTTGACTACCCCGCCAGACTTCCTGATCCCTTCGTATTCTTTGCCTGTTTCGCTCAGGTCATTCAGGTGTGCATCAATGGTGCTCTTTACCTGTTGGGCGATATTTTCCCTGGTGTACTCCTGCATCTTCTCTTTGGAGAATTCCTGTGGGTCCTTGATGATGGCGTTGATTGTTTCGGGAGACATTCCGGTTGCCTGACTGGTGGCGTATCTGGCGAGTGTTCCCGCAAGGTTGGTGACGCCTTTGGAGGCGGCAGCCACACCCTTTGCGGCTGCGGCCACTGGTTGAGTGACGGTGGACGCTGTTTTACTCATTGCCTTGTCCACGGCCATTCCCGGCTTCGTCTCGGCAAAGGAAGTCCCGGAAGCTTTCGGGTTGGCCGGATCATAAACGCCGGCTTTTGTCTCCATTGCTCCTTTTGCGGCGAGGAATGCGGGGGCCAACTGGTAAGGATCTTCAGCCACGGACTGCAATGCTTCCGTGCCTTTTCCCTGTAACGCTTTTTGAGCTGCGGGCGGGGTCACTGTCTGATATGCGGCTGAGCCAATGTTTTTCAGGTTGTCGAGGATGGTCCCCAGCTCTTTCGGGTTCTGGACGATTCCCGGTTGTTTCAAAAATGCCTCAAGATGGGTGGTGTCTTCTCCCGCCGCTTTCTTCTGAGCGATGGTGTTGATGATTTTATCTATTCCGTGCTGCGCCAGCTTTTGTGATGTTTCGGCAGAGACCTGAGATTTCACCGTCTCCCACAAGTTCCCCGGAACACTTGCGGCGTTTTTAGCGGTGTTCACGGGGTTCATAAAATCAACGACACCCTTCCCGAATTTTGCTGCTGATTTACCAACGTTGGCGGCACTCTTCACCACGTTCCCCGCCGAAAGACCCTGATTCGTCATGTCATACGGCTCCGTGGATAACAGGGCAGGTTGCTCTGGCTGTCGTGACTGACCGGGTTGCGGCTGGCTCGTGCTGGCCGCTTTATAATCGCTCGCAATCTTGTCGAGAATAATGCTCGAATTCACCCCCTGCCTGCTGCGGGCAAGATCAATCTTGCTCGCGACATCAGGGCTGGAGGTTTTCGCCTGCTGGTAGAGGTGGTCGAGCACCGCGTCGTCGCTGAAGTGACTACGGGCCTGTTGAAGCTGGTCTACGTTTAAGTCCATATTATTGTCCGAAGAAGTTAATGTCATTGAGGGCCGAAGCGTCTGACGAGGCTCCCGGCTGGTACTGGTTATTCGTCACGCCAGCCACGCCCGCTGCCGTGAGGGAGTTCCTGCGGATTCGCAGGTTCTGTTTGATCAGGTCAATGGCAGATTGCAACTGGTCGTGTGACCAGTCGGAAGACAACTGCTGCGCGGCCAGTTTCAGGCTCTCGTCGGTCGAAGAATTCCCGCCCTTGTAAACCGTGCCGAGTTCGCTGATGAGGTCGCTGATCTGCGAGTCAATCTTCGTGGCGATCTGCTGGGCCTCGGGGCCTAACGCGCCGTTCTTCGCGGCGGTGATCTGCGCCTTGTTGAGGATCGGGAAGTTGGAGCGCGACCACTGGTCATTCAACTGCTCGACCACGGGCAACGACTCCGAAGCGAAGTCCACGGCCTGCCGCAGGCGCACCTGTTGTGAGCCGTTCAGGGTCGTCAGGTATTTCTGCGTCGCGGTCCAGTCCTGGTTCGCTTTGGTGAGGTTATACCCCTGTCGTTCCAGCTCGGCCCTGACCGCCGCCGACTTGCTGTAGAGGCCCTTCATGTCGGGCGGCTGATTGCCGTTGATGATTCCCTGGGCGATTTCCTGAATGTCGCTTTTCGCGCTCCGGGCGGCTCCGGGGTTGAAGCCTTCCCGCTTCGCGATCTTCTGAATCAACCCGTCCCTGACTTCTTCGGGGATGTCCCCGACCTGAATGTGCTTGTCAATGTTCGGGGCGACTTCGGCACCGTACGCGCCGCCGCTCCACTTCCGCATGGCCTGATCAAGGGTCAGGCTCTGGTAAACATTCGAGCCGAACAGTAATTGCTGCATCGCCTTCAAACCCGACTCCGGGCTGTCGAAGACGAGGAAATTCCCGCCGTCTGCCGCGGGGTTCGCTTCCACGCCGACCACGCCGTCATATTTCGCGGTCGTCGCGCTGAGTTTGATGTTTCCCGGATTATTGTTCCTCGTGGGCCGGTTCACGCCGGGGCTGCTCTGCGCGGTGTTGAAGGCGGGGAGGCCCTGAATCTGTCCGACCGGGTTACCGAAAGAGCCGCCGAAGCCCGTTGACTGGTGGGTGATCGGGTCGTAGAACTGTTCGTGTCCGTTGGCGTCCGTGTACTTGAGCGGTTTGTCAAGTTTGCTCTGGTACAGGTTACTGCCCTTTATTTTCTGGCTGGCCGTCGCGAGCGTGTCTGAAGCCGTGATCCCCGCGTCGGGGTACTCCTTCGCGAAATTCATCACCATGTCCTGCTCCGCGCCCGCGTTGCCCGTGAGCGGGAAGACATCGGAAAAGTCGCCTTTGCCTCCCAGTTGTGTGTACGCCTCGGGGTTGGGGGCCGGTTCCTGGTCTGCGGTGCGGTAGACCGTCCCGCCGATTGAGTAGAACGGCTTGTCGGCGGGGATGCGGTACTTCAAGGCAAATTCCTGGGCGGCCCGCTGTTTTTCGAGCTGCGCCTGTTGCTGCTTCAACTGGAATTCCTTGTCCGCCCGCTGGCTGTCCAGGTATTTGAGCCGGGTGTCGGAGAAATCTTTCTGCGCCTGAAGAATCTGGTTGTGGTAGTCCTTCGACTCCTGAATGAGTGAGTTGGCCAGTTGGAAGTTCTTGTCATTATACGCGGCCTGGGCCTGGCCGAGTGCGCCCCTCCGCTTGGATTCAAGGGCATCAATCTGCTGGTTGTGGACGTTCTGCAAGTTGACCATCGCGCCCTGTCCCGAAGCGGACTCACCGAGATACCCGCCGATCCGCGCGAGGGTGTTGGAAAAAGCGCCAGTCTCATTGGCCTGGGTATGTTCGAGCTGTTGCCGCTCCTGATTGAACTGGGCGTTGATGCTGTCAATTTCACCCTGCTGTTCTGTCTTGAGCTGGTCCTGCCTCGCCGTCAGGTTCCCTTTTACGTCGTTGTAGTCGCTGGTCAGTCCGCTCGTGTCGGGCCTCCCGCCGGGGCCGTAAATCGTATCAAGGGGACTACTGGTCAGGCCCTGGTTGATGTCCTGGCCGAGGTCACTGATGCCCTGCCGGTAGGTCTGGGAAGTGCTCGCGACGGGTGCGGGAGTGGGCGCGACGGGTGCGGCCACTTCTTTTCCCTGCGCATCGAGGCCGGAGCCGTTCAGAAACTGAAAGGCACCTGCCCCGCCATTATCTTGTTGAAATTGAGTTAAGTCGGCCATATAGTTAGTTATCCCATTACTTCACAAAGCAGCACGATGACGTTGCCGTCTAACGTACCGGACTTTGTCCATGCCAGATTGATGTTCGTACCGTCAACGGTAATCGTAGCAACCTGCTTGTTTGACGTAGTGTCCTTCCAAATTTCGACCATATTGGTTGAGGTCGCCTGAATAGGCGTAGCCGCGCCATTGTTATTGATAAATACACACTTTGAATTCGTGCCATCATAATGACCGTAGGACATGGACATCGTAGTAGATGCGCCTGGGGCATACAGAGCAGTGATCCGCACCATACTCGGCGTCTTTCCCAAACCGTGCGCAATGTTTTGTGTGCCGCTGGAACTGCTTGCGGTATAGCTGGCCGTCACACTTTTCCAGGTTAACGCTGCTTGCGGGGCAATTGCGGAAGGCGTCAACATTTGAAAGTTTGTGCCGTCATATTCCACGAGGACAACCTGGCCATTGGCAATATCGCCACTCACCAGGCTGGTCGCGCCGTCGAGCCGCTTGATGGTTTTAGCGCCAAGACTATTTACGTTCAAAGTCGCGGAACCCGTGTTGGCAAAGTTCGCCTTAAACGCAAAGCATTGTCCCGAAGCATAGGCAGTGGGCGCGGGCGAAAGTGTCAAGACATAGGCATTGGCTGAGCCCGTCGAAGCGGCATAAGTCTCAGCCTGATTCTGGAGTCCGGTTTGTGTAACGACTTTGTTGCCACTGCCAACGGCAATCGAGGTGTCATTTCCGGCCAGGGCCGCTGTCTGGTTAGCCGTAGGTACACGGCTATCGTTATCGCCAACGGCAATCGGGCTGGTCGCGGAAACAGGGGCGACACTCATCTTGACGATGCCTTTAACGCTCGTCGAAGAGTCCGGCGCACCCGCGATGGCGACTCCATCCACGTAGCTTTTATTCGCAGCCTGGGTCGCCGTTGTTGGAGTCGGGACAATCGGGGAAGAGCTGAAGGTCTTGATGCCCGCAATATTCTCGTCCAGGGACTTGTCCATGTAGTTCTTGAAGAGCTGGGCCGTGTCGGAGCCGAAGTCAACCAGGGTGTCATTGGCCGGCCAGGCGAGCTTGTTGGCTGAAACTTCCGAAGTGCCTCCGTTAAAGTCGAGGCCGCGTTTATTGATGGTGATGGAAGAGGACGCAATCGTGGTCGGGTCAATTTCAAAGATTTCCATCAGGGTATTGGTGGAATTTCTGAAGACGACGTACGCCACGGTGCCGAAGTTGGCAGACGTGAGATTGTTGCCGTCCCATCCTTTGATATTGTTTACCTGGAAAGTGGTCGCGGAGGCTGTGATCGCGACTGCGAGCCGTTTGGTGGGGCAGGAGAGGGGGATTTGAGACATTGATGTGAGGTTAGTTTATAAAGTCTTGATTCTGGCGGATGAGAAGATGGTGTCCTGCGTGACTTCGAGACCGATTCGGATGATTTCAAAATACTGGTCAACTCCTGAGTTGAGGACGCCTAAAGAAAAGTGGTTGGAGTAAATATCCGGGAAGTAAACGATGAACTGGAAGTGAATATCCCCGTTCACGTCGGGTGTGCCGTAAGCCCCCAGAGGTTCCAGGCCGAGCGGGTTGTCTCCCAGGAAGACGGACAGGGGCAGGCCGTCGAGGAACTGTGATTCCGTCCCCCCGAAGGTGAATGACAACGCGGCGGTTTCCGAGAAGTCCTTGTAGAGTTCAAAGGTCAGCGTCGTCCCGCCCCGGATGTAGCCTTCCAGGGCCATCGCGTGGACGGACTGAAGGTTGAAGTCAGACTTCGGGACAAATCTTCGTTTCGGGGTGAGGTTGATCCAGTTCGATTTCCAGGTGGAGGAAATTCCAAAGGTGTTCGTCCCCTGGGCGTCGTTGGCTCCCGTGAGCATCCGGTAGACGTTGGGGGTGCGGGAGTCGGCGTAGTAGAGGTTCCCGCCGTAAACCATGAAGCCGTAAACCCCAAGCTCCCAGAGGCCCTCAAAGCTCCTGCTCTGCTCGTTAAAAACCAGGACTCTGTTGTTATATGCATCGGCAGGGTCAGCCTTGCAGGTGAAGTAGAGGCGGTTCTGGTACTCGATTCCGCTGACGTTCACAAAGCCTAAGGTATCCAGGAGACGCTTGATCACGAGGCCAAGGTTTTCACTCTGGGGGAAGGTGTCTTTCTGGGAAACGCGGCCCACGGAAGTTACTTGGTTATCCGTGGTTACGAAGTAAATGTCATCCCTCGCTTTAATCACCCTGTTCTGTGAGCCGAAGCCGGTCTTGAGCTGCTGCCTGACCACAAGGTCACTCGTGTCCTGAGAGTATTTGGCGGATTCAATGTAGGCTTTCTTGAAGATGTAAAAAACGTCCTCGTGGTTGGCAATGTCCGTGATGTCTCCCCCGCCGTAAGGGGTGGAGACAATGTCTCCTTCGCCCGCGACTCGCGCCGCGCTGAAAGTGAAATCCGTCGCGTTTTTGGTTTTGGAGACGTAGTAAGACCCTGTTGACTGTGAGCCTTGCACATTCCCTGACGAATCACGGGACAGGGCAGACCTGACGTTGCCCACAATCATTCTCGTGTAATGAGTTTCCAGTCTGTTTCCCCTGGGGTTTGCGGAATAAGTAGTTGGAACTACGGTCACGGGAGAGCTGATTGCTGTTGCAGCAGCGGCAGAAGTGGTGAAAGTCGTGTCAGTCGGGATCGCGGTGTAAGCGAGCTGGTTGCCGTTGAGCATCAGAGTCCCGGAAGCGGGAAATTTCGGCATCCTGATTTCGTAAGTCGGGGAGGACGGGTCAGATCCCAGCGTGGAGAAAGTAAGTTGAGTTGCGGTGTTGGCCGTAATCAGCGAGATGCTGTGGTTCTTCGCCCCGCTCGTGATTCTGACGTAAAAATTCTTCCACTGGTCGGTTGCCCAGTTTTTGGTAGAGTCCGTGATCGTGGTCGCACTCGAACCTGAAGCCGTGCCAGTTTCAAAGACATCAGTTTTCAGGACGGAATCAACGGTCACGGTCGTCTCCCCGCCGGTCAAAGCAACCGTCGTCGCTGCCGTGGCTCCGCTCCACCTCGAATAGTTCTCCGTCCGGTTGCAGAAGTAGAGGTAATCTTCGTTGTCCGTGTTGACCAGGTGTTCCTTGAAGCCGAATTCCTGGTTTGAGGTGTAACCATTCATCAAGCGGCTCCAGACAAGTAAGGTCGGGTGATAGTATTCCAGCTCCGTTGAGTAGGCTTTGACGGGGATCTCCTGGCTGCCGAAAGATTTGACGAAGTTGTACAGCCCGTAAGTACCGTTATTGCTCGCATTCACGCTGCCCAGGAGCGAAGTCCCGCTCCGCTTACTGATCCCTCCCTTATCCGTAATCATCATGTTCGTCATTGTCCGCGCACTGCCAATCGGGGCCTTCGTGCTGTCCTCAAGGACGTGGAGGCCATAGGCAAAAGACGAAATGTCCAGGAGCCGTTCCTGTAAGTAGACGGGTGTCTGGTTCATTTCTGCCCTCCGAACTGGCGGTCATCGCCGTCAATACTGGCAAAGTCGTGGACCGTGGTGATCATCAGAAGGGCTTCAGAGGGGTACTTCATCTGGTAGTTGGAAATGAGGCCGGGTCTGAATGGCAGCGTGCCCAGGGGTGTCCCCAGGCGGTTCTGGGCAATGGTTGAGTCCCCGGACTCTCTGGCTTCGAGGCCCAGGTCTTCCACGCAGACTTCAAGAATGATGTTGTACTCGTCCGTGTCCACGTTCAGAAGATCGCCATCTGCGGTGGAGTTTTCGATGTACACACCGGCGGCGGTCTGCCAGGGGTATTTGGAGTAGTAAATGAGGTTGTAAAACTTGCCACGCTTGATCATGAGGTGGTCAAAACGGTAGTCCGTGTCCGCCGCTTTCCCTGCGGTCTTGGTCATATACAAATTGACGTAATTGCAGGCCGTTTTCGTGACGGTCCCGGTCTGGGTCGCGCCGTTCAAATCAAAGCGCAACAGGTTCCAGCCCGCTTGGAAAGCCAGCCCTTCGCTCGTGGTCGTAACAGTCTGCGAGTAGTAGTTGGAAGTCGAGGAGCCAAGCCTCAGGATGAAGTTGGTCACGCCGCTGGTAGTCGTGATGTAAACCCAGACGAAGACTGACCCCTGATTCTTGTAATCCGTGATGTCAAACGTGTTGAGCGTGGAGTTTTGCAGGCCCGCAGTCGTGCCCCCGGAATTCAAATCGAACTTCAGGGAACCATTGCTCTTCACAAAGTTATCGGAGTCGGCAATGAGGTTAGTCGCGTCCCCGTTGACGGCCCAGGTTCCCCCGCCTGCGGTTGTGGAATCGAGGGTGCTGACGATCAGGGTTTTGTCGTCAATGATCTGGGAGACCAGGAGCTTCCGCGTGAAGTCCCGATCCGTGAAGGCCACGAGTCCTTCATTCAGGGTCTTCCTGCGGTCGAATTCGTCCTCGGTCGTGAGGTCAAAGGTCTCCGTCTTTGGCCGGTCATCGGTCTGCCGTTGCAGGGAAATAATTCCCAAACCTTTGAGATCCGTGGGACAGGTGTACTGGTAGACATCCTGAAACAGATTCGGGGCGAGCGTGGCCCTGCGTTTTGAAGAGCGCAAGTCAATCAGACTCCAGGCCCGGAGGACGGAGTTGTTGATGCTGGTTCTGGCGTCAGGAAGGAGGCCGAGTTTACTGTGGAGGCGGGAGTTGATGGCACCCTTGAGGGTGGTGTAGGAGTACGTAGGCATTATGGTTTATCGCTTAAGATTTTGTACTTTGAATCGGTAATAGCGAGAAGAATCTTCTTGGCAATGTCCTGCATCTGGTCCTTCAGCTCGGTCATCTTCTCCACCATTTCAATCACGGCCTTGTCGCGGGTCGCGTTGCCCAGGCGTTCGAGGCGCTGTTCGATGTCAATCTCCTCGTACATCTGCTGTTTGAACTCTTCGACTGTCTTCTGGAAGCCGTCGAACTCTTCCCTGAGTTTTTCGATGGTCCTGACGTTTTCGGCCAGGTCGGAATTGGTCTTGTCAATGTTCGGTTGAAGGGCCTTAACGGCCTGCGAGAGCTGTTTGATGTTGAGGGATTCAAGCGAACTGGTAATCTGTTTTCCCAGGGAGTCGAGAGAGGAAAGCACGCCGGAAACGTCCTTGTTTGAGGCGACGGTTTTCAATGACTCAAGCACCTGTTTGTGGCGCTCTTCAAGGGCCTCGGACTGGTTCAGTTCTTTCAGAGAGGCAAGGACATTTTCAATACCTGCTTTTAATTCGGAGTCGTCGTAATCAGTCGTTTTTACCACGTCTTCTGCGGGGTTAAATTCGCTCCTTGAAAGCAGAATGTCTTTTGCCGTTTCCTTGTCGCGGAGGATGACATTCCAGACCATCTTCGCAAGGTCAATCATCTCTTCCTTCTTCATGCCGCCAGCCATTTTTGTCCCGCTCGGCAAGGAAAGCCCAGGCCCCGTGTGCTGGATGTAAGGGTCGTCGGCCACCACCTGCCCGACGAACTGAAAGGCGGCGGTGGAGGCTGCCTTGAACCGGATGGAGAGGAAGCCCAGGGTATCAAGTTCTGCGGCGGTCAGTTCCACGTAATAGTGACCGGGCAGGTTGGTTGAATCAACCTCAGTAATGGTATTAGTGGTCGCGGTGGGAGTCGCGCCGTTCTTGGAGAGATAAGGCGTTCCCGTGATCCCCGTGGCTTCCGTGATGCCGTCCGTCGCGGAAACGAGAATCATATAGACTCTTCGTCTGACGGCCACGGATTCACTTTGTTTGTAGAGGTAGAGCATATTACCAGCCTAGTTTCATTAATCGTTTTTGGGTGAGATTGTCCCCGGTGTAGTAATTTTTGAGAGTCATGGGGGAAGTAATCGGGGTGTAGGTGCCAGAGTTGTAGCGCATGTACTGGATCATCACGTTCTGCGGCTGACTGACGGAACCAGGAATATAGATAACTACCGGGACGACTGTATTTTCCAGTGGCTGGGTAACTTTGCCGTTCTGTGGTTGCGGGTAGTAGTAGTGGACATCCGGTTGGCTTGCATTAAACAAATAGATCTGTTGAACCGTGGCTCCAAGTATCGGGGTGAAGGTAACGCCGAAAGTGTTGCGCAGATAGTACCGAAATTCTGGTTCGTTTGGCGGGAACACAAACGTTTGTTGTGAGGTTGCGCCTTCAACTGGCCGGAAGCTTTGTGCGAAGGTGTTTCTGAGGTAGTACCGGAATTCTGGCTCCGGGGTGGGGAAGAGATACGTCTGTTGTAATGTCGCCCCTTCAAACCGTTTAACGGCGTCAATGATGAATCGATTAAATTGCAGGAAATTTTGACGATTCAATTCTGGCTGGTTCGGCGGAAACAGGTAGGTTTGTTGCCTGATGGCTCCTTCAAATTGCTGTGCGGGGCCTTCCCGTAAATACCAATTCGTGTCTGGTTTGTAGTAATTGAATAAGGGTTGGTTATTTGGAGGGATCGGGTCGGTTCGTTGAACCGTGGCCCCCTGATCAACCTGAAATTTTGTAAGAACGATATGCCGATTTTGATGCAAGCTAATAAAACGGGTCATCTCAGGTTCATTTGGAAAAAATATGTATGACTGTTGTCTTGTCGCACCTTGGTGCAGTTGTACTTGTGGCCCCGTTTGGTATCGCTCAATATTGGCCATCACAGCGTACGCACGCAACTCGGGTTGATTTACAGGGAATTCGTATCTTTGCGCAACCACTGTTGTACTTGGTTGCGGTACGTGAGGTTGTGAAATTTGATACTGCATAGGCTAGACAGATACTATTTGAGGAAAACTATAATTGGATGGTTGACTCACGTTTCCAGATACCTCATTGCCAGGTAAAGTAGAGAGAGGGGGCTGCGGGAAATTATCACCGGGGGTATCAAACAGCCAGTTGTGCATTAAAGAGAAAGGGTTGTTATCAGATAGGTTAAGCATTTACAACTCCGGCAAGGGTAAGTGTAGGAGCAGTTATTGCTCCCGTTGACCCTAAAGAAAGAACAGCGAGATATTGAGTGACCGCAGTTCCACCTGTTTCAACGGCAGGATTAAGGTCACACATTCCCAATCCGCCAAACACTGCATCGTATGTAGTCCCATGAGCGGTTGCGATATTAGTAAGGGGCATTAAAATCTCAGCACCAAAAATAGTAGCAGCACCAGTAGTTGAGGCGGTCGTAACTTCGATAGCCGTTATATCCTGAACAGCAGAGTCACCGTCTTCAACACGGATAATAAAAGCAGAGTTAATAGCGGTAGCCGCCGCTGGCATAGTCATCGTTTTAGTACCAACCACTGTACTTCCGTCCTGATTTTTATAGCCAGCTACACCAGCATTTGTCCTCAGCCTGAAAACAGGGGCAGTTACCGAAGTCGCGGTTGTAATATAGCAAACAGGAATTAATCCAACAGGCTGGGCGGCAGTGCCAAATTGGGTACGAGTTACCGGGAATGTAGTGCCACTTGCCGTAAATTTATCTCCTGTAGCGGTCAGGTCAAGTGTGCCAAATTTGTACAATCGGACTAAATACAAGCTCCTTACTGAATTAGTTTGCATTTGTCCGTAAACTCCCAGAATAGAGCTGCCAGGTACAGGAGATAACGGGAAACCTACAAGGGTAGTTGGTATAGTAGTGCCAATAGAATTAAATAAAAGCTGAGCGGTAAAGAAACCACTTGCCGCCGCACCGGCGGTAGTAGCGCTGCCGTTTCCGAGTGCCAAAAAAGACGAGCTAAAACCCAGTCCCTTTCCAATGTTTGTAAAAACATCATTTCGTGTAGCAATCGCCATATTACGTTTCCCCTACCCCGACTAGCTGGGCAATAATGTTTGTTGTACCTGTATCTCCAAGTTTCCAGAATGAAATCACATCCCCTGCACTTGCCACCCACTGCTGTTGCGGCATTACTATTGGAGGCACCTGGAGGGCGGATGACGAATTCTGAGCAGAAGTCATTGCTTTATGGAGGACTAAAACTCCATAGATTTTGATGACACCACTGGTGCCGGTTAAAGTGATGTTGGTAATATCCTGCATACCATAATCACCATTCGCTAAATGAGGAGTGATATTAAAAGCTGAGTTTACACTTGCTACGTTTGGAATAGTCAATGTAGCAGTAGCACCAGTATTGCCACTCTGGTCAGTATAGGTAATGGTAAGTGTATAACTACCAGCACCTACCATTACTGTGGTTACTACCGCATAAACTTCTTGTGTGGCTGTCTGGATTGAGGTACCACGGATCGTTTTGGTTGGCATAATTACACCGTCCGCGAACGTTCCTGTACCGCCATTCGCTGTAACGGTTCCCAGAAGATATTCAATACCGGCCATTGTGGTCGCGGAAGGGTTTCCAGTAGATGGTATAAGTTTTATATTCGGGAATACTATTCCTGTAACAGGAGCTGCAACCGAAGGTACTGTAAAAGGGTTGGGCCAACGCTGCGCCGATGTATAACCACAAGAGCTGGTTGCTGCTGTAGTGGAGTTCGGCATAATATCATAAAGAGAACGAACCAGGAGTCCATTGGATTGAGCAGATAAGAGCATTGAGTCCAACGAATTTAAGACAGACATGTTAGTTATCTCCTACAAAATAAATATCACCAACCAAACCACAGGCTAATGCGCTAAACTGAAAAGATTTTATAACGTCACCAGCACCCAGGCGGTAGGGATTAAAGGCCCCTGTCAGTAAGTTTTCCATTGTTCCAACCCCTGATGAAGCAGTTGGAACATACCCTATGGCTAACGGGATGATACCCCAGAATTTAATCACCCCGGTTGGAGTTGTTCCCGCACTACGTGTGGCAGCCACAATATCCTGCACCCCTTTATCTCCTGTATTTAAAGTAATGATTCCACAATCACCCACGGGGGCGGAAGCCGTCAGGGCCTGGGCGGTATTAGTCTCGTGCGCATTACCGTCCTGGTCCACATAGTCAATCTGCAACGACCCGGGCGTTGCATTCAATGCGGTAGTGACTTCGGCTATAACAATTCCTGAAGTTACTCTTGATACCCCACATTCTGTAATGGTTGGCATCGAAGAACCATCTGTGAAAGTTCCAGAGGCACCAGAAATATCTATTGAACCCAGGTTCACTACTTTCGCAAACAATGCCGAAAGAGCAGTATTTCCCTGTATACTCCATGATATTCTTGTTGGTATAAATGCTGTTACACCGCTTGGCAATGAAGGTAAAACCTTTGTAGTCCCAACACGGTAACAGTCCATACTCCCCAAAAGTCGGGCGGTGGAACTTTGCTGGTCACCGTAAATTGGTTGACTGAGTGTAATGCCAGCAGCTATTTGTGATATAAAATCGTTATACTTTTTTATAGCCATATATTCAGGTCGAAATAATCAGCCTTGCCGGGAGCGGCTTTAAGTTTGTCGGCTTTTGTTGTCGAATCTCTGTGTATGACCATCAGGGTTGATAGCGCTTTCCGATAATGATTCCGTTGGGCGTAGTCGTGAAGTCTTTGCCCGGAGCCGCGCCTCTGGTAATCAGCTTGTCAATGTCGTTCATCTGCAACTTAACCATTTCCTCGAAAGGAAAACAGTCGAAGTTATTGCCCGTGAGCCGTTTCTGCTCGGCAATGCACTCCTGCCGCGCACAGATCAGCCCCTGGCACTTCGTACAATAACCACGGCGCGTGCCACTGCCAGGCTGGTAGACCCAGATGAACTGGCAGTGGACACACTGGCGGGTTTCGCCTTCCATTTTCCGGCCATCCCTGTCATAGGTGACAGTATAGCCGGAGGGTTTTTCGCCGTGAATCATGTTACGAAGCTTTTAAGGTTGGACACTCGAAGTCACAATACTCCGGTTTGCTGGTCAGTCTGTTCAGACTCCCGCACGGAGTATCTGTAAATTCTCTCGTTGTCAGTTTGAGATCCAGCCGGTCATGGGCTTTGTTGGGTTGTTCGTCTTTATTATTCATCGAAGAAGATTGACCCGTTAAGGACAGAAGTACCCTGCGCGAACACATATTCAAGAATGATGCCGTTGCTGAAGGTCAGGGGGACGACAAGTTCACCACCGGGAATTGCCACCCAGCGGTATCCGCCACGCATGTGGAAGCCCCATTGCCCAAGGACAACGCCAGCAGTTCCGGCAGCGGTCGAAGCCCTGCCCGCTGTAGTGACCGAAGCGCCAGTCTTGGCGTCAAGTGGAGAGGGGGTGACGGCCGTCCAGGTTCCGGCAGTTGACTGCCGTTTAGCCTGGACGAGGTAGGTTTCATCCGCGCTGTTGGCGGCAGGGCCGATTTCCCACTCGTAGATTTTCGCGGCAGCCATCGTGGAAGCGGACGGGTTGTCAAGCTTGAGGATTCCTGCGGTGGCTGCGGTTGTGGAAGCTGCTCCCGCAGCCCCCGATGCTACATATTTAGCCATAAATTTTAGTTAGTTGATTAAACTTGTTCTTCTAAAATGATAAACACACTGGCCGCACCGTCTGTCGTGGTGTTGTAATCCACCTCAAGCCAGTTGATTTTGCACATCGGGTCTACCCAGAGAAGTGCATCACCGTTCGCGCTCAGGGTCTTGCTGGCTACGCGCGTCGGGTTCTGGGCGTTGGTGTTCGTGACGTTATCAATCATCATGTTGAAGGTCGTCATCGTCGGGGTGTTGGTGTCTTCGCCCATGCCCTGCTCCAGTCCCGCTTTGAACGAAAAGACGGTGTTACCTGACGTGTGGGAACCGACCCGGACCAGGACCCCGATACGACTCGCATTACCGACGTAGAAAGCTTTGCCGGTGTTTGCTCCTGTCGTTGTATCCGCATTTACGGCGCGGATTACTCTTGTTTTAAGCATTGCGATAAGAGTTAATTATGGGGTTAGAACGTGGAGGCAGTACCAGCGGTCACACCAGCAGCGGCAGAATATACGTTTCCTGCAACAAAACCAGCGGCGGCAACAACCGGAGCGGTACCAGAGGCAACGTTCATACGATTATTGACGATGAATGGAGTTGAGGCAGCGGCCATTGTAATTGCTACAGTTCCTGTACCAACAACAAATGTGTTGTTTCGGATAAGTCCACGGAGCACAGTCGCAACGTTTTTAATCATCTGAGTTGCCTTACCGGCAAAGTAGTTATTATCGATAACGTAATCTGTACCTGATTCGTGTTGAATAGCAGCAGCTAAAGTAGTACCCGCGTTAGTAGCAGGTCCAACAAAACGAGAGTTAACCACTTTCAAACGGGTGGCGGTTGCAGCCGTTAGAATACAAAGTGCTGCACCTACGGTACCGTCTGAGAAGCGCCACTCACAAGAATCAAAAACCACATCTGCGGCGGTCACGTTGTTTACTGCGGTCTGGTTATCAATACCAGTCACAAAAACAAAGTTCTTTACCGTTACGTTGGCTGCGGTAATATCTAATGACGCGGCAACGTTTGTAGTGAAAGTGAATGTCGGCCTATTAGCACCAAAACCAGTACCAATGTATGTTACACCGGCAATGGATAATGCTGTACCGGCTGCGGCGGTGATGGTTTCTGCATATCCGTCAGCGACATAGACTATATCCCCACGGTTGGCCACGAGGTAAGTTGCTGCGGCTGCGAGGGTTGAAAACAGTCTTGGCTGTCCTTCTGCATCAGGTTTTATCGTATCCGATATTTCCTGATAGTTTGGATGGGATGTTGGACACACAATAAACACTTTACCCACAGTAGGGGTGGTGTTTGCTTCACGAATCGAGTCAATAAGACCTCGACCGTATCCTGTATTTGCGTTATATGGCATAGTTGTAAACCTTGGGAATCCACCACCGGCCTAAAGAGATTTGACTCTCTCATAATTCCCATTAGTTGTTTAATTTATGCGACACCATCACCGGAGCTGAAGCGAATCCAGACACCGGAGAGAATAGCGATGCCGTAACCGGCGCGGACGCCGAAGTTCCAGTCATCGGTGGAGAATTCTTCCCCGTTGTTCATCGGGGCAGGACTCTTCAAGTGTGGTTCTTCCCAGACAGCCAGATGAGCCGTGGTGCCGACCGTTGAGGCGAGACCCCAGTATTTGCGTTTGGTCGTGTCCACTGCGCCGTTGGCGTCCGTGGCTACGCGGGGAAAGATTTTGTGGGTGTACTTGCCCTGGTAGACGTTCGTGACGCCGCTGTTGGCGAAGTCAGGACCGGCCACGCTGCGGAGGTATTCCCGAATCGTGTTGATGGTGTTCGGGTCGTCCGTGGACCAGATAATATCGAACGGCAGGACCACTTTTTCACCCAGATGGTTGTACGTGTTTTCAACCACGAGCAATTCCATCCCTTCCAACGCACCCTTGGAAACCTGCGGGTTATTGGCGAGCCTGTTGCGGTAAGTGGTCGAAGAACCTTTTAAGGTGTGGGCCGTGGAGAAGAGGGCGAGCGTGTCTCCGACCGTGACATCAACCGTTCGGCCATCCATATCCGTGTAGGAAGTGGAGGTGCCGAAGGTGAGGCGGTGGGAGAGGTCAAGATCCATTCTGTTGACTGCCTGCTCGGCTAAGTTTTCGAGCCTGCGGACAACTTCCTGATACTTGTTCTGGGTGCGCATTTCGTAGGAAATGCCGATGTCAGAAGCCACGCGGTAAGAAGTAAGATTCTTGCTGTAGCCCTGCTGGACTTTCGCACGCTGGGCCTGGTCTGATTCACCCTTAAACTTTGCGTATTCGTTTAAGTCGATTTCCGTAAATTGACGGACGTTGCCAGTGTTCTGAGGGATGTTCTCGACTTGGAACAAGCCCGATTCCCGAATGGCGCTCTTTAAGGAAGCCTTCTTCTTCTCGAAGATGACTCCCGCGAGCTGGGTGAACACTGACAGGGATATGGTATTTAATTCCATATTTTTCCTGTGTTACTGACAAGTGGGTTTGCAAGGGCCGCAACCCACGTTTGTTCTTGCAGTATTAGTTGGTAATTAGTAGGAACCTGAAAATTTCACAAAGAACACACCTTTAGTGGTGGAGAGCACTTTCGTGGGACGAACTATCTTGATAGAGCTTGCACCGCGATTGACCGTAGAAGCATCGGTTAAATCAACTTCTTTCAAGATGTCTCCAGCGACCAGGCCGGAGGTGACATCAATCTCCCACTCGGTATAGCGTTCCACGGGGACTTCTACTTCCACGCTGCGGGCCGTGGCGTAATCAGAGTCACTTGAAGTAATCGCGTGACGGATGACGCCAATTAAGTCGGCGGTAGCGGTGGAAGAAGTAGCGGCCACAAGCAGCCCGGAGGTGAATGTGACGAAAGAATCTGCGCTCAATGCGGTTGACGTAGTGACGGGTAAGTACACGAATTTGGTCTTACCGCGTCGGAGTTTTACTGCCATAAAAATAGAGTTGTTAATGATAGGGAAAGCCTTCGACCCACCTGTTATCTATTGGCATTTGACGCCTGCCGGGGAGGGGAATAGATGATTTGGTAACGCCGGTTGTCTCCGGGAATAGAAAAAGAGCCACAGATGACCACGGGGGGTCAGGTCTGTGACTCTTCAATTCAAATTTGATGGAGTCGTATTGCTTTGTTACTTACACAATAGCACTCCTGCGAAGCCTGTCAAATTTCCAGTTGGGAAACGTCCAGCTCGTCGAACTCGTAGGCTTTGGCGAGTCTCATGGGCACGCCGTCTTTCATCTTGATTATCACGTCCCCATAACGAAACTTGTTGCGCAGGGCTAACAGCAGCACAATTTCCTTGGGGTGTAATTCAATGATGAGAGGGGTTGCGTCCATTATTGCTTCTTGACTTTATTCACATCCTTCATGCGGATGCTGGTTCGTTCCTTGCCCCAGAGCTTCTCTTCGGCTGCCCGCATGTGCTCATTGAGCGATGTCCTGACGAGCGAGTCCACGAAGTCATAATCAAGGACTTTGACGTTCCAGTCGAAGAGGACCAGGAGAATGTCTCTGGCCACGGGCTGCATCTGCCTGTCCCGGAGGGCCGTGGGGTCCGTGGGGTGGTCGGTCTTCGAGAGGTCGAACAGCTTTTTGTCCATGACTTCCGTGCTGCCGTCCTCGTAGTAAATGGTCACCGTGTCCCGCTCCTCGGGGGCGCGGGCGATTTTTTTCAGTCCGATGAACATTATTTGACCCTTCGCAGCCTTGGGTTGGCTTTCTTTGCTGAAGGGCTGGCCCTGCGGGTCGCGCTGGCTAAAATTGCCCCCGCTGCCTTCTTTGACACGCCCTCTTTACGGGCGATTGATGACTGGACACTTTTGAACCCAGGGTGAGTTTTTGACATATGGTTATTTGAATAATTCTACCGGCACGTGGGCGGTGCTGCCGTCCTCCAGTGCGCAGTGATAATGAGTAATTTTTCCCTCGCTGTTACGAAGTTCATGACCGTCCTGCAAGACGGCGGTGACATGCTTCCCTTCAAAATAGACGCGCTCGCTCGCTTCAATGATCTGGGGCATTTCTTCTCTGGCTGGTTCATCCGTTGAGGTTTCCTCATCCGTTTCGGGGATCGGCTCACCCACGGAGGCGTTAGTTTCTAAAATTTCGGTCGGGACGGTGGCGTCAGCGTCAGGCGCTGGCACTTCCGCCGTCGTTGTTTTCTTCTTTGGCATTGGTTTGTTCATCAGTTAATGGTTTTGTGGCCTGTTCTTCGGCCTGTTTTTGAGCTTCTTCATTCAACCGCTGTTCTTCCTTGACGCAGCCGATCAGGAAACTGTAGTTCGGGGCCGTGTTTCTCACCTCTTTGACCATTTCCTCGGGGGAAATTCCGGCTTTGCGGGCCAGCACGGCGAGATTCTGGTAAATGTTGTCCATCGTCTGCCTCAGCTCGGGGATCTGGCTGATTTGTTCCCGTATCCAGAGGCGTTCTTTCTGGGTCTCGCTCAATTTGTGACCATTCCCGGCCCGTTTTTCAATTGACATATATGGGGTCTATGTTGATTTCCCTGCCTTCGGGCAGTCTAAGGGTAAAAATCGTGAACTCCTGACCGTTTTCAACCCGCGTGGACTTCCCGACGAAGGTACAGAGGACTTTTTCCAGCTTCTCGCTCTCCAAGTAGGGAAGTTCGTAAGTCTGGCCGTCCTCGGTCTTGATTTCCACGATCTGTTTCTCGTGCCAGATCCCGTTACGGTCCTGAAACATTTCGTCCTCTTTCAGCCTCCAGCCCGTCACGACCTGCCCCTTGAACAGACGAACCTTGTAGGTGTGGGTAATGGCGATCCCCTGGGCCTCTTGGTAGCGGTTGAGCCGTGCCTTGTCAGCCGTCGCCAGGAGCATGTCCACGGTCTTTTTCAGCTCCTCGTTGCTGCGCAGGATTTCATCTAGCTTATCCTTATTCACCTCCACAGTTAGAGTTGCTGATTTTTCCTCTGGGATAATGGGTTCAATGTCTGCCGCTGTTGCTGCCGCGCCTGTATTTTTATTGGCCATATTATTGATTGCCTCCATACTTCTTAATGTCATCTTCGCTCAAGCCGAACGCCTTGCCCGCTTCGACAACCTGCGGGTCAAGAGTCGAATCGCCCTTGGCCACTCCCCCAAGCGGCTTGCCGGACGCCACACGGTTGAGAACAGAAGGCTGTACCGTGTCCACAGAGAGCTTGTAGGCTTCTGCGGCGACTTTGGCGATTATCGTGTCGTCAATGTTCTCTTCCGTCTTGATCAGGCGGTCGTACTGAAGCTTGATTTTGGCCTCCAGGTCCTTGTCACCATCAGAGAGCTTGCTGATGACTTCTTCCTTAGCCTTGTTCAGGACGATCTGCGTGACATTGCTCGTAATTTTGGAGTCAAGCCCTTCACGCAGGGACTTGAGTTCCTTCCCCTGGCTTTCGGCCAGCTTTCTCAGCTCGGAGAAGTTCTTGTCCTTGTCGTCCAGACCTTCCAACCGTTTATTTGTTTCTTCAAGGGCTGCCTGCGCCTCTTCAACCTTCGCTTGCAGCTCCTGCCGGGCTTGTTCTTCTTCCTGCTTGACTGCGCTCGTGGCTTCGGCAATCTTTGCCTGCACCTCTTCGGCGGTCATACTGCCTGGAATTTCATTTCCCTGGGCATCATATAGAGCCATATGTATTGGTTCCTTGTTTAATGATTATTCAATTGGAGTAATAACGTCGTGCTTGTGGCTCTCGTCCACGGGCCTGGCATTTTCCAGATTCTGGATATGTTCCGCGTGGAGCCTAGCAAAGCGTTCTTCGACTAAGTCCGCGCCGTTGATCGTGCCTCTGCCAATCATCAGTTGCCGGTCGTTGTCGCTCTGAAGGCCCATAAACACCAACTGCTCGTACTGGATTTCAGTGATGATGTCCTTGAAAGTCTGAGACTGGTAAATCATCGAACCTTCGGCGGCATCGCTCAGAATAAGCATTGATCAAGCCTGAAATGCCATGACAGTGTCAGCGAGCACACTTCCCCTTTCACGGTTTCGCAGTTGAAATCTTGCCTACTCCCGCTCCTTCAATAAAT
>Ga0070741_10006145_pt1 | contig 26045 bp, 24 predicted proteins | sample Coa_R1_4_FD_66440 | JGI IMG/M metagenome (GOLD analysis project Ga0070741, IMG submission 66440) | Surface soil microbial communities from Centralia Pennsylvania, which are recovering from an underground coalmine fire - Coalmine... | ecosystem: Environmental > Terrestrial > Soil > Unclassified ... | reverse complement strand
TCCTTTGTGTACCTTCGTAAGACCTTTGTGTCCTTTGTGGTGGAGCTTTTATGTCGACAGGGCCCATTCGTCCGCGCCTACCGGCAAACGCGGTAAGTCACGCGATCATCACCGCCGCCCTGACAGTGCACACGGCCCCAGGACCTGGTCTACTGCATGGGCGCGGCGGGAATCTTCAAAAACCTGAGTTAAGAAAACTTTCACCACAAAGGACACGAAGGGAGAGCCCGAAGGCACGAAGGAAAACGTAATCACTGACTTGGCTCCTCGGTTGTGCTAAACAGGTTTGGTATTCCTTTGTGTACCTTCGTGCCCTTTGTGGTTGAGCTTTTGATTCTGTGGTGAGAGTTAGTGTCCACAGTACCCACCCGCCGGCGCTTAACGGCCAATGCCGTAAGTCACGCGATCATTACCGCCGCGATGAAGGTGCACACGGCCCTAGGGCCTGGCCTACTGGAGAGCACGTATCAATCCTGCCTCCAGCACGAACTGGAGAAGGCTGGCCTCGAATGCCACGCCCAAGTCGCGCTTCCAGTCATTTACGACGGCGTTAAGCTCGAGGCTGGCTATCGAATTGATCTGTTGGTCGAAGATCACGTCGTAGTCGAACTTAAGTCGGTGGATGCCCTTGCCCCCATCCACCGCGCGCAAATACTTTCGTACCTCAAGCTCAGTGGTAAATACATCGGACTGCTTATAAACTTCAACGTTGTCCATCTGAAAGACGGCATCCAACGTTTCGTGAACGGAACCGGATGGAACTGAAATCGTCCGTGTTCCGCCCGTAGTTTCGGGTTTTAGGGGGTGTTCCATGGCGAGTACGTCCGCAGTTCCGCAAACCAAGGTGGCCGGCGCTAGCTTCCTGTTGGAGGAGCGCAGGCCGGATGAGATTTTCACCCCGGAAGATTTTAACGAACAACACCAGCTGATCGGCCAGACGGCCGAAGACTTCGCTAATAACGAAATCGTTCCTAACATTGACAAGATCGAGCACAAAGACTTCTCCGTCAGCCGCGACCTGCTGAAGAAAGCGGGCGAGCTCGGCCTGAGTGCCGTTGATGTCCCCGAGGAATACGGCGGGATGGAGATGGACAAAGTCACCTCCGCAATCATTGCCGACCACATGGCTAAGTACGCCGGGTTCGCCACTACCTGGGGCGCGCACACTGGCATCGGCCTGCTGCCCATCGTTTATTTCGGCACCGATTGGCAGAAAAAGAAATACCTGCCCAAGCTCGTGACGGGCGAAATGGTAGGCGCATACGCGCTCTCCGAAGCGTCCTCCGGGTCGGACGCGCTGAATTGCCGGGCGCGCGCCAAGCTTTCCGACGACAAGAAGTACTACATCCTGAACGGCGAGAAGATGTGGATCACCAACGCCGGCTTCGCCGATCTGTTCACGGTATTCGCCAAGATCGATGGCGAGAAGTTCACGGCATTTCTGATCGAAAAGAACTTCCCAGGATTTTCCGTCGGCGCCGAAGAACATAAGATGGGCATCCGCGGGTCGTCCACCTGCCCACTCATCCTCAACGACTGCAAGGTACCGGTCGAGAATGTGCTCGGGGAAATCGGTAAAGGGCACATCATCGCATTCAACATTCTTAACATTGGCCGGTTCAAACTAGGTGCGATGTGCGTCGGCGGGGCGCGGGTATCGATCGAGCAAGCCATCGCCTACGCCAAGCAGCGCAAAGCGTTCAACAAAGTCATCGCCGACTTCGGTCTAGTCCGCGAGAAGATAGCGAACATGGCGGTCGGGATTTACACCGGCGAGTCGATGGTCTACCGCACCGTCGGCATGATGGACGTTGCTCTCGGTGAGGTCGAGAAGAGCGGCGCAAATGCAGCCCAGGAAATCCGTAAGGCCATCGAGGAATACGCGGTCGAGTGCTCAATCCTCAAGGTTTGGGGATCGGAGATGATCGACTACGTGGTCGACGAGACGCTGCAGATTTTCGCCGGCTACGGTTTTGTCGAAGAGTATCCGGCCGAGCGTGCCTATCGCGATGCTCGCATCAACCGCATTTTCGAAGGCACCAACGAAATCAACCGCCTGATCATCACCGGCTTCCTCCTGAAGCGCGCGATGACTGGGCAACTCCCGCTCATGCCCGCCATCAAGAAACTCATGGACGAAGTCCTGTCCGGTCCGACCATGGCCGAAGAAGTGGAAGGTGCAATGGCGGATGAGCGCAAGGTGGTCGCGACTGCGAAGAAGCTCGGATTGTTCGTCGCTGGCGCGGCTACGCAGAAGTATATGCAGGCCATCCAGGACCAGCAGGAAGTCATGGGCGCGATTGCCGACATGGTAATCGAGACCTATGCCATGGAGTGCGCGGTCCTGCGTGCACAGAAACTGGTCGAGAACAAGGGCGAAGCGGCGTCCGCGTTGCCAATCGCGATGACGCAGGTCTATCTTGCCCAGGCCATGGACAAGATCGAAGCTGCGGCCCGCAAGGTCATCGCGGCGGTTGCTGAAGGCGATATGCTGCGGACGCAAATGGCGATTGTGCGGCGGCTCTCGAAGTACGAGCCGTTCAACACGATTGCGGCCCGGCAGACGATCGCGAACCGCATCATTGAAGCCGGCAAATACATACTGGGTTAAACCAGAAAACATCAACCACAGAGGTCACAGAGGACACGGAGGTTTCCTCTGTGATCCTCTGTGGCCTCTGTGGTTAAATTCTTCTTCTTTAAACCTGTAAGGTAGGAAATCTTACTTGCTCAAGATCGTTCTTGCTGCCCTTCTGCTTCTCGGTTCCACGATAATTTTTGCTCAAGATCGTCCCGATTGGGACAAGCTCGCTCCCACGCCGCCCATGGGGTGGAACAGTTGGAATAAGTTCGGCTGCAACGTCAGCGAAGAGCTGATTAAGTCGATGGCGGATGGAATGGTGAAGTCCGGCATGAAGGATGCCGGCTACCAGTACGTCGTCATCGACGACTGCTGGCAAGTGTCGCGCGACAAGGACGGCAACATCGTGGCCGATCCCCAGCGCTTCCCGAATGGCATCAAGGCGGTTGCCGATTACGTGCACTCGCTGGGACTGAAGTTCGGAATCTACTCCGATGCTGGTACCGGAACGTGTCAAAAGCGTCCGGGGAGCCGGGGGCACGAGTTTCAGGATGCCCGCTCGTATGCCTCGTGGGGCGTCGACTATCTGAAGTATGACTGGTGCAACACGGGCACGCAGGATGCGCAGGCATCGTATGCGACGATTCGCCAGGCGCTGGACGCCTCCGGCCGCGCAATCGCCTTGAGTATTTGTGAGTGGGGCAAGCACAAACCATGGTTGTGGGGTGCGGAAGCTGGCGGGAATCTCTGGCGAACGACCGACGACATCCAGGACCGATGGGGTGGAAAAGAAAAATGGCCGGATGGCGGTTGCTGCTCAAATGGGGTGCTTTCAATCCTCGATGAGCAGGTTGGACTCGAATCGTATGCCGGTCCGGGACACTGGAATGATCCGGACATGCTGGAAGTGGGCAACGGCGGGATGACGGACACGGAGTACCGGTCGCACTTCAGCCTGTGGGCCCTGCTGGCGGCGCCGCTGATGGCAGGAAACGATCTGCGCAATATGTCGCCGGCGACGCGCGAGATCCTTACGAACAAAGAAGTCATCGCGATTGACCAGGACTCGCTGGGTAAGCAAGGAACTCGGGTGCGCAAAAACGGAGATCTGGAGGTCTGGGCCAGGCAACTGCAAGATGGCAGCCGCGCGGTAATTCTGTTCAATCGGGGCAGTTCGCAGCAGCAGGTCACGGTCAATTGGGAAGATATTGGATATCCCGCTCACTTGAGTGCCGCCGTCCGCGATTTGTGGGCACACAAGGACGTGGGCAAGTTTACGGGCAAGTTTTCTTCCCCGGTCGCGTCCCATGGCGTGGTGATGGTGACGGTTAAGCCCTAGTGCAGGGTGAAACGGGTTCACCACAAAGGACACAAGGGAGCACAAGGAACCTTACTTGCGTGATTGCGTTTCCAGTTCTTTCATGACGCTCTGGATGAGTTCTTTGGCGTCGGTGAGATTTTTCATGATGAGCTGGATATCCATCACGGGCTTTCCTGGCCAGCGCTGACTTTGGCAATAGACGCCGTGCTGTCCGACGAGAGCCATGGCGTCGGTGACCATGTCCATGGTCACTGCCAGGCGTCCTCGCGGAACGCCCATCATGAATTCGTACCTCTCCAGATCTTCCTGCTTATCTTCGTAGACGGACATAGCTCAATTGTACCGTCGGCGCGCGGTGGTGGATAATGACGGGGCGCTGCTTACGTCGAGGTTCGTGGTTACGTCAAAGAATCAGCAACCAGCAATTGGCAATTAGCATTTGGCCAGTACGAACCGGTGTTGGACAAATGTCTGAAGTGTACGCCATCGTAGAGGGGCTAAATGCCAATTGCTAATTGCTAACTGCTAAAGGAGCATCCATGAAGAAGAAGTTCGCGATTGTTGCTGCATTGGTCTTGATTCTCGCTGCGTATGCTGCCGCACAACAAGACAAGAGCAAGCGTCCCAGCCCGCCAGCACATGCTCAATGTCAATTTCCGGATGGCAAGACGATCAAAGTCGATTACTCCAGCCCGCGCGTTAACGATCCGAAGACCGGTCAGCCGCGCAAGATCTTCGGCGAACTCGTACCCTATGGCCAAGTCTGGCGGACCGGCGCGAACGAAGCCACCGCGTTCGTAACCGACACCAATTTAACTGTAGACGGTAAAGACGTTCCCGCCGGCAGCTACACGATCTTCACCGTTCCGAACCAGGACAAGTGGACGTTGATTATCAACAAGAAGACGGGCGAGTGGGGTATTCCCTACAAGTATGAATCGGATGAACTCTTGCGTGCCGACATGCAGGTTTCGAAACCCGAGTCCACCGTCCAGAACTTCACCATCGATTTCAACCAGGAAGGCGGAAGCTGCACCATGCGGCTGTCATGGGAGAACACGCAAGCCTCGGTGAAGTTCGACGAAAAGAAGTAGTCGCGAGTAGCGGGAACTGAGTACCCAATAAAAACGCGCCAGACTGGAGACACGGGCGTCCTCGCCCGTGCTTTCTTGTTTGCTGAAGCTTTCCTGATTCGATCGAGAGCTCGATTCCTCAGAAATCCACTGCCGCCGGAGGAGTAAAATTACTTCGAACAGTCTCCCACGGGAGGGTCTCATGCCCGTTTACGGCTATCTCTGCCAGGACTGCCACAAAGAATTTGAAACCGTTCTGAGCCTGGACGAACACGATCACGATAAAGTCAAATGCCCGCACTGCGGGAGCAAAAACGTCGAGCAGGAAGTGGCGGCGTTCTTCGCGGTTACTTCCAAAAAGAGCTAAAAACCTTCACCACAGAGGACACAGCGAATCGCGAAGGGATTCCTTTGTGCGACCTTCGTGTCCTTTGTGGTGAACCTTAACCTTGTTTTGGTTTCCAACGCAAGATGGGTTTGCGGGCGGCGGCAACTTCGTCGAGCCGCGACACACGCGTGTTGTGGGGCGCATCGAGCACGGTCTTGGGATCTTCCTCGATCTCCTCGGCAATAGACCGTAACGCTTCGATGAGCAGATCGAGTTCTTCCTTCGGCTCACTCTCAGTCGGCTCAATCATCAGGGCACCCGGAACAATCAGCGGAAACGAAACCGTGTACGGGTGGAAGCCGTAATCGATGAGCCGCTTCGCGATGTCTCCTGTGCGGACGCCCTTTCTCTGCTGAATCTTGTCGCTGAACACCACCTCGTGCATGCTGGGCGTCGAGTACGGCAGGTCGTACACGCCTTCTAATCCCTTGCGGATATAGTTCGCATTCAGCACCGCGTCTTCGGTGGTTTGCCGCAAACCATCGGGCCCGTTTGCCATGATGTACGCCAGCGCCCGCGTGAACATGCCAAAGTTCCCGTAGAACGCGCGCACGCGCCCGACGGAAAGCGGACGATCGTAGTCGAATCCCAGCGTACCGTCCGATTTCTTCACCACGACAGGCTTGGGCAGAAATGGCTCCAGAATTTTCTTTACCGCTACCGGGCCAGAGCCAGGACCTCCGCCACCATGGGGCGTCGAGAAGGTCTTGTGCAGATTCAGATGCATGACATCCACGCCAAAATCGCCGGGACGGACCTTGCCCACGAGCGCATTCATGTTGGCGCCATCCATATAGAGCAGTCCGCCCTTGGCATGCATGAGCTCGGCGATTTTGTGGATCTCCTGCTCGAATACCCCCAGCGTGTTGGGGTTGGTGAGCATCAGGGCGGCGACATCTTCATTCATCTGCGCGGACAGGGACGCGACGTCGACCATACCCCGATCGTTGGACTTCAGATTTTCGACAGCATAGCCGACGGTCGCCGCGGTTGCGGGATTCGTGCCGTGCGCGGAATCGGGAATGAGAATCTTCTTGCGCGGATTCCCTTTCGACTGCAGATAGCCGCGCACCATCAGCAGGCCGGTCAATTCTCCGTGCGCACCGGCCGCAGGCTGAAGCGTGATCGCGTCCATACCCGTGATCTCGGTCAGACAGTCACTCAGGGTCTTGAGGATCCGCAGCGCGCCTTGCGAAATCTTCTCCGGCTGATACGGGTGGCCGTTCGCCAAGCCTTCCATACGCGTAACCACCTCATTTACGCGCGGATTGTACTTCATCGTGCAGGATCCCAGGGGATACATGCCCAGATCGATTGCGTAATTCCACGTCGACAAGCGCGTGAAGTGACGAATGATTTCGAGTTCGCTGACCTCGGGCATGTTGCCGAGATCTTTGCGTTCGGCTTCGCCTAGAAGCTTCGACGTATTGACCTCGGGAACATCGAGCGGCGGCAACTTCCATGCGGCTTTGCCAGGGGATGACTTCTCGAAAATCAGGTTCTCGTTCTGGCTGATATGGCGCGTGGCCTTGCGGGTCATGTGCTTCATCGCGCCACCTCCTCGGCCTCGGGAGCAGGCTCGCCGGCTTCACTGTCTGCGAGCAACCCGACGGCAGTGTCGATGGCGCTGCGAGTGGTCATCTCCGTGCAACACCAGAGCGCGGCATTACCGAGTTCCGGATAGAACTTCTTCAGCGGAAATCCGCCGACGATCTTGTGACCGAGCAAGCGGCTGTTGATGACATACGGGTCTTCGGTGGTTTGCACGACAAATTCGTTGAATCGAGGCGCACCGCCGAAGAGTACGGTCGCATGCTTGGCGAACTGGCCGGTCGCGTACGCGGTCTTGGCCAAGTTCTGCTTGGCCAACTCGCGCAAGCCAACTTTGCCATACACAGTCATGAAGATATTTGCCATCAGCGCGACTAGCGCCTGGTTGGTGCAGATGTTCGATGTCGCTTTTTCCCGGCGGATGTGCTGCTCGCGAGTGGCGAGGGTCAAGACGAATCCGCGCTTCCCGCTCTTGTCCGTCGTTTGTCCCACGAGCCTGCCCGGCATCTGACGAACGTATTGCTCGCGGGTGGCAATCACGCCGCAGTAGGGACCACCGAATCCGAGGGGAACACCGAACGCTTGCGCTTCCATCGCGACCACGTCGGCCTGGCGCGGCGGTTCTACGATGCCGAGTGAAACAGCTTCGGAAATCGCCACCACCAGCAGCGCCCCGTTCTTGTGGGCGATCTCGGCGATCGCGGCGACATCCTCGATGGTGCCGAAGAAATTCGGCGACTGAATCAGGATGCAAGCCGTGTCCCCGGAAACCGCCTTCTCCAGTTCGCGCAGATCGGTTCTGCCGTTTTCGTCGAATCCGACCGTACCGACCGGCATTGCCTGGTTCACAGCGTAAGTGGCAAGGACCTCGCGGTACTCGGGGTGAACAGTGCGCGAGACCACTACCGAGCGGCGCCCGGTCAGGCGGACCGCCATGAGCACGGCCTCGGTGGAAGCGGTCGACCCGTCGTACATGGAGGCGTTTGCCACCTCCATGCCGGTCAGCTCGCCGATCATCGTCTGAAATTCGAAAATCGACTGCAGCGTGCCTTGCGAGACCTCGGCCTGGTAGGGGGTGTAAGCGGTGAGGAACTCGCCCCGGGAGATCAGCGCATCGATGATGACCGGGCGGTAGTGGTAATAAGCGCCGGCGCCCAGAAAACTGGAGTAGTCGTCGCCGTTTTCGCGCGAACGATGGCGGAACCAGTCAACGATCTCCGACTCGGCCATCTGCCGGGGGACGTCGAGATCGCGGTTCAGCCGGTACTCGGCCGGAATAGGCGCAAATAGTTCGTCAATCGATCGCGCGCCGATGGCCTTGAGCATGGCGTCGCGGTCGCTGGGAGACTTCGGTAAATAGCGCATAGAAACCTAGATTAGATACCGCACACGACGAAACGACTCAACCCAGCTCGCGGGCGTTATTCGCTTCACCATTCCAGTGCAGGCGCGGAGTTTCGCCTCGGACTCAAGTTCTCGCTCCGAATGAAATCCACGCTCGCCGCGACCCTAGTGTCCCGCCTCTTCGGAGATAAACTTTTCGTAATCCGCAGCCGAGAGTAACGAGTTCAAGTCGCCGGGATTGTTGAGAGTGATCTTCAGCATCCAGGCACCGTGCGCGTCCTTGTTGACCTTCTCGGGCGAGGTCGCGAGATCTTCGTTGACGGCGGTGACCTTGCCCGAAGCCGGTGCGTACAGGTCCGACACCGCCTTGACCGACTCTACGCTGCCGAAGGTCTTGCCGGCTGTGATCTCCGACCCAACTTTCGGTAACTCAACAAAAACGATGTCGCCGAGCGACTCTTGAGCGTAGTTAGTAATCCCGATGGTCGCGTTGGAGCCGTCGGCTTTGATCCACTCATGTTCCTTGGTGTACTTGAAGTCAGTTGGGTAAGACATATTTTGGCTCTGAGCTCCTAGCTTCTTGCTTCCAGCATCGTGTGCGACCGTCTGTGTCTACAACGGTTAGGTCTTCTTCGGCCGCTTATAAAAAGGCGTCGGGACAACCTGCGCTTTGACACCCTGGCCACGAATTTCGACCTTGACCGTCTTGCCTATCTCTGAGAATTCGGGCGGCACGTAGGCCAAAGCGATGTTTTTCTTGAGAAACGGTGCATAGGACCCGCTGGTCACGTATCCAATTGCGCGGCCGGAATCGTCCAGAACCTTGTAACCGTCGCGAGCGATGCCGCGCTCCATCATTTCCACTCCAACCAGGGTTCTCTTCAAGCCTTCGGCTTTGGCTTCTTCAAGGGCGCCACGACCGATAAAGTCTAGCTTCTCCATCTTGCAAAAGCGGTCGAGCCCGGCTTCCCACACGTTGATGGTGTCGGAAATTTCATGCCCATACAGCGGCAGCTTGGCCTCCAGCCGCAGGGTGTTGCGCGCTCCAAGACCACACGGGACCGCACCGAACTCCTTGCCCGCTTCCAGCACACGATTCCAAACCATCGCGCTCGTCTTCTCATCGGATGGGATGTAGATCTCGAAACCGTCTTCGCCGGTGTAACCGGTGCGAGCAATCAGAGTATTGGGCAGGCCGCATACGGTGCCGTGCGTGACCCAGTAGAACTTGACCGCGCCGAGGTTGGCGTCAGTCAGCTTTTGCAGCAGGTTGATAGCTTTCGGACCCTGGATCGCGATCTGCGTGAAGTCATCGCTGAGGTTTTCGACAAAGCAGTCGAATGGGCGGGTGTTATCGCGAACCCAGTTGAAGTCCTTCTCGCGGGTGCCGGCATTAATGACCAACAGATAGTCCATTTCCCCGAGGCGGTGAACGATCACGTCGTCAACGAAGGTACCGTTCTCATAAAGGAGAGCGGAGTACTGCGCCTGTCCGGTGGCCAGCCGCGAGGCGTCGTTCATGCTTATGTGCTGAACAGCGAGGAGGGCTTGCGGGCCATTCAAGCGAATGTCGCCCATGTGGCTGACGTCAAAAATGCCGACCCCGGTACGCACCGCGTTGTGCTCGGAGATGATGCCGCCGCTGGAGGGGTATTCGACCGGCATGTCCCAGCCGTTGAATTCGACCATCTTCGCCCCCATCTGGCGATGGACCGCGTTCAAGGCTGTTTTGCGGACGGTCGGCGTGGTCGCCTCAACAGCGGACAATGAAAGAACCTCAGGAGCAGGGCTGGACTGCCGTGGTCGTGGAACCAACTAAGCTATCACGCGGGTGACGAAGGCTTCAAGAAACGGGCCGGACGGCTCCACGGGCAGGGTGCAGGATCGACAGTCGCGTGAAAGACGGTTGCGCGAAAAAAGAAAGGGGGCTGAGAACACACGATCTCAGCCCAACCAGCAACCCACGGGGGAAGAACGGCTTTTACTTACATCCGCGTCCTAGTAGCCGCACGGATAATTGGGACGGCAGAGCGGCATAGGGCCACCATCAGGCGCCACGGTTAGGGGAGCTGCCAATGCTGCATAGGCGCTTGCCAGGCCAACTACCAGAACCACAACTCGGATCAGCTTGTTCATGGGTTTCTCCTTGTGAACTGCGAGTCAACTGTTTGGCTGCAGGAACTCGCATTGCGGCGGATTATCCCAATCGTTTTCTTCCGATGTGAGAAATTTTTTGTTTTGTTCCAGAAACCGAACAGCCACCGGTGGCTTTTTCGCGAACCGCCACGGAAGCGTCGTTACTAATGGAACTTTTCCTGAGCGCAGCAGCGGATTACAGTCACGGTATGGCGACGACTGGAAAGACGAAATACCTTTGCTCGCAATGCGACATGAGCGAGTCGCGGTGTGAGTGCGAGAAGTATTGCTGTTTGTGCCAGAGCCAGATTGACATCCGGCTGTGCGAGGACGGGCTTTATTACTGCCCGCCGTGCCGCGAGGCGTGCGACTACAAGACCGCCGACTAGATCACAACGGCTTCGCGGTATTCTCCAAAGACCTTCCGCATGGCATCCGAGATCTCGCCGACAGTGGCACTTGCCTCGACCGCGGCGATGATTTTCGGCATGAGGTTTTCGCCCGAGCGAGCCGCCTCCTCTACACCTTTCATCGCTGACTCCCACGGTCCTTTGTCACGGCGGGAACGAAGCGAGCGAACACGCTCCACCTGGCGCGGTTCGAGCGCCGGGTCGATTCGTTGAATGGGAACTTCCTTCTCTTCCTCGATTTCAAAGCGGTTCACTCCGACGACGATTGCCTGCTGATGATCGACTTTCTGCTGAAACTCGTAGGCGGCGTTCTGGATTTCCTGCTGCACGTAGCCGCGCTCGATGGCCTTCAACATTCCACCGAGTGCGTCGATTTTGTCGAGGTATTCCTTGGCGCGGCTCTCGATGTCGTTGGTCAGAGACTCGACGTAATATGAGCCGGCCAGGGGATCGATGGTCTGGGGAACGCCGGATTCGAAGGCAATGATCTGCTGAGTACGGAGTGCGATGCGGGCGGCGTGCTCTGTCGGGAGAGCCAGCGCCTCGTCGAAGGAATTCGTGTGCAGCGACTGCGTACCTCCCAAAACCGCCGAGAGGGCCTGCAACGCCGTGCGCACAATGTTGTTCTCCGGTTGCTGCGCGGTGAGCGTAGAGCCCGCAGTTTGGGTGTGGAAGCGCAACATCCAGGAGCGCGGGTTCTTGGCTTGGAAGTGGTCGCGCATGATGTGTGCCCACATACGTCGTGCCGCGCGAAACTTCGCGACTTCCTCGAGAAAGTTGCTATGGGAATTGAAGAAGAATGAGAGGCGAGGCGCAAAGCGGTCAACATCCAGACCCGCATTGATCGCGGCTTGCACGTAGGCGATGCCGTTGCCCAGGGTAAACGCGACTTCCTGGACGGCAGTCGAACCCGCCTCACGCATGTGGTAGCCAGAAATCGAAATCGTGTTCCAGTCGGGTACGTGCTCGTTGGTCCAGGCGAACAGGTCCGTGATAATGCGCATCGCCCGCTCTGGCGGATAGATATAGGTGCCGCGCGCGATGTACTCCTTGAGCACGTCGTTCTGTACGGTGCCTGATAATTTCCGGATGTCAGCGCCCTGGCGCCTCGCGACAGCGGCGTACAACGCCAGCAAAATGGAAGCCGTGGCGTTGATCGTCATCGATGTCGAGATCTTCGTCAGGTCGATACCCTCAAACAAGCGCTGCATGTCCTCGATGGAATCGATGGCGACTCCGACTTTCCCTACTTCGCCCAACGACATGGGGTGATCGGAGTCCATTCCTATCTGCGTGGGGAGATCGAAGGCAACGGACAGACCGGTGGTTCCGTTCGCCAGCAGGTATTTGTACCGTTTGTTCGATTCTTCGGCGTCGCCCATGCCCGCGTATTGGCGCATGGTCCAGAGGCGGCCGCGGTACATAGTGGTCTGTACCCCGCGGGTGAAGGGGAATTCACCGGGGTAGCCCACCCCTGCCTCGTAGTTCCAGCCCTCCAGATCGGTTGGACTGTACAGCGGCTTAACCGGAATGTGGGAGGAGGTTTCCTGTTCGGCTGCAGGTTTTCCGTTGAGAGTAACAGCGGAGGCTTCAGTCTTGTTGGAAGCACTCATGGGTTAGGACCTCCGGCGCGCTCGCCAGAAAGAACTCACGCCAAACCAGGCGAACAGCAGCGTGAAGCAGATAGCGAGGATCACCTTGCCAGGACCGACGGTGCCTGCCTGGTATTTGGCGTATTCCCGGGAGAATGCGACACACCCGATGAAGGCAAGTACCAGGAAGACGAACCCGGTCACTTCCAGCCAAAGGATGGCAAGAACACGTGATACCGTCCCGCCAGTGACCCGTAAGGCCTTCCACGCGGCAGTCGCGTAGCGGTTTCGGCCAGCTCGTTGCGACGCCATGCGGGCCGCCACTCGCGCGGCGATGCCCGCCTTCCTGACCGTCGACACACTCATTACCGTGATTTTAACAGTGTACGGGCGTACAATAGCCGGACTTAGGACGCCGATCACGAAACCTTGTGACCCGGCGCGCCATCCAATCAGGTGGCGGCGAAGTGGCCGCCGGGGGGCGTTGTGGACCAGGAACTCAAGAAACTGATGAAAGAACTCGGAGAAGCCATTAACGAGTCTTTGGCTGAGTCCGAACAGATCGCCGAAGTTGTCTCCCGGATCAAGGATGGAGGGTACGACATATTCCTGGTACTGGAAGCCACCATCGGCTTCAGCAAGCAAGGGGAAGGCTCTCCTGACAAGACGTCCCTGGTTACGACCCTGAGTACCAAGCCCGAGTTGAAGATCAGTGATCAGGATTTGAAGTTCCTGAAGTCGCTTCGCATCAAAATCGAAGAATAGCGTTCAGCTATCAGTTGTCAGCCCTCAGCTATCTGCACCGCCTTTCGGTGGTACAGGATTTCCGCGCTCGGTGTGAGGCTTTTCCTCTTCTTTCGCTGTGCTACTATCTCAAGTTCTTGCGCCGTCGGCGGCGTCATTGAGTAGAGCTGCATCGCGGCGCAAAACTGGGCTTTAACAGAGAAGGCGCGCGCGATGAAAGATACTCTGGGGGTCCTGCTGGCCGGAGGGGCCGGCGAACGACTTTATCCTCTCACTCGCGACCGAGCTAAGCCGGCGGTCACCTTTGGCGGGATCTACCGCATCATTGACATCACCCTATCGAACTGCATTAACTCGGACCTGCGCCGGGTTTTCATTCTCACCCAGTACAAGGCACTCTCGCTTAACCGCCACATCCGTGAGGGATGGAACATCATGGCACGGGAAGTGGGAGAGTTCATCGAGATCCTGCCTCCCATGAAACGGGTGAGCGAGAACTGGTACATGGGAACGGCCGATGCGGTGTACCAAAACATCTACTCGATCGGTTCGGAGCAGCCGAAGCACGTGCTGATTCTCTCGGGCGACCACATCTACAAGATGAACTATGGCCGCATGTTGAAGCAGCACCAAGACTCCGGCGCCGATGTGACGCTGGCAACGATTCTGATCGATCCCTCGGACACCCATCGGTTCGGAGTAGTGGACATGGACCATGACAGCCGAATCACCGGTTTCCTCGAAAAGCCCAAGCAGACCGACCTCCGCTCTCCTTATCACCCGGAGATGGTGTCTGCATCGATGGGGATTTATCTGTTCAACACCGATGTCCTGATCCCGGTATTGCTGAAGGATGCGGAGGACCCGACCTCCAGCCACGACTTCGGCCATAACATCTTGCCGAAGATGGTCGACGACTACCGCTTGTTCGCGTTCAACTTCATCGACGAGAACAAGAAGGAAGCCTTGTACTGGCGGGATGTGGGAACGCTCGAGGCCTACTACGAAGCCAACATGGATATCGTGTCGGTATCGCCGGTGTTCAACCTGTACGACAAAGATTGGCCGATCCGAACGCACCAGAGGCAATATCCCCCGGCCAAGTTCGTCTTCGCAGAACTGGGGCGAACCGGCACTGCCGTTGACTCGATTGTGTCATCGGGATGCATTGTGTCCGGGAGCATGGTTCGCAACAGCGTACTGTCGCCGGATGTTCGCGTGAATTCCTTCACCGAAGTTGATTCCAGCATTTTGTTTTCCCACGTCAACGTTGGCCGGCACTGTCGGATTCGAAACGCTATTCTCGACAGGGATGTTCACGTTCCCGAGGGCACAACCATTGGTTACGACACGGAAGCCGATCGCCAGCACTATTTCGTAACTGAAACGGGAATCACCGTGGTGACGCGCGACTACTCGCTTTTTGAAAACCCGGTCACGGTTGACTACTTCACGTCTGAGTAGACGGCTGGTACCATCAAGCCTGGATTGCTGCCGGTGCCGCTTCCCTGCCCGAGGACATCCAGGAACACCAATGAGAAAAGTTCGGAGCTCTTCCGACAACAATGGTCCGGTTTCGGCGTCGGAGTACGAGACCCTGGCTGAATTTCGGCACCAGCTCGCCAGTTTCCTGCGTCGACGGCGGGAGGCAGCCGAAGCCGCCGGACTGGAGCCGCAACAATACGAGCTGTTGCTGGCCATCAAAGGCGCGTCCGTCACAGGTTCTCCCAACATCAAGCAAATTGCGAAGCAGCTTCTCTTACAGCATCACAGTGCAGTCGAGTTGACGACGCGGCTCGAGAAGCGAGGACTCGTCCAGCGTGAGCGTTCGCCGCACGACCGCCGCTCAGTGCTGGTCTCGGTGACCAAGGCGGGAGAGAAGGTGCTGGCCGAGGTCGTCCAGTACAGCCTCGATCAATTGCAGGTGGAGGCTCCGCAGCTACTCAGAACCCTTGGAAGACTCGTAAAGCACAGACCGAAAGAGAAGTAATTCCTCGCTTATGGAAGGTCCCGGGCGCTCCATCGGCGCGCAACCAAGTGTGATGGTTGTACTCTCGTACCGCCAAAGTCCCCTGCTACAATTCGTTTCTTCTTAGAAGTAAAGAACTTTTGGCCCCACAAAGACGTATCCCGACTGTGGTGTAAGGGGTCCGGGGTGTCCGGCGTTCGGTACCTCAGCCTGAAAAACCAGGAGTTCTGGGGAGTGCGGGTTGGAAGATGCCCAGGTCGTAGCTGCTCTGATTCGACGCTGCGTGAGCGGCGATGCAGTGGCTTGGGAAGAAATCGTCCAGCAGTACCATCGGCGCATCTACAACATCTGCTACAGGTTTACTGGATCGACGGACGATGCCGAGGACCTGACGCAGGAAGTCTTCATCAAGATGTACAAAACTTTGAACACGTATGAGGCGCAGCGTGGGGCCTTCATGACGTGGGTCACCACGGTGACCCGAAACCTCCTGGTAGACCACTTCCGCAAGACCAAACATGACCGGGCGACAGATTCATTGGATACGCCGGCTTCCGAGCACGAAGACGCCCTCCCGCTAAGCGAACAGATTCAGGACACTTCCGCGCCTCCCGACGCCCGGGTCCAGAGCCGCGAGACGGGCGATACGGTCCATCAGGCGCTGCAAAAACTCTCACCAGAGCTGCGGGAGGCGGTAATCTTGCGGGATTTACAGGATATGGATTACAGGGAGATAGCAACAGTCTTGAAAGTTCCGGAAGGTACGGTAAAGTCACGGATTAACCGCGGGCGTGCGGAACTTGCACGGCTGCTCCAACGTACATATAGGCAGGTGATGTGATGCCAAGCGAAGGAAATCGCGGTATGCAGTGCGCCGAGTTCGATCTGCTCCTCACGGAGGCATTGGACGGCACACTGGCTGGAGCCGACATGGAACGGTTCCAGGCACACGCCCAGGTCTGCTCGGTTTGCGGGCCGCTGTTCGCCGAGATTGATGGCGGGCGGCGCCTGCTGAAGTCGCTGGCCGAAGTTGAGCCACCGGCCCGGCTGGTCAATAACATTCTGGCCGCAACCACGGGCTTGGACACGGTGCGCATGCACGAGCCGGCACACGCTCGGCCGCAGCTATCCTGGGCCGACCGGGCACGAGGATGGATGGAGCCTATCTTCGCGCCGGTGTTCGCGGTGGTGAAGCAGCCTCGCTTCGCAATGTCATTCGGTATGGCGTTCTTCTCCATCTCGATGGCGCTCAACCTCGCGGGAATAAAGTTGACCGACGTGCGTCATCTTGATCTGCGCCCCAGCGCCATCGTGCGTGGCTATCACATGACGGCCGGCCGGGTGGTGAAGTACTACGAGAATCTTCGCTTCGTGTATCAGATGGAATCAAAGGTACGAGAGTTCAAGCGTGTAACAACGCCCGCGGAGCCGGCTCCGAATGAGAACCAGCGCCGTCGGGAAAACAACAACACTAGTGGACAACCAGACCAGAGACAGGAGCGTAACTACAGCCAAGGCGAAAACCAGCCCGTGCTCGCATTCGCCCCAGATGATCCACCTGTCGTGACGGGAACCACGATCAGGAGGTTCGTATGAACTGCGCCAACCATACCGACACGTCGGCGGTGGCCTATTGCCGCACATGCGGGAAACCACTGTGCGCGAAGTGTACGCGCGACGTGCGCGGAGTGATCTATTGCGAGAACTGTCTGGCAGCCCGAGTCGAGGGAACGCTGCCGCCTACTCCGCTAGCCGGAGCGCCGGGCTATGTACCCCCACCGCCGCAGCCCTCCAGCGGGCCCAATCCTGCCCTGGCGGGCATCCTTGGTGCGATTCCTTTCGGCGTGGGCGCAATCTACAACGGGCAATATGCCAAGGGACTGGCTCACCTGATCATCTTTTCGCTTCTGTGCGTCGGAGCCAGCCGAGCCGGCGACCCGTGGGATGCGCTGTTTGGGTTTGGCATCGCGTTCTTCGTTGTCTACCAGATAATCGACGCGGTCCGTTCGGCGCGCGCGATTCAAGCCGGTCTTCCGGCACCGGATCCATTTGGGCTCGGTACCACGTTCGGCGCCGGCGAGAAGCTGGACACTTCCAAGATCCCGATGGGTGCGGTGGTTCTGATCCTGATCGGCGTCCTGTTCCTGCTGCGAAACATCGGATTGTTCAGTTTTGATTTCAACCGCATTTGGCCCATTTTTCTGATCGGTCTGGGAGGGTGGTTGTTCGCGCAAAAGTGGGGCCTGGTTGCAGGATCGCGTGCACGATGCATGTGCGATCGATGCAAGTGGCGGGGCGTAATGGGACCTGCGGTGCTGGTAACGATCGGGACGCTTTCGCTCCTGGACGATGTGAGCCAGTACGGCTGGCATCGCACGTGGCCGATTCTGATCCTGGTGATCGGAATTGTGAAGCTGCTGCAGAGTAACGCGTCGCCGGCAGGACACGTTCCGGGGGCCTTATCCGACGGTACGATCCCTTCGGTTCCTCCGGCAACTCCATCGGACACGACTGCGCAGGCGCCACAACCGCCTGCCAACGAGGTAAACAATGTCTAGCCCTGCTCCCGTCGGTACTGCTCCAGTCTCAACTGGGCGGCCCAACCGATCATTTGCCGGCCCTGTGGTGCTGATCGTGATAGGAGTTGTTTTCCTGCTCGGCACCATGGGTGTCCTGCACTGGTGGGATCTGGGTCGCTTGTTCGCCCATTATTGGCCGGTGTTGATCATCCTGTGGGGCGTGATCAAGCTTGCCGAACACATGCGCGCGCAGCAAACCGGCACACGTGCATCTGGCATTGGCGTCGGGGGAGTATTCCTGCTGATTTTCCTGATCACCTCCGGTGTCATCGCCAGCCAGTTGTCGGGTGTGAATTGGGGCGCGCTGCACGACCAAATCGGTTTAGACGAGGGCGACTTCGGCAACTGGTTCGGCCAAAGCTTCAGCTACAGTGATCAGCTCAGCCAGGCGTTTCCCGCGGGAGGCAGCCTGCACGTGGTCTCGGATCGTGGGGCCGTGAAGATCCTCGAGTCCGACGGAAATCAGATCAACGTCGTTGTCGATAAGCGCATACACGCCGACAACCAGCAATCTGCCGACAAATACAACACCGGTACCAAACCGCAGCTCACGGTCAGCGACAAGGTTGTCACCATCAACGCAAACACGCAAGGCGCAGGAGATCACGGTGTGACCACCGATTTGACGATATCGGTGCCCAAGAAAGCGCCCGTAACGATTTCCACCCGCCACGGCGATGTGACGATTACCGGCCGCGATGGAGCCGTCGACATTGCCAGCCAGCACGGGGACGTGACCGTCGTCGACGTTAACGGGAATGCGTCTCTCAACCTGCAACACAGTTCGGCGAAGGTCACGAACGTTGCCGGGGACGTGGCAATCGACGGCCGGGTAAACGACGTGAGCGTCTCCGACATCAAGGGCGCATTACGCTTGACAGGCGAGTTCATGGAGAGCGTGAAGCTGTCCAATGTTGCGAAAGCTGTCAGCTTCAAATCCGCACGAACGGACATGGAGTTTGCCCGCCTCGAGGGAACACTGGACCTGGACTCGGGGGATCTGCGCGCAACATCGGCTGCCGGTCCGGCGCGGCTGATCACGAAATCGAAAGACATTCATCTGGAAGGCATCTCAGGCGATCTCCACGTCGAAGACACGAATGGCGAGGTGGAAGTCATAGTTCGCAAGCTCGGTAACCTGCAAGTCGACAATAGAAACGGAGACATCCAAGTCTCTCTGCCTACACAGGCCAACTTCAAGCTCGAAGCGCGGGCCGGTAATGGTGAGATTCAGTCGGATTTTGGAGAGCTGAAGATCAATAATGGTGACCGCGAAGCGACCGCCGCGGGAACGGTGGGAAGCGGCGGACCAGCAGTGCGCATCACCAACGAGCACGGCACCATTGAAATTCACAAGGGTGCAATCCAGGCGAGTGCGCCACCCGCGCCACCGGTTCCTCCCGCAGTAAGGACGCCAAAACATGTGCCGGCGCCAGAGGAGAATCCGGTCGAATCGACCGACAACTAGATTCAGCAATTCGCGCGATTGCCTTGAGCGGTCTTTTGCTGGACAAGCTTCTCGATACGTTCTAGAACCTCATCCTCCGACATATGCGTGGAGTCGAGAACTACTGCGTCCTTAGCGGGGACGAGTGGGGATGCGGTTCGGGTGCGGTCGCGACGGTCGCGCTCGCGTAGCTCAGCTGCCATGCTCTCGGCCGATGGGCCTTTGATCTTCTGCTGGTCGAGACGGCGCTGTTCGCGGACGACGGGATCGGCGTCGAGGAAGATTTTCAAATCGGCATCGGGAAACACTTTGGTTCCGATGTCGCGACCCTCCATCACAACGCCGCCGCCCTGGCCCATTTCGCGCTGTCGCGCTACCATCCACTCGCGCACTTTGGGATGAACCGAAACCCGGGATGCAGCCTGGGTTACATCGCTCTCGCGAACGCGCGAAGAAACGTCGGCCTCGTCCAGCAGAACGCGGTTTCCCCCGACAGTGGGTTCCAGGCGAATACGCGAGTTCCCCGCCAAATTCAGCAATGCAGCTTCATCGTCAAACGATACGTCCCACTCAATAGCCTTGAGGGCGAGGGCGCGGTACATGGCGCCACTTTCAAGATTGGCATACCCAAGCTTGCGGGCGAGGCGGGAAGCAATCGTACTCTTGCCCGCGCCAGCGGGGCCATCAATGGCAATGATGAGCTTGCGGGGTTCGGGGTCGGTCATGGGTGGCTGCTTGATTCTACACGGGCCTTTGTAGATGCCCTAGGTCTTCCCGGCAGGACGCGGGCGCCTGGCGATTTTGTTTGCTCGCAGATGGGACGTGCTTGGCGACGGAGCACTCTTGGCCGGTGTGATTTGAAGCAGCGAGCGATTTCCGATGTGGACGAAGCTCAATTCGCGCGCAGCAAGAAGCGCATTGATGGTCTCGCGGACGCGGGAGCGCGGCACCAGGTTGGAAAAGAACTTCTCGACTTCTTCCTGCTCGGCGGCGACAACGCAGTCGAGGTACTTAGAAACCAGGCCCGATAGAGCCGCTGGAACCGAAAGGCTGATGCCCTCGCGAACCGAGTCGGGGGCCCAACGGTAGAGAACATCCCAGGAGGCGCCTTCTTCAGGACTGTAATCCACGCGCGTGATTCGCAGCTTGGACCAGAGTTCGTTGAGTGCGCGGTCAAGAGCGGCAAGAGACAGTTCACGGCCAAGCTGATCACGCAGCTTCAGCTTGGATATGGGGCCGTCCCGGCGAATGATTTCGAACGCATCGACCGCGAGCTGCGAGTACTCGGACCGGGCTCCCGCCTTGGGGGGCTGCTTGGGATTGCGTTCCCCGACAAGAGCATAGAAGTAAGGGAATACGGAAGCGGCGACCAGAAAGTTGTTGTTCTCGTCGAACAGATTGGCTTCGAATGCTGCCTTGTCGCGGAGCAGGCGGACCATCAATTCCGTCGCGTGCTGGGCGCGAGGATCAGAAAACGCGTACTGGACGGTGGGCAAGCGATCGTCGGCGCCCACGAAAGCTCCGATGAAGGTCGGCAGGAGAATCGGCGGCCGCAGTGGGTACATCAGACAGAAACCGACCGACTCGATGAAGTCCTGTGCCTCTTCGATGGTGCGCACCGGCTTGTTATCGAGGTGCCACTTCCCGGCTCGCGCTTGGTGGAGTTCGAGGTCAAGCATGCTTGGTTCATTAGAACACAGGGGATGTCGGAACTCAGTGTTTGGCAAATACGAGCTGGGAGCGGTTCGCTCAGAAAGAAAAACCGCTCAACTACAGAGGACACAGCGGATCACAGGAACGGCAAAGCAAAGTACGAACTGCCAATTGCTGATTGCCAACTGCTGTTCTCGCTAGATTCTCTTGAACGCCCTCTGGATGTCTTTCATCGAGTAGCGAAGGACGACCGGACGGCCGTGGGGGCAGGTCATCGGGCAATTTGCTTTTGCGAGTTCTGCAATCAGCCACTCCATTTTGTTCTGCTCGAGCGGCATGTTGACTTTGATGGCGGCATGGCACGCAATCGACGCACCAATGCGCGTCCGGACGACTTCGAGGTTGAGCTTCTGTTCCTCACGCGAGAACTGGTCCAACAGTTCGTGAAGCATGTGCTCGACTTGCGAAGCTTCGAGCCCTGCAGGCGCAACCTTGACGGCGATCGTACGTGTGCCAAAGGGCTCGGCCTCAAAACCATTTAAGTGAAGTTCATCGGAAATTTCGACGAAGGCGGCCTGTTGTGCGGGGGTGAGCTCGACCAGGATTGGCATCAGCAGTCGTTGACTCTCGACGCGCTGCACCGAACGCTGCTTCAGGATTTTTTCAAAGAGCACACGTTCGTGGGCCACGTGTTGGTCCACAATCCAGAGACCATCTTCATTGACCGCAAGAATAAAGGAATTCCGGATTTGCCCCAGCGGCTTGAGCGTCGTCAAGGAAGCGAGCGAGGCCGTTTCATTTTCGTCGGCGAGCGGAGCAGCACAGCCGTTGTCCGGCACCAACTCTGGTGCGCGGGCCAACGACACCGCCGCATTCGCCTCGACGGCAATTCCACCCTCGAATTGGAAGCGCTCGGTGCGCGGCGGCTCTACAGGAGCCGTCAACTGGAACCCAGCCCCAGAACCGTATAGAACACGCCATCCGGCAGAAGTCGGAGCCTGCACGCGCGACCCCGGGCTGAGGCCGGGACTCGCGGTCGGCTGAGCATTGATTTCGGTGGTGAACTGCGGAACCGGGCGTGCTTTCATCAACGCTGCGCGAACCGACTCGCGCACGAAGTCGTGGATCGCACTCTGCTGTCGGAATCGAACTTCCGTCTTCGAGGGATGCACGTTGACGTCAACCTCCGCCGTCGGCATTTCGAGAAACAGAAGCACGACCGGGTAAACAGTAGGCGGAAGAATATTCCGGTAAGCTTCGGTGATCGCGTGCTGGATGAGGCGGTCCCGGATGAGGCGACCGTTTACGAAAACATAAATCGAATTGCGGTTGAGCTTCTGGATTTCCGGCTTCGAGACAAATCCATGCAGGCGGAGTTCGCCCGGGATAGGCGGTTCGTAATCATCGCCCAACTCCTCGCGCCGCCAGGGCGGCGGCTGGGGAAGGCCAATGCGCTCCAGCGGGATCATGGCCGCGATGGGGAGTAGTTGATCCAGCGTCTCCTTACCGAAAATCTGATAAACGCGGTCGCCGTGGTTGGCGACAGGCGCGGCGATCAGCATGGCATTGGCCGCCGAGTGCAGTTCGAAGTGCTTGTCGGGATGAGCCAGCGCGTAGTGCGTCACCAGTGAGGCGATATGGGAGAGTTCCGTCGACTCCGACTTCAGAAATTTCTTTCGCGCGGGTGTATTGAAAAAAAGATCGCGAACTGTGATCGAGGTTCCGAGGGGCAGGCCGGCTTCTTCGACTTTGAAAATCTTGCCGCCGTTGATTTCGACGATGGTACCGGCCCCATCTTCTGGAGCACGGGTTTCCAGACGGAGCCGCGACACCGACGCGATTGAGGGCAAGGCCTCGCCACGGAAGCCCAGCGTAGAAACACTCAGCAGGTCATCGGCATTCTTGATCTTCGAGGTGGCGTGTCGCTCGAAGGCAAGCATAGCGTCGTCACGAACCATGCCACAGCCGTTGTCGGCGATCTGGATGACTTTTTTGCCACCCGCTTCGACTTGGACCTTGATGCGAGTGGAACCAGCGTCGAGGGCGTTCTCGAGGAGTTCTTTGACCACCGAGGCGGGCCGCTCGACAACTTCCCCAGCAGCAATTTTGTTGGCTACGGCTTCGGAGAGAACGTGGATGCGGCCCATGGCTTTGTGTCAGTTTCGCAGATGCGTTCGATGAAGGGAAGGAAGAGTTAACCACAGAGGGCACAGGCAAGTTTTTTGTGCCACGTGTCTCTTTCGATTGACAACCTTACGTTGATTGAAAACCTATATTTTCAAGACCCGGATTCCCAACTCCTTCAGTTGCGCCTCGCTGACGGGCGTGGGCGCGTCCACCATCAGGTCGACGGCGCGGGCGGTTTTGGGGAATGGAATGACTTCGCGCAGGCTGTCGGCGCCGGCGAGGATCATCACTATGCGATCGAGACCGAGTGCGATGCCGCCATGAGGAGGGGTGCCGTACTCAAGAGCTTCGAGGAAAAATCCGAAGCGATTGCGCGCTTCCTGCTCGGTCATGCCGAGGGCGTGAAAAATCTTCTGCTGGATGTCCTGACGGTGAATACGGATCGAGCCGGAGCCTAGCTCGGTGCCATTTAGAACAACGTCATAAGCCAGCGCGCGCACCGCGCCGGGATCGGACTCCAACTTGTCCATGTCGCGCTCATGTGGGGACGTGAAGGGATGGTGCGCAGCGGCCCAGCGCTTCCCTTCCTCATCGTATTCGAACATGGGGAAGTCGGTCACCCAGAGAAACTTGTAATCCTTGGAAGGGTCGCCGGTCCTCTTAAACGCGCCGTGACGGTCGGCATAACGGCGAGCAAGGTCGAGGCGCAACTGTCCGGCCGACGTGAACAGCGCCTTGTCGTGCTGCTTCACTTCGGGTTTCACTCCGCCTTCGCTGGGGTGTTCGGGCAGGCTCTGCTTCCCGGCCACCAGAATGACGAAATCGCTGGCGTCGTCTGCCTCGAAGCCTTCATTGGGCTGCCCCGCCTTGATGCTTTCGTTGTACAACTTGTCTACCCGAGTCGATGCTAAAGCGAGTTCCGCGTCCTTCTGCAAGGAATAGTAGTCGATGGTGCGGAGCTTGCCGTTCTGCCGCGCCTCGTCGAGCACCTTGCGCCGCTCGGTACCAGACACCTGTCCCACGCGCGGGATTCGAATCTGCAAAACTGGCTCATCATTGCCGAGTTTCAGACGATCGCGCTGCGCTGCATCGAAGGCACCCCGAACGTCGATCATGGCAGGAAGGCGGCGGTCCGGCTTGTCGCTGCCGTATAGCCGAATGGCTTCGTCGTAGGTCATGCGGGGAAATGGCGACTTGATCTGATGCCCAGCAGCCTTGAACGCCGCGCCCAGGAATCCCTCGACGACTTCCCACACGCGCTCGGGTTGCGGGTAGGACATCTCCAAATCGATCTGCGTGAATTCCGGCTGGCGATCGGCGCGGAGGTCTTCGTCACGAAAACAACGGACGATCTGGAAATACTTGTCGAAGCCGGAAATCATGAGGATCTGTTTGAACAGCTGGGGCGACTGCGGCAGGGCATAAAACGACCCGGGCTGAACGCGGCTGGGGACCAGGTAATCGCGGGCGCCCTCCGGGGTCGACCGCGTCATGAAGGGTGTTTCGATTTCGAAAAATCCCTGGCTCGACAGGTAATCGCGAATAGCGATGGCCACTTTGTGGCGCAGCTCGATATTGAACTGCATGGCGTCGCGCCGCAGATCGATGTAGCGGAACTTGAGGCGCATCTCTTCGTTGGCCAGAACCGACTCGCTGGGAAGAAATGGCGGATGCTTGGCGACGTTGAGGATGCGCAGTTCGTCGGCGACGAGTTCGACTTCACCGGTCGGGATGTTCTTGTTGATGGTGTCGGCGTCACGCTTCTTGACAGTCCCGATGACTGCGATGACGTACTCGTTGCGCAGCTCCTCGGCTTTATCGTGGACCGCCGGGTTCAGCTCCCTATTAAACACAACCTGGGTAACGCCGGTGCGATCGCGCAGGTCGATAAAGATGATGCTGCCGAGGTCGCGCCGCCGGTTGACCCAGCCCATCAAGACAGCTTTTTGTCCCGCGTCGGAAAGGCGCAGCGCGCCGCACATATGGCTACGTCGCAAATCACCTAGAAAATCGAGCAAGGTGGTCTCTTTCGTTGAAGGTTGTGAAGAAAGATTATAAATGGCGGCGGTCTTTAGCTAGCCTCGTTCGTGCTTGGGTCACACACTTCGATCGGATAGTCAGCCAAGAATGCAAACGGCGGGGTACGTTGGGGAGGCGCGTGCTCCCGCCATTCGCGGCGGTTCAAGTGGACCGAACATCGTCGAGCACCAACGAACTCAGAGATCGTGGGCGCTCCAGAGATTCAGGGTAGTCTGTTCGAACTTGAGCTTCCACTGATCGCCCATTTTTACCCACGTGTCGCTCAGGTGCTGGTAACGATCCAGCCCACCATGCGGCGTCGCGAGCTTGTAGGTGACCACAGCGGCACTGTCGCTGAGCTGTACGACCCGAAAGTCGTACATGATGGGCTCCGGCCCTTTGTGCTCGGATGGACGAACGTATTCCAAGAGTTCCGCTTTCGTTCCCGAATCGCCGTTCGGCCCGATAACGACGAAATCGTCGGCTATGGCGTTCTTCACGTAAGCAGCGTCGCCCTTTTCGAATGCCTCAATAAGAGCCTTCTGAGCGTCGACGACAGTTTGTGCGAACGGGCTGAGGGGCCTGGGTTGAGCGGGATGCTCGAGCGCCTCGGCCGCGGGAACGACCGGAACACCGCCACTCTGGGCAACCACGGGAATTGCCAGTACAAGACATAAGACGAATGCAGCAAGCAAACGCGCGTTCATAGAACCCCCAAGGTGTGCATTCATGGTTTAGATTTTATCCTCTGTGCCAAATCCTGGCGCGGAACAGAGACCTGTTCGCCAGTGGTGAGATTTTTCAGGGCGAAGCTGTCGGCCTTTACCTCGTTTTCGCCCACGATCAGGATGAAACGAGCGCCTGCCTTCTCCGCCGTTTCGAAGGACTTCCTTAGCCGGAAAGTTTCATCACCGAGGTCCGCCAGAACATCTTTCGCACGCAGCCCGCGGGCAAGCCGTGCCGCTTCTTTGTTCATTCCGGCGCCGAGCGGAGCGATGTAGACCTCAGGCTTACGCATCACCTCGCCGGCTGAACGGTTCAGCGACATAACCAGGCGGTCCTCGCCGATGGCAAAACCGATCCCGGGCGCGCTGGGGCCCCCGAGGGATTC
>Ga0070741_10006144_pt1 | contig 26046 bp, 30 predicted proteins | sample Coa_R1_4_FD_66440 | JGI IMG/M metagenome (GOLD analysis project Ga0070741, IMG submission 66440) | Surface soil microbial communities from Centralia Pennsylvania, which are recovering from an underground coalmine fire - Coalmine... | ecosystem: Environmental > Terrestrial > Soil > Unclassified ... | reverse complement strand
GGCGCTCGATCGCCACCCACGGGCTCGCGGGTAGCGCTGCTACCCGCCTCGCCCGCGTGCGGCGCCCAGCTTGGCCTGCGACGCCCTCGCGCACGCGCCTAACCCACATCAAGCCTCTAGAAGGCGGCGCGTAGGTACTCCCACTCCACGACCCGCCCCGCCGCGTCCACGCGCAGGCCGGCCACGTCGAACCGAATGCGCGTGAACGGTGGGAGGTCGCGCTCGGCCAGGTAGGCGGCGGCCAGGCGCCGGAGCTGGCGCTGCTTGCGGGGCCCGACGGCGAGCGCCGGGCGCTCGGGCCCGCGGACGGACGCGGCGGCGAGCGTCTTCACCTCGACGAAGGCGAGCGTCCCCGCTTCGAGCGCGACGATGTCGAGCTCGCCGCGAAGCCCTGCCACGCGGGCGTTGCGCTCGACGATGCGCGCGCCCCGCCCGGCGAGGCGCCGCGCCACGATCTCCTCCCCGATCCGCCCCAGCCGCTGCCTGGCAACCGTCACGGCTCGCGACGCTAGGGAGGCCCGGCCGCCGCGTGGCGCGCAGCTTGCCACGAAAGCGTCACAGGGCTGGCATCCGCTGCGCGCCACCCGTCCGCCATCGCCGCCTACGGTCGCCCCGTGCTCGCCACGGCATGCACGTTCTCACTCGTCGGCGTGGAGGCGCGCGAGGTTCGCGCGGAGGTGGACGTGCGCGGCGGCCTGCCCGCGTTCGCCCTCGTCGGCCTGCCCGACGCCGCCGTGCGCGAGTCCCGGGAGCGCGTGCGGGCGGCGCTCGCCAACTCCGGGTTCACGTTCCCGCAGCAGCGCATCGTCGCCAACCTCGCCCCCGCGGACCTCCGCAAGGCGGGCCCGGGCTTCGACCTGGCGATCGCGGCGGCCCTCCTAGCCGCCTCCGGGCAGCTCCCGCCGGGAGCGCTGGAGAGGGTCGGCCTCGCCGGCGAGCTGGCGCTCGACGGCTCGATCCGCCCGGTAGCCGGGGCGCTGGCGATGGCCGAGGCCGCCGGCAAGGGCGGGGCCCGGGCGATAGCGGTGCCGGCCGCGAACGCGGCCGAGGCGGCGCTCGCGGGCGGCCCTCGCGTGGTGCCGCTCGAGCGCCTCGAGCAGGTGCGCCTGCTGGGGACCGAGGCCGAGCCCGAGGCGCGCGATGCCCCCGCCAGGGCGGTGGCCGAGCCCGAGCACCCGGACCTCACCGACCTCCGCGGCCAGCCCTTCCTGCGCACCGCGCTCGAGGTCGCCGCCGCCGGTGGCCACAGCCTGCTGATGACGGGGCCGCCGGGCGCCGGCAAGTCGCTGGCGGCGCGCCGCCTGCCGTCCATACTGCCCCCGCTGTCGGAGCCCGAGCGGATCGAGGTGCTGAGGATCGCCAGCGCGTGCGGGCAGCGGGCCGAGCCCCAGCCCCGCCGGCCCTTCCGCGCGCCTCACCACACGATCTCGGCGGCCGGCCTCGTCGGCGGCGGCAACCCGCCGCGCCCGGGCGAGGTCACGCTCGCGCACCGCGGCGTCCTCTTCCTCGACGAGCTGCCCGAGTTCTCGCGCGACGCGCTCGAGGCCCTGCGGCAGCCCCTGGAGGACGGGCGCGTCGTGATCAGCCGCGCCCGCCACGCGGTCGAGCTGCCGTGCCGGTTCATGCTGGTCGCCGCGGCGAACCCATGTCCGTGCGGCCGCGGACGCGACTCGGGGGAGTGCGAGTGCCCCGAGGGCGCCGTCGCGCGCTACCGGGCCCGGCTCAGCGGCGCCCTCGCCGATCGCGTGGACATCGCGATCACGGTCGGCCGCCCCGGCGCCGAGGCCATGGCGAGCGGCCCCGGCGAGGAATCCCGCGCGGTCCGCGAGCGCGTCGTCGCGGCCCGCCGTCTGCAGGAGCTCCGGCTCGGGCCGGGGCGGGCCAACGCCGACATGACGGCGCTCGAGGCGCGGCGCCACGTCGAGCTCGATCGCGCCGGCCGCAGGCTCCTCGCGGAGGCCTATGAGCGGCTCCGCCTCAGCGGCCGCGGTCACGAGCGCGTCTTGCGCGTGGCGCGGACGCTCGCCGACCTGGACGGCGCAGGCACGGTGTCGGCCTCGCACCTCGAGGGCGCGCTCGCGCTCCGGTCCCGTGGCGGCTAGCGGCACCGCCTGCTGGCGCATCGGGCGCGGCGAGCCCGGGTACCCGCCGCAGCTCGAGCAGCTCGAGCGCCCGCCGGCGGCGCTCCACGGACTGGGGGACCGCACGCTGATCGCTGGGCTCGCGCTCGGCGAAGCGGTGACGGTCGTCGGCTCGCGGCGCGCCAGCGCGCACGCCCTCGCCGTCGCCGAGGGACTGGCGCGGGACCTGGCGGCGGCCGGGATCGTGGTCGTGAGCGGGATGGCGCTCGGCATCGACGCGGCCGCCCACCGCGGCGCGCTCGCGGGCGGGGGCCGCACGGTGACCGTGCTCGGGGGAGGCCCGGACGTGATCTACCCGGCGCGCGAGCGACGCCTCTACCGCCAGATCCTGGCCTCTGGCGCCATCGTCTCCGAGCGCCCCCCGAAGGAGCGGCCGACGCCGGGCTCCTTCCCGGCTCGCAACCGGATCATGGCGGCGCTCTCCGCGATGACCGTGGTCGTGGAGGCGGCCCTGCCGTCGGGCTCGATGATCACCGCGACGGAGGCGCTCGACCTGGGCCGCGAGGTCGGCGCCGTGCCAGGCCTCGTCACCGCCCGCAACGCCGCGGGGACGAACGACCTGATCGCGAACGGCGCCAAGCTCGTGCGCGGCGCGGCCGACGTGCTCGACGCCATCGGCCCGGTCGGCCGCACGCGGGCGGCCGCGTGCGGGCCCGGCCTCGAGCCGGCCCTGGCAGCGGCGCTCGACGCGGTCGAGCTGGGCGCCGCGACCGCGGACGCGCTCGCCGCCGCGGCGGGCCTCGGCGGGCGCGAGGCGATGGTCGCGCTGACCCGGCTCGAGCTGCTCGGGTACGCCCGGGCCGACCCTGCGGGCCGCGTCGCGCGGACCGCGCTGCGGCGGCCGTAACCTGCCGGACGTGGAGAAGGGCAGCCGCATCCCGGTCGCGCTCACGGTCGCCGGCTCGGATTCCGGCGGCGGCGCCGGCATCCAGGCCGACCTCAAGGCCTTCGCCCGCTGCGGCGTCCACGGAACCTGCGCGATCACCGCGCTCACCGCGCAGAACACGGTCGGTGTGGACGCCGTGGCCGCCGTCGCGCCGGAGATGATCGTCGCCCAGGTGCGGGCCGTCGTCGAGGACATCGGCGTCGACGCCGTGAAGGTCGGGATGCTCGGCGACGAGCCGACCATCGACGCGGTCGTCGAGGCGCTCGGCCTCGTCGGCGACGTCCCCGTGGTGGTGGACCCGGTGATGGTCGCGGCGAGCGCCGCCCAGCTCCTCGATCCCGACGCGAAGGCGGCCCTGATCGAGCGGATCCTGCCGCTGGCCACGGTCGCGACGCCGAACCTTCCCGAGGCGCACCAGCTCGCCGGCCTGGGCGAGGGAGCGGAGGCGCCGGAGCTGGCGCGCGCGATCCAGGCGCTCGGGCCGCGCGCAGTCATCGTGACGGGCGGGCACGCCCCCGACGGAGCCGACGTCCTCTACGACGGCGACGGCGTCCTGCGGATCGAGGGCCCCCGCTACCCCGAGGGGGCATCCCACGGCTCGGGCTGCACCCACTCCTCGGCCCTCGCCGCGTTCCTCGCCCGCGGCTTCGAGCTTCCCGAGGCCGCGCGCTGGGCGCGCGAGATCGCCTCGGAGGCGGTCGGCAACGGCCTGCGCGGGCTGGGCCGCGGCAGCGGCCCGGTGGACGTCTTCGCGCTGGCGCGCGGCGGGCCGCCCCGCGGGCGCGGCCCGGCCTGAACGGCGCGCCGGAGGGCATAATCCAGGCGGTGAAGCTCGTGCGCATGAAGCCAGGCCACGGCGACGTCATCCTCGCCGAGGGAGACCCTGCCGTCGCCGAGGACGAGGAGCGCCTGGTGCGCGAGTTCCGCCGCCAGCTCGAGGCCGGCATGTGGGCGGCGGTGCCCACGGCGGACGGGCCGCGGCGGGAGGCGACCCTCGTCCGCGACTTCGCCGAGGTGCCGCGCGACGCCGAGCGGGTGGTCTTCTTCCCGCCCGCCGCGGGCGGGTGAGCACGCTGGCCGCCGCGGCGGCGCTCGTCGTCCTCGCCGCGCTCGCCCTCGTCGCCTTCGGCCCCACGCTCGCCGCGGCGTGGCGCGATCGCCGCGCGCGCCCGTCCCCCGCGGCGCGGGCGCCGGCCTGGGACCCGGGCCGCGAGCTTCGGGCCGAGCGGCGCGCCCGCGAGCTCCTGCGCTCGGTGGTCTCGGCCGACGACTACGCGATGTACGCGGAGCTCGGGTTCCTCGTCGTGGCGGGGGGCGGCGGCGAGGCGGGTTACGGCTACCTGGTCTACCCCCACCGCCCGATCGTCGCCTTCGACACCGAGACCGGTGAGCTCCTGAGCGAGTACTGCGTGGAGTTCGCGGACGACACCGAGCCGCTCCTGGGCACGCGCCTGCCCGACGCCGACGACGTGCTGGCGAAGTGGATGGCGCTGCGCGGCGGCGAGCGGCGGCTGATCTCGATCGCGAACATGCACGTCCCCGGCTGGCAGGTCGACCCTGCCCAGGTCCGGCGCGACCTGCGGCGCTGGCGCCACTGGCGCGCGGCCCGTGCCCGCGAGGGCGGCGCGCTGGCGGGAGAGCCGGCGTGAGCGCGCTGCCGCGGCCGCGCTCGGCCGCCGTCTTCGACGGGCCCGAGCGCGCCCACGCCCGCGCCTACATGAAGGGCATCGGCTTCGACGACGAGGCGCTGTCGCGGCCCACCGTCGGCATCGCCAACACCTGGATCGAGGCCATGCCGTGCAACTTCCACCTGCACGACCTGGCGCGTCCGGTCAAGGACGGCGTCCGGGCCGCCGGCGGTACGCCGATGGAGTTCAACACGGTCGCGATCTCCGACGGGATAACGATGGGCACCAAGGGCATGAAGACGTCGCTCGTGAGCCGCGAGGTGATCGCCGACTCGATCGAGCTCACCGCCCGCGGCTACCAGTTCGACGCCCTCGTCGGCCTCTCGGCCTGCGACAAGACGATCCCCGGCTCGGTGATGGCCCTCGCCCGGCTCGACATCCCCTCGCTCATGCTCTACGGGGGCTCGATCAGGCCCGGCCGCTGGCGGGGGCGAGACGTGACGATCGTCGACCTCTTCGAGGCCATCGGCGCCCACGCGGCCGGCCAGCTCTCCGACGAGGACCTGCGCTCGCTCGAGGACGCGGCGAGCCCGGGGCCGGGCGCCTGCGGCGGCCAGTTCACCGCCAACACGATGGCCTGCGCCTTCGAGGCGCTCGGCATCTCGCCCGCCGGGTCGGCGATGGTGCCCGCCGAGGATCCCGGCAAGCCGGCGGTGGCCGAGCGGATCGGCGAGCTCGCCATGCGAGTGCTCGCCGACGACCTTCGCCCGAGCCGCATCATCACGCGGGAATCGCTCGAGAACGCGATCGCCGTGGTCTGCGCGTCCGGCGGCTCGACGAACGCCGTCCTGCACCTCCTCGCCGTGGCCCGCGAGGCGGGGGTGCCCCTCAAGCTCGACGACTTCGAGCGCATCTCCCGGCGCACGCCGCTGATCTGCGACCTCAAGCCGGGCGGGCGCTTCGTCGCCACCGACCTACACCGGGCCGGGGGCGTGCCGCTGATCCTGCGGCGGCTCGCCGAGGGGGGCCTCCTGCACGAGGACGCGCTCACGGTCACGGGGCGCACGATCGGCGAGGAGGCCCGCGCGGCTCGCGAGGAGCCCGGCCAGGAGGTCGTGCGTCCGCTCTCGGATCCGCTCAAGCCCGAGGGCGGGCTGGCGATCCTGCGCGGCAACCTCGCGCCGGAGGGCGCGGTGGTCAAGCTCGCCGGCACCGAGCGCCGCGGCCACACGGGGCCCGCGCGCGTCTTCGAGTCCGAGGAGCAGTGCTTCCGGGCCGTGAAGGGGCAGCTCATCGAGCCCGGCGACGTGGTGGTGATCCGCAACGAGGGGCCCGCCGGCGGCCCCGGCATGCGCGAGATGCTCCAGGTCACGGCCGCGATCGTGGGCGAGGGCCTGGGGCAGGAGGTCGCGCTGGTCACCGACGGGCGGTTCTCGGGCGGGACGCGCGGACTCATGGTCGGCCACGTGGCTCCCGAGGCCGTGCGGGGAGGGCCGATCGCCGCGCTGCGCGACGGTGACGAGATCACGATCGACCTCGACGCCCGTCGCCTCGACGTCGCGCTCCCGGACGCCGAGATCGCCGAGCGCGTGGCCGCCTACGAGCCGCCGGAGCCCGAGTACACGACGGGCGTCATGGCCAAGTACGCCCGCTCGGTCGGCTCCGCCGCCGAGGGCGCCGTCACCGCCTGAGGGCGCCGGCGCTCACTTGACGACCCGGAAGCTGCCGCGCATGAACGGGTGGACGCGGCAGAAGAAGGTGTAGGTGCCGGGCTTCAGGTTGGCGGGGGTCGTCCACGTGTCGCGGTCCGCGGCGGGCGCCCCGAACCCGGCGTAGTTGAACCCGAGCTGGCCGGAGTCGAACGTGACCGGGCCGTTCGCGATCGGGTACGCGATCCCGGTGGAGCGGTTGCAGGGGGCCTTGCAGGCGGTGATCGTGTGGAAGGTGTTCTCCGACGGCTCCGCGTCGTGGTTTATGAACGTGAGCGTCTGCCCGGCGTGGATGGTGGCGGGAAAGGCCTCGCTGGCGGCGCCGTCGAGGTCGCCCTGCTCGTACTCGTACTCCTCGATGCCGATCGTCCCGTCGGGCAGGCTGAGCCCCGGCAGGAGCGTCGGGTCGGGGAGGTCGGTGGGGTCGCCGCCGTGGTTTCGGTTCTCGAACAGGTGGCCGTGCGTGAGCACCTGGTCCTGCGGGATCTTCTTGCTCATCGCGTCCACGCCGCCCGCGTCGGTCCCGTCGTAGACGGCCACGGGCATGATCCCCATCACCTCGTACCAGTCGGCGCGCTTGACGTCGTAGGTGGCGTGGACGCTCAGGGTGTCGCCCGGCTGCATCTGCACGCGCCAGGCGGGCGAGGTGCCGCCCATGGCGACGTCCCAGGAGACCGCGCCGGCCGGCTCGAAGTAGTGCGCGCTCGAGGTGAAGATCGTGTTCGTCCGCTTGCCGCGCTGGACGCGGAGCTGGGTGTTCAGGCCGCCGGGGTGCAGGTGGCCGACCGTGCTGATCAGCGTGACCGGGTGGTCGGGGGTCCAAGCCTGGTTGGGGCCGATGAGGGCGCGATCGGCGCCCCGGGCCTCGTCGGGGAACGTGTAGCGGTTGCCGTGGCCGTCGGAGCGAAGCGCGTCGAAGACCGGGTAGATGGGGCTCGAGATGCCGACCCGCGGGGAGGGCCCGGAGACATCCATCCACTTGGTCCGCACCGGGCGGATGGAGGCCGCCGCCGGAGCGGTGTCGGGCACGAAGTCGATCCGCCAGACGATGTAGACGGTCGCCGCCCGCCCGACCAGGTCGTGGAGCATGTCGTTGAGCAGCCAGTGGTCGGTCGGCCGCGTGCGCCAGCCGAAACCGCGCGGGAGCTGGAGGATCGTCTTCTCCTCGCCGGTCGCGAACTGCGGGTTGCCGTTCACGATCCAGACCGCGTGATGCAGGTGGAGGATGTCCACGCGGGGGACGGTGCCGTCCGGGTAGACGAGCTCGGGGTCGAAGCGGGTGATGTACCCGGGCTGGGTGGGGAAGAGGTTGGTCGCGTTCAGCCGGATGATGTTCTGGCCCGGCGCGACGTTGACCGGCCCGTAGCAGTAGGTCAGGTGCTGCACGCCGGCGTAGTCCACGTGCGGGATCGCGCCGGGCTTGTCGGCGATCGGCGGGCAGGTCGCGGCGCCGGCGCCGGCGGGGCCGAGCGCGGCCAGCGCGGCAGCGGCCAGGAAGGCGGCTGCTGCGATCCGGACGGCGCGAACGGAACCCTCCCCGCGCCCCAGCGTCCGTGCTGAACGGGGCATCGGCGGCGCAACCTACCAGATCCGGCGGCCTTCGGCTAGCTGGGCAAGCGGACGCTAGGCCGCGAGGAAGGCGTCGAGGATCCGGTTGAACCGGACCGGGCGCTCGGCCATGGGAACGTGGCCGGTCCTGTCCATGATCACGGTGCGCGAGTCGCGCAGCCGGCGCCCGTACTCGAGCGCGTCGGCCGCGGGGATGACCCGATCGTTGCGCCCCCAGACGATGAGCGCCGGAACCTCCACCTCCTCGAGGCGGTCGAGGATGTCGTAGCCGACGAGGCCGCGGATGGCGGGCAGAAAGCCGGGCCTCCCGGTGCCGTTGGCGAAGAACTCGAACAGGAGCTCGGGGCGGATCAGGTGCGGGTAGTGGAAGATCATCCGGAAGGCCCAGTAGCGGACCCGCGGTCGCATGAGCGCGCCCCGCTGGAGGCGGAGGATCAGTGGCGAGGCCGCGACCGCCATCCGCCCCGCCATCTCGGCGGGCTCGCGCCGCATCCGGGCGTGCGAGATCCCGGCGGCGGAGACGAGCACGAGCCTCTCGAAGCGGCCCGGGTTCTTGATCGTCGCCTCGGCGGCGATGAAGCCGCCCATCGAGTTGCCCACGACCGCGACGTCGGTGAGGCCGAGCGCCTCGCAGAACCGCGGGAGGAGGCGGCCGTAGGCCTCGATCGAGATCTCCCACGGCGGCATCGGCGAGGCGCCGAACCCGGGCAGGTCGAGCGCGACGACGCGGCGCTCCCGGGCCAGGTGCGGGATGTTCTCGAGCCAGTTCTGCCAGCAGCCCGCGAGCCCGTGGACGAGCAGGACGGCGGGGTGCCCGCCCGCTCCCATCTCGGCGTAGTTGACGCGGCTGCCGGCCACCTCGACGCTTCGCAGGTGGCGGCGCCAGTCGATCCGCAGCCATTCCGGGTCCGGGTTCCCGTAGGGATCGGGGCCCTCCGGCGGCGTCGGCTCCGGGAGCGGGCCGGCCGCCGACGCGAAGGGCCAGAGCTGCTCGAGCAGCGGCAGCGGGCGCCCTCGCTCGGCGGTGGCGCTCACGCGTAACCCATCCGCTCGAGGATCGGGACCTCGTGGATCTGGGGCGGCTGCAGGTGATCCCACAGGATCCCGCGCGGGCGCTCGTACTGGCGCTCGACCTCGATCACCGCCCGGGGGGTGGCGATGAGGTCCACGGGGAGGTCGTGCGCGGTCAGCATCAGGTGCTCGCGCAGGATCTGGATCGGGTGAACGGTCGTGGCGACGACCGTGTGGTCGTCGATCTTCCCCTCCTCGATCAGGATCCCGTACTCGAGGTCCGAGAACCCGCCCCCCTTGCCGAGCCGGGCCCCGCTCAGGTTCACGGCCACCGAGCCGCAGAGCACGAAGTCGATCTCCGGAATCTCCTCGACCGCGACGACCCGGCCATGGCGCATCGCGCCCTTGATCGTCGCCGCCTCGCGGAGCTGCTTGGCGCTCAGCTTGCGCGGGTCCAGGAGGCGGAACGGATGCGGGTCGCGCAGCCGGGGCACGGCCATGACGACCAGCTTGCCCTGCTCCAGCGCCAGCCGCCGCGCGTGCGTCTGCGGCGAGTCCGGGTTGGCCTTGATCACCCGCGCCCGCTTCCAGGTGCGATGCGTAGCCAGCCTCTCGGCGGCCAGCTTCGCGCCGGCGAAGTTGGGGATACGCCCCTCGGCGCCGGGGAAGCGCGACACCCCCTCCCGGTCCATCGCCTTCCAGACCGCCCGGCGCACCTGGTCCTTGGTTCGCATGGGGGCGAACGATATTGGCGCGCTTGCGCAAACCGGGTTGCACCCGCCGGCGCCGGAGCGGTGGCGAGAGCCGCGCTCCTACACTGGTGCCACCGTGGGAGGCCGGGCGAAGACGACCGCGATCGCCGCGGCGGCGGTCGTGCTGGCGCTGGCGGTGGGCGCCTACGCGTGGGACGCGAGCGAGCGCGACCAGATCGCGAAGGGCATCCGGGTCGGCGGCGTGCCGGTGGGCGGCCTTTCGGCCGATGCCGCCACCAGGCGCCTCGAGCGGCGGCTCGTTCGGCCCCTCGACCGCCCGGTGACCGTCGTCTTCGAGGGCACCCGGTACGTGCTGAGCCCGGAGAAGCTCGAGCTTCGTGCCGACGTCGAGGGGATGGTGGACGAGGCGCTCGCCGCGAGCCGCTCGGGCAGCCTGCCCGCCCGGCTCTGGCGCTACGCGACCGGGAGCGAGGTCGACCGCGAGATCACGCCCCGGATCAGCTTCTCGGCGAAGGCCCTCGACGGATTTCTCGCCGAGGTCAGGTCCCAGATCGGGCGGCCGGCGCGCGATGCGGCGATCCAGCCGAGCGCCGACTCCCTGAACGTGATCCCCGCCCAGGATGGGATCCGGGTCCGCGCCGCCGCCCTGCGCGAGCGGGTCGAGGCGGCGATCGCGAGCCCGCGCCGGCGCGTCGTGAGGCCCGCCGTGGTGCGGACGAAGCCGGACGTGACGACGCGGGACCTGGCGCGGAGGTACCCCGTCTACCTCACGGTGGACCGGGAGAGCTTCCAGCTCCGGCTCTGGAAGCACCTGAAGCTGGTCAAGACGTACACGATCGCGGTCGGCCAGCAGGGGCTCGAGACGCCGGCCGGCCTCTACACGATCAACGACAAGCAGGTGAACCCCGCCTGGCACGTCCCCGACTCGCCGTGGGCCGGCGACCTGGCGGGCAAGGTCATCCCGCCCGGCCCCGAAGACCCCCTCAAGGCGCGCTGGATGGGCTTCTACAACGGCGCCGGGATCCACGGTACCGACGACATCTCGTCGCTCGGGAGCGCGGCCTCGCACGGCTGCATCCGCATGTCGATCCCCGACGTGATCGAGCTCTACGACCAGGTCCCGCTCGGCACCCCGATCTACATCGGCTGAGCGGCGAAAGCTCGCGCCCGCCGGGAGGCGTCGCCGCGCGCCCGGCGAACCAGTCGGCGATGGAAGCGAGCGCGCAGTGGCAAGAGGCGATCGACGCCTTCATGCGCGAGCTGCGAACCCGCCAGGCCTCCGCGAACACGCAGCGGGCCTACCGCGCCGACCTCCGGGAGCTGGGCGAGTGGGCGGCGGCTCGCCACCGCCCGCCCGGCCAGCTCTCCTACCGCGACCTCCGCTCCTACGCGGCCGAGTTCTCGGGCCGGCGCCTCGCGCGCGCCACGGTAGCGCGCAAGCTCGCCGCCGTCCGCGCCTTCCACCAGCACCTGGTGCGGACCGCCCGGGCCCCGGAGAACCCGGCCGACCTGCTGCCCTCGCCGAAGCGCCCCCAGCGGCTGCCGCGGGTGCTCTCGCCCGAGCGGGTCGCGGCGCTCCTCGATCGCATCCCGGCCTCGGGGCCGCTCGAGGTGCGCGACCGCGCCCTGCTCGAGCTCGCCTACGCCTCCGGCCTCCGCGCCGAGGAGCTCGTGAACCTCGACCTCGGCGACCTCGACTTCGACGGCGAGCTCGTGCGCGTGACCGGCAAGGGCCGCAAGACGCGGCTGGTGCCGTTCGGCGAGGCCGCGGGTCGCGCGCTCGAGCGCTACCTGGCTTCGGCCCGGCCGGCGCTCGTGAGCGGACGCGAGGAGCAGGCGCTCTTCGTCTCGCGCCGCGGGCGGCGCCTCTCGGCCTCCGACGTGCGGCGGCGGCTCGCCCGCTGGGTGCGAGAGGCGGCGATCGCCGGCGGCGTCTCGCCGCACACCCTGCGGCACTCGTTCGCCACCCACCTGCTGGAGGGCGGGGCGGACCTGCGGGCGATCCAGGAGCTCCTCGGGCACGCGAGCGCATCCACGACGCAGCTCTACACGAGGGTGGAGCCGGCGCATCTGCGGCGCGTGTACGCAACCGCCCACCCGCGCGCCTGAGCCACGGCTGGGCCGGTCCGGGCCGGTAACGTTCTGCGGACCTCGGGGAGACTGAAGGTGGAGGCCAAGGTCAAAGCAGTGGAGCTCCGGGAGCTGTGGCGCCGCTACAAGCAGAACGGGGACGAGTCGGCGCGGGAGCGGCTGGTGATCGCCTACGCGCCGCTCGTGCGCTTCATCGCCGGCCGCATGGCCTCGGGCCTGCCGTCGCACGTCGACGAGGCGGACCTCGTGTCCTACGGGCTGCTCGGGCTGATCGCCGCCATCGAGCGCTTCGAGCCCGAGCGGGAGATCAAGTTCGAGACCTTCGCCGTCGCCAGGATCAAGGGCGCGATCATCGACGAGCTCCGCTCGCTCGACTGGGTGCCCCGCTCGGTGCGCTCGCGGGCCCGGGACGTCGAGAAGGCTCACGCCGACCTCGAGGCGAAGCTCGGCCGGGCGCCCACCGAGGCGGAGATGGCCGAGAAGCTCCAGATCAGCGAGGAGGAGTTCCAGGACACCCTGCTCGAGATCGCTAACTCGTCGGTGCTCGCGCTCGACGACCTCTGGACCTTCGCCGACCCGGAGGGGGGTCAGGTCTCGGTGCTGGACACGATCCGCGACCCGAGCGCGGTGGACCCGGAGGCGGAGGCGCAGGCGAGCGAGCTCAAGGATCGCCTCGCCGACGCGATCGAGTCGCTTCCCGACCGCGAGCGGCTCGTGATCGCGCTCTACTACTACGAGAACCTCACCCTGCGCGAGATCGGCGAGGTGCTCGGGGTGACCGAGTCGCGGGTCTCCCAGCTCCACACGAAGGCCGTGCTCGCCCTGCGGTCCCGCTTCAAGCCGTAGTAAGTAAGGTGAGGGCGTGCCGGCAAAGCCGCCCGACAAGATCCGCAACGTAGCCCTCGCTGGCCATCGCGGCAGCGGCAAGACCAGCCTCGCCGAGGCGCTGCTCTACGAGGCCGGCGTGATCAACCGGCTCGGGCGGGTCGAGGACGGCTCGACGGTCTGCGACTACGCCGACGACGAGCACGAGCGCGCGATGTCCATCGACGCCGCGGTGGCGTCGTTCGAGCACGGCGGTCGCAAGATCAACCTGATCGACACCCCCGGCGAGCCGAGCTTCGTGGCCGACACGGTCGCGGCGCTGCGGGTCGCCGACTCGGCGATCGTCGTGGTCAACGCGGTGATGGGAGTCGAGGTCCACACCGAGCGCCTCTGGCAGCGGGCGGATGCCGAGGGCCTGGCCCGGCTCGTGTTCGTGAACATGCTGGACCGCGAGCGGGCCGACTTCTTCCGCGCCCTCGACTCGCTGAAGGAGGCGTTCGGGCCGCACGTAGTGGCGACCGAGATCCCGATCGGCTCCGAGCACGAGGTGCGCGGGGTCATCGACCTCGTGGACATGAAGGCGTTCACCTACGACGGCCAGGGGCGGGGCAACGCGAGCGAGGTGCCGGTACCCGACGAGCTCGCCGCCCAGGCCGAGGAGTACCGCGAGAAGCTCATGGACGAGGTCGCCGAGAACTCCGACGAGCTCATGGAGCGCTACCTCGAGGGCGAGGAGATCACCCACGACGAGATCGTGGCCGCGCTCAAGAAGGGCGTCACCGAGGGCCACCTCTTCCCGGTCACCTGCGGCGTGGCGACCAAGAACCTCGGCTCCGACCGCCTGCTCGCGGCGATCGTCGAGGACCTGCCCTCGCCGGCGATGCGGGGGGCGGTGCGCGCCCTGGGGCCCGACGATGGCGAGGTCGTGATCGAGCCCGACCCGGACGGCGAGCTGCTCGCCTACGTGTTCAAGACGACCGCCGACCCCTACACCGGCCGGATCAACCTCCTGCGGGTCTACTCGGGCAGGCTCAGCTCGGACTCCCAGGCGCTCAACGCCACGCGGCGGCAGAAGGAGCGGATCGGCCAGCTCGCGTCGCCGCAGGGCAAGGAGCTCCACCCGGTGGACGAGCTCGGTCCCGGCGACATCGGCGCGGTGGCCAAGCTGCGCGAGACGCGGGCCGGCGACCTGCTCGCCGCGCGCGAGACCGAGGTCCGCTTCCCGCCGCTCGACCTGCCGGCGCCGGTGATGGCGTTCGCGTTCGAGCCCAAGAGCAAGGGCGACGAGGAGAAGGTGGCGAGCGCGATCCGCCGGATCGAGGAGGAGGACCCGACGCTCGACGTCCACCGCGACCCCCAGACGGGCGAGCAGATCATCGCCGGCCTGACGCAGATCCACGTCGAGGTGATCGTGGACCGCATCAAGCGCCGCTTCGGCGCCGAGATCGAGCTCCACCCTCCCCAGGTCCCCTACCTGGAGACGATCCGCAAGCCCGCCAAGGCCCACGGCCGCTACAAGAAGCAGACCGGCGGGCGCGGCCAGTTCGGCGACTGCCACATCGAGATCGAGCCGAACGAGCCCGGCGCCGGGTTCGAGTTCATCGACGCGATCAAGGGCGGGGTCATCCCCTCGAGCTTCATCCCCGCGGTCCAGAAGGGGATCGAGGAGGCGATGCAGGGCGGCGTGCTCGCGGGCTACCCGGTCAAGGACGTGCGCGTGCGGCTCTACGACGGACAGCACCACTCGGTCGACTCCTCCGAGATGGCGTTCAAGATCGCCGGCTCGATGGCCTTCAAGCAGGCGGCGGCCGAGGCCGACCCCTACCTCCTCGAGCCGATCATGCTCATGACGATCACCGTGCCCGAGGACGTGGTCGGGGACGTCGTGGGCGATTTGAACTCGCGCCGCGGGCGCCCGCTCGGCATGGAGCCGAAGGGCTCGATGACCGAGATCAAGGCCGAGGTGCCGATGGCCGAGGTGCTCGACTACGCGCCCGACCTGCGCGGGATCACCGGCGGGCGGGGAGATTACTCGATGGAGTTCCTGCGCTACGAGGAGGTTCCCGCCCACATCGCCCAGAAGGTGATCGCCGAGGCCCAGGCCCGCGAGGAGGAGAAGGTCAAGGCCTGACGCGGCCCGCCCTGCGCCCCGGGGGCGCCCGGCGGGGCGCGCCGCCGCTTGCAAGGCGGGCGCGGCGCCATTGCTACGTTGCGCCCGTGGCCGGCGAGACGCAGGAGTACCAGCGCTGCGAGGTGTGCGGGCGCACGATCCTCCGCGGCGAGCGCACCCGCCTCTACGTGACGCCCGGCGGCGAGCGCGTCACGGTCTGCCCGCTGTGCGTCTCGCGCGCGGAGGCCCTGGACTGGATCCCCGCGGAGGTGGCCGCGGAGGGCATCTCGCCCGAGGCGCGCAGGCGCCGCGGGGGGATCGCGCTCCGGGCGCGGCTGGGCCGCGTCGCCGAGCGCGCCCGGGGGGCGGCGGAGGAGCGCCGCCGCCCGCCACCCGAGCCGCCCGCCGCGGACCGCGCAACAGGGCAGCCACCGGGTGCGTCGCCCGAGACCGCGCCGCAGGCGCCGCCCGAGCCGCGCCCCAAGCCCCGGCGGCGGAGCTCCGGCCAGCGGCCCGCCAAGCGGCGGGCAGGCGGGGGCGCGGCCAGGCCCGCAGCCGCGGCGCCCCGCCGCCGCGTCCCGCGCACCCCCGAGGGGATCGTGCGGCGCGGGATCGAGCGCTTCAACGAGAGCGAGGAGGTGCGCAAGGTCGCGGGCCTCTTCCGCTCGCTCGGCGAGCCGAGCGTGTCGGTGCAAGCGAAGGACGGCGCGGCGCTGGTCACGATCGCCTGGGAGCTCTCGTGGTACCAGTGGGAGGTGGACGTGGGCGAGCAGGGGCTGGTGCGCGAGGTGGCGAAGGGCGCGGAGGTCGGCGAGCTGGATGCCGAGGCGCAGCGCTGGAACGCGACCGCCGCCGAGGACGGCACCCTGAGGCTTCGCCGGTGACGCGGCTCGTCGTGAACGTGGACGGCGGGGCACGCGGCAATCCCGGCCCGGCGGCGATCGCGGCGATCGTCTCGACGCCGGCGGGCGAGGTTCTCGCCGAGCGGGGCGAGGCGATCGGCGAGGCCACCAACAACGTCGCCGAGTACCGGGCGCTGCTGCTCGGGATCCGCCTCGCGCGCGAGCACGGGGCCGACGAGGTCGAGCTGATCGCGGACTCCGAGCTCATCGTGCGCCAGGTGAGCGGGGAGTACCGCGTCAGGGACCCCGGGCTCCGCCCGCTCCACGCGGCGGTGCAGGCCGAACTCGCGGAGCTCGCCTCGTGGTCCATACGCCACGTGAGGCGCGAGGAGAACGCCGCCGCCGACCAGCTCGTCAACGCTACGCTCGACGCCGACGCGCAGGCCGACGGAAAGGAGGCGAGGATGACGCGGGACGAGTGGCTTTCGGCCTTCGCGGCGGAGCTCGGGGGCTCGCCGCCGGGCGCCGACGAGGCGGAGGCGCTCCTCGAGCTCGCCGCGATCGCCGCCCACGCCTCCGAGCGCACCGCGGCCCCCCTCGCCTGCTGGATGGCGGGCCGGGCCGGGGCGCCGGCGCGTGAGGCCGTGCGGGCCGCGCGAGCCGCCTCCGGCGAGTAGAGCCGGCGCCGGGCCGAGGCTATACTCGGCCGCGTCTGCGGCTGTAGCTCAGTTGGCTAGAGCGTCTGCTTGCCATGCAGAAGGTCGTGGGTTCGAATCCCATCAGCCGCTTCCCATAGGCAAGCCATTTCCGGCTTTCCCCCGTTTCCGGCTCTGGTCCAATAGTGGCCCAAACGCATTTTCAGTTCCCCTCCGGCAGGGCCTCGGCGCCCGTTCCCTCGGCCGCGTCGAGCGCGTCGAGGCGCCCGGCTATCTCGGCCCCTGCGCCGTCGAGCAGGGCGCCGTAGTGGCGCTCGATCATCCGCACCGAGGTTCCCATCACGCGCGAGAGCGCGAACACGCTCACGCCGGCGGCGAGGGCGCGCGAGGCGAAGGTCGCGCGCAGGTCGTAGATGCGCGCCGGGCGCCGCACGCCGGAGGCCTCGACGGCCGGGCCCCACTCGCGGCGGCGGAAGTTGTCGAGGTTCATGAGCTCACCCCCCGGCGCCGGGAAGAGCAGCGGCGTGTCGAGCCGCGCTGGCAGCGCGTCGATCGCCTCGAGCGCCCGCCGCGAGAGCGGCACCTGGCGCCGGCTGCGGCCGGTCTTGCCGAGCTCGACCACCTGGCCGCTCGACACCGTGCGGCGGACGTGGAGGATGCGCGCGCCGCGATCCAGGTCGCGGCGCTCGAGCGCCTGCCATTCCTCGGGCCGAAGCCCCGTGGAGGCGGCGAAGGCGGGCAGCGGCCGGTAGCGTGGCGAGAGCTCGGCCGCGATCGCCTCGAGCTCGGCAGTCGTGAAGGCGCGCACCGGGCGCGGCGGCGGCTGGCGGTTAGGTCCCGCCTCGCGGGCTGGGTTCGCCGCCATGTAGCGCCAGCGCACGGCGGCTGCGAGCGCCTGGCGGAGCGCGGCCATGATCGCGAAGCGCGATCGCTCGGGCAGCCTGCGCCGCCACTCGGCTAGCTCGCCGCTCATCCGCTCGAGCTCGCGCAGCGGCACGCCGCCGAAGGCCGCGACGGCCACGCCGAGGCGCCAGCGGAGCGCCGCGATCGTCTTCGGGCGCACGTTTGCGGCATGGCGCTCGAGGAAGAGGTCCACGAACTCGGCCAGGGTGAGCTCGGGCGGCGGCGGCGGCTCGCCGCGCAGCTCGGGCTCGATCACGTCGCGGAAGTAGGCGAGGGCCGCCGAGCGCGACGGGAACGGAGAGCGGCGGCGGCGGCGGCCCTCGGTGTCGTAGTAGCGAAGTCCCCAGCGGTTGGGGCCGAGCCGGTAGGCCTGGCCGCGTTGGGTAGCGGGCATCTAGCGGACCTCCTCGCGGTCGGGGCGTGTGACGCTAGATAGCGTACTCGCCGGGCGGCGGCCTGCGGGGCGTGTGACATCTCCTCGCGCGGCCGTCGCCCGCTCCTCGAGCCATGCCTCGATCTCGGCCTCGCGGAAGCGCAGCGCGCCGCCGGGAAGCCGGATCGCCGGAAGCTCGCCGCGGCGCGTCCAGCGGAGGACCGTCTCGGTCGAGACGCCGAGCAGCCCGGCGAGCTCGCGGGCCGTGAGCAGGGTCCGCGTCATGCCGCCGCCTCCTTCGCGCCGCCGCCGAGCTCGGCCCGCGCCAGGCGCTCCCAGGCGGCGATCGCGGCCAGCGCCCGGGCGCCGTCGCCGGCGGCGAAGGCGACGTCGATCTCCGCCTCGGCGGCGCGCCAGGCGGGGCCGTTCACGTCAGGGCGCGGCTCGGGGGCGGCGGCGTAGAGGGCGGCGATGCGCGCGAGCGCGCGGCGCAGGTGGCGGCGGGCAGCGGTCACGGCGAGCCCCCGTCGCCGTCGAGGTCGAGGCGGAGGAGGCGGGCGATCTTTGCCTCCTCCTCGGGCATCGCCAGGCGTGTTTCGACCGCAGTTGTGCCAGGACCGTGGTTCTGGCACAACTGGGCACCGCTGGGGTGCAAATCCGGCTTTGTAACGCCGGTTGTGCCAGTTGTGCCACCGCCAGTCGTGCCAAGTCTGCTGGCACAACTGGTAGCGCGCCAGATCGCGCGCGCCGGAAAGCCGCCGCGCTCACGGACGAGCTCGCCCGCGCGCTCGAGCTCGGCGGCGGCCCGGAATAGGGTGCGCCGAGAGACATCGGCGGCGCGCGCGGCGTCGATCAGGTCGGATGTGAACTGCGGCGCGCCGTCGGCGAGCTGGGCGGCCAGCCACTCGCGCGCCGCCTCGCGCTCGCTCGCCGGCTCGCGCCGCTCCGGGACCAGGAGCTCATCGGCGGAGATGGCGCACTCGCCTACGAACTCGATTGTCGAGGCGCTTAGCTGCTCGCCACCGACCTCGAGCTCGGCGCCGCGCAGGCGGAGCGCGAGCGAGGGCGGCGGAGCGGTCCAGTTCGATTTCGCCACCGCGACCACGCGCTCACCGTTCTCCGCATCCTCACCGGGGCCGAAGGCGAGCACGGAGCGCGCGGCCGCTGTGAAGGCGATCGAGCTCGACACGCGGTCCAGCGCCTCGCTGGCGCCGCCCTTGCGAAGGTGAATGACGGCGAGGACGGCGAGCTCGAGCTCCTCGGCGAGCTTCGCGAGCGGGGCGAGGGCGCGGCGCACGTCGCGGTCACGATGAGCGTCGATCCGGCCGTCGAGGCCGGCCACCAGAGGGTCGATCACGAGGAGTCGCGCCCGCCAGGCGCGGGCGCGCTCCGCGAGGAGGGCGAGGTCGCGCGGAAGAGTGAGCAGCCCCTCAACACCGTCCTCGTGCAGGCTTACAACTCCGGCGAGCGCCAGGTCGGCGCCGGCGGCGCGCAGCCGGGCGGCGAGGATTGGCGCCGGGTCCTCGTACGAGGCCACAAGGGCTGCCGCCGGCTGCCCGGCGAGATCACCCTCGAGCTTTCCTCGCGTGAAGTCGGCGGCGAGCCGGGCGGCCAGTGTCGACTTGCCCAAGCCCTGGCGGCCGGCCAGCAGCGTGACGGCGCCAAGCGGCACGCGCTCGGCCCAGGCCCACCGGATGGGGCGTGGCCTGATCGTGCTCGCGGGCCGGACCACGAGCGCACGTGCCCGGGAGGCGCCGTTCCCGGCGGCGTCGAGGCGATCGGCATACTCGGCGAAGCACCGCCCGCAGAGCGCCATGCCGAGCTCCTCGCTCCGCTCCGCGCCGGCGGCGTCGCACCACGCACAGGCGACGGTCACGGCCCCTCGCCTCCCGCGCGGGGCCGACCGGCTGGCGCGGATCTTGGTGGTTCAGGTTCGCCGTCGTCAGCGCCGGGCCCGGCGCGCGCGGCCGAACGGCGGCTCCCGCGCCGGCGCGCGTTCGCGGCGGGGCGCGGCGCGCGGCCGCGACGGCGAGGCCGGTGGGCACAGCCCATCGGCGGCGGCGCGGCGGGTGCGGAGCGCCGGCGCGGCCCGAAGACGTAGACCGGGCGCCGACCGGGCGCGCAATGCTCCTCGATCAGCTCGGCGCCGAGGAAGTCAAGTATTACGCGGCCACCCGAATCCACGCGGCGAGCTTAGCCCCCGTCCCGGACGCCACGACCCCGCCTGGCGGCGGGGTCGCTGCGGTGGATCGGGTTTGGGTCTAAGCCGACCCCGACTCTAGGCGAGCGGGCGGCGGGCCCGCCGGCATCCGGCCGCTCGGCAGGGATCGCTAAGGACGGGCTCAGCGCACGAGCCGAAGCTCCGAGCGCGCGGATCGCGGCGCAGGCTGCGGCGGCACTCCCGCGGGAAAGAGCACCGTGTGCAGATATCGCCGCGCCCAGCGCACGACCGGCGGCTGGCGCAGGCTCTCGACGCGATCGAGCGCTCTCAGCGCGAAGTAGGCGGTCGCGACCACCGCCCGGTCTTCCTCGCTCAGCGCCTCCGGCGGCACGTCAGCTCACCACCCGAAGCCGGGCGCCGTTCAGGCTCGCCGCCTCGGCGCCCGCCCACTCGATCGCCGCGCAGAGCCGGCTCAGCTCGCGGCTTCGGAACTGGTCGAGCTCACGCTCGCGCGTGAGCTCGCCGAGGCGCCGCGAGGCGCTTCGCGCCGTCAGCTCGGCGAGCGAGGCGAGCAGGCCGGCGCCGGCCTCGAGCTCGACCGGCTCGCTCGCCGCCGTGGCGCAGGCGGCCGAGAGCCGCTCCGCGAGCGCGAAGCCCTCGCCGACCCAGCGCACCGGCGCGGACAGGTCGGCGAGCTCGACGTCGCGCAGCTCGCCGGCGAGCGCCGAGCGGGCCGCGGCCTCGGCGTTCTCGGCCAGCCAGGCGCCGCAGTCGGCGAGCTCGGCCAGGGCGGCGGCGCGCACGAGCGCGACGTGCTCGGGCGGGACGGTCAGGGTTGCCATTCGGGCCTCCTCATCGCTTGAGGGGCCGGGGGTGCGGCTAGCCTTCCCCTCGCGGCGGGCCTCGGGACTCCTAAGCCCGTCGCCAGGGGCCGGGACGTTGCCGCGTCGCCGGCCCCGCTCTCTTCCATCGCCGCGATCCTAACGCCCCGGCGCGGCCGCGATCAAGGGCCGGCCCGGCGCTCCTGGCGAGCGCCGGCGGCCTTGCGGCCGGCGCCGGGGGCGGATAGCATCGGTCGGCCGTGCGGGTTCAGCTCGCTCTCGCATCGTGGCTCATGGGGCTGCTCGCCGTGTTCGTGGCGGCGGTTTATCGGCGGGACGCTCGGGCTCGTGTTCGGGCTGCACTCGTTTTGGATCGGCTTCGCCGTCACCGCCGGCGCCGGGCTTTGGATTCTGATCCTCACCCAGCGGGCAACGGACGAGATAGCCCGGACCGCCGAGGACGTCGCGCGCGCGGTGGTCGCCCGCGAGCGGGCCAGAGATCCGGCGAGCGGCCACGGCGAGCCGCCTGCCGATCGCCCGCGGTAGCTGCGGGCGATCAGGCCGGAGGCCCCGCCAGCGGCCCTCAGATCGCCTCTCAGCGCCTCGCTTCGCTGCGAGCGGGGCCCGGACGGGCCGCCGCGACGCGCTCCGGGCCTCGGAAGGGACGCCGGCGCGTCCGCCAGCGGCCCTCAGATCGCCTCTCAGCGCCCTCGAGGGCCCTCCCTAGCGCCCGCCCGCCCTCACCGCGGCCACTCCCGCGCCGCCAGCCAGCGCAGCTCGCCGCGCGGCGGCCACCAGGCGAGGTAGGCGTCGGCGCCGGCGAGCCGCGCGGCGGCGACCAGGCGCTCGCGCTCGGCGGGCCCGAAGCGCTCGTAGGGGCCGCCGGCCGTCGACTTGACCTCGACCAGGCGCGGGCGGGCGCCGGCGCGAAGCGCGATCACGTCGGCGCAGCCGAGCGAGGCCGGGGCGCGGAAGGCGATCCAGTCGCGCTCGCGAAGCCAGGCGCAGACGGCGCGCTCGCGGCGCGTCCCGCGGGCGCTCACCGCCGCCTCCCGTGCCCGCGCGCGCGAAGCCCGGCCTCGAGCGCCGCGCCGAGCGCCACCGCGTGGCGGTCGGCGCCCGCCCGCTCGCCCGCGGTCCCGATCCGCGCCCGCGCGGCGGCGGCGCGGCGGCGAAGCTCGGCGGCCTCGGCGGCCGAGAGCTCGCCGCTTCGGGCCAGGTGGCGGATCGCGGCGAGCTCGCTCGGCTCGCGCGCCGCCGGGGCGGCGGCGAAGCCGGCCTCGAGCGCCCAGTAGGCCCAGGGGCGAAGCCCGGGCGCCCGCGCCCGCGCCTCGGCGATCAGCTCCTCGCGGTGGCGCCGCCAGGCCTCGGCGCGGGCGGCCGCGCTCGGGAAGTAAGAGGCGCGGTCGAGCTCGGCCTCGAGCAGGAGCGCGAGCTCGGGCCCGAAGAGCAGCTCCTCGCGCTGCGAGCGGGTGAGCGCCAGGTGGTGGCGAAGGCGCGCCATCAGCCCGCCCTCCGCGCCCAGCGCGCCTCGGCCGCGCGCTGGGCCCGCCGCGCGGCCTCCGAGCGGGCGCCGGCGGGCTCGGGGAGCTCGAGCTGGGCGAGCAGCTTGCCGAGCGCGAGCCGCGCCTGGCGCGCCTCGGCTAGCGAGGGGTTGAGCACCTGCGAGCCCGCCCGCGAGCCGGGCACGACGGTGCCGCGCTTGGCGATGTCGGCCTCGAGGCGGGCCAGGTCGTCGGCCTGGCGGGCGGCGAGGTCGAGGATCGCGCGCTCGCGCTCGTCGAGCTCCATCCCGGGCGGAAGCCCGCGCTCGATCTCGGCCCGAAGCCGCGCCCCGGCGCTGCGCCTAGCCATGGCGAGCCCTCGCGAGCGGCATCGGGGCGCGCGCGGCCGCAGCCCTCCCCGGTCCCTGAAAGGCGCCGAAGGGGTCACCCCCCTCGTCGCCGGCCGGCGAAGCGGCGCCCCGCGTGCGCGTGAGCGGCCCGGGCGCGGGGCGCGGGCGGGGCCCGAGCGCCGCCCCGGGCCCGCCGCCCGAGCGCGGGGGCTGGCGCCGGGGCGCGGGCGGCGCCGGGGCGCGGGCGCCGGCTTCGGCGCTCATCGTGCCTCCTGCTCTTCGCCGAGCAGGCGGGCGAGGGCGGCGAGCAGGCGCTCGGGCTCTCGCGGCACCGGATCGCCGCCGCGCCGGCGCGCCTCGGCCTCCTCGGCCGCGCGCCGGCGGCGCTCGATCCGATCCGGCCGCGGCAGCCGCACGTCGAGCGTGTCGGGGGAGCCGTCGAAGCCCTCGAGCGCCCGCACGAGGGCGCGCTCGCGCTCGAGCTCGGGCAGCGCCTGGGCGATCGCCTCGAGCTGCTCGGCGATCCGCGAGCGGAGCCGCTCGGCGCGGCGGCGCTGGGCGGCGAGCGCGGCGCCGTAGTGGGCGCGGAGCGCCTGCGCCTGGGCGGCCAGGGCCTCGCGCAGGTTGGCCTCGGCGGCGAGGCGGCGGCGGTTGGCCTCGGCGAGCGCCTGGCGGGCGGCGGGCTCGCTTCGCTCCGGCAGCTCCTCGCCGGCGGCGAGCGCGGCCGCGTCGCGGGCCCGGTCGCGGGCCGGCGCCTCCTCGGCGTCGGCGCGCGCCGCCTCGAAGGCGTCGAGCGCCTCGAGGTAGGCGCCGAGCGCCTCGCGCGCCCGCGCGGCGGCGTCGCGGAGCGGCCTCGGCGCGCCGGCGAGCTCGGGCAGGATTGCCGTGGCGGGCGCGATCGGCCAGCGGATGCGCCTGGGCTCGGGCAGGCGCGCGGGGGCCTCAGTCGTCGTCATCGCTTGCTCCTCCTTCGGGGTCGGGGATCAGGATCGCCTCGCCGCGGTGGGCGGCGGCGAAGTCGTCGGGCGTCGCCTCGGAGAGGCGAACGCGCCGCGCCGGCTCGCGATCGGCGTCGCTTCTGCCGTACTTGCGGCGCTCGTGGTCGAGCGGCGTCAGCGCCTCGCGGTTGTGGGCCTCGAGCTGGTCGAGCGCGCCCTGCAGCTCGGGGTCGCGCAGGTAGCGCTCGATCACCGGGTCCGGGTGGCGGTCGCTTCGGTCGTTCACTTCTTCCTCCTCTTGTTGGGTTGGGGTTGCCGTCGGCTCCTTCGCCTGCGCCGCCCGGCGCCGGCGGCGCCCGCCTCGCGCAGGCGGCGGCGAAGCTCGGCCCGGCAGCGCCCGCAGCGCCGCGCGGGCGGCGCCACGAGGGCGGCGCAGGGGCGGCCGCGAAGCCCGGCGCAGCGCACGAGCACGCCGAAGCCGTCGGCGCTCGCCTCCGGAGGCGCCGGCCCCTCGGGCGGGCTCGCGGCGGCGGCGGGCGGCGGCGCCACGCCGGGCCGCGCCTCGGGGTGAAGCGGGCCGAGCTCGCGCCGGCAGTCGCCGCAGCGCCCGACGTGGGGCTCGACGAGGTTGGGGCAGCCGGCGACGTCGCAGCGCACGAGCGGCTCGAAGCGAAGCCCGCCGCTCACCGCCCGCTCCCGCGCCTGCCGTTCGCCTCGCCGGCGAGGATCGCGGCGATGCGCTCGGGGTCGAAGCGAAGCCGCGGCCGCGGGCCGGCGCCGATGCGAAGCGCGCCGAGGCGCTCGGCGTTCCGGTAGACCCACTCGCGATCGACGCCGAAGTGCTCGGCGACCTCGGCCGCGCTCAGGAGCTCGGGCGGGCGCGCGCGCTCGGCGATCCGCTCGGCGAGCGGGGCGGCGAGGCGGGCGGCGAGCGCCTCGGCGAGCAGCTCGAGCAGCTCGGGGTCGGCGAGCTGGCGAGCGAGGGCGCGGGCGATCGCCGCCGCCTCGCCTCCGCCCGGCGCCTGGCGGCGGGCGAGCGCGGGGGCGCTCACGTCGCGGCCCTCCCGCCGAGCTCGGAGCGGCGCACGAGGATGCGGCGGGCCGAGGCGAGCGCGCAGGCGCGCGAGCGCGAGGCGCGGCGAAGCCAGTCCTCCGCGCCGGCGAGCTCGGGCTCGGGCGCGAGGCGCTGCTCGAGCTGGGCCGGCGGACGCTCGCTCGCGTCATCGCCGCCCTGACGCTCGGCCTCCCCGGGCGCGCTCGCGCCGTCGGCGTTCTCGGCGATCCAGCGCTCGAGCCCGGCGAGCGGGGCGAGCACCGTGCGGCCGCGGCGGGCGAGCGGCAGCCCGGGCCTCACGTCGGCATCGGAGAGCTCAGGCCCGCGGCCGAGCGCCGCCGCCTCGGCCAGGGCGAGCGCGAGTCTCGGGGCCGGAGCTCCGAGCTCCCTGCTCCCGGCGTTCTCACGGTCGCCGAGCGCCCGTTCGCGCCGCGGCTTACGAGACAGCGGGCGGGCTCGGGCCCCCGCATTCTCTGGCCCAATAGTGGCCCAAACGTCCCCGCCATCGCCACGCACGCGGGACTCCGCGGAGGCCGGCAGACCGGCCGAATTCCGCATCAGCAAGCGGGATTCGTCGTCTTGCGCCGTCAGGCGCCCTGACGCGTGGCGCTGCTTGCCATGCAGAAGGTCGTGGGTTCGAATCCCATCAGCCGCTTCGAAGAGCGCACGCTTGCGGGTTTGTGGTCGTCCGGACGACCTCAAATCCGCAATCGCCGCCGCAACGGCTCGGCCGGCGACCAGCGCGCCGCCCGCTTCGCCCGGCCCGGGCCTAGAAGTCCTTGTCCGCCGCGCCGGACTCGGTCGCGCTGGTCGTGAGGGCCGCGTTGCCGGCGCGGTCGGTGGCAGTGCTCGACGGGGTCCAGCTCATGGTCCCCGTGCCGCTCGCGGTCGACGCCGTCGCACTGGGCGTGCCGAGCGTGATCGTTATCCCGGAGCCGTCCCGGGTCATCGTCGAGGGAGTTCCGCTGGTTCCGAATGTGATCGTGGAGATGAACGAGATGTAATCGGTGCGGTTGAGGACGACCGTGCCCAGCGGGAGCTGCGCGGTGTTCGCCGAGTTCCAGACGGTCACGGAGTCGCTGGCCAGCCCGCCGTTCACCAGCCTCACCACGACGCTGACCGGCCCGCCGTCCCATCCCGTCAGGATCGACGCTGGGTCGATCGGCTCGCTGTAGGTGAGCGTGATCGAGTCGCCGGCCTCGGCCTTGCCGTTCGTCCCGCCGCTCGCGTTGGCGGTCTGGACGTCGCTCGCCCGTGGCTGCGTGTTGTCCACGGTCACGGTGTAGCCGGATTGCGTCTGCGAGCCGGCCGTGTCCGTGAGCTTCAGCGTGTAGCTCTTCGAGCCCTCGCTCAGCGTTGCGTTCGCGGTCAGCTGGGCGCTTCGGTAGTTGTAGGTCTGGTCGCCGACCGAGTAGCTGCCGTAGCCGAGCGCGGCGGCGGACTGCCCGGTGGTGAGCGCGCTGACGTCGGCGGTGAGGCTGGCGAGGCCGGCTGGCGGGCTGCCGGTGCCGCTCACGTTCGCGTAGACGTAGTAGGTTCCGCCCTGCTTGACGTAGCCGCCGTCGTAGCCGCCCGCTCTCGCGATCACCGAGCTCGTGACCTGGGGCCGGTTGACCGTGATCTGGGCGCTGGCCACGTCGCCTGCGCTCCCGATCGCGTACACCGTGTGCGCGCCGTTGGCGGTGCCGGCCGGGATCGTGACGCTCGCGCTGGCGCCGCCGCTCGCGGGAACCGGGCTCGGCGAGATCGAGCCGCTGAGGGGAGTGCCCGTGCTCGGATCG
>Ga0070741_10006143_pt1 | contig 26047 bp, 47 predicted proteins | sample Coa_R1_4_FD_66440 | JGI IMG/M metagenome (GOLD analysis project Ga0070741, IMG submission 66440) | Surface soil microbial communities from Centralia Pennsylvania, which are recovering from an underground coalmine fire - Coalmine... | ecosystem: Environmental > Terrestrial > Soil > Unclassified ... | reverse complement strand
CACTGTATGACGTACTCTCGGGAGTATTCGCTTTTCGTTCGCTTTCGTGTTTTGTTCGCCTTTCGCCTTTCGTTCGCTTGGACGGGGGCGAAGAAAAAGCGGCGGGGCGAAAATTCGGCGAAAGTGATATCACATGATAGCAGAATATTTGCCGCGTTTTCAGCGACTTAGCGACTTTTTTCGGGGTTTCGCTTTTTGTTCGTCTTGACAATTTCGGCGGCGCGGCATCTAATCGGCACATTCGCGGCAATCAGCCGCTGAGGAGATAGCGCAATGTCACAGAACACAGCAGCAACGCAAGCAACGCAAGCGCAGCAACAGCCCACGCTGGAACAGCTCAAAGCACGCATCGCTGAACTTGAGGCGAAGATTAGCACCAAACAGCAGGGCACGATTACGTTCAAGGTTTCGGCGAAAGGCGCGGTTTCAGCCTATGGCTTGGGACGGTATCCCGCCACGCTGTACAGCGGACAATGGCTTCGTCTGCTGGACAAAGCCGACGAACTCCGGAAGTTCATCGCGGACAATGCAGGCAAACTCGCGGTGAAAGAGTAACCCCGGCTTTGCGGCTTTCGGCTGGCTAGTGACAGTAGCCAGCCTGTAAGCTACAACCCGTGAGGTTACGATGAAGCCTACAACTGAGGCAGCCAAACTCGAATTGTCCGCTGTGCTCGACAGGGCCAGAGTACAGGACGAAGCCGATGGCCTAGAGCTATTGCGCTTATCCCGGCTTGTCGAGAAGCACAGTCGTAAGCTAACGGCTTGGAGAGTAGCCGAGAAATGGGATGCTGTACTGTCCAGCAAATAGCCCCGGCTAATAGGGGCTAAATGTAGGGTGTAGGCGTATTTAGTTACGCTGCCCCGGCAGAATTTGTCAGTTTGGCAAATTAGCCCCGGCTTTATGCCCCGGCGGGCCGCGTTTTCCACACAACTGCCAAGTTTTCCACAGGCGATTTTGCTTGACAGGCGGGCCGATTCGCGGTAAGATGCACGCAACTTGCTGATTCGAGAGGCTTTATGCGAAAACACCGAGTTCAGATGAAACCAGCCGAGATAGATGCTCTTGAGCATGAGATACGGCAGATTGTCTCAAGCATCGGCATGGTACAAGTAATGCAACACGCTGCCGAAAGGATGCAAGAAAAACATATCACGGCGCGTGATATCGAATTGACTCTCCGATTCGGGCAAGTGATTGAGATTCACAACGATGCCGGAGAGTTACGGGTTGTGGTACGGCACAGTTATGGCAAGCCCAAGACTGCTACTGTTGTGGTCATGGGCTTGGATACAGGCAGTATCGTAACCGCATGGAAGAATGGCGGTGACGATAATCACAAGACTCTCAACCTATTTGCGTATCAGTGGAAAGTTAACCTTGTACATTTACTGAACGAAAGGAGCAAGCATGTCCAAGCCGTTTAAATCTTCGTATCACGGTGTACTGTTCAAGGCAACGAAAGCCGAGACATTGGCTGAATTGCTGAAGAAAGCCAGTCTAGCCCATCACGATTATGAGCAACGGAGCGGCAAGCCAGATGCCTATTGGCCGTTATGGTATGCCGAATTCCTGCTCAACAATGGGCTGGAGCATGTGGAGTTCAGGCAGCCGACAAGTACCCCGCTGTTTGAATCCCCGGCACACACCAAGCCGATTGGTGGCTATGCCGAGTAAGTTGCTTGCTAACCTGCTGTGACAGGGCAGGTTATTTGGTAACTTACCTCAGTGAAAGGAGCATGTATGTCAGGAATAGCAGCGGCTTTGCTGATTCTCACGATTGCTGGTTTCTACAGCATTATGCACCTGTTTGCAGAATCGGGGCATGACAATGAGTAACAATCTGGTGCATTGGGTACTCGACATTGTGGGCTTGCTGATGGTATGGGCTGGTGTTCGCGCCTATTTCGTGTCACGGCTGACACGCTAATTGGAGTAAGTTATGGCTCAGTACGATGTAGCGGTAATTGGTGGTGGGCCAGCGGGATTGTCAGCAGCAGTAAACGCAGCCAGCGAAGGATTGCGTACCTTGCTGGTTGACTCTAATCACAGGCTAGGCGGGCAGGTAAAGTATTCGGCTATGGTGGAGAATTACTTTGGATTCTCTCATGCCATTACAGGCCAGCAGCTTACGGACAGGGCAGCAAAGCAAGCCCGTAAGTTTGGGGCTAACCTGATTGCCAACACAGACGTAAACAATCTGGAGATTAATAACTCCAGCAAGATTCTGCACCTGAGCAATGGGACTACGGCTGAGGCTAAGGCTGTGGTAATTGCCACAGGGCTGAACTGGCGTAGGCTGAACATTGACAACGAAGCAAGGTTTTTAGGCCGGGGCATATTCTACGGGGCTGACAAGAATCTTGCCCACAGGTATCGCGGCAAACAGGTAGTGGTAGTAGGCGGAGCCAATAGTGCAGGACAGGCTGCACTCTATTGGGCTGGCTTCGCGGCTCATGTGACTATGGTAATTCGCGGCATTGGCTTACGCGATACCATGAGCCAGTATTTGCATGACAGGATTAGTGCTCACCAGAACATTACGCTGCTGACCAAAACACGGGTAACGGCTGCATATGGCGTGGACAATTTGACATCTGTACGGATAACGAACGATGTCCACACAGAGACTATTCCGGCAGATGCGCTGCTGGTATTTATTGGCTCTGAACCAAGAACAGACCTATTCCGTAGCGTATGCGAATGTGATACATACGGATTTGTCAAAACCGACAATGATTTCTGTACCACGTCTAACGGCATATTCTGTGCCGGGGATGTGCGTAGTGGTAGCGTTAAACGTGTAGCTGCTGCTGTTGGCGAAGGAAGCGCAGCTATTGCTAACATTCACAAATACCTTGCGAAAGGAGACTGAGTGTGAGGCTATATCACGGCACAAGCGAAGCCAATGCTCTAGAGATAGCTAAAGTGGGGCTAAAACCTAGCCCCACACAAGCTCTCAATGTGTGGGATTTAAACCGTGAGGAACCGTTAGGAGATAACGGAGACTACACATACCTTACGGGAATTGAGCATGTAGCACGTAGGTTTGCTCAGTTTCGTAAGGATTATGAGCGAGCACATCCCGGCGAGATAGTGTCATGGCCGGGATGGTTTACCAATCTTTACTTTCGCAAGAATCCTAATGCACCTGAACCATGCACTAAATGCAGTGATGGTGCAATTATTGCGTTCGACATCCCATTAACCGTGTTAGACAGACTAGGGATAGAAGAAGATGCAAGCTCAGGGCCGGAAATGGATGCCTACAGAACGATGGCAACTATCCCGGCAGAGTATGTCACTGAGATACGCGGCTTAAATGGCCGTGTCATCTGGAAACGAAAGGGAGTGCTATGACTTACCCTAAGTATTATGAAGTTGGCTATCGCTTGCTCACGGATGTTGAAAAGACAGGTGCATACAGCACACCCTACTTCGACATTCCAGCTAAGTTCGATAGAGTCGGAGCATTGGCTACAGAAGCGAGATTGAGACAGGACTTTGGTGCTCTGGCTGAAGTACGAGTAGTTGAAGTGTATTAACGCGGCTTGTTAAATGACTGTGGAAACGGAGGTAAACCAATGATAATTAACCCGCAATCGCCATCTGTAGGCGATACTTTTATTACCACATACGGTAACATGCTAACCATTGACTCCGTAGATGTCGTAAACGGAGAATTAGCTGTCCGAGTTAGCCGTTCCGGTGCATGGTTTGCAGCTAAAGACCTTGTTAACATTGGCAACAGCCATTGGGAAGTATCTTTAGCTGGTTACTTTCGGTCGGACGAAAAAATTTGAATCGCGGCGGCGAATCGCGGCATCTAAACGCGGAATCGAGAGGAAAAATCGAAATGTTCAGACTGTACACTGAGGACATTAACCGCGATGAGATACGGCGCATATTAGACTCGCATTTTACGGGATACACATTAAATCCCGGCTCAAGGTGTTTGGCAAAGCCAGCCTGAGCAATCGCTGGTAATAGAACTAGACACCGACAACAAGCGCCTTGTACGGAAAACGGCCAGCGAAATAAAGCAAGCCAACAAACAACAGGCTGTATTGGTCACTGAGTTTCCAGTAGTTAGCGAATTAGTCTAGAAAGGAGCACCATGAAAACGTTTTTCGGTATCCCTGTGCCACAATGCGATAAGTGTAATGCACCGTTTGGGCATTACGTTAGCTGCCCTGAATTGCAGGGTAAGCCCAAGACTAAGCCGAGCAAGGTTAAAGCAGCCCCGGCTGGAAAGTGAAGGTAGAAGGGAGAAAATCAATGGTTCTCAACTGGAAAACCACACCAGATGAAGCGAGACTCATCCAGAAGATTGTCAACAGGGCCAGTAACTACACTGTTGTCAATAAGCTGGAGTTATCTATGGACATTACCGCTGTCCACAAGAACAGCGTGCCTCTCAAGCTAAATGAATTGCTTGAGGCTCCTGACTTCGACTTCACACATGATGTGTTTGGCATACAGCGGTACATTGACAGGGCAACAGGCAAGCTGGACAGATTCTTGCCCCGGTTTGCCGATACCTCAAAGCTGGATTGAAAAGGAGTTAACGTGTACACACTTGCACCGTGGCTTATAACCGGGGCTGGCGATGTGGCTCAAGCAAATGAGCCTAAAGCGCACATATATGCGGAATATGAACATGAAATTGACTACGCACATATTGTGTACACCAATCCGGATGATGTGCCGTTAGTCGAAGCTGCCCCGGCATTGGCAGACAAGCTGAAAACAATGGTAAAGGTTTTCAGTAAGCTCAATCCGGAGCCTATCGTGGCTCTTGCAGCCATCGAACAGGCTAAAGGGGTACTAGAGAAAGTAGGTATAACCGAATGACAGTACGGCTGAGTGACGTACGGGCAGCCAATGGCCGATGGTTTAGCCCTATGAATAAGCGGCTATTTGGGGATGTGTCCTATAGGCTGTTGCACGGAAAACGGACACATAAGCCCTATTTAGTACGGTCAACCTATCAGTGGTCAGATATGTTTGGCCGTACACGAACGTTGTCCTATCGGGTGAATGAGATTAATCCCGACTTGACTATCGGGAAGCTACTCGATGACACGTTTGACAACCTTGACGAAGTGAAAGACTGGATGTTATCAGCCTGAAAGGATACCCATGAAACTTGTAATCAATAAGAAGTTTGGCGGGTTTAGCTTATCCCCGCGTGCTGTCCAGCGATATGCGGAACTAAAGGGCAAAAAGGCGTACTTCTACATATCGCATATCACCGGGGGAAGCTATACCTATACCCCGGCGAAGGTTGACGAAGTGGGCAAGTCTATGTTTTTTGCCTTCGACATTCCTAACTTTCACAAACTGAGCAAGAAAGAACAGGATAAGTTGTGGGACAAACACTACATTAAAGACAGGGAGATTGACCGGGACGACCCTGACTTAGTTCGAACTGTAGAAGAACTAGGAGCAGCAGCCAGCGGAACACACGCCAAACTTACCGTCATTAAAATCCCTGATGACGTTAAGTATCAGATTGACGACTATGATGGCATGGAATCAGTTCACGAAATACACAGAACTTGGTACTGAACACCTATCGAATCCCGGTATATCCGGGGTTCTATTAGATGTTCCAAAGAGGCTTGGAAAGAGAATTATGAAGTTAGATAAAACGCACAATCACGGTAACGTTAAGTATCCTGTTCCCTTGAACGATTCGCGGTGCCCTGTATGCAATCAGGATGGGCATTTATCGAGCAGGTATGCCAAGTGCGAGCTATGTGACCATACCAGAGCATCGCATATCATTGGGATGGGGCGTAAATGCTTAATGTGCGACTGCCCCGGCTTCGTACCAAAGCAGTCTAGTTTTAGGCTACCAGTGGAGGAATAAAATGAAACGTTTGGAGGTAGGCGGTATTCTGACGTTTTTAGACAAACCCACTGCCGCACCACCTTTGCAAAGCCACAAAGGGAAACTGCGGCCATCGCCATATAAGCTGGTATTCCCTTCCTCACGGTTTAAGGCATTGTCAACGGCTTCGGGTGCCCCGGTTAATCTGTACCACGAATTCGAAAACAGAGTAGGATTCATACAGAACGCTGAGATTAAGGGCAACGAAGTACATTTTACAGGACAACTGTGGGCACGGCCCAAGCTCGAAGATGCTTTGCACAAGGGCATTGTCGGCATATCTATTGAAGTTGCTTCATTTCGTAACCCTGAAAGAGTCGGGGATGTCGAGCTAATGGATGTTGACTTCATTAGTGGGGCTGGTTTGGGTACGCAGGAACAGGTGGCGCATCCCGGTGCAAAGGTGGAGATTATCCGCGAGTTACCACTGACACTAAGTACCCAAGAAGAAATGCACTGGATGAGTGTGACAAGTCGTTGGGTAAACGAATATTTTAGCTTCGGTAAAATGCAGCGGTTGTACGACACAGTAGCCGCGCAAAAATCGTGAAAAAATTTTTGAATCCCGGTGCGCGGTGCCGGAATCGAATCGAAAAAATCGAAATCGAAACGGAGCAAGTAGCGAGATGACGGACACGCCCAAGCCCGAAGAGTTTGAATGCACGTGTAACTCTCCGGTGCCGCTCACGCACGCTATCTGGTGCCCTGAGTATTGGAAATTGAAGGAGTTTTTGGAGAAAGGACGAAAGGCAGGCCCAATGACTGCCCAACCCGACCTATCTAAACTGCACGATGGAGCACCATTGCCTAAGACCATTAAGCTCGAATTAACCTGCGATGAAGCGCGATTTTTGCGGGATGTAATGTGCCGTATCGGTGGCGACCCTACTACATCCCGGCGCAAATTTGCCGATGTAATTGCATCGGCGCTAGACGGCGTTGGTTACAAGATGTTGACAGTAGTTCCAGATATTGACCTCGACCAACGCGCAATTTACTTCTTAAGTCAAACAAAACAAACCGAATAAAGTTCTTGACAAATTTTAGTGTCCATTAGAAACTGGACGCTGAAAGGATTACTATGGCAACTGCGGAATTAACTCTGGAAGGCTCGTTTGCGTACCAACCGACAGCACCAGAGCAGTCCACCATCTGCCCTAGCTATGCTGGTTGCGGCATGTTCCGCTGTAACGTTTGCGGATGCCACATAAGCACAGCAACGAAACAGCCAGTTAGTGCCTGTAAGTGTGCGTTTCGAAAGGGCGTAGAGTATCAAACACAAACTCACAAACCGTTGTCAGCGGAAATCTGGAATCCTGTAACACAGAAGGCTAAGGGAGTCGTTGCGTTGCGGGAATTCACTCTGGAAGTTCCAGAGTACAAGGTTTTCACTGTGTCGAAACTGACGGACAGGGACAAGAATTACCTCTTGGGTAAGTTTGTCCGTCCATGCCCTATGCGGCCCCGGCATGGCTTTGTGGATAGCCGTGTAGTCAATACCAAAGAAGAATTAGAGCAGTTGATTATCGAAACCTTAGCGGCTGACCCTGAAGCTGAGTTTATAGCGATGGCTCACATTGACGCTAGGTATTCCGGAATATGGACACCGGGACTGCTCACCATTGGTAAAGGCACAGACGGTGCCACGGCTGGCACTTCTGCCATACCTTTGCCTGTGTTGGGTGACTACATTGACGACCGCTTTGGTTTGAAGTCCAAAGCTGCCGTTACCGAACAGCCCTATCTGGAATTGTTGTGGGGCGGGGCCAATATGTACGAAGTTCAGCTACGCAACGGCCCTGTGTTGCCACAGACGATTGACTATATCCCGGCAGAGATGACGGTGGAAACAATCGTTGAAGCTGTGGGTGACCTGCTGGAATGGGAAACCAAGATGCGGCAGGTTAGTAAGGGAACCGTTGTGTACCATCCAAACGGCAGCTTGGCATCGCATTACGCGGTACATGCTGTGTTAAACAACATTCCGGTGCTGATTAGTAGGGAACCGAAGATTGGCGAAGTCTTGAAACCTTCGGCTGGCAGCACCACTAACCCTATTGATTTGAATGCGTTACGAGCGGGATTTTACTTCGGCTGTACGGCTGATACCAATTACGAAACCGCTGCGTACGCTATGCTGGCCGGATGCCATAACTCAGTCGTGTGGAAAGGTAAGTACGACATCCTGATTGGGTTGGCAATGGGATTCGGTTTCCGGCTGACGGTTGCGGCAGGGCTAGGTGAGAATCGGCACAAGGGCAGAGTCAAACACAAGATGCCGAAGTATGGCCGTGACCATGTATATCAGGAGTGCTGGAACGATATTCTGTCACAGGCTACTCGCACTAAGTTTCAGGAAGCGTTGGATAACTTCCTGAATCTGGAGTGGGAAGGTGGGTTTGGTGGAGTTAGCTGGTTTAAGTTTGTACGCTTCGCTGCTGTGCTTTACAACTGCATTATCGAAGGTAAGGCAGAACAGGCAGTTGAAGCATTTAACCTGCTGATTAACTCAGCCCACAATAACGGTTGGGGATTTAACAAGTTCATCGGTGATGAGTGGATGAATACCTCAGCCAAGAATCCGGTGAAACCTGCTATCCGATGCGCTCCGTTGCTGTATCAGGCGTTAGCACAGCCTCAAGCAGCCTATTATGAAGGCGTGTTTTACTGGAAACGTAAACGGCGCATCACAATTCCGGTCTTTACAGAAGCTGACTTGGAGAAGCATAACAACGCACCTGTCGAGCATGAAAGTTGCATGGAATGTGGCGAGTGCAAACTGTGCGGAGACTGCTCCTGCAAAGGTACGGTACGTCGCATGGGTGAAATCGTCTATGCACAGGCCAAAGTAAACAAAAACGATGAAATGGTAAACGTCCACATTCAGTACAAGTATGAACGGATGCCATCGGGTAAGCCGTACTTCTCGAAGGACATCGTGTTCTATAAAGGTTCTTCCCTCCTCGGTGTCCCCGAATGGATGCCTAAGTTTGAGGAAGAATTGAAGAAAGGCGTACAGTGCAATTCGTTAACGGGTAACGCCAATAGCATTTACTGCATGTTGCCCAAGACTAGCCGAAACCATTTTGGTTGCGGTAACTTCGATATCAACGTTAAGAGAGGAAAAATAACGTGTCAGGAAACAGTAGCAGCGTAGAAAAGGGTAAGCGGGTAGCACTACCCGCTCACTATAAATGCCCTCTATGTTTATTCGGTGCTACTCCGTATCTAACAGAGGGCAAACAAAGCGGAGCGTACCATTTGCGAAAGCACACAGATGGAAAACTCATAGAATACGATTGTCCGGTTAATCCGGACTTGGCATCTAAAGTTACAGTTGAATTTGCCAAGAGCTTTATACCGCTGTGCTATGGGAAGCCGCCACTGGTTCCCGGTATGAGTGCTAGTCGTCCAGATACCACGGCATCAGAGATGAAACAACACATGAAATACTGTAAATGCGGCGTTCAGCTTGTTATGGAAGATTCCGTAAAGGCTGGCGTGTGCTATAGTTGCCGGGAAAAGGAGAAAGCCAAAAAGGGTGAGACAGAACCGAAAGTAACAGTACCGATGCCGGGAGGCGAAAACAAAGCGAAGCAGGAAAAGCAGGAAAAGAAGTGTTTGCTTTGTGAGCTAAACGTACCCAAGCAGAACGGGCTGGAAGTAATTGGGCCGCAGCATACACAGCTTGACCAGAAAACCATTGACATAGTTAAGAATCAGTGGTATCACATTCGGAAAACTGCTGTTGGTGAAAAGATGTACCCTTGTCCTTTCACTAACTCATTGGAGGCTAAACTGCCCTTTGTGGAGGAGCTAAAGACAGACATAAGCGTGACTTGCCCTTTGTGTATCGCGGATGTTCCGCTGATAGAGGGAGAATCTGGTGATACGCTGTACCACTTGGAACCTAAGACCAATAAGCGAGTGCCATGCAGGGATTGTATGCAATGGTCTGAAGATGTGGATTGGTGCGAATTCTGCAAGCAGGACTTAGACAAGTGCGATTGCGATATTTGCACGGAATGTGCCCTACCTGTGCAGGGCTGTGACTGCAAAGGTGGGCCAACTTCGGGCTACTTGTCAGATGATTTTGCGGCAGCTAACAGGGCGGCAAACAAACAAGTCCTGAACAGCAACTACAGCGAAGGGGAGTGGTGGCGGTCAAACACAAGCGGGGTAAAAACAACCTATGTATCTTGTACGCATAAGCCAACGAAGTTGCTACAGGGCACAGGCAAAGGGTCTGAGTACGAGATATGGGCGGGTAAGCGATGGGATGTTACCGACCACTTGCGGGAGTTTGATGTAATCCTGAATTGCTCAGGCAGTTCAGTTTCCGCACGACACAATATACCGTTACCGGGATTCGAGAAGTGGGAAAACTTCTCGACACTCAAGGAAATCCAGCTAGACTGGCCGGATAGGGACATTGTAGATTTGCCCTTTGAATTCTGGCGAGAACTGCTGGACTACTTTGAGAAGAATGAATCGAAGGTGCTGGTATTCTGTGTGGGTGGTCACGGCAGGACAGGCACTGCGATAGCTTGCATCATGGTAGCAAGCGGCTGGAAAGCCAACGAAGCAATTAGCTGGCTCCGGCGCAACTATTGTAAGGAAGCTATTGAAGAACAGGTGCAGGAGTGGTATATCCGTACGATGGAGACTGCCTATAACAAGGCAGAACGAAAGAAAGCGAAGGAGAAGAAGAAAAGTGGACAAGCTCACAATGGAAAACAAGGCGAGGAAGGAAAAGGCGCATCGAAATAACAGCCGTACGCCTACCAAGCCGAAGTCAAAGCTGATTAGCTACTGCCCCGAGTGTGAGACTTCTGTAGGCGTCACTGCCGGGGCTACTAAGGCTGTTTGCAAAAACGGCCATGAATGGCAGGTTGTATGACGGTTGTGGCTAAACGAGAGGAAGTTAGTGCGCTATTCGGCGTTCGCCCCAAACAGGTTCAGATTACAAGGGGCAAAACTAGCGTCCGCATACACATTCAAGGCAGCCTCTTATGGGAAGGAGGATTGCTCAATACCCTGCTCAAGCTGCGTGATTTGTATGGCGGCACAGACGTAGATTTGCCGTCGCACTATCACGTTAACGGTTGTGAAACCTGCGACTACGGAGCATACGACGATTGGGAATTTCTTGTGACAGGAGTGACAGATGGAAGCGACTAAGCCGGAAGTACAGTTAACCGGAACAGACGGAAACGTGTTTGCTGTTATCGGACAGGTACGAAAAGCACTCAAGAAAGCTGGACAAACACAGCAAGCGGAGGAGTTTGTAAAGAAGGCGTTTTCTGCTAGCAGCTACGACGAAGTGTTACAACTGTGTCTGGAGTATTGCGAAGTTAACTAAACTAACCGTTCCCAAGGAGCTTAGCAACCTCTTTGGGAACGCGCTTTTTTCGAGTAGGTTTTGGCTCAACCCCGGCTTGCTTGCTGTATCCCGTAAGCTCAAGAATCCACTGTGCAGCCTGTAGGCGCACGGCACCTGAGAGCTTAGGGGATTCGGCAATGCCCGTGAGGATTTTGAGTATATCTTTTTTACGAGTTTTAGCCATTGAGAAAAAAGGGACAGGGAAGTGAGCCAATTTTCGCTTAGTTTTCGCGTCCGGAGCGCAGTTAACCGGATTAGAACCTGCACAGAAGGGTTTAGCAGGGCGCGGCACACGATTTGCGGGATATTCCTGTCCCTTACTTATTGATGACGTACCCCGTCTTAATTTTGTTCTTGACAAAACGTAATTTGTACGTAAAATGAACAAGTGAGGAGATTATCATGCACGGTGGAAGAACATTCTCAGGAGCACGACTACACCAAGAACGACTTTCCGCACCTGATATTAGCGGATTCCATGCGATAGGCCGAGCTATTGGACGGCGCAAGAGTTATGCGCGTGGGAAGATTTGCAAGTGGTGCGACAAAGTAGCTCTGTACTGGTTTGGTAAGCAGTTCGCTTGCCGAGAACACAAGGACCGCATCGAAATCCCGCCGTTTACAATGTCGGGTGCCGGAGAGCTATGAAGAAACAAAAGCCGCGAAAAACCGCAAAAACCTCCGAAGCGAACTTCGAAAGCATAGACGCTAAGGCAACGTCAAACGAACTGATTCGCAAAGGCCAGCGGTTAGTTAACCGAAGCCAACAACTACGCACAGTCGGACAAGTGCAGAAAGACAACTCGACGACACAGCGCAAGAAAAAGGATGCTTAAGAAATGGCTAATGAAAATGGCGGGCCAATCATTCTATCTCTGCCGCACGGCCTGTTAAACATCGCGCTCGATATTGTGTGCCCTGTGTGTCAAGGCAAAAAACGGGAAGATTTGCCGGGTATTAATCAAGACTGCCCTGAATGTGAAGGTATGGGTACTATACTTACCCCGGCTGGAGAAGCGTTGCTTAATCTGGCATACCGCTACCATATCCGAGACTTGGAACATCGGGTGGTGATGCTGGAGAAAGAGCTAGAGACAGACACTGATGATGAGTAAGGACACATATCGGGTACGCGAATTGCTTGCAGACTTCCATGAACGTGCCTGTGTAGAACAGCACGCTCAGGCTGAGTATGTATATTGGCTGTGGAAAGCAGTGTTCGATGCAGTGAGAAAGGCGCACAAATGATACAAAAAGGAATCTGGGAAGCCAACTTCCGGCAGCTACAAACTCGCCAAAAACTTGCAGATACGCCTACGCTGGCACAGCGCGTAAAGATGTTCCGTACTACGTTTGGAGTCGGAGCCAAACCACGTTGGAACGATAAGCTGGTAGTTGCCTTTGCCTCGGCACTATTAGAGGGGGTACGGATGGAGACTGGCAAATGAGCCACCTATCCAAGCGTAAAACACGCTTGCAGTTCGAAACGGCAGCGACAGTTCAGGGGCGGGGTATCTGCGTCGAAATAAAGCCCTACACTGTCATCCTACGGGAGAAAAGAAAGCGAAAGGGCTATGAAATCTCGTGGGAAGCAATATTTTGGCAAGCGGCTAAGATAGAAGCCGAGCGAGCAAGAGCAGAACGAAAATTGAGGAGAAAAAACAAATATGTCTAAGCAGAAGCCATTGTACGTTTTGCGTACACAAATTGATGCCAACCCTTTGCCGACAGATAAGCTCAAACAGGAATGGGCTTTTCTGGACAAGGCTTCGTTTGCACTGTTTAACAAGAAGTACGACAACCTGAGTGCAAAGCAGCGGTCGAAGCTGCACACAGCTATCATGGATGGAGATGACCCGAACCATGCCCAAGTTGTTGAAGCCTAAACACGACGAAGAAACGCAAAGAATGACCAAAGAACAGAGAAGGCAAACACTGATAAACGCGCTAAATGATATGGCGTTTTTCTATCGTGTAACCGGAAATAAGCCCCGGAGTGTGGCTTTAAAGAAAGCTGTACGAAAGCTGCGGAAAGGAAACTAGATGCGAAAACGTCGTGTTGGGCCAGTTATTGAATGTCCTTTTTGCCACCGGAAACCTTCGCGGCATCTGAAGGGCGGAAACCGCTATCGGGCGATATTCCGCCACATTCTGAAGAACCGCGCCAAGCTGCTTGGCAGGTGCGAGAGGGGTACGGCTTAGGCCGTACCCTTTGCTTTTTGCAGTAGCTCTTTTGCGGATTCAAGACGAGCGGGGCCAACAACACCGAGCCAATCTTCAATTGCTTCGTGGATTATGGATTCGACAGAGACACCTAGTTGAGTGGCATAGTTTTTAAGCTGAGTTCGTTGGGAAGGTTCATAAACACTTGCAAGACCGAAGTTTGGGACTGCCATATCGCTCCTCGTGGCGTTAATGACGAGTTTGATGCGGGAACAGGTACTCTGGTTGCACAGCGAAACTAAAAAGTTATTGACGGCTCAGGCAACCCTTTTCGCTAGGACTGCCTCTCATCCTGTAACCGGAAACGGTAAAAGGAGAACGAAAATGAGAGTTACCAGCCTAGTCCCCAAAACGATGTTCACTGCTCTGCCGTGGTGGAATGACCTGACAGCAGAGGAGAAGGCAACAGTAGAGAAGGAATCCCGGCAGTTGGCAACTGCGATGCTTGACTTGGCATATTCCAAGTTGGCAATCGGAGAACACCTGCAAACCCTTCGAAACGTGCTTGAGCCAAAGCGGTTGTTTGTGAAGTATCTCCGGAACTTCCACTTCAGCCAGCGAACGGCTTACCGCTACATTCGCGGGTTTGAAAATGCCACTAAGATGTTGCCCGAGAACGTCTTGCGCGTGGTTGCATCACGCGGGGTAAACATGATTGGAGAAACCGAGGAAAAACCTTTGGGCGTGTACACGGAAGCGGTGAAAGAGCTTCCGCCTCCCAAGCGAAGCGACCCGCAAGCCATCGAAAGCTGGCTTGATAAGGTCGAGGACAAGCGAAAGGAAATTGCAAGGGCTGCCCCGGAGCGTACCACAATTGAGGGTGACCCGGAAACGCTGCTGAAGGAAACTATCCGGTTCATCACTGTGCGGTACACACGCTTGCCCGAGCACCACAAGACAAGGGAAGCGTGGGTAAAGAAGCTGATGGGGATGATTCTGACCGAATGTGGTCGGGCAGAACCTCAGAAGATTGCCCCGGTAAGTGTCCCGGCAGATTATGTGAAAGGGCCGGGACGCCCGCGAGCAGGACAGAAAACGCTGTTTGAGCAGCATCCCGTAAGCGGTGGTGAGGTAGCCTAACTTGGAGGGAGGGGGAGTAATCCCCCTCTTATTTTTATGACGTATCAACCAACGAACATAGACATTGCGTGGGCACGCGATATGCTCGCTAACGTTGTGGACGGTGGTGTAATGGTATTCCCCGCTGCGGGAGCGATTTACGAAGTAAGCCACACGCACAAAACACTCACACTGAAGAACGAAGAACTGCTCTCAGTTAACCCTGAAATACACCTGAGAACAACTGCCGTATTCAGTAAAGTAGGGTACGAAGTGCTACCCCACTTAGCTTAGGGCTTGACATTGATATTGGATGCGGCTTCTTGAGCCACAATTTTGAGGCAGTCTATAATCCGGCCATCTGGTAGCATAGGACGTTCAATTGCGACCAGCACGACCGCCTTACGGACTGCCTCTGCTGTTTGGTCTAGACCCAAACCAGAAGCAACGTGTACTACTTTACCAACAGCCAAACCGGGGGTAAGATGGACAACAACAGCGTCGCCAACTTCGACGGAAATACCTGCGGAATCTCTAGCCATAGTCTCCTTGACAAGTTAGGGGGGCATTGCTATATTAACACAATGACTCCTTCTGAGGATGACCTGATTTTACGTGCCCAAAAAGGCGACCCTGAAGCCTTTACAGAAATTGTCAAGAAGTATGAACCCTATCTGCTAAACGTAATCAGAAAGAAAGCCGACCCCGATAAGGTTGAGGACGTGGCTCAACGGGTATGGCTCTGCCTGTGGCAGAAGATATCGCAGTTTAAGTTCAAGTCCGCTTTCCGGACATGGCTCACCCGTTTGGCACTTAACGAGTGCTATATGGAATACCGGGAGAGAAACCGGGAAGTTACCGAAGATGACGAAACCATCACAAAACTAATAGATTACCGGGCATCGGTGAAACCTATGGCCGAGGACTACGTGTATGCGAACGAGCTTAAACCAATTCTACGGGATGCCCTGAATCTCGTTGGGGAGAAGCGCCGACAGGCAATTTACTTGCAGGAAGTCGAGGAACTATCCATGCAAGAAATTGCCGAAGCTCTTGGTGCCTCTATTGGTGCCATTAAGTCCTACATTCACAGGGGGAAAAAGAACGTAAAAAAGTACCTGCACCTGATGCTGAACGGGGTTGCTCCAGCCCTGATGAAATGTGCTACCCCGGCTTGCACCAATCAAATCAATAAGTTCAAGCGCACACGGCGGTTCTGCATTGATTGTCAGCAGCGCATGAAAGCAGCGAAAAGAAAGCGAAACCCAATTACGCGAGCAGATGTTCTTGCAGCAGCACGTAACCGGGAAACATGGCAATTTCACCCGAAGTCGCTCCGGAAAGCAGCGAAGCGTTTAAACATCGTGCTTCCTCCGATGCCACATCACACATATAAAGAAAACGGTAGATTTGCCAAGCGTCCAAAAACACAGGGGGCGACGGCCTAGTGTCCGTTCTCTTTCCGGATGTACTGGACCGTCATCTTCCGTATGCCGATGCTCCGGCAGAGTATCGCCCTCCCACTGTTTTTCCAGACCTAACGTCCGCAAAACGAATAAGCGTTGACTTAGAATTGCACGACCCCGACCTGCAAAAGAAAGGGCCGGGAGTGCGCCGGGACGGGTACATTGTTGGCGTATCCGTTCAGGCCGATGATAAGAACGGGCGCTATGATGGCTACCGGGAATACTACCCGATGCACCACGAAGTAGGGATGAACTGTGACCCTGATAAGGTCATGGACTACCTGCGTGACCAGCTTAATCACTTTAAGGGGGAGATAGTTGGCGCAAATGTAGCTTTATGCGATGGCGATTATCTTCAGGCTGAAGGCATTAAACCTCCCGGTAAGTGGCGCGATGTACAGTGGGCTGAAGCCCTTATTGATGAGCACGCTGACAGCTACAGCTTAGAGACACTAAGCCAGAAGTACATAGGTACAGGCAAGGTAACGGAAGAATTGATGAGGCTGTATGGCCCTGAATACAAGCTACATTTCAGGGAAATGCACCCTGCACATGTTCGTACCTATGGCTTGGGTGACGTACTAAATCCGCTTCAAATTCTCGATGAGCAGGAGAAGATTCTCAAGAAAGAAAATCTAACTAAGCTCTATGATATAGAGTGTAGATTAACGCCACTGTTACTCTATATGCGTGCTACGGGCGTTAAGGTTGACTTAGAACACGCTGCTAAGTTAGAGAAGAAGCTAGCTACACTTTATTCAGAAGCACTTGATAAGTTGATGAACATGGTGGGGTTTGCTGTTAACCCCGACGCTTCCGCTGACTTAGTAAGGGCATTTGATACTCTGCACATTAAGTACCCGTTTACCGAAAAAGGTAATCCCTCTTTTAAGAAAGACTTCCTCAAGACAGTTGACCATCCTTTTGCCAAGTTACTCATAGATGCCAAAGGTTACGAGAAGTTACGCGGCACGTTTGTTGAAGGTTACATCCTTAACGGCCACATTAACGGGCGAGTTCATTGTCAGTTCCACCCGTTACGGCGGGCCACGGATGATGAGGGCGAAGAACACGGTACAGTTTCCGGACGGTTCAGTAGCTCTAATCCAAACTTGCAGAACATCCCTACCCGCACTGAACTAGGAAAGGAAATCAGAGCGTGCTTCATCCCCGATGAAGGGTGTAACTGGTTCGCATACGATTACAGCCAGATTGAGTACAGAAATCTAGTTCACTTTGCGGTTGTGGCTGATTGCGACGGGGCTGAAATTGCACAGCAGATGTACCATGATGACCCGGACACTGACTTTCACCAGATGGTATCCGAGTTAACTGGCCTAGAGCGGGGCGATGCCAAGAACCTGAACTTCGGTTTGGTTTATGGAATGGGGTTGCTCAAGCTGGCGCGTGCTCTAAACCAAGTTTGGACAATTTGGGATGAACTGGCAGGGCTAGGAATTGCAGGGCAGCCCAACACTAAAGCGCTTGAAATCATGGAAACGTACCACGGTAAAGCTCCGTTCATTAAAGAGCTTTACACGATGGCAATGAACCGAGCCGCAAACATTGGGTTTGTTAAAACCATCTTGGGACGGCGAAGCCGATTTACCGAGTGGGAACGGGATGTTTGGGAGAAGGGCTTGAGTCCTTTTCCGGCCAGATACATCAAACGGGAAGATGCGGTTGCTGCTTTTGGCGAGCATATTCGGCGGTCGCATACGCATAAGGCTCTGAACTGCATTTTACAGGGCAGTGCTGCCGACATGATGAAAGTGGCAATGGTTCTGATTTGGGAGTCGGGCTTGATTTTTGAGGGTGGACCTGTTAGCATAGGCATTACCGTCCATGATGAACTTGATGGGTCAGTTGAACCGGGGGAAGCGGGCGACAAGTCCCGAAAAGAAATTCAGGAAATTATGATGAACGCCATCCCACTAGAAGTTCCGGTTTATGTGGACGGTGGAATCGGGCGTAGTTGGGCGGAAGCTAAATGACAAACAAAACTGACATCGCAGTTATCATCGGACGCTTTCAGGTGGATACACTCGGATTCGAAGATATGGAGTATGAGAATGTCCTCGTTCCGGTATACCGCAATGGCGAGTTGCTGGTTGACTACTCGTTCGAGGATGTACGAAAAATGGCTGCACTACCGACTTCGGAGGCTTACTAATGGCATCATTGCTGGAAAAGATTCTCCCTAAAATGTGCCTTGAGCAATCACCTGACAAAGCTAGTCTTATGTGTACAGAACCAAAAGGGCATTTGTCACAACACATTGCTACCGATGGCAACGCAAGGGACTTTCACGCTGTTTTTGGTACGTGGATAAATTTATCCAAAGATAAGAAGAAATGGTGCAGTTTACCGTGCCCGGAGCATACGTATAACTGCACACGCGAAGCAGGACACAAAGGCCCACACGTTGCATGTTCTGTCAATAAAGTACATGTAGCGTGGGGCGACCATGAGATTACGTGGCCGAACGCTGTGTGCTACGCCAAAACACCAGACCAAGCATGGCGCTGTACAGAGCCGAAAGGGCATAAGGGGGACCATATTGCAGGTAATAAATCTTACCCGGTTCCAATAACACAGGCGTATATCGCGTGGCGTCCTCTGGGTTGGGAATACGAAGATGTGTGCGGTGAGACGTACTCAGGCTTTTATTGCACGCGATACAAGGGACACTCCGGAATTCATGTTTCAGGGGATGGATTCAAGGTCATGGGTACTTGGAAGTCCGACGAACTCCCAAAATCTGTTATACTAAATTTAAGCTGTGACGAAGCGCAAACGTTAATGGCAATCTGCGGGGGATGCTGTATCGGTGACCCACTTAGTACGCGGCGTACCCACACAAACGCGATATATGCCGCGCTGAAGAAACTAGGATTTACGAGCAACTGTCTTGATATCAGTGGACATTTGCAATTCCTAAACTTAACTAAGAAAGGAAAACAATGAAATACCTCAGTATACTGCTGTTGGCAGTTTCTCTGTATGCCCAACAGCCACAGCAACAGCCATTGGCTGTTAAGACTTTCACTCCGTCTGGTCCGGAAGCGCAAAAGTATGTTGACCATCTGGAGGTTGTGCGCCAACAGATGCTTCGCTTGCGCGACCAGTACCAGATGCTTAATGTTGAGTACAACAACCGCTGCCAAGAGGTACTAACCTATTACAGACTGCCTAAAGGCAGCTATTGCGATTCAGCTACGGGAGAAATCAAGACCCTCGAAACGCTTCCGGTAAAGCAAGAGCCGAAGGCGGAACCTAAATCGGAACAGAAAGCACCTAACGGGACAAAGTAAATGTACTGCACAATGACGTGTCCAGTTTGCGGACGAGTTATTGTAAAATTTAAACCACAAGACTACTTCACCTGCATCTGCGGGTGGACAGTCAAACCAGAAAGGTAATATGAACCCAACCGTAAGTAGTATCTTAGGTTACTGGTGGGTAGCAGCACTTATAGCAGTGCTTCTCCTACACCGTTTGGCTCTGCGGCTGTTCGGCATGGTTATCGTACCGCAGGATTCAATCGGCCTAGTTAACAAGAAATTCGTTTTGTTCGGTAAGAACAAGACACTGCCCGATGGCTCAATCGTCGCACTGAACGGCGAAGCTGGCTATCAAGCTGACACACTGGCCCCCGGCGTCCACTTTGGACTGTGGCCGTGGCAGTATGTCGTGACTCTCCAGAAGTTCACCACAATCGAGGATGGCTATATTGGGATTGTTAATGCCCGCGATGGCAAGCCTCTCTCACAAGGCCGTGTCTTGGGTGGAACCGTTGAAAGCAACTCATTCCAAGATGCACGGGCTTTTCTCCTGAATGGTGGACAACGCGGCCCGCAAGGTGCCATCATTCCACCGGGAACCTATCGTATCAACACTGTTTTGTTCTCACTGAACAAGGCGAAGGTTACAGAAATCCCCAACAACTCAGTTGGCATCGTGACCACGAAAGAGGGTGTTCCTCTGCCGTCCACGGAAATTGCAGGACAGGAAGTTACAGGCCATAACTCTTTCCAAGACCCTGAAACGTTTATCAAGAAGGGCGGCAACAAGGGCTTGCAGGAACAGGTTATTCTGGCAGGGCGCTATTTCATTAACCCGATGTTTGCCAGTATTCAAACTGTTCCCATGACTGAAGTTCCTATGGCAAACGTGGGCGTTGTGATTGCCTATGTGGGCCAACCCGGAAAGGATGTTAGCGGGGATAGCTTCAAGCACGGCAATCTGGTGGAAAAGGGGCATAAGGGCGTTTGGAACGAGCCTCTTGACCCCGGCAAGTACCCCATCAATCCGTACACACACAAGGTTGAAATTGTGCCTACTGCCAATGTGGTTCTTAATTGGGCTACGGGCAAGTCTGAAGCGCACCAGTTGGACAAGAACCTGTCCACGATTACGGTTCGCTCGTCAGATGGTTTCACCTTCAACTTGGATGTGAGCCAGATTATCCACATCCCGCGCAATGATGCTCCCAAAGTGATTGCTCGATTTGGCACGATGGGCAGCCTCGTCACTCAGGTGCTAGAGCCGACGATTGGCAACTACTTCCGTAATGCTGCACAGAAGTCGGATGTTATTGACTTCTTGAAAGCACGCAGTTCACGGCAGGAAGAAGCCAAGTCGTCCATTTCTCAGGCTCTTACTGAGTACAATGTCAACGCGGTTGATACGCTCATTGGCGATATCACCCCACCTGCTGACCTGATGAAAACTCTGACTGACCGGAAGATTGCAGAACAGGAAAAGGTCACGTACGAAACGCAGATGACTGCCGAAGAAACCCGCAAGGGTTTGCAACAGGCTAAGGCGATGGCCGACACTCAGGCGACAGTTGTGGCATCTGAGCGGAAGGTCGCAATCGCTGAATTCGACGCGCAAGCCTCTGTGAAACGTGCAGAAGGCGATGCCAAGTCGAAAACCATTAACGCGGAAGCTGATGCCCAAGTAACGATGGTTACTGGTAAGGCCCAAGCTGAGAAGATTCAGGCCGTGGGTAAGGCAGAAGCCGATGTCATCAAGCAGAAGATTGCTTCGATGGAATCGAACAACTACGCTGCTGTCCAGATTGCTCAATCTCTGGCAGAGCACAATACAAAGCTCGTGCCGGATGTGCTTGTGGCAGGAGCTGCTGCGGGTGCGGGTGGTGGCACGCTGGCGGATGTTCTGCTGGCAAACCTGATTACATCCTCACGCAAAAACGGTAACGGTAACAACGGACAGTAAATGGTGCAGTTTAACGAATACGCGGAGCAGTGGGAAGAACAGGTGCTTGCACTCAAGCGCCCGAAGTCCATCAGGGTGATGGCTTCCCACATCCGCGCTCACCTGAAACCCGCGTTTGGTGAGTACCAACTCACTGAACTCAATAACCAAACTGTGCAAGCAGTTTTCAGCAAAAAAGCGAAAGACATGTCACCGAAGTCGGTCAAAAACCTGTGGGCGACTTTTGCGACAATCCTTGCAGCGGCCCAAAGGGACGGGTTGTTGGAGAAACTTCCGCAACCCGTCTTACCTAAAGTTTATCGGAAAGCACAGCCGTGGCTGACGTTAACGCAGATGCGGTCCATTATCCGTACAGGGCCAGATTCGCTGCTCTACTGGCTACTTGCCGAGACAGGCGTGCGTATCGAAGAAGCGATGGGGCTAACTACCAATGCGCTTGACCCCGACCACGGAGGGGCACTACGCATTACAGAAAACCTCAAGACAGACAGTTCCTTCCGTACGATTTGTATTTCCCAAAAGCTGTTCAAAATGCTATCAGATTGTGACGGGCAGATATTCAGGCAATCGGCGGATACTTACCGACATCGCCTCATTGAGACGCTAGCGGTAATTGGCTTGCCGAGGATGGGGTTTCACGCTTTTAGGCGTGGAAATGCTACAATATTAGCTAATGACCTGAACTGCCCTGAGAAAGTTGCAGCGTATCGTTTAGGGCACAGAGCGGCGGGGTTAACCTTTGGATTGTACGCGCAGATGGTGCCGTATTCCGACCGCAAATATGCAGACAAGCTAGGAAAACTCTTGGAGTATGGCAAATGATAATTTGTCAAATTGGCAAATTTCACGGTGTCCATATCACAACTCACGTCTTAGTTTCCGTAGTATCAGTCTTGACACTCGGAATCGGGTTAGCTATCCTACTCTCGTTGCTCATCAAAGCTATTGAAAACATCAATGCAATCCCGCATTACAGATTCTACACGCGCTCGCGGCACCCGATTAAGAAGAATGATGATGAGGATTATTTATGATTTGGTGCTGGATTTTCGGACATAGATTTTACAACGCAGGACCATTAGGTGCCGAAGAATGGTTCAGAACAGAGTATTGCACCCGTTGCGGCTTTGGGCATCCGGCTAAAAAGTAATTGGAGTGTAGCTCAGTTGGTAGAGCACCTGACTGTTAATCAGGCGGTCGCAGGTTCGAATCCTGCCGCTCCAGCCAAGTTTGTATAGGAGGATGTATGGACTGGAAACAGGAAATATTCAAACGTCTGGATGTGCTCGCAGAGAAAATGGGCACCACGGCTCAGTACCTCTGGCACATACTGGTAAAACAAGGATTCGCTACTGGGGTGGCCGACCTTACTACGGCTGGATTGTTATTAATCCCCGCAGTGGCATTAGTTTTCCTTGGGAAAAAGCTGCTAAAACTGGCTAGCACAACGGGCTATGAACCACCGGAGACTATGGGAGGAATAGCCTCTTTAGCAGTGGCAATTCTTCTTGCGGTGGCAGTTGGAACAAACTTGTATAACGGGTTGCTTGAGGTAATCAATCCCGAGTATTTTGCGTTGCAGGAACTTCTCAAGGCGATTAAGTAATCTCACTTTATCTGGAGAACAATGAACCTATCGGAAATGCAGAAAGAAGTACACGCTTGTGCTGTTCAGAAGGGCTGGTGGGAAGGTGGGCCAGCCCGAGCTAACCTGTTCGAGAAAGCCGCACTGTTCCATTCGGAGATATCTGAGTGGGTGGAGGACTTGCGTGTTGGCTTGGAACCGAAGTCCATGCGGAAGGACCGAACAGGAAAACCCGTTGGCCCTGCTATTGAAATGGCCGACATCATCATTCGGCTGCTTGACGTGGCCGAAGCGTTTGGGGTAGACTTAGAAGCTGCTATTCGTATCAAAATGGATTACAACTGGACACGTCCACACCGACACGGAGGAAAAGTAGCATGAGTAAGAAAGCCAAGAAACAAACCAAAACAACCGGAGCAACAGCAACTGCAGTGCAAGTACGACCCTACGACGAACTGTATCAGTCATTTTGGAAGGTAAGCAAAGTAGGCGTGGGACAAGTCACGCTTAGCTGGCGCGAGCTTCGACAGTTGATTGTCGCGGCCCATAGCACAGCACTGAAGCTACAAGAGCCAAACACCCCGTACCTGTATGCACACCGTTCAGCGGGACGTGACGTTACCAAACTCACTGCCAAACTGGACAATCTTCTGTCCCTAACCGACAAGAAAGCAACGTTTACCATCGGCTCGACAATTCCAACTGTCTAATGAAAAACCTAGCCATTGAACTGAGGCCGCAACGATTCGAAGATGTGATTGGTCACACTAAGGTCGTTGCGGCTATTCAGGACATTCTGAAAGCTGGACGAGTACCTAACGCATGGCTATTTGATGGCCCACCGGGGGTAGGCAAAACCACCCTAGCTCGTATTCTAGCCAGAGCAATCCAGACAAGCGACCAGTTTGAGCTAATCGAACGCAATGCCGCCGACACCAATGGGGTTGACGATGCCCGGTCACTGGCTGAAATGGCACAGTTTCACCCGATGGTGGGGCAACACCGTGTTGTCATTCTAGATGAAGCACAGAAGCTCACTGACGCGGCACAGCAGGTATTACTCAAACCGATGGAATCGAAGGATTCCTCTACGGTTTGGATTCTCTGCACCACGGAACCCTCTAAAATTATCCATGCCATGCGGAGCAGGTGTATCTCTTTTTCCCTAAAGGGATTATCTGCTGATGAAACTTATGAACTGGTCAAACGAACTACGGATAACAAAGAGGGAAGTCTTGACCTTGCCAAAGCTCTAACGGAAGCTGAAGTATACGCTCCTAGAGAAATCCTCATGGCAGTTGAGAAGTGGCTGGCGGGCATTGACATTTCCGAGGCTATCTCGCTCGTAAACCAATCACCTGAATTCTTCGAGATTGCTAGAGCGGTCGCCTCCGGAAACTGGACGAGCACCCGTAAGCTACTGCTGGCTACCAAGTCTCAGGATGCCCGAGCACTGCGGGCAGTGGTGGCTAGTTATTTGAAAACGATGCTGTTAAAATCTAGTGATGCAAAACAATCCCAAGCCCTGAGTGATTGCATTCTAGGGCTGGTGCAGTACAACACATTTGAGGATGGTATTGCCTTCGCAGCTACGGTTGCAGTATTCTATCGTTGCTGCCAGAAATTAAAACCGTAAGAAAGGAAATGATGCCAACAGAAACAATCGGTCCGAAATCGTTAGTCAAGAAACTCGTTGAGATATCTGAAAAATCAGGTTATGTCCAAAAGCGCGGATATAACAAGTTTCACAAGTACAACTATGTACTCGAAGCTGACTTGTTGGAAATGATTAAGCCGGAGCTTCTGAAGCGCAATATCGTGATGATTCCTTCTGTGGTGGACGAGCGCTGCATTGGCACTGAGCAGGGGAACCTTTGCTGCCTTACGCTTCGCGTCACTTTCTATGACGGCGATAGCGGGGAAACCCTCTCGTTCAACAGCATTGGTTACGGCTTGGACACCGGAGATAAGGGTGCATACAAGGCACAAACAGGCGCGATGAAGTATGCCTTGATGAAAGCATTCAATGTTTCGACTGGTGAAGAACCGGAGGACGAGGACCGCGAGTACACGCAAGTCCCGACGAGGGCCGCAGTACCAAAGGTTGACCACACACCCGCCAAAGGTGTAGATGCCCCACGTCCGGGAGAAAAGAAAGTGAAACCCGAAGAAAACGTTCACGGCGTTGAAATCACCGACGACGATATTCCAGAGAACATCGGTAATGTGCCAACTCCGGAAGAACGAAAAGAGCACGCCAAGAAGCTGAAGGGATACAAGGTTGATACAGAAGCGTTGAAAATGTTTATCTTCAAGTCAACCGGGGTTGAGGATTCCAAGAAGATTACGGCCTTGCAATGGAAGAACGTGTTTGCCAAGCTCGATGAAGCACAAAAAGCAGGAAAGCTAACTGAACTTCTGGAGGCGTAATGGACAGGCAACAGCTTGTGAAGTGGGGTTGGATTAATGCGAACGGCCAGTCGCTAACATGGGATTACTGGCAAAAATATTGGGAGGAGAAAGAACCACATGTTTCAACAAGTGATTTTGGCAGGGAGACTCGGAAAAGACCCCGAGTTAAAAGAAACGCAAAGCGGTAAGAAGGTTGCGGCTTTCTCTGTCGCCACTGAGGACAGCTACAAGGATAACAGTGGCACATGGCAGAAGAAAACCGAATGGCACAACGTTGTCGTGTGGGGAAACCGTGCCGAAACCGTTGCTCAGTATCTGAGTAAAGGCTCTGCTGTGGTTGTTGTGGGCCGACTGCAAACACGTAGTTGGGGCGAAGGCGACGAAAAGAAGTACCGTACTGAAATCGTTGCTGACCGCGTGCAGTTCTTGGACAAGAAGGCCGAGTCAAAAGAGGACAAAGACGATGGCGATATCCCCTTCTAAGCTCCTTCTGTGCTGGATATTCGGGATACTCAATCTCTATTTTTCGATTATGCAGTACGACCGCTACGAAAAGGGATTCGATAAATTCTTGTATTGGATTATCTTTGTCTTTTCGTGGCTATGTACTTTCGCGGGGGTAATCCTTATATGCAGTGCATAAACCACGGGAAGGGATTCTATCTCGTTGATGACATCCAAGTATGTCTGTGGTGTCACGAACCTCTTGACTATTTAGCGGACGAAATGTTACAACAACCAGATGACCCAACAACTTTTGGTCAACTCGAATCCCCCTTCC
>Ga0070741_10006142_pt1 | contig 26048 bp, 24 predicted proteins | sample Coa_R1_4_FD_66440 | JGI IMG/M metagenome (GOLD analysis project Ga0070741, IMG submission 66440) | Surface soil microbial communities from Centralia Pennsylvania, which are recovering from an underground coalmine fire - Coalmine... | ecosystem: Environmental > Terrestrial > Soil > Unclassified ... | reverse complement strand
ATAACAGCACCGGCCCGCCCCACGCGTTGTGCGCCAGCTTGCCCGCCTGCCACTCCTTGCCGTGATTGGCGAGCCACGTCTGCGCGCCCGCCGGCAGCACCGCGATCGGCACCGTCACCTTCGACGGGAATTGGAACTCCATCGACTTGCGCGACGGATCGAGCTGCTTGCAGCGCTGCAGCATGCGATTGGCGTCGACGGAGCGCTTCATCGCGAACAGATCGGCCGCGAGCGACGCGAGACGCGTGGCGACGTATTTCCGCGTCTCCGGATCGGGCGGCAATATCTGGAAGATCTGATCGAGATCCTTCTCCGCGAGATCGGCGCGATTGCGCAAGAGCTGAATCTGCACCTTGCGCATGAAGAACACGAAGTCCTGGAAATCGACCTGGCCGTCCATGTTGATGGCTTTGTCGAGCTCGGCCAGCGCGGCTTCGTATTGCTTTTGCGCCGAGAGGCAATCGGCCATCGCCACCAGCACGCGCGTGTCGGCGGCGTCGAGGCCCTGCGCCGTGCGATAGGCGTCCATTGCCGGCACGTACTGCTTTTGATGATAGTGGGCGTAACCCTTGTGCAGGTGATAGACCGCGTTCTGCGGCTGCGCGGTCACCAGCGCGACGAATTGATCGAGCGCCTCTTTGGGCTGATCCGAATTCAGGTACGCCATGCCCAGGAGGTCGCGCGCAAAGTGCAATTGCGGCTGCTGGCGCAGAATCTCTATGAACTGGCGCTGCGCGGTCTTGAAGTCACCCGCCTCCATCGCCTCCATGCCGGCTTTGAGCTGCGCCGAGATCTGCTCGCCGTATTGATCGTATTGATCGATTGAATCGTAGTCTTTGCGCGAGACCGGATTGGAGAGCACCTCGTACGCCTCGCGCACCCGCTTGAACTCTTCCGGATGCGTCTCGGGCGGATACTTTCGCACCAGCGTGAAGTACGCCTTTTTGATGGTGCGCTCGTCGGCGGCGCGCTCGACGCCGAGAACCTCGTAAAAGGATTTCTTCTCGTTGGACATGGTTACCCCTTGGCCGGGCTCAGTGCCTTGGTGATCGCCTCGGCGACCGAGTCGACGTAGATCAGCTCCATGCGCGCCGCCACCTCGTCGGGTAGCTCGCGCCCCTCGCGCAAATTGCGGCGCGGCATCAGCACGGTGCGGATGCCCGCGAGGTGCGCCGCCACCACCTTCTCGTGAATCCCGCCGACCGGCTTCACTTCGCCGTGAATGGTGATCTCGCCGGTGGCCGCCAGGCGCGGCTTGAGCGCGCGCCGCGTGTACGCGCTGATGCCGGCGAGCACCAGCGCCAGGCCCGACGACGGACCGTCTTTGCCGAACTCGGTGTCGGTGAAGTGCAGGTGCAGATCGTGGCGCACCACCAGCTCGTCGATTTGCAGATCGTGCGCGCGCGCCTTCAGGCAGGAGAAGGCGACCAGGCCGGCTTCGCGGCCGGTGGGGCCGACGTTGCCGCTGAAGATCAGCTCGCCCTTCCCGACGACGGCGACGGCTTCGAGCGGCGAGACGGCGCCGCCGCGCGGAGTCCAGCCGAGCACGCCGATGCGGCCGATCTGCGGCTCCTCGGATCCTTGCGTCGCCGACGGCGCGTCGAGCGAGCGCAGCTTGTCGGCGGCTTTGGCCGACGGGTCGCGCTTCTGCGCCGCCTGGTACATCTTGCGCGCCTGGTCGGCGTCGCCGAGCGTGGCGTAGAGGTCGCCGAGATCTTCGTAGGCGTTGGCGTCGTCGGGCGTGAGCAGCACCGCCTTCTTGTAGAAGGGCAGCGCCTCGCGCAGCTTGCCGCGCGTCTGCGTCAGGTCGCCGAGGCGGTTCCAGGCGACGCCGAGCTCGGGGGAACGCTCTATACATGTGCGAAACGCCGATTCGGCGCGATCCAGGTCGCCTTCGATCAAGAGCAGCTCGCCGTGGAGGAACTCGTACGAGGCGCTCGCGTGCTCGTCGGCCGACGCGCGGCCGAGGGCGCGCTTGGCGCCGGCCACGTCGCCGGCTTCGAGCGCGCGCGCGGCTTCGTCGAGCGCGCCGCCGCCGACGAGCGCCGCGCGCAGACGTTGATTGGCCAGCGCCTGCTTCGCCTGCGCGACGAAGTAGCTGCGGCCGCGCGCGCCGGCCATGCGCTCCGACGCCGCCTCGTCGCCCAATTCGAGATACAGCTCGCGCAGCAAATCGCCGATCTGCGGATCGGCGGGCGCCAGGCGGTGCGCGGTCTCGAACGCGCCGCGCGCGCGGTCCCACAGCATCTTCTGCCGACACAATTCGCCGACGGTGATGAAGCGCTTCGGATCGTTGGGCGCGATCTTGGCGGCCTCCTCGGCGTGCAGGAGCGCGTCGTCGACGCGGCCCATCGAGAGCAGCATCTCCATCAGCTCGTCGCGCGCCGACAGATCGCCGGGATCGCGGCGCGCCAGATCTTCGAGCGTCTTGAGCGCCTCGCCGCCGCGGCCGTCGCGCTCGAGCGCGCGCGCGAGGAGCCGCCGGGCGTTGCCATGCTCGGGATCGAGCGAAAGTGCCTTTTCGAGCTGTTTTGCCGCGGCGGCGTACTGCGTCTCGGCGAACAGCGCCTCGGCGAGCGTGTAGCGCGCCTGCGCGTCTTGCGGGCGCAGGACGACCTCGCGCTTCAGCTCGTCTAGAAACGGCACGCTAGTCCAGCTCGAAGAGATAGTTGGTCAGCTCCTCGTCGGCGCGCGCGATCGCCGGGCCGTCGCCGCGCGCAGCGGCCGACTTGAGCTTGCCGACCAGCTCCTCCAGCTTCGCGCGCTTTCCGGCATCGACGGAGCCGAGCTTGAGCGTAGCGGCCGCGACCAGCGCCTTCACGCTCGTGTCGCCGCCCGCAGCCGACGCCGCGCCGCCCGCAGCAGCCGCCGCCGCCGCGACCGGTGCCGCGCCCATGCCGCCCGCCGGCTTCTCGTCGCCCCACTCCTTCTCCAAACGATCCTTGGCCACCTGGCGATCTTTTTCCGACATGCGCTGCGCGCTCTTGTCGACCTGCAGCCCGGCCTCCTTGCCCGTCGAGACGATCTTGGTCTTGACCGCGAGGATGCCGTTGACGTCGTAGGTGAAGGTGATCGCCACCTTCTCGTTTCCCGCCGGCGCGGGCGGAATCCCGTCGACCGAATATTGATCGAGGAAGGTGTTGTTCTTCACCAGCCGCGATTCGCCCTGGTAGATCTTGATGTCGACCTGGCGCTGGTTGTCGCCGGTGGTCGAGTAGACCTCGGTGCGCGAGACCGGCACCGTCGAGTTGCGCGGGATGATCGGCGAGAACATGCCGCCCATTTTTTGATAGCCGGTCGACGCCACGACCTCGACGCCGAGCGTGAACGGGCACACGTCGGTGATCATGATGCCGCGCTCGGTGGAGATGGCGCCCGACTTGAGGCCGGCCTGCACCGCCGCGCCGAGCGCGATCGCCTCGTCGGGGTTGACGCCGCGCTTCGGCTCCTTCTGGAAGAACTCGGTGAGCAGCGACTGCACCAGCGGGATGCGCGACGAGCCGCCGACCAGCACCACCTCGGTGATTTGCTTTTTGTCGAGCTTGGCGTCGCGCAGCGCGATCTCGATCGGCTCGAGCGTCGACTTGATCTGCGCGCCGATCAGCTCCTCGAGCTTCGCGCGCGTGATCTCGATCTCGAGCGACAGCGGCTCGGTGCCCTTCGCGGCGAGGAACGGCAGCATCACCTGCGTCGACTTCACCGTCGACAATTCCATCTTGGCCTGCTCGCTGGCGGCCTTGAGGCGCACCATCGCCTTGGGATCGCGGCGCAGATCGATGGCGTGCTGCTTCTCGAACTCGGCGCACAGCCACTCGGCCACCGCGCGATCGAAGTCGCCGCCGCCGAGGTGGTTGTTGCCCGCCGACGCCTTGACGTCGAGCACGCCCTCGAACATCTCGAGCACCGAGACGTCGAACGTGCCGCCGCCGAGATCGTAGACGAGGACGAACTGCTCTTTGTCGAGGTGATCGAGGCCGTAGGCGAGCGCGGCGGCGGTCGGCTCGTTGAGGATGCGATCGACCTTGAAGCCGGCCAGCTCGCCCGCGTCTTTCGTCGCCTGGCGCTGCGCGTCGGTGAAATACGCGGGCACGGTGATCACCGCCTCGGCGATGGTCTCGCCGAGATATTTTTCGGCGTCGTCCTTGAGCTGCTTGAGGATGATGCCCGAGACCTCCTGCGGCGTGTACTCGCGCGGGCCGAGCTTCACTTTTTGCGACGTGCCCATGAGCCGCTTCACTTCGGCGACGGTGCGATCGGGCATCGCGATCAATTGATTCTTCGCGGTCTCGCCGACGTGGAGCTGATCCTGGCGGTCGAGTCCGACGATCGAGGGCGTCAAGCGGCGGCCGGCCTCGTTGGCGATGATTTCGGGGCGATCGCCCTTCATGTGCGCGACCAGCGAGTTGGTGGTGCCGAGATCGATACCGACGACGTGGGGCATGCGCTCCTCTAGATGAATTACGCGGCGATGCGCGCAGTCTTCCGGACGGCCACGGTATCAAATTCCGCGACGGTGGAGAGGCTTGACATTTGGTTTTCATGTTAGTCTGACAGACATGATTGGCGAGCTGCTCGGCAGCTATCGCGTGCTCAAGCTCATCGGCGAAGGTGGGATGGGGCGCGTGTATCTCGCCGAGCACACGCTGATCGGCAAGCACGTCGCGATCAAGGTGCTGCTGCCGCAGTTCTGCAACAACCCGTCGATCGTGAGCCGCTTCTTCAACGAGGCGCGCGCCACGGCGCAGATCAAGCACCCGAGCTTGATCGAGATCTACGACTTCGGTCACCACCCGAGCGGCTCGGCGTTCATCGTCATGGAGCTGCTCGAGGGCGAGAGCTTGACCCGGCGGCTCCAGGCGGGCGGGCCGATGACGCAGGCGATGGTGATCGATCTGTCGCGGCAGGTGGCGACCGCGCTGCAGGCGGCGCACGCCAAGGGGATCGTTCACCGCGATCTCAAGCCGGACAACGTGTTCCTCTTGCCGGAGCCGGAGCTGCCGGCGGGCGTGCGCGCCAAGGTGCTCGACTTCGGAATCGCCAAGTTGGCCGACGAGGGCTCGTCGAGCATCAAGACGCGCACCGGCGCGCTGATGGGGACGCCGGCGTATATGTCGCCCGAGCAGTGCCGCGGCGCGGGCGCGGTCGACCTGCGCACCGACGTGTACTCGCTCGGCTGCATGATGTTCGAGATGCTGAGCGGGCAGTCGCCGTTCGTCGGCGAGGGGCCGGGCGACGTGATCGCGATGCACCTGTACCAACCGGCGCCGTCGCTGGCGGCGATCGCGCCGGGGATGGATCCGCTGCTCCAGCGCATGCTGGCCAAGAAGCCGGCGGAGCGGCTGCAGTCGATGGCCGAGGTGCTGGCGGCGCTCGACGGGCTGGCGCGCGCGCACTCGGGGTCGGGCGGATTCCGCGCGGCGGCGCTGCCGACGGTGCGCATGGACTCGGTGGTGCCGCCGACGACCACGCTGGGCGGCGCGGCGGCCGAGGTGAGAAACTCGCAGCCGGGCACGTCGTCGGGCGGAGGCGCGCCGCGCACGCTGGTGGCGTTCGGCGCGGGATTGGTGGCGCTGGCGATCGGCGTCGGCATCTGGGGAATGCGTTTGCGGTCGAACGCGCCGGCCGATTCGCCGACGGAGACGGCGGCGGCCGCGTTGCCCGCGCCTGCGCCGGCGAAAGTTGCGCCTGCGCCGATCGCGCCCGCCGTCGCGCCTGCGCCCGCGCCGGCGAAGAAGATCACGCTCAAGCTCGAATCACAGCCGGACGGCGCGAGCGTCTACCGCGACGGCGAGCTGCTCGGCACGACGCCGTTCGACGAGCTGCGCGCGCCGCAATCGCGCGAGACGCGCTACGTGCTCAAGCTCGCCGGCTATCGCGACGCGCAGGTGTCGCTGCCCGGCGATCGCGACGGCGAGCGCACGGTCACGCTCAGCCGCGCCGCCGCGCCGCACGCGCCGGAAGCGCACAAGCCCGCCGCCCGGCCCGCCGCCAAACCGGAGGCGGCGAAGCCCGCCGCAAAGCCGGTGAAGAACGGCGTGCTCGATCCTTTCGACAACTGAACGCGATTTCTCGACGGGGGAGAGCATGAGACTGGTGGCGATCGCGGCGATCCTCGTGCTGGCGACGGCCGCGCGCGCCGTCGAGCCCGCCGACTCGAAGGCGCAGGCCAAGCTGCACTTCAAGCTCGGGCGCACCTACTACGACGCGGGCGATTACAAGCACGCGATCGACGAGTACCAGACGGCGTATCGGCTGCTGCCGCTGCCGGATATTTTGTTCAACATCGGGCAGGCGTATCGGTTGGCGGGCGATCGCGCGCACGCGCTCGAATACTACGCGCGGTATCTCGTGCTCGAGCCCGAGGGGCGCGGCAGCGAAGAGGCGCGGCAGCACGTCCAGGAGCTGCACGCCGAGGAGGAGCGCGCCAAGCCGCCGGTCGTCGCGAAACCGCCCGTCGTCGCAAAGCCGCCCGTCGTCGTAAATCCGCCCGTCGTCGCAAAGCCGCCCGTCGTGGCGAAACCGCCGGTCGTAAATCCACCCGTCGTCGTAAATCCACCCGTCGTCGCAAAACCGCCCGTCGTGGTGAATCCGCCGGTGGTGGCAAAACCGCCGGCGGTGGCGGTGGTGGTCAAGCCGGTCGAGCCGAAGCGCGTGGTTCCCGTCGAGGAGCCGCGGCCGGCGCCGATCGCGCGGCCGGCGCCGATCGCGATCGCGGTGACCGCGCCGCCGCCGCGCAAGCCGATCTACCAGCGCGCGTGGTTCTGGGGCGTCGTCGGCGGCGCGGCGGTGGTGATCGGCGTCGGCGTCGGCGTCGGCGTCGCGCTGGGCAAGACGGAGCGCGACCCGGTGCCGTCGATGGGCTCGCTGGGAGCCGCGCCGTGAAGCACGCCGCGCTCCTGCTCGCCGCCGTCACGCTCGCCGCCGGCTGCGAAGACGTCCGCTCCTGCCGCGCGCAGACGCTGCTGCTGGCGTTCGACTACTCGGGCGCGGCCGGCGCCGACCAGGTCGACGTAGACGTCACCGCCGCCGACGGCGATCACGCCGAGATGATCTACCCGGTGAGCGGCGCGGGCGGCACGCTCGAGGTGACGTTCAAGTCGGGCTATCCCGTCGGGCAGCAGGTGGACGTGGTCGCGACCGCGCTCAAGGGCGGCGTCGCCGTCGCCGAGGCGTCCGCCTCCACGCGCCCGCCGGCCGGCTGCGCGCGCGTCGAGCTGACGTTCCACCAGCTCGCGCCCGACGCGGCGATGGATCTCGCCGACGCGGGCAACGCCGACATGCCGCTCGACGCCGCGAACGATCTCTCGGGCCCCGACTTCTCGATGCCCGACTTCGCCGGCACCAACCTGGCGAACGGCGCGTCGTGCGCCGCCGGCTCGCAGTGCACCAGCACCGCCTGCGTCGACGGGCGCTGCTGCGGGACGCCATCGTGCCCGGTGTGCCAGACGTGCGGCGGCTCGACGCCCGGCACGTGCACGCAAAAGACGAACGGCGACACGCAGAGCTGCACCGGCACCACCACCTGCGACGCGACCGGCGCGTGCAAGCTCAAGGCGGGCCAGACGTGCATCACGGCCACGCAGTGCGCGAGCGGCAACTGCGTCAACGGCACCTGCTGCACCGTCGCCACGTGCGGCCAGTGCGCGACGTGCGCCAACGCGGCCGGCACCTGCACGCCGCTCGGCGCCGGGCCGCACGGCACCTGCGTCGGCATCGACAGCTGCGACGGCCTCGGCAACTGCAAGCTGTCGGGCGGCCAGCCCTGCCCCGGCGGCGCGAGCACCTGCGCGCTCGGCAACTGCGTCGACGGCGTCTGCTGCTCGACGGCGTCGTGCCCCACTTGCAAGGCGTGCAACGTCTCCGGCCAGGCGGGCAGCTGCGCCAACCAACCCGTCGGCGCGGCCGGCAACATGTGCGGCGGCGTGAACGCGTGCGACGGCGCCGGAACGTGCAAGCTCGCCAACGGCCAATCGTGCGGCACGAACGGCGCGCTGTGCGCGACCGGCAACTGTACGGACAGCGTGTGCTGCGGCGTCGCGTCGTGCGGCACGTGCAAGACGTGCGACGGCACCGCGCCCGGCACGTGCACGAATCAGCCGCTCGGCCCGGGCACCGGCTGCAACGCCGCCGGCCAATCGTGCGACGGCTCGGGCAGCTGCAAGCTCGCCCTCGGCCAGCCGTGCGCGAACCCCTCGCAGTGCGCAAACACCAAGTGCGTCGACGGCACGTGCTGCTCGACGGGATCGTGCCCGGTTTGCCAGACGTGCGCCGGCGTCACGCCCGGCACGTGCAACAACCAGCCGCCCACGCTGCCGGGAAACCTGTGCCCGTCGCCGCAGCACTGCGACGGCGCCGGCAAGTGCCGCCTCGGCTGCGCCACCAACGCCGACTGCGGCGGCTCGCTCAACTGTTTCAACGGCGTGTGCTGCACGCAGCTCTGCAACGGCGGCAACGTCACGATGTGCGGCGGCGCCAACAAGCAGCTCGACGAGGAGTGCGTGAACGGCACGACGTGCATGAACTACAACATTCAGTGCACCTCGAGCTGCATGAGCGGCGGCGGGATGAGCTGCACCTGCATCACCGACGCGGAGTGCAGCAACACCGTCGGTTCGTTCGGGCCCGACTGGTGTTGGAACGAGGGCGGCGTGATGGGCCCGCACTGCCAACCGCCGATCCTGCACGGCGGCCAGTGCGACGACGCGCGCTGCGTGAGCGCCGGCTGCCCGCAGTGCGAGAACGGCGTGCCGTGCCCCGGCGGGAACGGCACCTTCTTCTGTCCTTAACGCTGTAGCGTGAGCGCGAGCAGCGCCGCTTGATCGTCGTACGCGCCCACCGCGTGCAGCTTGTACGTATACGCGAGCTGCACGCGCACGATCCCGTCGAGCTCGTAGACGCTGAGCCCGCCCGAGAACGCCTGAAAACGATCGCGCCCCGGCCGCGGCTCGTCGAGCCACTCGTAGCGCGCCTCGAGCTCGATGTGCGGCCGCCACACCATCACCGCCGCCTGCGCCGTCAGCCCCTGGCGCGTCACGCGCGGCGACGCGAATGGATTGGCGCGCTCGATCGGCGAGCCGGCGTCGTAGAGATACTCGACCACCACGCCGAGCGGCCCCCACTTGAACGGCACATCGCCGCCCACCGCCCACGACGTCGCGTTCGGCGTGTACTCGTAGAACGCCGAGAAGTCGAGGCCGAAGCGCGGGCGGCGCAGCCACTCGGGCGCGTCGAACAGCGTCGACACCGACGAGCCCACCGGGCCGAGCGGCTCGATCAGCCCGCGCCCGGTGACGACGAAACCCTCCGACGGAAGATTGGCGAGGTCGCGCGCGCTCTCGTAGAAGCCGGCGGTGAGCCGCGCGGCGCCGAGCGCGACGTCGGCGGTGAGCCCGAGCCGGCGATCGGGCGCGATCGACGACGACAGCGCCGGGCGGAACGGAATCGCCAGCGCGCCCTCGGGCTCGTCGTGGCCGAACGCGAACGCGACCTTGTGAATGCCGACCCACGCGGTGAGCCAGCGCCACGGCGACCAGCCGACCTCGGCGGCGGTGAAGCGTCCCCACCGAGACGCGTCCGATCGCGCGCGCTCCAATTCGTCCCACGGCTCGTAGACCAGGCGATACCAGAGCGTGGTGTGGCGGATCGCGACGCGCCCGCAGACCCCGAGCCGCAGCACGCGCAGCACCGGCCCGCTGCCGGCGACCGGATCGCCGAACTGCGGATCGACGTCGCGCCCGGCGAGCGGCACGATCGCGCCCGAGATCAACCCCGACGGTTGCGCTTTCGTCGACGGCAATCCGTCGCCCGCGCAGCCGATGCCGGGCGGCCCGAGATCGATCGCCGCCGCGCGCGCCGGCGCGAGCACGATCGCGATCGCAACCGCCAACGCAAACGCTACTTCTTCGCTTGCGCCTTGCCCCACGTCGCCGACGCTACCGCGCTCTTGAGCTTCGCCACCAGCGCCGCCGGCACCTCCGGCTCGGGCAGGGTCCGAAAGATCGCGTTCGAGTCGCGCGACTTGATCTCCTGATCGAACGGCCGCTGCGGATTGCGCAGCTGCACGACGCTGGTCTGCGGCGGCGCGATGAACCCCTTCGACAGCGCCACGCCGATCCTCGACGGGCAGTGACACGGATTGCGCGGATCGACGTGCTCGCAGCGCGGCGCCAGGTAGTCGCCGATCTTCTTGCGCGCGCGCGACAGCCGCACCTTGAACGCGCTCACCTTGATGCCGAGCGCCTTCGACGCGTCCTCGTCGCTCTTGCCGAGCACCGACGACATCACGAACGCCACGCGCTCGCCCGGCGACAGGCAGTTGATCACCGACGTCATGCAGCCCTGCTTCAGCTCCCACAGCAGAAACTCGCGCTCGGGCTGGCTCAGCGACGACACCTCGTGCGTGCGCGTGGCCTCGGAGCGCAGCGTCTCGTCGAGCAGATCGAAGTCGACCTCCGGCGTCGGCGGCAGCTTCTTCTCGATCACGTACGACGCGATCTTGAGCAGCCACAGCTCGCGCTCTTTGGCGTCGTTCGGCGCCTGGCCCTGCGCCGCGCGCTCGAAGGTCTCGAACGTCGCCGACTCGGCGTCGGCGCTCGACAGCGTCATGCGCGAGCAGAAATGGTAGACCATCCCGAGGTGCTTCTCGATCAGCGCGAGCCGCGCGTCTCCAGGTGGGGTCCCCATCGTTACACCGTTGTTCAAGGCATCTCATCGTAATAGATTCGTTACCCCAATGACAAGGATTCTCGCCGCGAGCTTTGCAATCGGATTGTGCGCGTGGGCGTCGTGCTCCGCGAGCGGCGGCCATCCACCGACGGCGCGCATCGCGCTCGCGCCGGCGTACGTCAAGCTCGGCGACGCATACGCGACCGACGTGATCGCCGACGGCAGCGCGTCGTCGGCCGCGATCGACGATCCGCTGGCGATCCATCCGCTCGCGTTCGATTGGACGATCGACGATCCCAACGCGCGCTTCTCCCCCGACGCGCATTCACCCAAAGTCACCGTGCGCGTCGCCGGCGATCACCCGGTCGCGATCCACCTGACGGTCACCGACTTCGCCGGCGATAGCGGCGCGGTCTCCGCGATCGTCGGCGTGACGGTTCCCTGATTGGTTAGCTGAGCGGCTTGGCGGCGGCGGTGACGGCGGGCTCGCGGCTCTTGGTCGCCGGCGCGGGCGCGACGAACGACTCCAGCTCTTTGGTGATCTTCTTGAGCAGGTCGGCCTTCTCGCGATAAGGCAAGAACGCGCTCTTGAATCCGCTGATGATCATCTCTTTGAGATCGTCGAGCGTCAGTCCATACGTCTCGTGAATCAACAGCAGCTCTTTGGACACCGTCGTATTGGTCATCAATCGATTGTCGGTATTGATGGTCACGCGCAAACCATAGGTATAGAAAAACGGCAGCGGGTGCGACGCCAGGTCGGGCGCCGCGCGCGTCTGGATGTTCGACGACAGGCAGATCTCGAGCGGGATGCGGTGGTCGTTGACGTAGTTGAGCAGGTCGCCGTTCTCGCGCAGCCGCGTGCCGTGGCCGATGCGGTGCGCGCCGCAGTAATGGATCGCCTGCGCGATCGACTCCGGTCCGTACGCCTCGCCCGCGTGCGCCGTGCAATTGACGTTGTTATTGAGGATGAGCTGAAACGCCTCTTTGTGATCTTTGGCGGGATAATTATATTCCGCCCCGGCGAGATCGAAACCGATTACGCCCCGGTTTTTGAATGCCACGCAAAGCTCGGCCATTCGCAAACTCGACTCGGCGCTGATCGATCGAATGCCGCACAGGATCACGCCCGAGCGCACGCCGAAGTCGCGCTCGCCGGCGCGCAGGCCCTGAATCACCGCCTCGACGATCGGCGCCAGCTTGAGCCCGCGCTGCGTGTGCAGCATCGGCGAGTAGCGCACCTCGAGGTAGCGCACGTTCTCGCGCGCGCAGTCCTCGGCCAACTCGTACGCGGTGCGAAACAGCGACTCCTCGGTCTGCATCACCGACAGCGTGATATCGAACGCCTTCAAATAATCGTCGAGCGAAGAGCAGCGCTCGCCGGCGTAGATCATCTTGAACAGCTTGTCGGGATCCTCCGCCGGCAGCCGCACCTTCTGCTTCTGCGCCAGGTCGAGGATGGTCTCGATGCGCAGGCTTCCGTCGAGGTGGCAGTGGAGATCGGTCTTGGGGAGCTTTTCGATGAAATCGAGTGTCAGGGGTGCCATCTCGGAATTATAAAGCAAACGTCAAAGGAGTCACCTCAATGGATCATTCGCGCGAGTTTCTCGAGCTGGTCAATGACGCCAAGCGGCGCGTCACCGAGGTCACCGTCGACGACGTGCAGGCGCGGCGGGCGCGCGGCGAGCGCTTTCGGTTGATCGACGTGCGCGAGGACGACGAGTGGCGCGCCGGCCACGCGCGCGGCGCCGAGCACCTCGGGCGCGGCGTGCTGGAGCGCGACGTCGTCGGCAAAGTCCCCGACAAGAGCGAGGAGCTGATCCTGTATTGCGGCGGCGGCTTCCGTTCGGCGCTGGCGGCGGATAACCTGCTGCGCATGGGTTACACGCGCGTGCGCTCGCTCGCGGGCGGCTGGAAGGAGTGGCTGGCGCGCGGCCTGCCGACGGAGAAATGAGGCGGCGCGCGTGAAGGGCGTCGACTTCGGCAAGGCGGCGGGCGACTACGCGCGGCACCGCGCGGGCTTTCCACCGTCGCTGTTCGAGCGGCTGGCGGCGCTCGGCGTGGGCCTGCCCGGCCAGCGCGTGCTCGATCTCGGCACCGGCACCGGCACGCTGGCGCGCGGCTTCGCCGAGCGCGGCGCCGAGGTCACCGGCCTCGACGTGGCGCAGCCGATCCTTGACGAGGCGGCGCGGCTGGCGGATGAGCGCGGGCTGCGCGTGCGCTGGCTGCGCGGGCGCGCCGAGGACACCGGGCTCGACGGCGGCGCGTTCGATATCGTGTCCGCGGGGCAGTGCTGGCACTGGTTCGATCGCGTGCGCGCGGCGGCCGAGGTGCGGCGGCTGCTCGCGCCCGGCGGCGCGTTCGTGGTGGCGTACCTCGACTGGATCTCGCTGCCCGGCTCGATCGCCGACGCCACCGAGACGATGATGGAGCGCGCCAACGCCGAGTGGAAGTGGCGCGGCTGGTCGAGCGGCAACCTGCGCTGGCTCGACGACGCCGCGCTCGCCGGCTTCGCGTGCCGCGAGGCGTTCGCCTACGACGTCGAGGTTCCCTACTCGCACGAATCGTGGCGCGGCCGCGTGCGCGCCTCGGCCGGCATCGGCGCCTCCTTGCCCCCCGACGCCGTCCAGCGCTTCGACGATTCACTCCGCCAAATGCTCGCCGAACGCTTCCCTGCAGATCCGTTCGTGGTCACGCACCGGGTCTTTGCGATGATCGCGCGCTGAAGGGAGTGCACGGTTGAGGGCGCTGCGTTACGCGCGCGGGCCGCGGCGCAGTGCCGCCGTGCTCAAACAGTCCTCGGTCGCGCAGACGCGCCCTGCGGAACTGCGCGCGGCGGCACTGCGCCGCGGCCCACGCGCTACACTCCGCGCGACGGCACTCCGCACCTCGCGCTCGATCAATCCATACAGATCTCGACGCTTGCCGAAAGCTGGTCTGCGGACCTTGCGGGGAGCGGAGTGGAGCGGGAGGGTGCGGCAAAATGCCGCCGCGCGCAGTTCCGCAGTGTCGCGTCTGCGCGACCGAGGACTGTTTGAGCACGGCGGCATTTTGCCGCACCCTCTCGCGTAACGCAGCGCGCACGCGTCGAGCAATCTCAGGCAGCTCGACGGCGACGACGGCGAATCCAGATCCAAAGACCGAGCAGCAACGGAAAGGCGCCGCCGGAGATCGAGGCGCCGAGGACGAACGAGCGCGGGCGGTAGTAGACGTCGAGCTCGTATTTGCCGGCGGGCGCCTCGACGCCGAGTCGGCCGCCGTCTTTGTCGCGCTCGACCTTCGGGCCGACGCGCACCACCTGGCCGGCCGACGTCTTCCAGTGCTCGTTCCAGTTCTCGTTGATCATCACCGTCGTCGGGCGATCGAGCTCGAGCATCAGCTCGACGCGGTTGGGCGTCCAGTGCACCGCCGGGATCCTGCCCGCCGACGGATCGGCGAGGCGCACCTGCGGCACGTCGCCCTCGTCGAGCTGCAGCGCGCGCTCGAGCGGCGCCTCCTCGTCGCAGGCGATGGCGCCGTGCCCCTCGAGCACGGTGAACATCATGGTCTGCCAGCTGCCGTGGATGTGGCTGAACGCGACGTCGCGCCGCGGCTCGCGCTGCTGCAGATCGAAGATCTTGTACCAGCGCGCCCACTGGAACGCGACGCCGTCGCCGGCGGCCAGCACCACCACGATCGCCGCCGCCACGCGCGCGAATTTTTCGCCGCGCCACTCGGCGACGCGCGCGCGCAGATCGTCGAGCGCGCCGGCGCACAGGAGCGGAAACGCCAGCGCCAGCAGCACCGCGTAGCGCGACGGCACGCGCAGGTCGCGGTAGATCGGCAGGTGCTTGAGCAGCCACCACGGCCCGTAGGGAATCGCGCGCCCGGCGACGATGCCGGCGCCGATCGCCACCACCCACCACCACGCGCGCGTCGGCTTCTTGGCGATCGCCGACCACAAGATCAGCGGCGGCGTGACGTACGCCAGGCGATAGCCGTACTCGTGGAACCAGTAGCGCTTGCCCGGCACCGCCTGCAGGCCGGCCCAGAAGTAGGCGTTCTTGATCATCTCGAACACCGTCGAGGAGTCGGTCTCCCACTGGCGGCGCGGATGATCGAGCGCGAACTCGAGCGCGGGCAGGATGCGCGCCGCGCCGAGGGCGAACGCGCACGCGGCGCCGAGCAGCAGCACGCGGTACGGCTTCAGGCTGCGGCGTTTTGCCGCATCTACCGTCGAGACGGTGGCGAGCAGCACGGTGGCCATCGCCGGCGTCGAGGTGCCGCCGTGCGCAATGATCCACGCCGCGATCGCGCCGAGCGGAATCGCCCATTCGAGCTGCTCGCGCCCGCGGCGGTAGCACAGCACCAGATAGGGAAACAGCGCCGCCGACGCGAAGTTGGAGTGGCCCGACGACAAATGCAGCGCCAGCCAGCCGCCGGCGCCGAACAGCACCGACGCCAAGAGCGACGCGCTCACCGACGCTTCGTGATCGCGCGCCAGGCGATACATGCCGTCGAAGGCGCAAAAATAATACGTGAGCAGCATCAGCTTGACGCCGAGCGCGGTGCCGAACAGGAGCGCCCACACGAACGTCGGCGACGCCACCTCCGACTGCGGATTGGCCAGCAGCACCTCGCCGCCGCAGCCGTACGGATTCCACAGCGGCACCTGGTGGAACCACAGCACCGAGCGGCGCCCGACCTCGATCCACGACTGGAAGTAGCGCCAGTCGTAGGCGCTCGCGTAGTACGACGGGTGCTGGAAGATCGGCGCCAGGGCGAGCAGCGCCAGCGCCAGGAAGACGAGCGGCAGCCAGCGCTCGTGCTTCATCGCGCGGCGACGCGGCGCTCGAGCCAGTCGACGATGCGGGCCTCGAGCCGCGCGCCCTCCAGGCGATCGATCTCCTGCACGCCGGTCGGCGAGGTGACGTTGACCTCGGTGAGCCAGCCGCCGATGACGTCGATGCCGACGAGATAGAGGCCGTCTGCGCGCAGGCGCGGCGCGAGCGTGGAGCAGATCTCGAGATCGCGCGGCGTGAGCGTGGTCTTGGTGGCGGTGCCGCCGACGTGCAGGTTGCCGCGCGTCTCGTCGGCGCGCGGCACGCGCAGGACCGCGCCGATCGGCTCGCCGTCGAGGAGGAGAATGCGCTTGTCGCCTTCGCGCGCCTCCGGCAGGTAGCGCTGCGCCATCACCAGGCGCGTGCCGTCGCAGGTCACGGTCTCGAGGATCGAGTTGGTGTTGCGGTCGTCGGTGCGCACGTGAAACACGCCCGAGCCGCCGCAGCCGTCGAGCGGCTTGACGATCATCTGGCCGCCGAAGTCGGCGAGCGCGCGCTTGAGGCCGGCGAGCGAGCGGGTGACGCGCGTGGGCGCGATCAGCGACGGGAAGTTGAAGATGTAGAGCTTCTCGTTGGCCTCGCGCAGGCCGCGCGGATCGTTGACCACCAGCGTGCGGCCGCGCGCGCGCTCGAGCAGGAGCGTCGCAAAGTAGTAGTCGAGATCGAACGGCGGATCCTTGCGCATCAGCACCGCGGCGAACTCGCCGAGCGACGTGGCGGCGCCCCCGTCGGAGCCCGCGCGCACCAGCACGTCGTCACCGTCGAGCTCCAAAGCGTCCGGCTGGCACGTGTCGACGGCGTGGCCGCGGCGGCGCGCCTCGTCGATGATCACCACCGTCGTGTCGGTCTCGGGGTGGATGCGCGCCGGACCGTCCATCACCACGAGGACGCGCATGCTCAGCTCGTCGGCGGCTCGCCTGAAGACGAGGACGGAGCCGGCGCGGGCGCGGCGGCCTCGCCGATCTCCGGCTTGGTCGGTAGCAGGTGCTCGAGGCCGTGCTTGCGCAGGCGATAGTAGAGCGTCGAGCGGTTGATGCCGAGCGCGCGCGCGGCGCCGGCGATGTTGCCCTGGTTGCGATCGATCGCGGCGACGATCTCGCTCTTCTCCTGCTCCTGCAGGCGCGCTTGTAGCGGCTTGCCGCCGGCGGGCAGCACGGCCGGCGCCGACGACGCGGCGGCCGCCTGCACCTGCGCGCGGCGACCGAAGTCGAGATCGGCGGCGGTGACCTCGTGGCCGCGGCACACGATGATCGCGCGCTCGACCACGTTCTCCAGCTCGCGCACGTTGCCCGGCCACGAATATTGTTGCAACGCAGCAAGCGCGCCGCCGTCGAAGCCGCGCACCGCCTTGCCGGTGACGCGGTTGAACTTGGAGACGAAGTGCTCGACCAGCTTCGGCAGATCTTCCTGGCGGTCGCGCAGCGGCGGCAGCGTGATGGGAAAGACGTTCAGGCGGTAATAAAGGTCCTCGCGGAACTTGCCGCCGGCGATCAGCGTCTCGAGATCGCGGTGCGTCGCCGAGACCACGCGCACGTCGACTTTCAGCGTCTCCGATCCGCCGACGCGCTCGAACTCGCGCTCCTGCAAGACGCGCAGGAGCTTGACCTGCACCTCCATCGGCAGATCGCCGCACTCGTCGAGGAACAGCGTGCCGCCGTCGGCCAGCTCGAAGCGTCCCGGCCTGCGCCCCTGCGCGCCCGTGAACGCGCCCTTCTCGTGGCCGAACAGCTCGCTCTCGAGCACGCCGGGCGCGAGCGCGGCGCAGTTGACGCGCACGAACGGCTTCTTCTCGCGCGGCGAGTTGATGTGGATGGCGTGCGCGACCAGCTCCTTGCCGGTGCCGGTCTCGCCGCGCAGCAGCACCGTCGAGTGCGTCGGCGCCACCTGCTCGACCTTCAGCAGCACCTCGCGCAGCGTCGGCGCGTCGCCGATGATCTGCCCGAAGTCGAACTCGCCGTGCATCTCCTGCGACAGGTAGCCGGCGTACTGCTCGAGCTGCTCGGTGAGCCGGCGGTTCTCGCGCCGCAGATGATGGCGCTCGATCGCCTGCGTGAGGATGCCCTTCACTTCCTTGGCGTCCCACGGCTTGGTGATGTAGCGATAGACGTGGCCGAGGTTGATCGACTCGATCAGCACGTCGACGTCGGTGAACGCGGTCAGGATGATCGGCACCGCCTCGGGCCGCACGTCGCGCGCGGCCTTCAAGAACTCGAGCCCGGTCATGCGCGGCATGCGCTGATCGGTGACGATCACCGCCACGTCGTGCTCGCGCAGAACGTCGAGCCCCTCGTCTCCGGAGCCGGCGGTGTGGATCTTGAAGACGCGCTTGAAGTTGAAGCGGAAGGCGTCGAGGTTGTCCGGCTCGTCGTCGACCACGAGAATGGGAAAGGCGCTCAGATCGGGCGGCAGCACCGTCGCAGGGTATCACAATTCAATTTTCGCAATTTGACTTCGGCAATCGGCGCCGAGAAGATCTCGCGGATGGAGTCCCAGCAGCGGTTGGAGGCGAAGGGGAAGATTCTGGTGGACGCGCTGGTGATGTGTCTCTCGCGCTCGAAGGTGCGCGAGGTGGTGGATCCGGAGACGATTCGATCGGTGATCGGCTCGGCGCTCGGCGAGCTGTGGCGCGAAGGTGAGTTTCGGCTCGAGCCGGTTTGGAAGATCTTGTGCCAGCAGCCCGGGCTGAGCGCGCAGGCGGTGGCGCCGCCGATGTTCGTGTTCAAGTCGCACGAGGAGCAGCTCGGCGTGGCGGTGCGTTTGCCGCAAGCGCTGGCGGCGGTGCCGCGCGCCGAGCAGGTGAAGCTGCGCGACGCGCTCGGGATCAAGAGCGAAGAGTTCGCGCAGTACCTGCGGGAGCTGGCGGCGCTCGCGACCAGCGAGCAGGCCAAGCGCGGCGACGCGAACAAGCCGGCGCGCGCCGAGCCGAGCAAGCCCGCGCCCGAGCCGCGGCGCGATCAATACGCGCTGCCCAAGACCGGTCCGATGAAGAAGGCGTCGCCGAGGAGCCGCGGCCTGATCGCGGCGCTGCTCGGCGCGGCGGCGATCGCGGCCATCGGCTTCGCGCTCTACTCGAGCTTGTCGTCGAGCGCCGCGGCGTTCGACACCGCCGACGTCGCGTCGATCCTGCAGCTCGAGCGCGGGCTGCGCAAAGGCGAGGGCATCACGGCGCACATCCGCGATCCACGCTGGGAGGCGCTCGGCAAGGACGAGCAAAAACGGCTCGCGGGCGAAGTCTTCGAGCGCGAGCTGCAAAAAGGCATCAAGGTGATGACCCTGCAAGACGGCGCCGGCCGCGTGCGCGTGATCGCCAGCGACGTGCCCGGCAACCGGCAGGTCATCGTGCGCTGATTTTGGCTCCTGGGTTTTGCATGCTTGCCTACAAGTTGCACACCGCGGTAAAATGGTGCCATGGGCAAGTCGCGCGGTTTCACCTTGATCGAGCTGATGATCGTGGTCGCGATCATCGGCATCCTGGCTGCGGTGGCGATTCCTTCGTTCATCAAGTACGTGCGGCGCTCGCAGACCGTCGAGGCGAGCATGAGCTTGCGGCGTATGTATGACGGCGCGGTCTCGTACTTCACGGGTGAGCACTCGGACGTGAACGGGCTGATCCTGGCGCGGCAGTTTCCCGGAAGCGTCGGCCCGACGCCAGCCACGCCGCCGGCGGGGACGCGCGTGGTGGTGCCGCCCGCGCAGTGGGGCGTACCCGAGTGGAACGCGCTCGATTTCTCGGTCAACGATCCGCAGCGCTACGCCTACACGTTCCATAGCCAGGGGAGCGACGCGACCGCTCAAGCGTCGATGATCGCCGAGGGCGATCTCGACGGCGACGGCTTCTTCTCGCACTTCCAGCGCGACTGCTCCGGCGTGGTCAACGGGCAGGAGACCGGCGTCTCGGGCGGGTCGGCGCTCTACATCGCCAACGAGATCGAGTAACGCTGCCGGCGCTCGTCTTCGTCTGCACGTTCGCGGTCTACGTCGCGGGGCTGGCGTCGGGGTTTTATTGGCTCGACTCGAGCGAGCTGGCGGCGGGCGCGGCGACGCTCGGCGTGGCGCACTCGCCGGGCCATCCGCTGGCGATGCTGCTCGGGCGCGCGTGCGTGCTGCTCCCGTTCGGCTCGGCGGCGCTCAAGGTTGGGCTGGCGTCGGCGCTGGCGGGCGCGGGCGCGGCGGCGCAGACGGCGCGACTCGGCGAATTGGTGGCGCGGCGCGCGCGTTGCGGCAATTTGCCGCAGGCGTCCGCGTCGGCGGCGGCATCCGAGCAGGCGGCGGCGGTGGCGCAACCGACGCTGAATGATCGCCTGCTCGGCGCGGCGGCGGGCGCGCTGTTCGGCTTCTCCTACGCGGCGGCGTTTCAAGCGGTGCGCCCCGAGGTCTACGCGCTGAGCGCGCTCCTGGTCGTGAGCGCCGCGCTCGAGCTGGCGCGCTTCGACGAGCGCGGCGATCGCCGGCGCCTCTACCTCGCCGCGCTGTGGACCGGCCTCGCGCTCACCAATCATCATTTACTGGCGCTGGCGCTCCTCGGCGCGACGCCGATCATTCTCTTCCGCCGAGCCGCCGGGCCCATCGCGCCGGCGATCGCGCGCGTGACCGCGGCGGGCGCGCTCGGGCTGGCGACGCTCGCCTACCTGCCGCTGCGCGCGCTGCGCCATCCGCTGGTCGACTGGGGCGCGCCGTCGACGTGGCCGCGCTTCTGGTGGACGATCTCGGCGCAGGCTTTTCAAAAGTCGCTGGCGCGCGCGCAGGCCGGCGACGCGCTCGCGGTGGTCTGGGCGCTCGCGCGCGAGCTGCACCCGATCGGGCTGCTGCTGGCGATCGGCGGCGCGTACGTGCTCGCGCGCCAGCCGGGACGGCGGCGGCTCGGGCTGTTCCTCGTCGCCGCGGCGCTGCTCGACGCGTGCGCGCCGGCGCTGGTCGGCTTCGATCCGGAGAATCCCGACGCGTACGGCTACCTCGAGGCGGCGGTGGCGCTTTTGGCCGCGCTCGCGTGCGCGGTGCCGTCGGCGCTGGCCGCGCACGCGAAGCGCCCGGCGTTCGCCGTCGCGTGCGCGCTTTTGGCGGGCGCGCTCACGCTCGGCGGTTTCAACTTCCCGCGCTTCTCGCTCGCCGCCGCGCACGACGCCGAGGCCACGTTCGGTCCGTTCCTCGACGGTGCGCCGCCCGCCGCCACCGCCGTCACCTCCTACTACCAGACCATCTTCGCGCTCTATTACCTGCGCGCCGTCGAGGGACGCCGTCCCGACGTCGCGCTTTTGCACCGCCACTTCCTCGCGTATCCCGGTTACGCCGGCGAGGTGGTTCGCCGCGAGCCGAAGCTGGCGCCGCTCCTCCGCGACCGCGACGTCGACGGGCCCGCGCTCGCCGCCGGCGCGCCTTCGCTCGTCGAGTACGATCTCGATCTCCCGGACGCGCTCGTCCACGCCTCGCGCCTGCCGTCGTCGCCGCCGTCGCGCGAGCCGCAAGCGCGCCGCTTCGCCGGCTGGCAGGCCTTCCTCGCCGCCCACCGCGCCTGCCGAATCGGCGATCCGACCGCTTTTAGCCAGGCGCTTTCGTCCGCGCGCGAGCTCATCGGCGCCGCTCCCGAGCTCGATTCGCTCGCCGCGCGTTGCCGCTGACGCGGAGAATTGAAACGCCAAGACGCCAAGACGCCAGTCAGAAAATTAAATTTCTGAACTGGCGTCTTGGCGTCTTGGCGTTTAATCCGCGGCGAGCGCCCGCAAAATTGCGATCGCGGTTCTGCAACTGATACGATCGCAAATATGGGCGTGAAAGTGAAATCCAAGCCCGCCGCGGCCGCGCGGGCGCCGCTGCCGTCGCTGCCGTCATTGTCGCTCAAGCCGATGGCGCGCGCGCTCCAGGTGTCGCTCTACGAGCGCGAGGTGCGCGTGCGCTTGAGCGGCCCGGCGATCGAGATCCTGCTCGGCCGCGCGCGCGTGCTGGCCGAGGGCAAGCGCGCCGATTCACCGTCGGCGGGCGAGGCGTTCTTCGGCTCCATCATGTTGACCATCGATCTGCGCGTGCTCGACGGCGACGTGCGCGAGGCGTGCGATTCGCAGGCGGCGGCGCGCGTGGCCGAGATGATGGCCGCCGACGCGCGCGTGCTCAAGCGCGTGCGCGCGATCGCCGAGCGCGAGGCGGCGCGCCTGGCGGGCGGCCCGATCCGCGCGCACTCCGCCGACGTGCGCCTGCGCGCGGAGGGAGCGCTCATCTACGTCGACGTGGACGTCGAGGGCCCGCCCGCGCAGCAGCCGTGAGCGACGTGTACTCCTCGCGCGACGTGGCGCAGATCGTCGGCTTGCAGGAGAGCCGCGTGCGCTACTGGGCGCAGACCGGCTTCGTCGGCCCGAGCGAGAAGCGCGGCGGGCGCGCGATGTACTCGTTTCAAGACTTGATCGGCGTGAAGGCGGCGAAGGAGCTGCTCGACCGCGGGCTGAGCGTGCAGCGCGTGCGCAAGACGCTCGAGGCGCTGCGCGGGCAACTGCCGTCGCTGGATCGCCCGCTCGAGCACCTGCGCGTGCTCTCCGACGGCGATCGGCTGGTGGTGATCGACGACGGCGCGGCCTTCGAGCCGCTGTCGGGGCAGTGCGTGATGGACTTCGATCTCGGCTCGCTCGGCGGGCGCGCGGCCGAGGTGATGGAGCTCAGGCGCCCCGACCCGGCGACCTCCAACGATCCGCCGCCGACCGCCTACGAGCGCTTTCTCGAGGGCACGCGCCTCGACGGCGATCCGGCCGGCGAAGAGGCGGCGCTCGAGGCGTACCGCGAGGCGCTGGCGCTCGATCCCAATCTTGCTGCAGCGCACACAAATTGCGGCAATCTGCTGCACCGCCGCGGCCGGCTCGACGAGGCGCGCCGCGCGTTCGAGGCCGCGCTCGCCGTCGATCCCGAGCAGCCCGAGGCGCGCTACAACCTGGCCAACCTCTATGACGAGCTGGGCGAGCCCGAGCGCGCCGTCGCCGAGTGGTACCGCGTGGTCTCCGCCTGCCCCGAGTTCGCCGACGCGCACTTCAACCTCGCCGCCGCCTGCCTGCGCGACGGCGCCCGCGCCCGCGCGCGCACGCACCTCGAGCGCTACCTTGCGCTCGACACCGGCGAGGGTGGAGAATGGATCGAGCGCGCCCGCGCGCTCCTGCTTGGCTTGCAAGACTAGGAGGCACCATGCGTCACCTCTGCCTCGCCCTCGCGCTCGTCGGCGCCGCCGCGTGCTCGTCGAACTCGCTGCCCGGCTCGGGTGACGGCCCGCCGCCGCCGCTCGACCTCGCCGGCTGCGCGCCCAACTGTCCCGACCTGGCGCAGCCGATCGTCGATCTCGCCGCACCCGCGCCCGACTTCTCCGGCACCGATCTCGCGAACACGTCGTGCGTCACCGCCTGCAACCACTGCCCGACCGGCGGCGCGTGCTGCCCGGGCGCGCCCAACGGCGGCTGCTGCAACACCGGCGAGTGGTGCGACAACGGCACCTGCCGCTGCGGCGGCAACAACGCGTGCCCCGCCGGCGAGTTCTGCGCGTCGGGTGGCCCCGCGCCGGGACCCGGCGGCAACCAATGTGGATCAATCTGCTGTGGCGGACAGGGACACCCCTGTCCGTTATAACGGAGGCGTCCATGCTTTACCGGATCCTGCCCGCGCTGCTGCTCGCCGCCTGTACCGCGGACAACCCGCTCTACGTCGGCGACGGCGATGGGGGAGCCGGTGGCGGCGGCGACGCGGCGCAGGCGGACGGCGCGCGGCACGACCAGGCGGCGTGCGCGCCTTCGTGCAGCGACGATCTGGCCGGCGCGCGCGATCTCGCGGCCGCGCCGCCGAGCGACCTGGCGCAGGCGCCGGCCGATCTCGGGCAGCACCAGTGCACGCCGACGTGCAACGGCTGCTTCGGCGGCGGCGCGTGCTGCCCGGGCGCGCCGCACGGCGGCTGCTGCGCGTCGGGCGAGTGGTGCGACAACGGCACGTGCCGCTGCGGCGACGGGCCGGCGTGCACCAACAACGGCGATCGCTGCGCGCAGGGCGGCATCATCCAATTCGGATCGTGCGGCAGTCTGTGCTGCGGCGGCTTCAACGATCCGTGCCCGCTATGAGCGCGGCCGCCCGTATCCGCTTTAACGGACGCGCGCCGCTTTGACGGAGGCGACCATGCGCCACCTGCTCTGCGCCACGCTGCTCGTCGCCGGCTGCACCTCCGACAACCCGCTCTACGTCGGCGACACCGACGGCGCCGCGTCCGCCGATCAAGCCGGCGCGCACGACCAATCGACGTCGGGCGACGATCTCTCGTCGAGCGCCGACGATCTCTCGTCGAGCGCCGACGATCTCTCGTCGAGCGGCAGCGATCTCTCGTCCAAGCCGCACGACCTCTCGATGGCGCCGAACGATCTCTCGAAAGCGCCGAGCGACCTCTCGATGACGCCGAACGATCTCTCGAAAGGCCCGAGCGATCTCTCGACGGCGCCGAACGACATGGCGCGCGTCTGCGTCTCCAACTGCGGCGCGTGCGGCGGCGGCGGCGGCGCGTGCTGCCCGGGCGCGCCCGGCGGCTGCTGCCAGCGCGGCGAATGGTGCGAGAACGGCACCACCTGCCGCTGCGGCTCGAACGGCGCCTGCCCGTCGGGCCAGATGTGCGCCTCCGGCGTCATCATGTTCAACTCCTGCGGCTCGGTCTGCTGCGGCAACGGCGTCCCCTGCCCGCTTTGACGCTCGCCCGCGCGCGGTGCATGCTGAGGGAAGATGCCGATCTATGAATACCGCTGCGAGTGCGGCGCCACGCTGGAGTCGATCGAGAAAGTCGGCGCGAGCCGCGAGCGCTGCGGCGAATTGTGCGCCTGCGACGCCGCCACGCCGGCGCGCGGCGAAGGGCGCATCGAGCGCATCTTCTCGACGGGGATGATCCGCGGCGACGGGCGCGAGGCGAAAGAGCCGACGTTCGATCCGTGCCGCCGCTCGAACCGTCCCGGCGGCGGCTGCGACGACTTCTAATGCCCGACGCGCCGCTGCTCGACGTGCGCGGGCTGGTGACGCGCTTTCAAACCGAGACCGGCGAGGTGCGCGCCGTCGACGGCGTTTCGTTCTCGGTGCCGGCGGGCGCGTCGGTGGGGATCGTCGGCGAGTCGGGCTCGGGCAAGTCGGTCACCGCGCTGTCGATCCTGCGCCTGGTGGCCGATCCGCCCGGCCGCATCGTCGGCGGCGAGATCCTGTTCGAGGGCCGCGACCTGGTGAAGCTCCCCGAGCGCGAGCTGCGCGCGGTGCGCGGCGATCGCATCGCGATGATCTTCCAGGAGCCGATGACCTCGCTCAACCCGGTGCTCACCGTCGGCGCGCAGGTGGCCGAGCCATTAATATTGCACCGCAGCATGAACCGCGCTCGCGTCGGCGAAGAAGTGGTCGCGCTGTTCCGCAAGGTGGGCATCGCCGATCCCGAGCGGCGCGTGCGCGAGTATCCGCACCAGCTCTCGGGCGGCATGCGCCAGCGCGTGATGATCGCCATGGCGCTCGCCTGCCGCCCGCGCCTGGTGATCGCCGACGAGCCGACCACCGCGCTCGACGTCACCATCCAGGCGCAGATCATGGAGCTGCTGGCGTCGCTGCGCGCCGAGCTGGGCATGGCGCTCCTGCTGATCACGCACGACCTCGGCGTGGTGGCCGAGAGCTGCGACCGCGTGGTGGTGATGTACGCCGGCCACGTGGTCGAGCACGCGGGCGCGCGCGAGCTGTTCGCGCGGCCGCGCCATCCGTACACCGCGGGGCTCTTGCGCTCGGTGCCGAGCCTGCAGCCGCTCGAGGCGGGCGGGCGCGGGCGCTTGCAGGAGATCCCCGGCATGGTGCCGCGGCTCGATCAATTGCCGTCGGGGTGCCGCTTCCAGGATCGCTGCCCGCGCGTGCAGGAGCGCTGCCGAAAGGAGGCGCCGCCGCTCGCGCCACCGTCGGCGAACGAGCCCGAGCGGCTCGTGCGCTGCTTTTTTCCGATCGAAGATCCGGCGGAGATCGCGGCGTGAACGCGCTCGTCTCCGTCGAGAACCTGACCAAGCACTATCCGCAGCGCACCAAGATCTTCGGGCCGGCGACGTCGGTGCGCGCGGTCGACGGCGTCAGCTTCTCGATCGCGCCCGGCGAGACGCTCGGCCTCGTCGGCGAATCGGGCTGCGGCAAATCGACGCTCGGGCGCGCGCTGTTGCGCTTGCAGGAGCCGACGTCGGGGCGCGTGATCATCGACGGCACCGACGTGACCGCGCTCGCGCCGCGCCCCCTGCGCGAGTTCCGCCGCAAGGCGCAGATCATTTTTCAGGATCCGTACGCGTCGCTGAATCCGACCATGACCATCGGGCAGACGCTCGACGAGCCGCTGGCGATTCATCGGCTCGGCGGCGATCGCGGCGGGCGCGGCGCGCGCGTGCGCGAGTTGCTCGAGCGCGTCGGGCTGCGCGCCGACATGGCGTCGCGCTATCCGCACGAGTTCTCCGGCGGGCAGCGGCAGCGCATCGGCATCGCGCGCGCGCTCGCCGTCGAGCCGCGCTTCATCGTCGCCGACGAGCCGCTCTCGGCGCTCGACGTGTCGATCCAGGCGCAGATCGT